>JAEEGL015127354.1_pt1 | contig 125140 bp, 123 predicted proteins | sample 9134231 | NCBI WGS metagenome assembly JAEEGL01 (sample SAMN16246548, study PRJNA631951) | gut metagenome | biome: gut microbiome; feature: rumen; material: fiber-attached | host: Bos | place: Iran: Karaj | collected 2018-10 | reverse complement strand
CTTTGGAGTCTTGGTAGTAACTTTGATACAGACACCACGTTTGAGTGGAGCGTCTTTTTCATAGCGCTTGGTTTTCAAAGTGTTGATGATGGAACCAAGAGCTGGAGCTTTGGATTTCTTCGCAGCACTTTTTCTAGGCTTGCGAATCAATTGATTAATTGTTGGCACAATTAAAATTCCTTATTTAAATTGATATTTTCCCCGTTTATCGATACAGCAATAATAAACGAGATGAAACTCTTTCAATGATTTTAGCACATTTCCCCAAAAAAGAAAAGTACTTTTGCATTGTTTTACCGTAAGCTAGATTGACTTTTTTGGGATTTTGTGCTATAATTAAAGTATGGGGGTGCACTTTGATTTTGTTGTTCTGCACTCTACTACTTTTTTTGGAGGTGGATCGTATGGGAGATAAATACGATGCGATGGGCCACATAATGGTAATTGGCCTGATGTTTGTCATTTTTGGGGTTGTCCTTGCCATCGTGGGTGGCATAACGGGCAAGGACCCGGACGAATTGATGCAGCCAAAAGCATCAAACGCCGTCGTTTCTGAGACCCAGGAAGACCCTGACCTGGTTCCGATCGAGCTAGTACGAAAGATGTGTTACGACGGACGGTATTGGGTTAAGGTCGATGGGGCCACTGTCGAAATCAAGATGTTTGCTGACCCTGATGGTGTTAGCCGCTTTCATTTCGTCAGAGAGTCAACTTAAAAGGGGGGTGGTTTTATGGCACGAAGAAGATCTAGCAAGCCCCAAAAATATGGGGTAGTTGAGGAATTAATTCTTATTCCGTTCCTCGCATTGTTTGGCCTAATTGACGCAATTTTGGGAGGAGGTAAGAAGAAGTAATGACGAAAAATTCGATTGCCTCCATCGATGAAATTAGGCCGGGCGATAAGACTGGTAATGTCACCAAAGAAGACCTGAGGAAGATAAGGAGATGTTTTGTCTTTCTTGGCATTTTCGCCATGGTTATTATGGTCGCCGCCATCCTTATAGTGTAGGCAGAAACAACGGAAACCCCGCATCGGAAGATGTGGGGTTTTTCGTATCTTATTTCTGGGCTTTAACGATAAAATCGATGGTTTTTTCGATAACTAGGCGGTTTCGGATGTCCATTTTGACGTTTGGATCCTTGAGGTTTTTGAGGGCCTCAGGGGATTTTTTGTAGATTTCGCGGAGTTCGGCGATTTTTGCTTCGACAACATCGTCTTTGACGGTGATTTTTTGATCGCGGGCCAAGACTTGGAGGGCAAGAGAAGCTTTAACGCGGGCTTCGGCGATGGTGCGAGCTTGTTTTTCCCAAGATTCTTCGGTTTCGCCAGCTTGTTTCAAATAATCTTCGAGGGTCATACCTTGAGAAGCGGCGTTACGGGTGATGTCGTCTTTAATCATGCGCATTTGGTCGTCGATGAGGATTTCTGGGGCAGAAATTTTGGATTTTTTCACCAAAGCTTCGATTAGAGCGTCTTTATATTTTTCTTCTAGACGGTGGTCGTTTTGGGCGGCGATGTTTTTCTTGATGTCGGCCTTAAGGTCGGCGATAGTCTTGAATGGGCCGCATTTTTTGGCGAGGTCATCGTTGATTTCTGGCATTACCACTTCGTTGACTTGTTTCAAGAGTACTTCAAAAGTAGTTTTTGCGCCGGCGAGATCTTGAGCGCCGTAGTCTTTAGGGAAAGTAAGGTCAAGGTTAAAGCTGTCGCCAGGTTCGTGGCCGATGATGCCATCTTCGAAGCCAGGGATAAAGGTTTTGGAGCCGAGCACCAAGTGGTAATCTTTGGCGGAGCCGCCTGGGAAGGCTTTGCCGTCTTTTTTGCCTACAAAGTCGATGATGACTTCGTCGGTTTCTTTGGCGGCGCGCTTGATGGCTTTTCTTTCGGCGAAAGATTTTGCAATGTTGTTTAGTACGTCTTTGACGTCAGCTTCTTTTACTTCAACTTTTTCGCGTTTGACGCCGAGATTTTTGTAATCGCCAAGTTTTACCTCCGGCAAAATGTCGGCCGTAGCGGTATATTCGAGAGTTTCGTTTGGTACATATTTAGTAATTTCAACGCGTGGAATCACGAGTGGGGATTTTTCGTTTTTGGTAAAGGCTTCAATAATGGTGGAGCGAACGGCAATGTCGGCAGCTTCGCGGTTGAGGTCATTATCAGGGATAAATTTAGCAGCGATGTCGGTTGGGACTTTGCCTTTTCTAAAGCCTTCAACTTTAACTTCTTTTGCCAAGCGTTCGAGGGCTTGGTTTTTGGCTGGTTCCAAATCTTTGCTATCTAGCACGACTTTGATTTCAACGCGAGTATCAGACAGTTTCTTGACTGTAGTTTTCATAAAAAATAACTCTCCTATAAATTTTTGATATTATACCACGATTTGGCTCTGAGTGGTAGTGCGAAAACAGCGCACGGTGGCTGTTTGGTTGGTGCCGAGTTTGATTTCTGGGTTCAAAATGTGGTGCGGGTCGAAAATATCTTTGACGCGAGCATAAAAGAGCTTTTCGTCTTCTGGTAGTGACGGATTGGTGACGAGCGCTTTGACTCTTCCCTCTGGTGTACCGCCCACGATGGAGCCACCGCCGCGGTTGATGATGAAAGCACCGGCTTTGAGCAGGGCCAAAGCTTGGTCGCTAAATTCGAGGCTCATAGGATTCAAAACTGGGCGGATATTGTAGTTGGAGTTGGCATACGAACCAAAGAGTGGCAGGTCGATTTTGAGTTTTTTCTCGAGGGTTTTTAAGTCTTCGAGGAAGGATAGAAGGTTGTGATTTGGTAAATAGAAATCGGTAAGTAACGGCACGCACTCGCCGTTTTTTGGCAGATTCAAGTAGTTTAGAATTGAGTTTTCGTATTCGTCAAAAAGGGCGGAATTATCGTTGTCTTCGGTGATTAATTTGGTAGAACGGGCGAGGTTTTTGCTGAGCGCGGCTAACTTTTTGAAGTTGGAGCTAACTTTTTCGTCGAAACTTACGTAAACCGCAAAGCCTTCTTCCAAAGTTTTGGTGATACTCGAAATGGTTTTGCCGTTTTCTTCGGCAGCTTTTAAGATGCGGATATCGCAAAGATTGAGCTCGCGCGGTTTCAAGGCGGCTACTGGCTCGAGGAACTTGGTGGCCAGGCTAAGCTTTGGGAAAGTAATAATGGCGCGGGCGGTTTGTTTTTTGATTGGCACAGCTTTCAAAATTACCTCTGAAATTGCACCTAGAGTTCCTTCAGAACCGAAGAAGGCTGGGAGCAAATTCATGGCGTCGCGGCGCTTCACTAGCGCAGCGGTTGGATAGCCGGCGGCACTGGTGCTGCTTTGCTGCAACTTGTTAACAAGGGTGGAGTTTTCATCAAGAACTTTTGAGAGGCCGGCATAAATGCTGCCTTCTAGGCTGGACTCGGCGAATCTTTTGCTGATTGACATCTTGCTGACGCGGTTGGTTTGGATGCATTCGCCGTTTGCGAGCACGATTTCGGCACGTTCGACAAAGTTCATAATGCCGCCGTATTTGCTGGCGTAATCATCAGTAGGAAAACCGGCGATCAGTCCGCCGATAGTGCGGTTTTCATTGGCTTTGATTGGTAAGGTGAGGCCACTGACCTTCAAAGCGGTATTAAGCTCTTTTAAGGTGATTCCGGCTTGCACGCGTACGAGTTTCTCGCGAGTGTCGATCTCCATTAAGTGATTAAGTTTTTCGGTGGAAATTACCACGCCAGACGACAGCGCGCCGCCCATTTCGCCAAGGCCAGAGCCACGAATAGCAACTGGGATGTTGAAATTTTTTTCGGTTAGCTTATCGAAGAATTTGAGCAGTTTTTGCAGGTCTTCGGTGGATTCTGGCACGGCCACGAATTTTGGCGTGACTTTAAGGATTGAGCGATCAGTAGAATAAAAATCCAGGATCTTTGGCGAATCGTAGACGTTGCCAGTGATGAGCTGGTTTAAATATTTGGTGATTTTACTCATTAGTACTATTGTAGCACACGGGCCGGTTGTTTTATAAGCATAGGTGTGATATATTGTCATTAATGTAGGCTCTAGGAACCTACTGGGTTGAATGATATACGTTAGTCTTCTAGGCTAACGTTTATCTTTTTATGTTTAGGTTTGATTTTGAGCATGAATGTAAATCCTATCTCCATAATCCGACTCCTTTCTTTTTGTTTTAGCAAAAGTACTGGGGGTCTTAAGCCCGGCTACCTAGAATTGCCACGAATGTACCCCCCTGACGTCCGGGGGTCCATTGGTTCGTAAACATAAAGTTCCTCCAACCCGAGCTTAACTTATCATTCGGAATTAAGTTTTACAACCCCCCTTACCCAAGGGGGTTGACTTTTTAAGCCTAACCAGTATGAATTTAAGCATAAGCTATATTGACAAATAAGCATAAGTGTGCTATAATTATAGGAGTAGCTTAAAAATATGTTTTTCCATGAAAGGGAGGGTTTCAAATGAAAAACGATGAAAAAAAGTGGTTTTATGTTTCTGTCGTAATCTTGATGGCTATATCTATGATATTGACTATCATTTTATGGCCGATTTTGTGGCCTGAGCAGCACGAAGATCCGGAACCGGAAGTCGTTGTCGGTGTTGCCGTAGAAAGAAATGACACCGATGGCTCTGGGGTATTTACTCTTCCACCCGCAACGACTGCAGATGGTGAGTCTCTTAAGAACGATAAGGATTCGCCTGCTGGGCCGTGGGACGGTACCGGGGATGGCTTTAGAAGTGCTCCCCCCGTCATAACCGACCCGGAGACGGATGAACCTATTGATTCGCCTGCATGGTCGGGCGGACATTAGATGCTACTGGCCTGGAGCGTTTGCTCTAGGCCTTTTTTCTTGTGCTAATAGTGTAAATATGTTATAATAATACTTGGCAGATTGCCAAATATTTTTTTGGAGGTGTATATGGACATTAACGTAGATAATAATTGGGACGGTGTTAACATCGATGTAAAAAAAGATGGGATTTATATCGATGGGAAAAAAGTGCCGCACTTTTTCGTCGATGAGTCGACCCGGTTTGTTGTCATTGGCGGGACCCATACTATTCACGTCGAAGACGTTGAACGTTTCGAGATCAGTGGTAATGTTAATGGGGAAATCACCGTAACCAATGGTGACTTGGCTGTAGTTGGCGATGTAATTGGCAACATTAAGTCGAGCGGAGGCTATGTTTGTTGCAAAGATGTTTCCGGTAACGTTGAAACAAGTGGGCATGTTGTTGGTGGTAATACTATAGGTGGTAATGTTTCGTGTGACGCTATTGTTCTCTAATGTTAAAACCCAGGGGTTTCCCTGGGTTTTTCTTGTTTGGTGCGACGCTTTTGCTTCGCAAAAGCTAGGGCACCTGCACTCACGAGCAAACAAAAAAATGGTGCGACGCCGGCTTCGCCGGCTACGGCACCATCGTCGCCTCCAACAAAAAAGAGCGAGCTCTTTTTTGTTGCTCGGCTCCTCTGGTGCCCGAGACAGGACTTGAACCTGCACACCAAATGGCATATGCTCCTAAGGCATACGTGTATACCAATTTCACCACTCGGGCTCGCTTTGCTCGCCCGCGCTTACGCGAACGGGCTCTTACACTTTGTTTCGACCCGCGCTTACGCGAACGGGCTCCTTCAATTATAGCATTTCAAGCACAAAAAAGCCACACCTATTAAGTGTGGCTCTTTTTTAAGCTTCGCGTTTTGCGAATTTGAATGACAATGCGTACATTACGGCGCTACCGAGGAGAAGGGCAACTGGAAGTGCGTCTTCTGGGCCGGTGTTTGGCATTACGGCGTTGCCGTTATTGCCGTTGCTTCTGCTTTGAGCGGTGGCGGAGCCATCGGCGCTAGCACCTTGGCCTGCGTTTGAGCCAGCGTCCGAGCTAGAGGAGCCGTCGGCATCTACGTGGTTGCCGTTGGCTGGAGTAGTCGTGCTGCTGGTGGTGGTTGTAGTGTTGCCGTTTGAATCGGTAACAGTTTTGGTGGTGTATGTTTCGGTTGTAGTTCCATCACTGACTGAAGTCGAGCGCACGGAGATGCTGCTCGTTTCGGCGTCGCTGATGGTTTTTGGTTTTTTGGTTGAAACTGCAATTACCGCGATAATGAGAAAAAGAATCACAATAGCGGCGATGATTGCAACAATGGTTAGCCTGCGGCGAGTTTTGTCCTCGACCACAATGGTTTGATTGTTTCCCATAAATAACTCCTTATGGGGTTATTATATCACATTTTTTTAAAAATGGAAATTGTCGCCCCTGAATAAGCATGAGTTTTAAGAGGTGAGGCGTTCGCGAAGGTTGGCACGGCGCTTCCCTTTGGATGTGAAAGAGCCAAAATACCGCCAGCGTTAAGATAATTTAAGAGTGGTTCGATGAGCGCGGGATCGTAAAGATTGTATGGCGGATCAGCAATAATTAAATCAAAGGCTTGGTCTGGTTCGAAGTTTTTGATATCGCAAATAATCACGGTAGCATTCGCTTGTGGGTCTACGGCTTTTAAGTTGGCTTTGATGACTTTGGCGATTTTGGCGGATTTTTCTACAAAAACTGCGCTTCTAGCCCCACGAGAGAGTGCCTCGATGCCGAGTGCGCCAGAGCCAGCGAAAGCGTCGAGCACGCTAGCTCCTTCTAGATATGGTTGGAGCATGTTAAATAACGCCATTTTTTCGCGCGAGCCCATTGGGTGGGTTAACTCACTATTTGGCGACTCGATTTTGCGGTTTTTGTAGATTCCAGAGATTACTTGCATTAGTTTAGAGTGGTTAACTGTTGATAATGGCTGATGCCAGACATTAATTCTTTATATTTTAACATATTTTCCGGATTTTGCAAGAATAGAACCGCGTCGTCTTGGGCGCGTTTGATGAGGCGGGTGTCGCCGAGGTTGGCGATGCGAAGATCCAGTACGCCGTGTTGCAAAGAACCATAGATTTCGCCTGGGCCGCGCATTTTGAGGTCTACTTCGGCCAGATAAAAGCCGTCGGTAGATTTTTCGAGTTCTTTTAAGCGGCGGGATGGTTCGTTGTCACCAGAGGTAAGGAGGAAGCAGCTTGATTTTTCGCTGCCACGGCCTACGCGGCCACGCAGCTGGTGAAGCTGAGCTAGGCCATAGTTCTCGGCGTCTTCGATAATCATCAAAGTGGCGTTTTTGACGTCCACGCCAACTTCCACTACAGTGGTGGAAACCAGGATGTCGATCTTGCCGTCGGCAAAGCGCCCCATAATTTCGTCTTTTTCGGCTGGCTTCATGCGGCCATGCAAAAATTCGATAGCAAGATCTGGAAAGAGCTTTTTAAGTTTTTCGGTGCGGGATTTTACCGAGGTAACTTCAGATGTTGTGTCGTCGTCGATAGCCTTACAAATCCAGTAAATATGCTGTTTTTTGCTGGCGGTTTCGGTGATTATTGGATAAAGAAGTTCTTTTTGTTGCACTTCGGTGATGATTTTGGTTTCGATTGGGATGCGGCCCTTTGGAAGCTCGTTTAATATCGAAACATCAAGATCGCCAAAGACGGTAAGTTGCAAAGAACGCGGAATCGGTGTTGCGGTCATCGAAAGCAAATGCGGCGCAGTGTTTTTTGGCGATTTTAAGAGGAGTTTTTGACGTTGCTCTACGCCAAAACGGTGCTGTTCATCGATAATTACGAGCGAAAGATTCTTGAATTCGGTGTCGTCCGTTAAAAGCGCGTGGGTACCAATCACGAGGTCGATTTCGCCGTTTAAAATAGCGGCTTTAAGAGTATTCTTCCCTTTGGTGGCGCCGGTAAGTAACGCGATTTTTAGGCCAAATGGCTCAAATAATTTTTTCAGGCTTTCAAAATGCTGGGTGGCTAGGATAGCGGTAGGGGCCAGAAGTGCGCTTTGCCGGCCGTGCATCGCGGCGGCGTAGGCGGCAAGGGCGGCGACCACGGTTTTACCGGAGCCTACATCGCCCTGTAAAAGACGGTTCATTGGCGAAGTTTTGCTCATGTCTTGGAAAATTTCCCAGGCGGCCAGGCGTTGGGCGTTGGTTAAAGAGAACGGTAGTTTTTCGGTGAATGCTTTGATTTTGCCAGCATCAAAAGGAATCGCAGCGGCGGTGAGTTTTTTGGTTTCCTGTTTGTTGAGCTTGGCGGCCAAAATCAGCTCAAAAAGCTCTTCATAAGAGAGATATTCACGGGCCGACTCGATATCTTTTTCGGTTTTCGGGAAATGAATGTTAAAGAGGGCCTCTTTGCGGGTGCCGGGCTTAACGGTTGGTAAAAGATCCGGAATATCGTTAAAAACAGCGCGTGAATTGTTCATTAGACGCTTAAAATCGTGGGTTTTGAGTTTGCCGTGAGCCACATAAACCGGCTCAAAACCACCACCTGCTTCGACTTCGCTAGCCAGAACGGCAGAAGGCGATGTGAGTTGGTATCGCCCGTTTTTGAGTTCAAAAACCCCTGTAAATAGATATTCTTTGTTGTCCGCAAATTGCTTGGCGCGGTAGGCCTGATTAAACCAAACGGCGCGCACAGCGCTGGTGTCGTCGCGAATTACGGCTTCGGTAATATTGAGACGGCGAAAACGTGCGCGGCGATTAACCATCGCGGTGACGTGACCCTTGATTACGACTTTGCCTGGCTCAATATCCTTGATTTTGCTTGGCGACATAAAATTGTCGTAGCTTTTTGGCAGATTATAGAAAAAGTCTCGCACGGTTTTGATACCGGCTTTTTTAAGGATAACAGCGGTTTTTGGGCCGATGCCTTTTAAAAACTCAACTGAAGACTCTAACTCCATAAGGATATTATAACAAAAAAAAGATAGCCGCGAGGCTACTCTTTTATTTATAGCACAAAATGCTTATTTTTGCAAGTTTTTGCTGTTTTTCGCACGCCATTTGGCGATTTCGCCATGGTTTCCGGAGAGCAAAATGTCTGGTACGGTCATGCCGCGAAAATCGTATGGCTTGGTGTATTGTGGGTATTCGATGTTGTCGCCATCCGAAAAACTTTCCACAATGGCCGAGGTTTCACCGCCGAGCACGCCCGGGATAAGGCGCACCACGGAGTCAATAATGGCAAGAGCTGGGATTTCGCCGCCGGTCAAAACATATGGGCCAAGACAAATCTTGTGATCTACAATTGATAGAATTCTCTCGTCATAACCTTCGTAATGTGGGCACAGAATAATGTAGTGCTTGTCTTCGGTGACATCAGCAAATTGTTGCGCCATTTCTTGGGTCCAAAGCTTGCCGGCTGGGGTTGGCACGATGACTTCGGCTTTTGGATCTTTTTTCTTGACGTCTTCAATGGCGTTAAAAACTGGTTCGCAGCGGAGTAACATGCCGTCGCCACCACCGTATGGCGTGTCGTCCACGGATTTGTGTGGGCCAAGGCCATATTCCCTTAGGTTCACAAAATCAAACTCAGCGATTCCCTTATCCTTAGCCTTCCACATCATGGAAGTATTCAGATACGGCTCAAGCGCCTCTTGAAATAATGTAATAATTGTGAACTTAATCTTTGGCATCTTTTTTATCAAGTTTAGGTTAATTCAATATCAAATTTGCTTTTATAAAGGGGTAAGACTTGGGCTAGCGCCCCGGAGCGCACCCTTAGAAAAGCAAATTTGATATTTATATTATAACATTTTTTTACTTGATAAAAAAGAGGCGACTCGCGTCGTTCCTCTTTTTTGCGCTGATGCGCGCCCACCCTTGGGGCACATTGTTTTGTTTTAATCCGCTGTTTGTTTTTAATGAGTCTCCACACTCCACTAATTGCTCAGTGGAACCCCTGTGAAGCGTATCAGCTTATGTTTATAATAAAGCATAAGCTTTAATTTGTCAACACTTTTTTAATAATCTTCTACTAATGTAAATTCTTTGCCGGCAATTGAAATGATGGATTCAGGGACGGCGCCTCTGGTGGTGAGCTCGGCTTTGATGCCCATCTTCTTCATGATGTCACGGAGGCGATTTAGGGACGCGTAATTATTAAGATCGGTGCGGCGGGCGAATTTTTCGATTTTTTCGCCGGTTACAATAAACTTGCCGTCTTCGGTTTGCTCAATATTCCAGGTGTCTTTGTATTCTTTTTCGGACAAGGCAATAGTTGGAAGTTCGTCAGAAACAATTTCGTCATTGTCTTCAACTGCAGCTACAGCGGCGGCTTTGTTTTCGTTGATTACGGCTCTTAATTCGCGCAAAAGCTCAGTAATTCCCTGATGTGCGGCGGCGGAAATCGTAAAGATTTTAGCCTCTGGATTAATGGCGAGAATACTTTGCATTTGCATCTTAACAATGTCTTCGTCGACGCCTTCGCATTTGGTGAGGGCTACTACTTCTGCTCTATTTTTAAGATCGGAATACTTTTCGAGCTCGGTGCGGATGGTTTTATAGGCTTCGCCGGCATCGTCATTATAAACGTCAACGAGGTGTAACAAAACTGAGGTGCGTTCAACGTGGCGCAAGAAATCGTGGCCGAGGCCTTTGCCATCGGCGGCGCCCTCAATAAGGCCAGGAATATCGGCAATTAAGATGTCTTGGCCGTCAATTGTGGCTACACCAAGATTTGGGGTGATGGTCGTAAATGGATAATCAGCAATTTCTGGTTTGGCGTTTGAGACTACGGATAGAAAAGTAGATTTACCAGCGTTAGGAAGGCCAACGAGGCCAACATCAGCAAGAAGTTTTAGTTCGACTTCGGCTTCAAATTCTTCGCCTGGTTCGCCAACTTCGGCAATAATTGGGGCTTGGCGGGTAGAAGATTTAAAGTGGGCGTTACCAAAGCCACCGTCGCCACCACGGGCGACAACTGCCTCTTGCCCATCGTGTGTAAGATCGGCAATCACTTTGCCGTCGCGTTTGACGACTGTGCCAATAGGCACTTCCACAATCAAGTCTTTGCCGCTGCGGCCAGCGGAGCGGGTGCCGGAGCCATTACGGCCGTCTTCGGCGGTTAGAAGTGGAGTAAATTTAAGATCAAGTAAGGTGTTAGTGTCTTTGTCGGCCTTAAAAATAATTGAGCCGCCTTTGCCACCATCACCACCATCTGGGCCGCCTTTTGGAATATAAATTTCGTGGCGAAAAGATACAGCGCCGTCACCGCCTTTTCCTGCTTTCAAATTAACTTTAGCTGTATCTACAAACATGACTATATTATAATATATTTTTAATAATTTGCAACTTATTTACGGTGGATGTAATTAAAACGAGCAACTTTATTAGCAGGAATCGTGGCGCGAATCACGTGGAAGGCGCGGTAGTTATAGTTCATCTCGGTAACCGTGATTGAACCATCGCCGTTAACGGCTTCAACGTAGCCTACGTGACCATACCAACCGATGTTGGTCTGGAAGATATCGCCGGCTCTTGGCGTGCGGTCTACTGGGAAGCCTTGGGCGGCAGCGTTTCTGGCCCAGGCGTTGGCGTTACCTAGGTTGCCTGGAAGATCTTGGCGGTTATACCAAGCCCATTGCGTACACTGGCCAGCCACATAGCGGCCACCAAGACCATAACGATAGCCGAGTGATTGGATATTCTTGCGTTCTGATGTATCACCATAGTACGAGTAAGAGTAGGTGTAGGTTGGGGCCACGTATTCTGGGCGCTCCTTAAGCGGCAAGGTACCATTTTTGATGAAGATGCGCATGCCAGCGGCAATGCCAGAGGTCTCGAGATCGTTTAGAAGCTCGATTTCTTTAACAGTAGAACCATAGGTTTTAGCGATAGATTCAATAGTATCAGATGATTTAACAAGATATACGATACCTGGCTGCTTAGAAAGGTATAACCTAGTGCCGGCCGAAATGGCGGTAGTTTTAAGACCGTTAGACCAACGGATTTGGTCGGTAGTAAGACCGTATCTTGCGGCGATATCTTTCATGGTTTCGCCCTCTTGTACGACGTATTCAAAAATACCGCCGCGCGAGAGGTTTGAGGTGTCTGGATTGAGTTTTTTCTCGATGTGACCAGAGGAAATTTGGCCTACATCACGCAAGGCGTTCACGATCACGTAGTTTGATGCCATATCATCGGTGCTAGAGAGGCTAACGATGTCGGCGAGGTTGGCTACGATGTAAAGCTCGGAAAGCTGATCAGTAGAAATGGTAACTTCTTCATTAGAAAAAACATCTAGACTTAAGATAGCGCGAGGTTTTTGCTTGTCGAGTGAGCCAACAAAAACAATACCAAGCACTACGGCGGCAGAAAGAATATAAGGGATAATTTTCTTTAAGATTTCAAAGTTAAATTTTCTTTTTGTCATAACGAAACATTGCAGAGGACCTGGCAATGGTCGCGGATATTCTGATTATGCTCGGCCTCTGTATAACTATAATACATCGTTCCGTCATCACCTGTCAAGAAATAAAGATAACTGGTATCAGAAGGGTTGGCTACGGCAAGCAAAGCCGAGAGGCTTGGGCTTGAGATTGGACCACAAGGGAGGCCAGCGTAGCGGCGCGTGTTGTAGCAAGAATCAATCATCAGGGCTGATTGGTTATCAATATAGATTTTGCGTTCTGGATCTACGACGTCTAGAGCATAAGAGACGGTAACGTCGCTACCGAGTGGAATGCCATATTTGATGCGAGAGAGGAACACTTGGGCCACGGTTGGCTGGTCAGCGCCGTGAGCTTCTTTTTGGACGATTGAGGCCAGCGTAATTCCCTGATCCAAACTGAGACCTTGGACAGAAAACTTAGCTTCAAGATCGTTTTCTTTGATAATGCGTTCCATTTCGGAATAGAAGGTTTCCAGGATTTCTGCAACTGGGGTTTCGTTGTAAAACTCGTGAGTTTCGCCAAAGAGATATCCTTCGTATTTTTTAGCCGCAAAGGCTTCGTCGATTTCAGATTGTTCATAGCCAGCTGTGGCGAGTTTCTTTTTGATATCGAAGATGGTTTCGCCAGGCAGGATTGTAAATGAAAATACGTTATCACTGCCGCCGCCAAGTTTTAGCATGTCGACAATGTCGCTAGCTGAATAAGCGCGGCCGTTTTCAAAGTGATAAGTGCCGGATTTAAAAACTGCGTTTGAACGTTCGAGCTTGAGATAGATTTTGAAGGCGAGTTCGTTGCCGATCAAACCTTTTTCGCTGAGGTTTTTGATAATGACGTCGGTGGTGTCGCCGTCGTTAACGGTAACGACTGGGCAATCGTCGGAACAATTCAGGGTGCTGCCGTTTAGACTGCCTTTGTACCAAAGAAAGCCGCCCAGAGCGAGCAACACGAAAAACAGAATAATTGGCGGTATCACCAAGAGCTTTAAGAGTTTTTTAGTTTTATGACCGGCTTTTTTGGATTCGAGCATGACTTTCTTGGAAGTTTTTTCTACGAGATTAGTTTTTTTTGGCGCGGAATCGCCTTTTTCGCGGTAGCTTTCGATAAAATCTTGCAAGATAATGGAAGCGGCTTCGGCATCGATTTCGCCTTTTTCGTAGTGCTTCTTGCGGGATTTCAAGCGGTTTTCTGCCTCTACTGAGGTTAGTGATTCATCCTGGAAGTTAATTTTGGCGCTTGGGATTTTTTCTACCAATGTTTTAGCGAAGTTGCGCACATAAAGCGATTGGGCGGTTTCATTGCCTTCATTGCTGCGTGGCATGCCGAGCACGAGTCCGCTAACATTATATAAGCGCATCAAACGTGCGATTTCTTGGAATTCGTTGCCATTAACTTCAATTGTGCAAACCGGGATGGCGATTTTAACGGAGGAGTCAGCCTTAGCCACACCAATGCGTTTTTCGCCTACGTCTAGTCCTAGAATAATCATATTCTAGTTCCCCATGTCGTCAGTGATGACTTCAATGTCGATGTCGATCTTGTTTGGATCTAGCGGTACGGAATTGACCCATGGGAACGAGCGCTCAATCGTGACTTCTTTGACGCCGGCATCGATCATGATTGGTTTGATTTTGCCGATGAGCTCGCCTTTGACTTGTTCAAGGATGGATTCGGCGGAAATATTTGGACCAACTGTGTAGACGGTTTTGAGGCGGCCAGTGTAGCCGTTTTCGGTGCTAGTGAAGCTTTCTACGAATGGATCTTTGATGTCATAGATGCGGTTTTTGTCGCTAACCTTGGCGGTTTCGGCGATGTATTCTTTGACTTTGGTGAGATCGAGTATAAAGATGGATGAAGTGAGATTGGTGCTAAGGGTTGGGGTAACGCCTTCTTTAACTTCTTCGTCGAGGGCCGGAGTAGCAGTGATTTCACCGAGGGTTTGTTTGAAGCTAGATTCGATCTTGTATGAATCGCCATCGATGCTAGCCAGCAAAGCGGCACGGTTTTCGGTTTCGTTAGCTGGCGAAGTGAGGGATTCTTTGGCGGCGTCGATATCGGATTGTTGGACTACGGTAATGGTGCGGTCGGTACCACCAGTGATGTCGGCTACGGAGTATACGCCAACCGGGACGTTAGTATGCCAGCCGTCGCCAGATGGGCCGATGTTGTATGATGAGCCAGAGCCGTTGGCGGTGATTGGTACGGCGGCGGTGATAAGACAGGATTTTTTATCCACGAATTCTGCAAACGTAGAGAGGTTTTCGCATGGATCTGGACTAGTACCATCCCAACTAAGTGTTACATCGGAATCAGAAGTATAATACAAGCCATTGATGTAAAAGCTGGAGCCGGCTGGAACAGGAATACTTGCGGCACGTTCGAAGTAGTAGAATACTACGACTTCGCCTTTGGCTTTTTCGCCGACGTTTTTGCTGCCGGTAGCTTTGAATTCTACCGTGATTGGTGAAGTGAGCTTCTTTTCTTCTAGATAGAATTTGCCAGCCTTGGCGTCTTCTTCTTCGAGTTTGGTGGTGAAGGAAATGTTTTCGGAGAAGTTGTTTTTGGTGGTGCGGATAGTGGCTACGATTTTAACGGCCGGGGCGATAGTGAATGCCCAAATTAAGACAAGGACCAAAACCACGATAGAGATTGGAATAACAGTAACGATGACTTTGTGGCTCTTAATCCAGCCAAGTACGCCGGTTGCAGCAACCTTCTTAGCTTTTTTGTCGGCTTTTTTGGCCTTCTTATCTTCCTTCTTGGATTTTTTTGAATCCTTTTCTGGCTTCTTAGCTTCTTCTTCCGTTTCGGCTTCTTCTTCGTTTTCTTCGGCGTCTTTTTCTTCAGCTTCTTCCTCAGCTTCATCTTCGGCTTCGCCCTCTTCTTCGATCTCTTCAGTCTCTTCTTCGGTATCTTCGTCTTCTTCGGCTACGGTGTCTTTGATTTCAACCACGCCGATGTTGTCGTTGTCGATCGATGGGATAGCTGGTGCAGTCTTGAGGTCTTTTGTAACAGGCAACTTGGCGATAGCGGCAAGTTTAACCACGGAAGGCTCGGTGGTAACGAGCACGGCACTCTTTTTAGCCTCGGCACTAGTTTTGGCGATTAATTTTGCGTTAACAGCGCTGCGAAAAATATCAGCTTTTTTTGGAACTACGAGCGCGACGATTTTTTCTTTCGAATTTTCAATTTTGGAAATGATATCTGTAATATCATCCTCAGGTTCAATATAAATAACGTCTTTGTTCATAGTTAAAATATACCACAAAACATTCCGTTTGTGCTAAAATGAAACTAATGATTTTTCCATGGCAAAAAAAAGTTGAAACCGCTGCTCCGAGTGCGTCAAATGTGCGTTCGGCTTGGTCCGAAAAGGCCCTTGATGCAATCAATGAAGGTGTCATGATTACCGACCGTACTGGCGTGGTGCAATTTGTTAACCCGGCAGCCGTTACGATGTTTAATTCCGGCTCGGTTTCCGATTCTGTGGGGCTTGATTTTAACCTGCTTTTTAAACTTGAATCCAAAGACGGTCAACCATTTGAAGGCAACGATAATTTATTCGCCGTGGCGATGGTTTCTGGCCAGCCACTTGAAAATTTCCAATGCTATCTTGTTGCGCAAAAAATCGACAAACGCACGCCAATCGCAATTTCCGTAACGCCAATGGATGATGGTCATGGCGATCGTATTGTGACTTTGCGCAATATTGCTAAAGAGCTCGAAGAAGAAGGTGCGCAAGCGGACTTCATTTCTACTGCCTCACACGAGATGCGTACACCAGTGGCATCAATCGAAGGCTATTTGTCCTTGGCTTTGAATCCGCAAACTGCCACGATCGACGATCGTGCCAAAAAATATCTCGATCAAGCCCACGAAGCTTCTAAGCACCTCGGTCACCTTTTCCAGGATTTGCTCGACGTTACTAAGTTTGACGACGGCCGCATTAAGCCGCACTTTATGCCGGTCGAAATGGTGGAAACCGTAAAAAGGCTTTCCGATACTTTTGCGGTGCAAGCTAGTAGCAAAAATCTCAAATACCAGTTTGGTAGCGCCAATTCTAATCTCGTAAATGCTCGCAACATCCAGCCGATTGTGTACGGCTATGTCGACATGAATTTTATGCAAGAAATTATGGGTAATTTGCTCGAGAACGCGATCAAGTACACGCCAGAAGGCGGCTCGATTTATGTGAATGTATTGGGTGACGGCGATCGTGTCTTGATTAATGTTACCGATACCGGTGTCGGAATTTCGGCCGATGATTTGCAACACATTTTCCAAAAGTTTTATCGTGCCGATAACTCACAGACTCGCACCGTGGGCGGCACTGGACTTGGGCTTTATCTCGTTAAGCAACGTGTCGAATCAATGAACGGCCGGATTTGGGCTGAATCTTCCTTTGGTGAAGGTTCCACCTTCTACGTTTCCCTACCGCGTTTGTCGCCAGACGAATACAACAAACGTTTGATTGATTTTCAAAATCAGCAAGCCGCGGAAGCCGCTAAAGAACAGCAACTAAAAGCTACGCAGCCGCAACCAGCTCCAGCGCCAGTGCCTGCGCCTGCTCCAGCACCGCAACCAGCTCCGGCTCTCGCATCAATTTCGCAACCAGTTCAAACAAATTCAATAAATAACAACGGAGGACCAAATGAGTAAAATAATGATTGTCGAGGATGACTTCGCCTTGCGCGAGATCTATAGCATCCGTTTGGCAGCCGAAGGCTACACGATTGTGGTAGCCGGCGACGGCGAAGAAGCTTTGTCTGTTGCCGTGCGCGAGCGCCCAGATCTAGTATTATCTGACGTGATGATGCCAAAAATTTCTGGCTTCGATATGCTTGATATTTTGCGTTCCACTCCAGAAACCCAAGCCATTAAAGTCGTGATGATGACTGCTCTCTCCTCCGATGATCAGCGCAAACGCGGCGAAGAACTTGGTGCCGATCGTTATTTAGTGAAATCTCAAGTTGGTATTGAAGATGTTGTTAATGTAATTCATGAAGTGTTAGGAGATAAGCCAAATGGTACAGCCCAAAACCCAGCAGCCGCGCCAACCGCGCAGCAAGGCGTCCAGTCTACCTGGGGACAAGCAGCCCAGCCGGCCGCGCCAGTCCAGCCAACCTGGACTCAACCAGCCGCTCCAGCCGCTCCAGTCCAGCCAACCGGCCCAGTCCAACCAACTAATCCGGCTCAATAAGTTCTTAGCCGAGCGTTTAGGGATCTCGCGACGTGATGCCGACGAGGCTATTGTTGGTGGGCTCGTGACTATTAATGGTGAGACTGCCGTATTAGGGGCGCGAGTTGACAAAACCGACAAAGTATGCTATAATGAAAAGATAGTACCCCATGATACGGGTTTTTCTTATATCGCTTTCAATAAACCAGTTGGCTACGTATGTTCACGCCGTGCGCAGGGTGATGCGCCAACGCTTTATGATTTGTTGCCAAAAGACCTCCGTGTTTTAAAAACCGTGGGTAGGCTCGACAAGGATTCTTCGGGTTTGATTTTGCTTACCAATGACGGTGACTTTGCCTTTCAAATGACGCACCCAAAATTTTACAAAGAAAAAGTCTATGAAGTAACTCTGGACCGAGATCTCGAGCCTTTGCATCAGCAAATGATTAATGATTTTGGTGTGCAACTTGAGGATGGTGTTTCGAAACTTGAATTAATGCGACTTGATGATGATTCTCGCACTAGTTGGCGCATCACGATGAGTGAGGGGCGTAATCGTCAGATTCGCCGTACATTTGCCGCGCTAGGCTACAAAGTCGTGGCGCTTCATCGCATTCAATTTGGTAAATACCAACTTACCGGTCTTAAAACTGGCGAGTGGCTTGAAGTAAGACCATAATTTATTTTTGCAAAAGTCTTGATAGTTTGGCCTTTAGGCCATCTTCGCTTGGCGCGCTAGCCAAGGTGTCTACACCAACGCGGAGTAAACCGAGTGCGGTCATAAAGGAATAATCTAGTTCGTCTTCGGTTTTGAAGCTGAGGTCTGGTAAATCTTTGATATCGGCAAGATAAATGACTGGGCGGCGACCAAATGGCAAATCCTTGTACCAATCCGAGATGGCAAGGGTTTCTTGCAAGGCCGAAAGGCCAGCGCCACCACCACAAAGCAGGATGGTTTTTGGCAATGTGTCGTCCAAGTTAAAGTCTTCGATTACAACTTTGATACCAGAAAGCCAGACGGCAAGATTTTTTTCGATAACTTTTTCGACTTTCTTTTTGTCGTCGCCTTTTAGTTTGTCTGGGTCGATTTTATACTCTTCGGCAGTTTCGTAATCCACGTCGAGCGCGTTCATGATTTGGCGGGTAAAGTTGCGGCCGCCGATCGAAAACATTTTGGTGCCCTCTACGCTGCCGTCATCGATTACGGCGACATCAGTGGTGCCGCCACCAACATCAACTACGATGCTCGAGAAGCGGGATTCTAGGTTGTCGCCGAGACAGGCACGGCAAATCGCAAATGGTTCGACAGCCACGGCTAAAAGCTCAAGATTGAGTTCGGCACAAACTTTTTCGATGGCCGCAATGTGAATAAGTGGCGCAAAAGCAGTGTAGAATTGAATTTCAAGTTCGGAACCTTTAAAGCCGATTGGGTTGCTAACTTTGTAGCCATCAATCGTGAGCGTAACAATGGCGGAATTAATCAAACGGATTTCGGTATTCTCGTTGCCGGTTTCAAGAGCGATGGTTTTCTTGGCGATTTCGCCAGATTTTTGTTGCACCTTATTAATAATTTCGTTCATTTCGTCTTCGGTAATTGGACGATTAGAATTTTCGCGATGATACTTAACGGTGGTGGTGTTGCCCTTCACTAGCTCGCCAGCCATACCAACTACTACGAGTTTGGCAGTTTCGCCAGCCTTGTCTTCAGCATCAACCAAGGCCTTTTCGCAAACCGAAACCACGCCCGGAATATCAGCAATCGCGCCGGCATACATGTTGCCGAGCGCCTGGTGGGCTTTGCCCACACCAATCACTTCAAGTTGGCCCTTTTTGCCAGATTTAGCAATCACGGCCTTAACAAACTCTGTACCGATATCTAAGGCGAGTATAGTGCTCATGCTATTATTATAGCACACTATTCAAGAATGGCTTTGATGCGGCGCACGCCAGCGGATGAAGACTCTTCTTTGACGATTTTGAAATGGCCAAGGACGCCGGTGTGTTCGACGTGTGGGCCGCCACAGACCTCGCGGGAGACAGGGTTGTTTTCGTCTCCAATGGTGTAGACGGTAAGCATGTCTGGATATTTTTCCCAGAATTGGCCGTGGGCTTTGAGTTCGTTTTTGGCAAAATTCTTTTCGTATTCAGCGTGAGCTACTGGAAGATCGGCAGCAATCCATTCGTTGACCTGGTCTTCGACAGCTTTTAATTCGCTTTCTTCCATTTTGTGGTCCAAGTTGAAGTCAAAACGGACACGTTCTGAAGTGATGTTGGAACCTTTTTGGCAGATTGAGCTATCAACGAGTTTTTGCAAAGCGGCAAGCATCAAGTGGCAGGCAGTGTGATATTTAACGGTTTGCTCACCATGGTCTTCGAGGCCGCCTTTAAACATACCTTTTGAGGCGGTTTTACTGCGTTCGCGTTGCTCATTTAAGGCCGCTTCAAATTCGGCTTGGTAGTTTTCGGAAAGCTTGATGCTTTCGCGGAAGCATTCTTCTACGGATAGTTCTAGTGGGAAGCCGTAGGTATCCTGCAAGCGGAACAAATCTTCGCCGGTAAGTTGATCGGAAGTTTTGGTGATTTTGCGAAGTTCTTTCAAACCTTTGTTTAAAGTTTGACGGAAAGCGTTTTCTTCTTTTTCGAGAACAGCGAGAGCCTGATCGCGGTTAGTTAAAATGCTGTCCGGAAGCTCGGTGTAGTTTTCGGAAATAGTTGGGATAACTTCAGAAAGGAAGTTTTGTGCGATATTAAGATCGAGAGCACGCAAAATCGCGCGGCGAATTAAGCGGCGAAGTGCATAGCCCTGAGCTTTGTTGCTTGGTGTGAGGCCTTGAGCGGCAAGAAGATAGGCACCACGCAAGTGGTCGGCAATCACGCGCATGTCGGCGGTGTTGTTTTCATATTTTTTACCAGATAATTCTTCAAGTTTGTCAACAATAGGTTTTAGAAGCGAAATCTTAAAGACGTCAAAGCTATCGATTGAGGCTGCGGTGATGCGCTCGAGGCCGCCACCAAAGTCGACGTTTTTCTTTTCGAGTTCTTCAAAGGTGCCGTCATCTTTTCTGCGATATTGCATAAAGACTTGGTTGCCGATTTCCATAAAGCGGGCGCCGTCTGAAGCTGGGTGGGCGAGGCCGTATTTAGCCACGTCTTGCTTGTCGTCGCCAAAATCATAGAAGACTTCGGAGTCTGGACCACATGGGTCGCCAAGCGGAGTGGTTTCGATGCCACCGCCACGGCTCCACCAGTTTTCGTGATCGTCGTAGAAGAATATGTGTTCGCCTGGTTTGATACCGCGCTTGTCGCCATTTTCGGCCGAGCCGATTTCGGCGATTTTAGCATCGATACCAGCTTCTTTAAAGACGTTTTGCCAAATCGCGGCAGCTTCGTCGTCTTTTGGAATGCCATATTTTTCGTTGCCGATAAAGCAGGTGACGTAGATTTTGTTTGGGTCGAGACCAACTTCTTTAGTTAAGAATTCAAAGAAATTTCTAATTTGTTCTTCTTTAAAGTAGTCGCCGAGTGACCAGTTGCCGAGCATTTCAAAAACGGTAGTGTGGCGTGGGTCGCCGACGTCTTCAATATCTTGCAAACGAAGTGATGGTTGGGAATCGGTAAGGCGAGTGCCGTCTTTGTGAGGCTTGCCTAATAGGTACGGCAAAAGTGGCTGCATGCCAGAGCCGGTAAAAAGCGTGGTCGGATCATTTTCGAGCACGAGTGGTGCTGGCGCAATGATTTTGTGGCCTTTTTTAACTTGAAAATCTAGGAATTTTTGACGAATTTCGTTTGCGTTCATGCAGAATATTATACCATAAAATAGAGATAAAGCGAAGTTTTGGTATAATAAAATTATGAAACGCTTAACAAAAATTTTACTTGGTATTTTAATTTTGGAAGCGGCGGGTTTTGGTGCATTTTTCGCACTCAAAGTTTTTACTTTTAGGGTTGTAGCTTCTGACAACTCGATTGAAAGAAAAAATGAACTGTTTTCAGACTATTACGGGCGTGCCGCCGAGATTTTGGACGGCATGACTTTGGATGAAAAAGTTGGGCAACTTTTATTTGTGCGGGCGCCGGAAATGAATATTAAATCCGTGGCTTCTAATTATCATCTTGGTGGTTTGATTATGTTTGGTCGTGATGTAAATGGCCAGAGTTTGGCTTCGATCAAAACCAAAGTTGATGGTTGGCAGCGCGATTTGAATACGAAATTATTTATTGGTATTGATGAGGAGGGAGGCTTGGTTTCGCGACTTTCCTATGCTGGGTTGGCTGATTTTGCTTCTCCACAGGAACTATATGCGCGTGGTGGAATGGATTCAATTATTGCCGATACTGCGACTAAAATCACGACGCTTGATAGTATTGGTGTGAATGTAAACTTTGCGCCGGTGGCGGATGTCTGCGAGGACAAATATAGCTTTATCTATGCGCGTACGTTTGGCCAAAATGCTGCGGCCACGGCAGATTATATTAAAAATGTAACTGAAAAATATCATGGCTCGAATATTTCGGCCACTTTAAAACATTTTCCAGGTTACGGTTGCAACGTGGATACGCATAGTTTGATTTCGGTTGATACGCGCTCGCTCACAAGCTTACAAGAGAATGACTTCTTGCCGTTTGAAGCTGGCATTAATGCGGGCGCGGATTTTGTGATGGTTTCGCATAATATTATTCAAGAGGTCGACTTATCAGCCCCGGCTTCTTTATCTCACGGCGTGCATAAAATCCTCACGGACGACTTGGGCTTTTCGGGTATTGTTATTACGGATGATTTATCGATGAATGCGATCGCGGAATATTATCATGGCGAGTATCCGGCCGAAGTGCAGGCGGTGCTGGCCGGTAATAATATGTTGATTGTTTCGGATTATGTAACGGCGTTTAATAATATTAAAAGCGCCGTCGAAAACGGCATTATCTCGGAAAGCTATTTAGATTATCAATTAATGCCAGTGCTTGGCCTCAAGGTCAAAAAAGGTTTAATTATTCAGCAATAATACCGCCACCAAGGCAGACTTCGTCTTCGTAAAACACTACGGATTGTCCGGCGGCGATACGCTTGACTGGCTTTTCGAACGTGATTTTTTCGCCATCAAATTTGGCCGGCAAAAGCGCGTCGCGGTGGCGAAGGCGCACTAAAATATTTTCAGTTTTTGGTTTCTTACGCAAGAAAATATCCTTCAAAGGGATTTCGGTAACCCACAAATTATCGGTATTCAAGTTTTTCGAAACGTAGACGATATTTTTTTCGATATCTTTTTTGGCGACGTAATAAGGCAGACCAGAACCTACGTTCAAGCCGTGGCGTTGGCCAATCGTGTACAAAATCGCGCCGTCATGGAAGCCGAGTTTTTTGCCAGTTTCAAGCTCGATAATTTCACCTGGTTTGATGTCGATAAATTCGTTCAAAAAATCTTTCATGTTGGCTTCGCCTACAAAGCAAACACCCATGGATTCCTTTTTGTAAGCGTTTGAAAGACCGTATTTTGCGGCGAGTTTCTTGACGTCTGGTTTTAACATGTCGCCAACCGGGAAAATTGTGCGTTTCAAGACGTCGGCAGTAACGCGGTACAAAAAGTAAGTTTGGTCCTTGTTCTCGTCTTTCGCACGGAGCAGTTCCCCATTTTCGGTTTTTGCATAGTGGCCGGTCGCGATGAAATCGGCGCCGTCTTCAAAAGCAACTTCGGCAAATAGTTTGAATTTGATTTCTTGGTTGCACATAATGTCTGGATTTGGTGTGTTGCCTTTTTTATATTCGTCTAGCATGTAGTCCACGACTTTTTGTTTGTATTCTTTTTCAAAATCAAAAACTTTAAAATCGATACCAAGTTTTACTGCAACGCGTTTGGCGTCGGCGAGGTCTTCCGCCCATGGGCACTTCATGCCCGGAAGGTTTTTGGACCAGTTTTTCATGTAGACACCAACAACATGGTAGCCGGCGTCTTTTAATAGCGCGGCCGAAACGGACGAATCAACTCCGCCAGACATACCAACGTATACAGTTTTCATGCTATATATTATAACATATTTTCGAAATAAAAAAAGCGAGGCATTAACCTCGCTCGCGCTTCTCTAGGGAAGCAAGAATAAATACTCCTGCGACTAAGGCAATTATGCCTAAGGCGCAAAAACTGCCGAAGATTATGTAGACGGCTACGCCGTGATGTTTTGCTACGATGATGGCGGAGCAAAATAAGATATTAAACAGCAGGTCTACGATGAAGTCTTTGACTGCGCAGTTCATCTCGCCTTTCGCCTTGCAGCACTTTTCATCAACCAGTAGGGCCGCCACCGTGAGAGTGATAAATTCTAGGCCAATACCGGTAATTGCCATAACGATAGCACCGCCTACTGATTTTCCGATGTTGTAATAGATTGCGATCAAAATCGGTACTACAACAACGCAGGCTAAATAGAACGTAACCTGAAAGTCAAGGAACCACGACGTTTTTCCATTCTCAAGGTGCTCTCTCAAAGAAGCCACCCCCTTCCATTAGATTTGTATTATATATTATAACATATTTTTCAAAAAGAAAAAAGCGGGGCCCTAGTGGCCCCGCACGCGCAGGGAGTTAGATTTCGGCGTCGCACCTGTTGTCATCATCATAGATTTTCCCGAAAATACCTCGTGATGCGGCTGTAATGAGTGTAGCATACACCACAATAATAGCGAAAAATGCTGTCGCAACAACGCCAAGAATAATAAAGACCTTTTTCATAGGAAAGCCCCTCCTTTCGGAAAATAATACTATATATAATAATATATAGTGAGTTATTTGTCAATGCGAGCTTGCTCGGCGAGGATGGCGGCTTTGATGAGCTTGCCAGCTTCTTTGACGTTTTCTTCGTCGTTTAATTTGCCGAGGGTAATGCGAAGTGAACCAGCAATTTCGTCGTCATTTAAGCCAATCGCTTGAAGCGTTGCGGATTTGATTCCCTTTGATGCGGAGCAGGCGGCGCCGGTTGAAAGATAAACTTCCTTGTCTTCGAGCGCAAAAATCAAACGCTCAGCGTCAACGCCTGGCACACTGATTGGTAAGAAGTTCACGAGTTGATTCTTGGTGTTTCCAAGAAGAATAATATTTGGAATATCAGAAAGTGTGTTTTTAAGAATGGTTTTTAGCTTTTCAAGGCGTTTTCGTTCGCCATTTAAATGCTTTTCGGCTTCTTCGATTGCCGTCGCGAAGCCAATCACGGCGGGCACGTTTTCGGTGCCAGAGCGGAGACCCATTTCCTGGCCACCGCCTAGCGTCATAGGATTTAGTTTTACGTTGTGACCAACATAAAGAGCACCAGCGCCCTTCGGGCCATAAACCTTAGCAGAATTAATGGTAAGAAGATCAACGCCAAGGCGTCCAACTTTAACTTCGAGAAGCCCTAAGCCTTGCGAAGCGTCACAGTGGAAGTATAGCGGCGTGGTTTCGCCGGCGAGTTTGCGGCGAAGATTTTCTTGTTTCACAATGGCGGCAATTTCGGAAATTGGTTGAATCGTGCCAAGTTCGCCAGAGGCTAGACAAATAGAAACAAAACTAGTTCTAGGGTTAAGCTTTTTCTTAAAATCCTCAACGTCGACGCGGCCGTTTTTATCAACATCAATAATCTTCGTGTTAAAACGTTTGGCATTTTCGGTGACGGCTTTGTGCTCGACCGCTGAGATTAAGACTTCAGCATCCTCTCTTAAAACATTAAAAGCGAGGCTGATTGATTCGGTGGCGCCCGAAGTGATGATGAGGTCAGCGCCTTTAGCGCCGATCACGTGCGCGATGCGATCTTTGGCGTCTTCATAGGCGCGGCGAGTCTTAACTGCAGATAGATACGGTGCCGAAGGATTAAAAAACTCAGCCGAAAGATAAGGCTCCATGGCTTTTTTGGCTTTTTCAGAAACCGGCGTGGCGGCAGCGTGATCTAAATAAATCATAAAAATATTATACCATATTTATAGAGATTTCGCTACCGTAACAATTTTCAAAAAAATGTTTAAAAAAATATACATCTGTTGTTATAATTAAATGGTTAGGAGGTCAAAGTGAAAAAGTGTTTTGATGCAGACAAGTATCTGAAACTTCAAACCAAAAAAATCAAAGAACGTATTAAAATGTTCGATAAACTTTATATCGAATTTGGTGGGAAGCTTATAGATGATCAGCACGCGGCACGCACGATTCCTGGCTTTTTGCCTGATCTCAAGATTCGTTTACTCCAAGAGTTTAAGGACCAAGCTGAAGTAATTCTTTGTATCAACGCGAATGCGATTGAAAAAAGCAAAATTCGCGCCGACCACATGATCTCCTATGAAACCGAAGTTTTGCGCCTCATCGAATTTTTGCGCAGCAAAGGCATTACTGTGAATTCCGTGGTGATTACTTTGTTTGATGGTCAGAAAAAGGCCAAAGACTTTGCTAAGAAACTCGAAGATTACAGCATCAAACCATACTTCCACACCTTCACAAAAGGCTATCCTACCGACGTTGACACGATTGTGTCCGATGAAGGTTATGGCGCCAATCCATATATCGAAACCACCAAAAAATTGGTGGTGGTGTCTGCTCCGGGCCCATGCTCCGGCAAGCTTGCCACTTCCCTCTCCCAGCTCTATCACGAATGCAAACGTGGCGTAAAAGCTGGCTATGCCAAGTTTGAAACTTTCCCAGTTTGGAATTTGCCATTAAAGCACCCTGTAAATATCGCCTACGAAGCTGCCACGGCCGACCTCAATGATAAAAACATGATCGATTATTTCCATCTCGAAAAATATGGCGAGACCGTAGTCAATTACAACCGCGACCTTGAAACTTTCCCTGTTCTAAAAGAGATTTTGACTCGCATCATGGGCAAAAGTATTTACTTCTCGCCAACTGACATGGGTGTGAACATGGTTGGTTTTTGTATTACGGACGATGCCGCCGTACAAAAAGCCGCCAAAGATGAAATCGTGCGTCGTTACTACCGCGCCGTGGCAGACCTTAAAAAAGGTTTGGTAGAGCCAGAAGTGCCAGATCGCATCAAACTTTTGATGAACGAACTTAAGATTTCTGAAAACGATCGTGAAGTTGCCAAGAAGGCCGAAGAGAAGCGTAAAGTGGCCAACAACTTACCAAGCGCAGCAATTGAAATTGGCCGCAAATACATTACTGGTCGCAAAACCGGTTACCTTTCCCCGGTTTCTAGTACTATCATCAACGCTATTAAACATATTACTAAGATTCCAGACGAAGTTGATTTAATTTCGCCAACCGTGCTTGAGCCGATTCTTGAAATCAAAAACAAAACTTCTAACTTTAAAGAAAGTTATCTCAAACTTAACGAAGTTTTGATGGCACTTTCGATTTGCTCGACTACAAATCCAATTGTGAAGAAGGCCTTAAATAATCTCGACAAACTAAAAAGTGCGCAGTTCCACGCTACGCACATGATCCCAGATGATGAGATGGTGACTTTGTCGAATCTCGGCATCAACGCTACTTGTGGCGCCGAAATTGATCTAAATTAATTATTCTTCAACTGGTTCTTCTTTTGGTACGAAGGTGACGGTTTTGCCGTCGCTTTCGAGCTTCAGAGTATTCTCTTTTTGGTTCAAGGTGTAGGTAAACTCGTCGTTAAGGTCGTAGAGCCAGGCGGTTTCGATTTTGAGCTTGTCGCCTTCGAGTGACCAAATAAAATCGTAATCATCGACATGATTATTAGTGGTGAGGGTGCCTTTACCGATCTCGGTGAACTTCCAAATTACACTTTCGCTGTCTTGTTCAACCCATTCGCCGATTGAAACAAAATATTCGGCATCTTCAACGGCTGGTTTTTTGAGCCAGTCGAGCAGAAAAATTACGGCACCAGCGGCGAGTGCAACGAGTCCGATGATAAAAATAATGATTGAAATAATTTTTTTCGCAGATTTCTTTGGCTTATCCATAAGCTCATTGTAGCATAATTTAGAAAAGTTTAAAAAGGTCTTCGACGTTTTTGGTTGTGACGTTCGCTATGGTTTCAACATCTACGCCAAGCTTTTCGCTAAGCCACTTAGCGATGTCTTTAATGTAGGCTGGCTCGTTGGTTTCTCCTTTATATGGCGCAGGCGCAAGGAACGGTGCGTCGGTTTCGAGCAGAATCCTTTCGAGCGGAGGAGTAGGAAGAGTTGAATAAGTGGCGAGGCCATTCACGCCAACATAATAATCGGTTTCTTCCAGGATGCGTTTCAAAACTTTCTTGCTGTCTGAGAAAGAATGGACTACGCCTTTGATTTCTGGATAGTTTTTTACAATATCGAAAAAATCATCAAAGGCTTCGCGCACATGGAAAACTACGGGAAGGCGATGGATTTTGGCAAGTTCGAGCATTTCGATAAATAATTTTTTCTGTTCTTCATGATCGTCTTTACCGTAATGATAGTCTAGACCAACTTCACCAATTGCAACTGGAGCTTTGAGTCCGTGGTGAAACTTACCGCGATTTACTTCTTTATCGCAACTAGTTTCCTGCCACTTTTTCCATTCGGATGGGTGTACACCATAAGTCCAGTAAACATTTGCTTTACCTTCGGCATAGTCGCGCGCAGCGATTGAATCGTTGGCGTTGGTGCCAATACAAATGATTTTTTCAATGCCATTTTTAGCGGCATTTTCCAAAGCGGCTTTAGCTTGTTCTTCCGTGAAGAATTCGCGGTCGTGAAGATGACAATGAGAATCAATTAACATGTTTATATTATATCAAAATAATGTTATAATATTTTTAATTGTTGCGTCGACCTACTCTACACCATTATAAGGAGGTGAATCTATGAGCGACAGAAACAATGAGGTGAATCCTGAGCAAGTTGCTGAAAACGAGACAAAGAAAATCAAAGGTTTTCGCGATGAAGCTAAGAATGGTACGCCGAAAGCAAATCTTCCCGATTGCACGGATCGTGATTGGTTGGATGAGCGCGAACGTATTATTGCTGCAGGCATGAAATCTGGAAGCCATCACTACTATCGCTTCCGTAAAAGACCTTCATGAGGATTCAAGCATATTAAAAGCCCCTTTTAAAGGGGCTTTTAAATTTTACGCACGGTTTTCGCGTTTTCTTTTAATTGGATCAAGTTGACGCTTTCTAAGTCTCAAAGACTTTGGTGTAACTTCAAGTAGCTCGTCATCAAGCAAGAAATCCAAACATTGTTCGAGTGAAAGTTGGGTGTATGGCGTAAGTTGAATGGCGCCATCCGATGCGTGGGTACGCATGTTGGTAAGTTGTTTTTCACGGCAGATGTTGATATCGAGATCGTCTTTTTTGTTGGAAAGACCAACGATCATACCTTGATAAACTGGCACCTGAGGTGGGATATACAAAATACCACGAGCCTGGGCAGCGTCCAATGCATAGGCGGTAGAAACGCCAGATTCGAAAGCGATCAAAGCGCCGTTACGTTCTGGTTTGTATTTAGAATCAACTGGGCGATAGCCGCATGGAAGACTAGACATGAGGACCGTGCCTTTGGTTGCGGTAAGTAAGTTGTTGCGAAGACCGATTAAGGCGGCGGTAGAAATTTCGTAAGTAAAGCGGGTGGCGCCGGTTGAAGTTAAATCTTGTGATTTAAGTTCAGCTTTTCTGATACCAAGTTCTTGTGAAACGGCACCCACAAATTCTGGGCCAACTTCAATAGTCAAGCTTTCAATTGGCTCGCATTTAACGCCGTTGATCTCTTTGTAGACTACTTCAGGACGGCCAGCTTCAAGTTCGTAACCTTCGCGGCGCATGGTTTCAATCAAGACAGAAAGATGTAATTCACCACGGCCAGAAACTTTGTAACCAAGACCATCTGGTTCAATTTTAAGTGCGATGTTGGTTTCAAGTTCTTTTTCAAGACGTTCCGCGATTTGGCGTGAAGTGGTGAACTCACCTTCTTTACCTTTGAGTGGGCTGGTGTTTGGGCCGATGTAAATTGAAAGCGTTGGTGGTTCGAGCTCAATGGTTGGTAAGGCTTCTGGCTTGTCGCCGGTAGCAATAGTATCACCAATATTTGCTTCGCCAACACCGACTAATGCGACGATGTCGCCAGCGATAGCTTCTTCAACTTCCTCTTTGTTGAGACCGCGATAAGAAAAGATTTGGTCAATTTTGGCAGACTTAATAGTTTCGCCGCGCATGATTTTAACGGCTTGGCCTTTTTTGAGTTTGCCGCGGAAAATTTTACCAATGCAGTATTTGCCAAGGTAATTGTCGGCAGCAAGAGCGGCCACGAGAAGTTGGGCGCCTTTGTCGGAATTCTCATCGACTTTTGGTGCTGGGATATCATTAATGATGGATTCGAAAATCACATGCAAATCATTATCGAGTTCTGGAGTTTTGCCAGCTTTGCCATCACGGGCAATGGCGTAGTAAATTGGATAGTTAAGTTGGGATTCGTCGGTCGCAAGTTCCAAAAAGAGGTCGGCGATTTCGTCTTTCACTTCGTCGATACGAGCGGCTGGCTTGTCGATTTTGTTGATAACGACGACTGGTTTGAGTTTAAGATCGAGGGCTTTCTGCAAGACAAATTTGGTTTGTGGCATTGGGCCTTCTTGGGCGTCAACAACGAGAATCACGCCGTCTGCCATGTTAAGCGTACGTTCAACCTCGCCAGAAAAGTCGGCGTGGCCCGGGGTATCAATGATGTTGATTTTGTAATCATCATAAAAAACGGCAGTTTGCTTGGCAGTAATGGTGATTCCCCGTTCATGCTCCTGGTCCATGGAGTCCATAATCAGAGTTTGTTGCATTTCGGCTTGGTTGTCACGGAAAGTGTGGGATTGCTTCAAAAGGCCATCCACAAGAGTGGTCTTACCGTGGTCAACGTGCGCAATAATGGCAACGTTACGAATTTTGTCTTTGTCTAAAATCATTCGATTATTATAGCATAATTTCGGATTTAAATCCAGTATTTGGTGCCTTTAAAATTGGTAATTCTAATTCTTGTTCATTTTGGGTGGGATATAACGTAATTATGATTGCATCACCACGTTCAGAATCCGAAATTGGCGCCAAACTAATCGTGTTCACGCGCATCAAATCAACGTCTGTAATTGTGAACTCGTTTTCGGTTGTGATACCAAGTATGGTTTCGTTTAAAACTACCAATGTTTTGCCAGTACTTGACGTTATATTGATTTTATATGAATCCGCTGTCTCGCTCGTAATACTATTAATTTTTATAGTTGGTTTTTCGCATGTCGTTTCTTCTATTTCGACTTTTGGCAGGCTATCCGTGCGTTCGATAATGTAGTCGGTGACTAAACTTAGTTCATCGAAATTCGTGAATACTTTTCCATCGGTTACTTCGGCGAGTTCGCGATATGTTAATTCGTTTGCCGTATCAGTAATGATATAAAAGTTTACCGGATCGATGCTGGCACTTAGTTTTACAACTTGGTCTTTCGTGATGCCGTCGCGATCGGGCGATAAGAATCCGGCGTCGGTTAATACCACAAATGATTTGGTGGCGCCATTTCTCCAATTTAATGTGCGCATAATATTGTATGAGGCGGACAATAGTGATTCTTTATCATCGCCGCCACCTGCGGCATGGATTTTATCGATTTCGATGATGAATTTTTCGATTGTGCAGGTATCAAAATCGCAATGCTTTCGCGGTTCGAATGGATCGGCCAAATCACGGTATTCATATAGCGCAACACGTCCGCCTATGTTTAAAGTTTCTCTAGCTAGGCGGATTGCTTCGTCTTTTGCCCTTTCTAACATCCAGTTCATGGAGCCAGTGCTATCTATCAAAATTACAGTATCGTGAGGTGATGAGATCGTATTCTTCAAACCATAATAATTTGTTATTTTTGAAAAGATTAAACGCGCAGCGTCTTCGTTTAAATTATCTTCAATGTATGAAACGTGGTCGCGGATATTAAAATGGCTGCTGCACATAATATCATTTTTGTTACACCACGTGCCGAGTTTATCGATAAATTCGTTTGTTTGGTAAGGATTCTTGGCGCCCAGGATTCCGCTATAAGCATGACAATCCGGTACATAGATTCGGTAGTTGGATATGTTCTGATTCTTGCAGGCTGCCGGTTCAATTCCATCACCTTCTGGTAAAAATATCTTTGGATCGCCAAAGGTTGCGGCGTAGATGATTCTTTCTGGGTTTATATTTTCGAGCGAGTTCATTATGACTATGGCGCCTTGCGAGTAGCCGGCGAGAATGAATTTGGTTCTTTCGCAGGATGAATTGATTTGGTTTTCCAGTGCGGCGGAACCTGCTTTTACACTATCACCAAAGGCAAAAGAATTGCCGCCGCTGATAAATGCGCCAAGCAAAACTGAAAGATCTTTGTCTACGGCAATGGCCGGGTATTCAAGGTCAATAAACTCATAACTAAGTGTTGTGGTTTTTAGTTTGGTTTCTAGTTTTGATTTGAAATCCAAGAAGCTTGCGCCAGTATCTTGGGCTTCGCCGGAGCCGCGTGCGAAAATTATACCAATATCTTTGCAATTAATGGCTGTTGTTTGATGTTGTGATAAGGGACTAATTAGAAGTGCTGCGATCAAAATGGCATAAAAAAATTTGGTCATTTAATACCTCCTTTAATATTTTTCTAAATTTAAGGATAACTTCTAGGAAAACACAACCCCCCCGTGTTATAATTGGGGTGAATGGAGGAATCGTGAATAAAAAACAACAAGAATGGGATGAATATTTCCTGAATATTGCCGAAGCGGTTGCGCTTAAATCTAAAGACCCTTCTTCTAAAATGGGCTGCGTAATTGTGGATGCCAAAAGACGCCCGATTTCATTTGGTTATAACGGTTTAGTGCAGGGCGCAGACGAGTCCAAACTTACTTTGACCGAGCGTCCAATGAAATATCATTTTGCTACACACTCCGAAATGAATGCTGTGCTTTTTGCAAAACAGGATTTAACTGGCTGCACAGTTTATAACCGCGTTGCAACTTGCGATAACTGTTTGAAATATTGTTTGCAAGCCGGCATTAAGCGTTTTGTTTATCGCCAACTACGCGTGCATTCTTATAGCTCCGATCCTTCAAAGTCGATGACTAATCTCGAAACCGACGAAGCCGTGATTAGAATGTTGACTGCTATGCCAGAAGTTGAGACTTTAAATATTACCAACGGTAAAACTTACATACAAGATATTCTAGATTCTTACGAAAAAGATTCTGACGCTTACAAACAATTAATTAAGTGGGTTAAATAATTACCAATTAATTGGTTCTTCATTATTTTTGATGAGAAAATCATTCGTCTTTTTGAAGTGTCCGTTACCAAAGAATCCGGAGTGAGCGGAAAGGGGTGATGGGTGTGGTGATTCCAAAACTAAATGACGCGTAGTGTCGATCAGACTCTTTTTGGCGCGTGCGTCGCGGCCCCACAATATAAATACTAAATGTGGGCGAGTTTCGTTTAGATATTTAATTGTTTCAGTGGTAAAGGTTTCCCAACCTTTGCCACGGTGGCTACCCGCTTTGTGAGCCTCAACCGTCAGTACATTATTTAGTAGTAACACGCCTTGCTGTTGCCAACTTGTGAGATCGCCAGTTTTATTAACGTGGCTTCCAAATTCGTTATCGATTTCTTTATAAATATTAATTAGTGATGGCGGAATTGGCTCGGATTTTGGTACCGAAAATGCAAGGCCCATGGCGGCGCCGGGTGTGTGATATGGATCTTGGCCAAGAATTACAACCTTAACGTTATTTAGATCAGTTTCAAAGGCTTTGAAAACTGCTGCTTTGGTTGGAAAAATTTTTTTGGTTTCGTAGGCGGCATGCAAAAAATTTGCTAAGTCTTTAAAATATGGTTTTTCAAATTCGGCTTTTAAAAATGGTTTCCAGGATTCGTGCATTTTATAATTCAAATAATTTTTTGAGATCTTCAAAAACTTCATCAATGGTGCCGGAAGCGTCGAGTGTCGGTACGTCAAATTTTTTGGCGACATCTAAATAGCCGCGATTTAGTTTGTGTTGGAATGGATCGCCTTTGGATTTCCAAATCTCGTCTTTTCTTGTCCACTTAGTATTGGCTTCGGCAGTTTGAGTGCCGATACGTTTGTTGCGAGCTTCGTCTGACAACGTAAAGAAAACAATTTTGTCTGGATGAAAGTATGGTTCTGGCATGACGAGTTTGTGGAGCTTAATGATGAGTGATTTGCTAACCCCAGCTCCGTAGCCTTCGTAAATCAAAGTTGAAAACCAGTTTCTAGTAGTAATAACAATGTCGCCATTTTTTAATGCAGGTTCGGCGAGCGTTCGCCACTGCTCGTAGCGATTAATGAGGTAAAGCATCACGCGGGTGCGATGATCGATGCCTTGGTCTGAACCATAATTGAGGCGTGAGATTTCGGTAATAAATGGATTAGTGGAGCCGGTGCCGGATTCTGCATAGTGAACAACAGTTTTGCCCTGCGTACGCAAATACTCGGCTAGTTTCTTAGCTTGGGTATCTTTGCCGGTGGCGTCTTGTCCTTCAATTACGATATGCATGAAACCTCCTTTTTCTTATTTTACCACTATTCCTCGGTGAACTGCGAATTATATAGTTCGGCGTAAAAACCATTTTGTTTTAGTAGCGAGTCATGCGTGCCCTGCTCTACGATGTCGCCGTCTTTCATGACGAGGATGAGGTCGGCATTACGAATTGTCGACAAGCGATGTGCGATGATGAACGAGGTGCGTCCTTTGGTGATTTTGTCGAAGGCGGTTTGAATAAGTTGTTCAGTGCGGGTGTCGACGTTTGATGTTGCTTCGTCTAATATAACCATGGATGGATTTGCTACAATGGCGCGAGCGATGGTAAGTAGTTGTTTTTCTCCGGCGGAAATGTTGTCGGAGTTTTCGGAAATCGCGGATTCATAACCTTTTGGTAAGGCTTTGATTGTGTGGTGGATGTTACTGATTTTGGCGGCGTCTTCTATTTCGCTCATTGACGCATGTTGATTACCGTAACGCAAGTTGTCTTCGATTGTGCCGGAGAATAGCCAAGTGTCTTGCAAGACCATGCCAAACATTGTACGCACATCCGCGCGGGTCATTTCATTAATTGGCACGCCATCGATTGTGATGAAACCAGAATCCGGTTCATAAAAACGCATCAACAAATTGATGATTGTGGTTTTTCCTGCACCGGTTGGGCCTACGATTGCAACTTTTTGGCCTGGCAAAATGTTAGCAGAAAAATCCTTTATCACGGTACGTTTTTTGTCGTAGCTAAATTTAACGTGATCAAATATTACGGCGCCTTTAACTTTTTCAATTGTCTTGGCATCTTCTGGATCCGGTTCTTCTTCGTCGGCGTTCAAGAAATTGAAAATGCGCTCTGACGCTGCAAGCAACGATTGAATGGTTGAAGTGGTGGAAGCAACTTCGGTGATTGGGCGATTGAAGCGCGAAACGTAGCCAATAAAGGCTTGCAAATTGCCAAGACTAATGCGGCGATCGATTACTAAATAACCACCAAGAATACAAACTGCAACATAACCTAAGTTGGTAAAAATGTGGGTAACTGGAAATGCGAGCGAGGCAAAGAATTGGGCTTTGCGCGAAGTAGTGGCGAGCTCTTTGTTGGTTTTATCAAAATCAGTTAAGGCAGTTTTTTCGTATGAGTTAGATTTGATGATTACTTGGTTACTATAACTTTCTTCGATTTTGCTATTTAATACGGCGAGGGTAGCTTGTTGTTTCTTGAAATATTTTTGAGCGAACTTGGCGATTCTAGCAACCACAATAACTGAAAGTGGCACTACGATGAATGTCACAATCGAAAGTGGAACGGAAATTGTGAGCATGATCACCATGACGCCAATTAATGTGGTGAGACTGAGTGAGACATCTGCGATTTCTTGTGACATTGATGTGGCAATAATATCGATATCGTTGGTCATGCATGAAAGTGTGTCGCCGAATTGATGATTGTCAAAATATGAAATTGGCAGACGTGTAATTTTTTCGAGAATTTGTTTGCGCAAACTCTTGGTGTATTTTGCGGTGACTACGCCAAGGATGTAGGCTTGGAAATAATTTAAAATTGAAGATGAAGTAAATAGAATAATAATGATAGTAATCTTCATGCCGAGGGCATCCCAGTCTAGGCCGGTGGCAAAAGAATCTTTGGCAATGTCGGTCATCTCGCCAAGGATTTTTGGTGTAAATAATCCAAGCACGGCTGAGCCGATAGCGAGTATGACAGCAAAGATAATCCAAAAACCAAATGGCTTGATGGAATTTAGGAATAGTTTAGCGACACCTTTTTTACGCATTAGCCTCCTTTAACTCGGCGGCATATTCGGCGTCGGAATATTGCGATTTTACTATCTCGTTATAGACCTTGCAGTTTTTTAGAAGTTCTAAATGGGTGCCAGTACCAACAATCTTACCTTGGTCTAGTACTATGATTTGGTCGGCGTCTTTAATCGTGTTGATGCGTTGCGCTACAATTAACACTACGGAATTTTTAGTAATTGGTTTTAATCCGGCGCGTAGTTTTTTGTCGGTCTTCATGTCGAGGGCCGAGAACGAATCGTCGAAAATATAAATTTCTGGGTTCTTGCAGACCGCACGTGCGATTGAAAGACGTTGTTTTTGACCGCCTGAAACGTTGGTGCCACCTTCGGCAATGTGATGGTTATAGCCGTCGGCAAATTTCTTAATGAATTCCGCGCTTTCAGAGATTTCGGCAGCCTTTTCGATTTCTTTCATGGTGGCGTTTGGCGCGCCAAAAGCAATATTACTTTTGACGGTGCCAGAAAACAAAGCGCCGCGTTGTGGCACGAAGCCAATTCGTTTCATCAAATCATCTTTTTGAAAATCTTTTACATTGATACCATTAACTAAAATTTCGCCCGACGATGCTTCATAAAAACGTGGGATGAGATTAATAAGTGTAGATTTGCCAGAGCCGGTGGAGCCAATGAATGCTGTGGTCTTTCCTGCCTTGGCTGTAAATGAAATATTTGATAGTACCGCATCGGACGCGCCGTTATAACTAAATGTAACGTCTTTGAATTCTACGGATGGCGCAACGTTTGGTACACCTTTGGTGGATTTTCTCCAGTTGAAATGATTTGGGTTCTTTAAGACTTCGTTGATGCGATGTGCGGATACGCTGGCGCGTGGCAACATAATGAATAGAATCGAGAGCATCAAAATTGAAATCATAAATTGTGTGACGTATTCGGAAAATGCTGTCATGTTGCCAAGGTATGCAATATCTTTAGTGAGTAAAGATGTGCCAACCGCGATACAAAGTAGAGCTGTGCCATTGAAAATAATATTAATAAGGGGGTTTTGTAATTCTATAATGCGGTCAACGAAAATAATTGTTTTTGTGAGTTCTTGGTTGGTTTTTTCGAACTTTTCTTTTTCGATTTTCTCGTTATTGAAGGCGCGGATTACGCGAAGGCCTGTTAAGTTTTCTCGCGTAATTAAAGTGATTTTGTCGAGCAACTTTTGGAAGATTTTGAATTTTGGAATCACGAGTGACATGATGAGTATAATTGTGCCAAGTGTGCCGGCCACAGCAACGGCAATAATCCAGCTCATTTCTGGCGCGGTTTGGAAAGCTCGTACGAGCGAGATGATACAAAAGAGCGGAGCCCGAAGCATCATGTTTAAAATCATGATGGCGGTTTGTTGAATTTGGTTAACGTCGTTCGTGGTGCGAGTGATGAGTGAGGCTACGCTGAATTTGTCGGAATCGGATAAATTGAAGTTTAATACTTTAGTGAAAATATCACGGCGGAGATCTTTACTAAAGTTAGCGCCGATATATGTAGCGAGATAACTTGAAACTAGTGCGCCGATCGCGGAAGCTATTGCGAGTAAAAACATCGTGATTCCGGACGCAACGATTGCGTCACGGTTCCCCGCTATGATGCCTTCGTTGATGATGTCGGCCATGTACGCTGGAAGTGTTAGCGTGCAGTATACTTGCGCAGTAGTAGCAATGACAAGTATGAGGGCTTGCCACCAATATGGTGCGATGTATTTAAATAATATTCTAAACATTTATTTTTGCTCGGACGGATGAAATAGATAATAAAAGAAGTTTTTGAATTTTTTCCACCAGGAATCTTCGGTGACTTTGCCGCGGTTTTCGAGATGGATGAAGAAGTAGGTGACGGCGCCCATTAAGATGTAGACGTAATATGAGAAGAAGCGCCAAGTAAGCATGGCCCAGAAGATGTAGCCGGAGGCAAGGGCTGAGAATACCAAGTAGAAGGTACCTTCGGCGGCGCCAGCGTTACCTGGAGTTGGGATAAAGTAGACGGCGGAGGTGACGGCGACGGTAGTGACGAAGCATGGCAAGAAATCAACATTGCCACCAAACGCGGTAATAACAAAGAATGGAATTGATGAAATCAAAATGTGGTACACAACGCCCATCAAAATGGCCTTTAAGAACAGTCCGCGAGTTTTAAGAATTGCTTTTACGCAGCGAGCGTATTCGTTGACGCCATTCTCAGCTTTTTTAATGGCAGCGTCGCGATCCTTGATGATGTGGATTTTGGCAAGGAGCTTAACGCCAAGGTTGATAATTTCAGCAGTGGCTTTTGGTAAAAAGGTTGCCACAATTACGGTGATTGGCCAGAAGGCGTAAAAGATTAAACCAAAACAGGCAGTTGCAACAAGTGCGGCATTGTTGATGGAAAGGCTACCAAATAAGAATGAAATGATAGCGATGATGAGGAAGCCGATTTGGCCGGAAATCATACCGATGATTGGGATGGTGGTAGAAAAGCCTTTTGGAAGACCAGATTTATTCATGTAGTAAATCTGGAATGGTTGGCCACCAATCGCGGCTGGCGTAATGTTGTCGTAATAACGACCAATGAGCACCGTGCGGCGGGCGGTGCGACGAGCTTTGCGTAGATCCTTTTTCTCAAGGTTGCAGGTTTTTCGCATTAGCATTACATATTTTGAAATTTCGATAATGGTTGCCACAATAAAGAAGCCGAGGGCCGGCAGGAGCAGCCACCATTTAATTTCGATTTCAGAAAACTTGGCGGCGTTTTCGCTGTTGCCGAATTCATTTAAGCCGGTGATGGCGATTACCGCAATGTTAAGCAAAATGAATGCAATAGTAAGCAGATATTTTTTGGGAGATTTTTTGGACTTTGGTTTCATAGTTTTTAGGCGGATTTAATTTTAGGATATTCTTCGATAAGGACGCGGATGCAGCCGGCGATTGGAATGGCGATGATAGCGCCAAGCAGGCCAAACATATACATACCAATAATCATTGAGCCAAGAATCACTACGGCTGGGAGTTTGAGAGCGCTGCCTTGGATTTTTGGTGCGATAACGTTGTTTTCGATTTGAGCGTAGATGATATAGATAATAGCGAAGACAATTGCGGCAACTGGCGACGAGATGGCGAGAATCACCACAACGAGACAGGCACTAATGATTTGGCCAAACATTGGAATGAGGTAAAAGAGCGCAGCCATGAGGCCCATTGGGATTGAAAGGGCGGCGGAGAAATTGAAAATAAGTGACAAGATGAATACGAAGAGTGCAACCACTAGGCCGTCGATCAAACCAACGATAACTTGATGCGAAACGTAGGTGGAGACTACGTTGCTCATGCGGTTGAAGATGTGTTTGGCGACTGATACGCCGCGGGCATCTTCTTTTCTGGCGCTGAGTTTTTTCCAGAAGAAATCCATAATGCCTGGGCCTTCGAGCAGGAAGAGTAAGGTGAGGACAAGTATTAATACGCCTTTCGTGAGGACGTCGGCGATGGTGCTGATGCTGGTGACCACGGTGTTGCCGATATTGCCGAAGATGTTTCTAGACAGGTTTGTGGCGCCTTCGGAAATTTGGGCTTGGAGATTATCGATGCCGATGTTTCGGCCAAATTCATTGATTTGATCCCAGCCACCGTAATCTTGCAAAGTGTTTGGCAGGTTGCGGACGAATTTGGCGGTTTCGTTGACGACAACTGGCCCAACAATCACAATGACGGTAATGAGAATTGTCATAATGATGGTGTAGGCAAGCACGGCAGAGGCGGTTTTGTGGTTTTTCTCCATGCCAAAATGTTTACCAAAGAAATGATTGAGTTTTGCCACTAGTGGCTTTAAAGCGAGAGCGAGGAAAATGGAAATACCAATAATAATGAGGCCAGTAAGGGCTTTGTAGAGGAACAAAATGATTAGGCCGATGCCGAGCAAAACGAGCCAAAAACGAATAAACGTGCGGGTGTCTACTTCTATCTGTTTTCCCATATGCCTCCTTAATGGTTTAATTATATCACGCTTTGGGTTATAATGTGCGTAATGAAAAAAGTTTTAATGCATACGTGCTGTGCGCCGTGTAGTGTTTATTGCATCAAGTCGCTTCGGGCTGAAGGCATTGAGCCGACGGTTTTTTGGTACAACCCAAACATCCATCCATACACCGAATATAAGTTGCGCCGCGATTGCTTGAAAGAATACGCTGCCAAGGTGGGCGTGAAGGCGATTTTTGAAGATGAATATGGCTTGATGAAGTTTTGCGAAAATGTTTCTTCCGATATTACTAACCGCTGCGTGAATTATTGTTATCCAACTCGCATCGGTGAGACCGTGCGCTATGCCAAGGAGCATGGCTTCGATGCGTTTACGACTACGCTTCTCGTCTCGCCATATCAAAAACACGAAGAATTGAAGAAGGTTTGCGAGAAATTAGCTGAAGAGTTTGGTATTGAATTTTTGTATCGTGATTTTCGCCCTGGGTTTTATGATGGACAAGCAGAAGCGCGCGAGGCTGGGCTCTACATGCAAAAGTATTGTGGCTGCATTTTTTCCGAAGCTGATCGCTACAGTAAACAGATAGAACGCGAACGCGGAACATTTGAAATTTAAGCAAAATATGTTAGAATAATTCTATGTTAGTTTCTGATTTTAATTATGATTTGCCAGAGGAGCGGATTGCAAAATTTCCGCCAAAGGTGCGTGGTACCACGCGCTTACTTGCGATTAACCGCAAAACTGGTGAACTGACCGATTCTTACTATGCTAAGCTCGCGGATTTTTTGAACCCGGGCGATGTTTTGATTTTGAATGATACCCGCGTGATGCATTCGCGCCTATTTACGGAACTTCCGGATGGTCGCGAACGCGAACTCGTAGTGCTTGAAAAGCACGGTGACGAGCCACAACGTGTGATGTATCGCGGCAAATTGCATGACGGCGATGTTTTGACCGTGAAGGGTTCTTCCGAAAAGGTTGTTGTTTCGCAGATTCTTGGTAATGGTATCGCTGAAGTAACTTCTGATTCCCCGCTCGACGTTTTGACCGAGAAATATGGTAATGTGCCTTTGCCGCCATACTTGCACCGTGATGCTACTGAGTCTGATAAAGAGCGCTACCAAACGGTTTGGGCCAAAAACATGGGTTCGGCCGCCGCGCCAACTGCCAGCCTTAATATGACTGATGAGCTTTTGGCTGCTTTGAAGGCCAAGGGTGTAAAAGTGAAATACCTTACTTTGCATGTGGGGCTTGGCACGTTTCTTCCGATTCGTACCGACAATGTTGAAGAGCACAAAATGCACTCGGAATGGTTTTGTATTCCAGATGATACGCTCGCTGAGATTAAGACCGCCAAAGCTGCCGGCAAACGCGTAGTAGCGCTCGGCACTACCGTGGCTCGCACGCTCGAATACTATGCCAAAACCGGCAAAACCTCTGGCGAAGACGACATTTTTATTTACCCTGGCTTTAAGTTTAAGATTGTGGATGCGCTTCTGACCAATTTCCATGCGCCAAAATCTACCGTTTTGATGCTCGCTTCGGCTTTTGCTGGCTGGGACCATCTTTCCGCCGCTTACAAACACGCCGTCGAAGAAAAATACAACTTCTTAAGCTACGGGGATTCGACTTTTATTTATGAATAACAAAAATTTGCAGTTTGATATCGAGAAAAAGATCGGCCTGGCGCGCGTGGGCGTGATCCATACGCCGCACGGCGATATTAAGACGCCGGCTTTTGTGGGCGCGGCGACACGTGCCACTGTGAAAGCTCTTACAATGAAAGAGATGAATGAGCTGGGTTCGCAGGCGATTCTCGCCAACACTTATCATCTGGTTTTGGCGCCGGGCACCGAACTGATTGCTTCTGCTGGCGGTCTCGCTGAGTTTTCTTCTTGGCACAAACCTACTTTTACCGATTCTGGTGGATTCCAGATTTTTTCGTTACCCGAGGTTAAAATTAACGAAGAGGGTGCGAAATTCCGCTCCTATCTCTCTGGTGACAAGTTCACGATGACCCCAGAATCTTCGATGCAGGCCCAGTGGCAGATTTGTGCCGATATTCATATGGCATTTGACCATCTGGCTAAATCTGAGAGCCACGGTGATATGGAACGTGCGATGGATCGCACTCACCGCTGGCTCGAGCGCTGCATTGCTGAACACACTAAACTCAGCGATGAAGCGGCTAAAAATGGCCAGAATTTCCAGTATTTATATGGGGTGGTGCAGGGTGGCACTTTCCTTGATCTTCGTGAGGCTTCGGCGCGCTTTATGGCTGATTTACCGGTGGACGGTTACGGTATTGGCGGAGTTTTCACCGCTAAAGGCATGGCCGAGATGCTAAAGGTAGTCAATTCTATCTTACCTGAGAGCAAACCTAGACATCTTCTTGGCATGGGCCAGGAGCCAATTGACCTCTTTGACGGGGCCGAGAACGGCTGCGACACCTTTGACTGCGTGGGTCCAACCCGCATGGCTAGAAATGGTTCTCTCTATACTTTAGATGGCCGCATTAATATCAAAAACGCCAAATACAGGGATGATTTCACGCCTTTAATGGTCGATTGCGACTGCGAATGCTGCAAAAACTATACCCGTGCCTATCTCCATCACCTCTTTAAAACCGATGAAATCACCGCCAAGGTGCTGGCTTCTATCCATAATGAGCATTTTGTGGTGAGTGTGGTAGATAAAATTCGTGAATCATTGCTCTCTGGCGAGTTTGAATCTTACAGAGACGAATTCTTGAAGCGCTATTACCATTAACGCCTTGATTTTTTGCCCCTTTTGTGGTATAATAGAAAGATAAGGGGTTTCACATTTACAATCTGCAGTTAGGTCTGTGTCTCTTTTTAAAGGAGGGATTTATAATGAAAAAGGTATTTGTGGTTTTGATTTTAGTTCTTGTTACAGTGTTAGTTATAGTGAGCTGCGGGAAAAAGGATAAGAATCGTGATGATTATGACAAGATCGATCATGTATTGTCGAACCCTTCCCCTACAGAGGCCCCTCGGCCTACGAATTCTCCTACTCCTACGGAGTATGTGCCGACGACCGAAGATATCATGAACAGTTACTCGAAAGAGAATGTTCATGAAGCTACCGTCGATATAAACGTTGCTAGAGTCTATGACAAACCTTATCAGGGTAAGATAATCGGTTTTCTCATTAACGAGCACTTCAACACCGAGAATTTGTACCGGTCCAACCACAATAATATGTATGGGTTCCACTTGACCGATACTAGTGGACATTTTTATGAAGTGGTTGGTGAGGGGGTTTATGAGATTAAGCAAGGAGACTTTTCCAAAATTGATGTGGTTTGGGTTTACGATTCCGACTGCATGATATCCCTAGTCTTCCATCCGGAAGATTATGACTTTTCTGACTGGGGCGTCGAAGAATAGCCCTACACCCCTTATTGTGAGGGTCGCCTAACCAGCGGCCCTTTTTACTTGAAAAAATTTACATTTATGGTATAATACGGATAGCGCTGTAGTTGCCTGTGAACAAAAGGAGGTTTTTATGAATGGCATTCTGATAGGATTTCTGGTTTCGTTATTTTGGTTGATAGTCGCCTTGGTGTCGAATTATTTCGATGCTAAACACTCCGTCATTCAGGAGGTTCACAACAAGAGCGACCTCGAAGCCGGTATCAATCCCGAGCTGTTAAGGCAGTTCGAGGAGGATGAAGAAAAGACCACGTTAAAGATTGTGGTGAAGAAAGAGGAGGAATAACAGCGAGCCCCGCCGTTTGGCGGGGCACTTTTTTGCCCTTTTAAGCATAAGCTCTCTTGATTTTTTCGGTGTTTTGTGCTATAATTATATGAATACCTAGTAAATTATCAGTCAAAAACAGTCAGTCAGTTTACATAGAAATAAGGAGGTATTTACTTATGAGCAATAGACTGTCTAGAAAAGAATACCTGCGGAGAAAAATCCGCAGGAGACGCGCTTTAGCTTGGACGATCTTGATCGCTGCTTTGGCAATCTCTGCCTTTTTCGCGGTTATAGCTATTAACGCTATAATCAAGTTTTTCACTAGGGATAGAGATGAAAGCCCTAGCCCTGATCCTGTGATCACGGAAGCGCCGATCGAAACGCCGACCCCTACGCCGACGAGTGTTCCTGTAGAGGGACTGAATCGGAGAGACCCGAAAGAGGACCACTATTTGGTCCTTAAAATCACGGCTTCTTACGAAAAGTCTGTGACCGAGGTGAATGTCCGCCGGGGGCCCAAGAAGGAGTCTGGGTTAGTAACAACCGTGAATGTTGGGGACACCTTCAACATCACGTGCTATTACACGGATCCTAACAATGCTAATTTTATTGGTTTAAATGCCGGTGAAATTGGCGTTCCCGGTCAGGTGGTTTGGATATCTAAGCAGTATTGTAAGGTATCCGAAATAATCCAGCCTTGGGCTGTCAACTCTGGCGATCACCCGTATCACCAGAAGTACGGACAGGCCAAGGTAACAATTCGTAATCTCAATGGAGATACTGATCCGAACCTGAGGTCTGAACCATGGGAGTCGGAGGGCAGTGCCTATGGCAGGATTACTAGTGGCACTGTCATCCGAGTTTCTTCCGTCCAGGTTTCTGACGATCAGCAGTGGTACGGGTTCCCTGCTGGCGCTTTTGCGGACAAAGTGCCATTTTATGACGCGGTTCGCAAGGACCCGGACGGCCTTGTGTGGGTTTATCAAGCATATTGCGTGATAAATCCGCAGTAGTACATTTTAAAAAAATTCCCCTGTGGTTCGCCACAGGGGTCTTTTTGTTGTTAAATTAGTTTAAATATTGCCAGATTTGGCCGGTGGCGGTGTCTTTGACGGTAATGCCGGAGGCCTCGAGTTTGGCGCGGAGTTCGTCGGAAGTGGTCCAGTCTTTGTTAGCGCGGGCGGCGGCGCGGTCGGCGAGCAAAGCTTTTTGCTCATCTGTGATATCAGGTGTGGTGCCGAGGAGATTTAGGCCAAAGAGATTATCGAGGAATTCCCAGTCGCTAAGAGACATTGGTTGGCTGTCGATAACGGCGCAGGCGGCGGCAGAATTGAGATTATCTGAGACGCTAGCTAGGATATTAGAGGCGGTATATTTGGAATCGCCTTCTTCAATGCCCTGCCAGCGGGTACTAGCGATGCGGTTTCGCCAAGAGAGGCGGCGGTTTTTGGCGGCGGTAAGGTCGTCAAAGGTGAAATTGCGTTCGCCGCGGAAGTGGCCTTGCAAAATCCAGAGGCGGAAATCCATCGGATCGAAACCGTGCTCGATTAAATCGTCGAGAGTATAAACATTGCCAAGGGATTTAGAAATCTTTTGGCCATCAATCATAATGAAGTCACAGTGGAGCCAGTAATTGGCGAGCGTGCGGCCAGAAATGGCGTAGGTTTGAGCGATTTCGTTCGTGTGATGGATCGGAACATGGTCGATACCGCCGGTGTGGATATCAATTGGCTCGCCGAGTTCGGTGTCGATAATCGTGGAGCACTCGATGTGCCAGCCTGGGTAGCCTGGGCGGCCAAGATAATCCCAGCGCATGGCGTGTTTTTCGCCTGGTTTAATGAATTTCCAAACGGCAAAATCGGAAACGTTGCGTTTTTCGTCGCTAAATTCGACGCGGGCACCAGCCTTGAGATTTTCGAGGTCGAGATGAGCGAACTCGGCGTAGTTTTTGAACTTTGAGGTGTCAAAATACACGCCATCTTCGGTTTCATAAGTAAAGCCGTTCTCAGTCATTTTGGTGACGGCGGCCTTGATTTGCTCGATATAATCAGTAGCGCGAGCAACCACGTCTGGCTCGGTCAAATTCAATTTATGGAAGCCATCAAAGAAGTCGTTAATATAGAATTCGGCGATTTCCCAAACGGTCTTCCCTTCGCGGGCGGCGCCTTTTTCGAGCTTGTCTTCGCCTTCGTCGGCGTCAGAAACTAGGTGGCCAACATCGGTGAGGTTGAGGACGCGTTTAACTTTATAGCCTTCAGCCTTGAGGGCACGAATAAGTAAATCCCAATAGATATAGGAAGCGTAGTTGCCGATGTGTGGGTGGTTATAGACGGTTGGGCCACAGGTGTAAATCTTAACGGTATCGCCCGTTGGCTTAAACTCTTCCACCTTTTTTGCCGGTGTATTATACAGTTTCATTCAAACTTTCCTCTAACATTGATGCAATTTTAGCATACTTTTCGCGAGAAACCCCGTGGCGACCATTAGTTTTGATGGCGGTGACGAATTTGTTGCTTTTGGCGATTTTTTCGACGTTAAATGGGGCGATGTAGGCGTCTTCGCTGCCGTAAATCATGGTAGTTTTAACCTTGAGGCCAGAAAATGCCTTGTAATTGGTTGGATTTTTGACGATATTCTCGAGCTGGGCGTTGAATGGGCGCTTCACGAGTAGTTTTTTATCATAGGCAGTGACGGCGGACTTGAAGCTGTCGATTCCCTTGATAAAAATTGGGTTTTTGAGGTCGGCAGCGGAGTAAATCGGTGGCGATACTAGAAAAATCTCTTTAATGGTTTTTGGAAAGAGGTTGGCATAGTGCGCTACAAGCATGGTGCCCATCGAGTGGCCAATCAAGATGAGTGGGGTTTTGATCTTAGCTTTTTCAAGGGATTTTTGCAAAGCCGACACTTCTTCGTCGACATCGTAGCAAAGATGGTTTGAACTGTAAGATTTGCCGTTGCCGAGCCAGTCGAAGGTGATGAAGCGGATGTTTTTAAGGGCTGGCGTACTGCGGAAATATTTAATCGTGTGGTCGTAGGTTTTGGAGCTTGAGGCAATGCCGTGTAGCATCACGACGGTGAGTTTTGGTTTACGCGAAAGGCAAAAATCGTGGGTTTTGGCAAGTTTTATTGGCTTTTTGAGTAAGTCATATTTAATACTGTTTTTGATGTTATTCGTGATTTTCATTTGAGAGTAGCTCCGGTGTTATTTTGATGATGTCGTTTACAACTTCTTCGTAGGTAGTGTCGTAGGTGCGGAAGCCAGCGGCAAATGGGTGACCGCCGCCACCGAAGTAGCCGGCGATTTTTTCGGCGATTGGTGCGTCGCTGGCGGTGCGAATTTTGCCGGTAACCTTGCCATCTGGATAGGTTTTGATGGCCACAGCGACCTTTACGCCCTCCACGAGGCGCATTTCTTCTAAGATGAGGACGTTTGGATTGTATTCGTCGGAATATTCGCGTATATCGTCCCATGGGATGAGCACGGTGGCGACTTGGCCATCGAGCGAGTACTCGATGCGCTTGATGAGGTCGGCTTTGTAATCGAGGATGCGTGGGGATTTTTTCATGAATTCGCGGCGCATATCTTCGAGTACGGAGACGTCGGCGCCGAGCCTGGTAAGCTCAGCGGCGGTTTCGAAGGTTTCGGCGGTGACAGAAGCGCTAGTGAGGCCCAAAGTGTCAGACAAAATACCCTGGAAAATGGCCTCGGCGGCATCCTTGTTAATCTCAATCCCCTGCTCTTTGGCGATATGATAAATCAAATCGCAGCAGGCTGGGCGGTTCTCGATAATTTTGTCGTGCGGGAAGTTAAGATCATCTTCGGTCTCGTGGTGATCGAGCACAAAAACCGGTGCGGTATACAGGCGGTTTTTGATCGCGGCGTCGTCAATGAGTTTTGAGAGCAAAATCTCGGCGGCGGTATCAACAATGATGTAGCCGTCGGCACGGAAATTGAACTCATTCGTAACTCTCGACCAATCTTTAAAGTAATGGAGATATTTCGGAATATCAACCGGGCAATATAGTGAAACTTCGTGGTCCGCTAGCAGATAATCAAGAGAAATTGCAGCACCCAAAGAGTCGCCGTCTGGGTTTTCGGCTTGAATAACACAGAGAGATTTTTTGTCTTTAATAAAATCGGTAAAATTTTGATACATATGCTTATATTATAACATGCTTTTGCGCCCATCCGGCGCTCGTGCTATAATAAACTAATGAGACTAATGAGAGCAGATCGCAGATTTAAACGTTTCGAAGACGTTACTCCGGCGATTTTGCAAAAAGATAAGATTAAACTTCTACTTTGTGACCTTGATAATACTTTAACTGAACGCCTTTCCAAAATCCCACCAGCTAAGCTCGAGGATTGGATTAAGGCTTGCCAGGGCGCAGGTGTAGAGATTGTTGTGATTTCGAACAACGTGTTTAAAAAGCGCGTGCAAGGTTTTTGTGAGCCTTACGGCATTCGCTGTGTGTGGGGAGCTAAAAAGCCACTCAGCGTGTATTTAACTCAAGTACGCGAAGAGGCTGGCGTGTCGCCAGAAAATACTGCGATGCTCGGTAACAAATGGTCTACTGATATGCTTGCCGCAAAATTTGCTGGCATTAAGGCCTGGAAAGTTGAAGCTAGAACCAGTCTTGATCTAGATAAAGATAGCTAGAATAAACAAAACTGTACAAGTAAACGATGCGGAGTCGATGCGGTCGAGAAAACCGCCGTGGCCGCTGCGGCCGCCGACTAAAATCTCGAATTTATCGAGGATCTTGTTTTTGACTACGATTTCACTAGAGTCCTTAATATCGAAGCGTCGTTTTGTGAAGCTTTCGAGCAGATCGCCAAGGACGGCAAGCACTGGGCAGAGCAAGAACCATTGATAACCGAGTAGATTATTAGGATAGATTATCGCCGCAACGAGAGCTAGAGCAATCGCAATACCTATAAAAGTGCCTTCCCAGGTTTTGTTTTTAGAAATATGCGGAAACGGGCGGGATTTTTTGAAGATTTTGCCGCCAAGTGCGCGGCCGCCAAGATAAGCAAATACATCGTAACCGCAGACGCCAAGAATAATTAAAATAATCATAATCGTGTCGCATTTAAAGATGAAGATTGGGCTGATGATAAGGAGCGCGCTTATAACTAGCGCAAGAAAGGTTGGTAAAGGTTTAAATTTTTTAGTAAAGAAACTAAGAAGCTCGATTAAAGACATCGCTGCAAAGAACGCATAAAAAATCTTAAACGGCAAACTGTTAAAAAATGGAATACTGACACTAGCGATTACGAGTAGTGCAATCGCAACAAAGAATCGAATCTTGAAATTCTTATCCATAAGCTGATTATATCATCTTTTAAAGATTTGTACGGTTTTCTAGTGCAGCGCTCAAAGTGATTTGGTCGGCATACGACAAATCCACGCCAAGTGGCAAGCCGCGAGCCAGGCGAGTAATTTTGAGCGAGTCGGATTTTTCGTGGAGCATTTTTTCAAGCAGCAGTGCCGTAGATTCGCCTTCGATCGATGGGTTGGTGGCGACGATAATTTCCTTGACGCCGTCTTTGTCGATACGATCAATTAATTCTTTGATATGAAGTTGGTCTGGTGTGATGCCGTCAATTGGCGATACGGCGCCGCCTAGCACGTGATAAGTGCCGTGAAAGGCGCGAGTTTGTTCGATAGCATAAATATCGAGCGGCTCTTCAACTACAAGGACGGTAGTCTTATCGCGCGAATCGTCGCTATAAAGCGGTGAGACGTCTTCATCTTCGTTGATGAGCGCAAAAGTCACAGGGCAAAGTTTTACTTTGTCGTGCAAGACTTCCAAGGCGCTCGCAATATTTTTAGCTACATTAGAATTTGATTTAAAAAGGTAGTACGCATAGCGTTCTGCGGTGCGCGGACCAACACCCGGCAAATGGCCGAGCGCTTCAATCACGTTTTCTAGAGCCTCTGGAAGCATGGTTAACTCGTTTTAGAAGCCGAGGTTGCCAAGGCTGCCCATGAGAGGTTTCATTTTGTCGGTGGCAATTTCTTGAGCTTTGGCGAAGCCGTCGCGCATACAGTTTTCAATCCAGCGTTCGAGTTCGTGGATATCGTCTAGATCAACTTTTTCTGGATCGATGGTAACTTTTTTAACTTTAAGTTCGCCGGTAATTTGGACAACTACGGCACCGTCGCCGGCTTCTACTTCTACAATTTCGTTTTTGAGCTCTTTTTGGGCTTTACGAAGTTGGTTAATCATTTTCATTTGGTCTAAGGTCTGACCCATTTTATTCTCCTTTTGCTGTATATAGATATATTATATCAGAGTTATCTGATTTTGCCGAGGTGATAATGCGAGAAAGTTGGTAGCTCGTGGAGAGGTTGTCGAGTTTGCCGAGCGAGGCGAAGTGTTCGAGTTTTTCTTCTGGTAGCTCGGTAATGATTTTGATATTGGAAGAGTTTTCAATAATGCGATAGAAAGCGGATTTATTTTCTGGCACGAGCAGGGTTTCGTCGCTTAGATTTTTGTGTACAGTTGTTAATTCGTTAGTAAAGTTATTGGCGAGGTTTGGATTGTAGTGATATCCGTAAATATATTGGGAGAGGCTTGGAACTAGAATTAAGCCGAACAATATAATAAGTGGGAAGATGGCGGAAACCCTAGCGTATGGGTTTTCCGGGAAGAGGCCGTACCATTTTTCCAGGATGTATTTTAGCCCGTGGGCGGTTAGAATTGATAGTGGCAAGATAAAGAAGATAATAGCGTTTGAATTAAAGCCGGCGATGATAAGAGTGAAGACAATGAGAAGCGAGGCGATGGAATTACGTGAGGCAAAGAAGCCTCTGGTGGTTGAAAATAGACCGATTAGAGCAACGGCAAAGGTTGGAAGGCTAATGAGCGGTGCCAGGAAGATGCTATCGACACTAGTACGCCACGAGAGTAGTGGGCGGAGTCCGGTTTTGAGATTATTCCAGAATACTCCGAGCGAAAGATTTCTGGAAGCCAAAAGATTCGCAATGGTATTGCCGTTATTGATGATATTCACGACTAAAGCTGCAAGACCGGAAATTACGATGAGACCAGTGATAATAAGTGGAATTTTTGGTAGCGATTTTAGTACAAAGCGAAGATGTGGTTGGGTGATGGCAAAAATTACACAAATGATCGCAAAGTAAATCATGTATGGCGTAAACACGGCCATAAGTAGTGCTAATGCAAAAATAATACTATAAAGTGGCTTTGGCTTTTGCTCGCCCTGGATTTTGGAGCCGAGCCAAAGTAGGAATGTTGGCCAAAATACTAGCATGATGAGTGGAGTACCGGAGCCGGCAAGATATAGGAATGGCGTAGATAGAATCACGAGACAGGACGCCAGAAGCGACACGTTGTTTTTGAACCAGCGGTTAAGAAGTAAGATTAATAGAATGCCAAGAAGTAGACCGATGATGATACTAGGGAGTTTAATGCTGTAGGCGGTAAGGCCAAAAATCATAATGGAAGATTTTTGTAGTAAGCGATATGGTAAATCTACGAGGTCGCCGGTGACAGCGGAATCAACGCTTAGATAATATGAACTGGTAGCCGATTCGATTTCGGCCTCGGATAAGCCCTGTTGAGTAAAAAGCGGCAAGGTAAAAAGTAGGGTGACAAAAGCCAGTCCGAGTAAAAGATAGCCGATACCAAAGCGATGACGGTACAAAAAGAGTTTTGAAATTGGTTTCTTTTTCACACTCATATTATAACACAAAAATAAACATAAAGGCTATGGGCTTTATTCCCTGGTTTGATCGAGCGACATGAAACGGAGCAATTCTGGGTGGAAGTAGAGTTCGATTTTACCGATGGCGCCGTGGCGGTGCTTTTGGACGAGAAGCTCGGTAATATGAGTTTCTTCGTAGCCGTCTTCGTTTTGATGGTAATAATCTGGGCGGTGCAAGAACATCACAAGGTCAGCATCTTGCTCGATAGAGCCGGATTCGCGAAGGTCGGACAAAACTGGGCGTGGATCGTCGCGGCCGGTTACACTACGTGAAAGCTGAGCCAAAGCTACGACTGGGATTTCGAGCTCACGGGCGAGAATCTTGAGGCCGCGGGAAATTTCGGTAACTTCCTGTACGCGGTTGCCTTTGTAGCGGTCGGTGCCGGCGATGAGCTGCAAGTAGTCGACGATTACAATGCCAATGTCGTGGTCGTGCATGGCACGGCGAGCCTTGTTCCTGAGCTCCATAATAGTCATTGAGCTGGTGTCGTCGATATAAATTGGGATTTCATCCATTTCGCCGAGTGCGTCGCCGATGCGAGAGAACTCTTCGTCGGTGAGATTACCGGTGCGGATGTTCCAGTTATTGACGCCGGAAACGTCAGAAATAATACGATCGATGATTTCGTTGGCGGCCATCTCCATCGAGAAGAAGAGCACGCCTTTTTTATTGATGCTCGCGATGTTGTAAGCGAGGTTTTGTGCAAAGGTCGTTTTGCCCATGGCCGGGCGAGCACCGATAATGATGAGGTCGCCTTTTTGGAAGCCGGCGGTCTTTTTATCAAGATCATGGAAACCGGTTTTGAGGCCGCGGAGCGCGCCTTTGTTTTTGCGGAGTTCTTCGATGCGGTCAAATGCATCGGAGAGCAATTCTTCCATCGGTACATAATCGCTCTTAACGACTTTGTCGGATACTTCAAAGAGCTCTTTTTCGGCGGCGCCGATCAAATCGTCGACATTGGTGTCGTCTTCATAAGCTTTGGCAGAAATTTCGGCTCCGGCCTTGATGAGTTTGCGACGTACGGAGGCTTTTTCGATAATACCAGCGTAGGCTTTGGCGTGGGACGCGGTTGGCACGAAGTTAGTAAGTTCGGTAAGATATGGTGCACCACCAATTTCTTTGAGCTGCTTGGTGGCTTTAAGTTCGGAAGTCAAAGTGAGAAGGTCGATTGGTTTGTGTTGGTCGTAAAGATTAACAATGGCGCCAAAAATAATTTGATGGCGTTTTTCGTAAAAGTCGGCTGGTTTTACAATGGTCAAAATCTCTGGTAAAACTTCGTCGGACAGCATGATGGCACCGAGCAAAGATTTTTCGGCATCAATATCTTGTGGCGGAATGCGACCGTCACCAGATGCGGCGTTGCCGGATTTTTTAGAAAGGGATTTTTCCTCCACTGTTTTTGACCTCCTCTGCTCCTCCCATTATATCAGATATTTTCGAAACTAGGGGGTCTTCTTTTGCGGAATTTTGACCTGGTTTTGCGATCACGATTTTAATGCCGCCCGCGGCTTTTTCGAGTGTGAGTTTATGAGCGTCTTTGTTAAGACCGTTATAAGCAAATTTGTTTTGCGGAGTAATAGTGAGGGTTTTGCCATCAAAATTATAGGCTGATTGTTGCAAGAATGTGGCGGTAGCTTTGTTCTCTTGCTCTACGACATCAAGGAGTTTTTCGAAGTCAAAATCTTTCGATTCGGGCGCCTGGCTTTTCTCCGAAACAACAGGGGTTTCTGCCGGTTTTTCAACTGGCTTTTCGATCGGTTTTGCGACTGGCTTTGGCGCGGCGATCGGCTTTGTTACAACTGGCGCAGCGACAACTTTTTGGAGATTCATCGTGAAAGCCGTTAAGAGCTTAGCTTCTGGGAATGGAGCTTGCACTTCTGGCAGTTTTTCGAGAAGTGGCAAGTATTCTGGTTTTGGATCCGCGATTATTTTATTAATTAATTCCTCAGCAATAACTTCTGGTTTGACGCCAGAATCTAGTAAGTCTTTGAGGGTGTCGGTAATCCCAGCGAGGTCGCCGGCTGCATAGCTTTCGAGCGCGAGGCTTAGTTTTTCGTCTTCTGGTAAGCCAAGGGCGTTAATTAGTAGCTCTTTCGAAATGCCTTCTTTTGAAAGTGTGGAAACTTGGTCGAGTAGAGACAATGAATCGCGGAACGAACCGCCGCCGCGGCTTACTACGATTTTTAAGGCGTCGTCGTCGATTTTGATTTTTTCTTTAGTGCAAACGTCTTTTAGGTAGTCGAACATTGTTTTTGCGTCGGCCAATTTAAAAGTGAAGGTTTGAGCGCGGGACGTAATGGTGACCGGTACTTTGTAAGCATCAGTAGTAGCCATGATGAAGACTACGTGTTTTGGTGGTTCCTCCAAAGTTTTAAGCAAAGCGTTAAAGGCGGATTTTGAAAGCATGTGGACTTCGTCAATGATATAGACTTTGTATTTGCCTTTTGATGGGGCGATGCAGGCTTTTTCGCGGAGTTCCCTGATGTTGTCGACGCCAGTATTGGATGCAGCATCGATTTCAATGATGTCTACGTAATCGTCTTCGAGTTCGTATTTAAAATCGTTGATGGCGTGAGCAAAAATGCGTGCCACAGACGTTTTGCCGCAGCCACGTGGGCCGATAAATAGATAGGCGTGGGAGATTTTTTGCTCTCTTATCGCGTTTTCGAGAATCTTCGTGACCTGCTCTTCACCGACTACCTCGGCGAGAGTTTTTGGACGATATTTACGATATAACGCTTTTCCCATTTGCTTTATTATAACACACCAAAAAACCGGGCGGACCCGGTTTTAAGATTACAAAGCGGCTTCAACTGCTGCCCAAGTGGCGTCGTCGTTCTTGGCTGGGATCACGACGGTAACTTGTGAGCCTTCACGCAAGTGGAAGTAAGTGACTGAGGCGTAAAGAATTTGATATTCTTTGCCGGCAACTTCTACAAAGTATTTGTCATCGTGGTGGATGAGCGTGCCGATGACGGTTTTGCGCTCAACTGGGCCAATTTGCTTGTAAAGGAATTTACCATCCTCGGTGATGGTGAGCTTCATAATGTCGCCTTCAACGAGTTTGGACTTTGATGCATAGTTGGCTGGCACTGGATAGTTTTTACCGTCTGGGCCGATCATGATTTGGCCGTCAAAAATGCCTTCGATAATTTTGCCTTCTGGGCCGGAAACGATTGTTTCGCGTGGGGCGGAGATTGTTTCGCCATCCCCTAAGATTGAAACTAATAGTTCTTTGGCAGCAGCCAAATTGGTTTCAGCCTCGGTGATGAGACTGCGCAATCTTTTTATTTGTTTTTCTGGTAATTCAGACATCACCTCGCATTCCTGTCTAAAATATAGTATTGATATTATATTATATCTAAGGTGAGTTAATGTCAAGCATTTTAAATTAAAAGTTTTCCACTGAAAAAACATTGGTAAATGTAAAAGTGTTGTAAAAATTACATAGGTTTTAGGTAAGCGAATTAACTTATTTTTAGAGACATCTTCTATTATGCAAAGATAGTCATTATTATCTAGTTGTTTTATAAAAGGTTTCTTTTAGTCTCTAAAAATAAGCTAATTTGCTTCCCTAAGACCCACGAATCTTTAAATACTTTTGCCGATGTTTTTAGTGGATAATTTTTAGTTTTCGTATAGGCCGGTGTGGCGGCCGCCGTCGTAGAGTATAGTTGGGATGCCGATGGCTCGGATTTCTTCTTGAACAATCTTATAGTTGTTTTGTAGAATTGTCGTAATTTCTTCTGAGCCCATTGTCTCGTGAATCGTGCTTATATCCTCTTCCGATACGCCATATTCTTTAGACCATTGGTCGAGCGTTGAGATAACTTCTTCTTTCTCCGCCTTATTAAATACGCTTTGGTATATTTCCGACGCTTTTCCTTCTTGTTCTTTCTTTCTCGTAAACACTCCGTCTACGATATATGCACTAAGGTCGTTGTCGATTGTTTGTGCAGCGTAAATGTATCGCGCAATTGTTCCGGAGTTCTTAAATTTATATTCGCCGTCTGATGATTGAATTGGTAATACGACGATTCTTAGATTATATTTCTCCATGAACCCGCTATTTTTTTGGTTATTATAGGATTTGTAGCAAGCTGAACATCCCGGATCTAGGATATCGACAGCGATTGGGGCATCTTGGTTTTCATTTTTTACGTTGATAGTTTTTAAATCGAATTGTCCTGGGTCCCAGTTGCGGAATTTATCCGGGATTGCCCCAAAAATGTCGCCCCACTCCGTAAACCAACGACCGGTCGCTTCAAGGATATTGCTTGGTTCTTTTTCTCCGCTTAGATCACATTGTTCGGATGTCATTGTACAGGCTGAAGGTTTGGTGACGTTGCAGGTGCCGAGGGCCCAGAGGGCAAGTAGGGATTTGATGACGGTAAGTAGTGCCCAGACCGTGACGACCACAATGATAACAGAAACAATTTCCATGATGATGCTGAGCGGTTTGACCCACTTCGGGTGCTTAATAATAACTTTGCTTAAGACGGTGTTTTTGACGTCTTCTTTAAAGCCGGTTTCGCATTTTTGGAGGCGGACTTTTTTGCTGACGCAGCCCAGGGCCTTCTTCATCATTTTAAGATAGACTTTGCCAACTTCGCGTTTAAAAATTGAGACGATAGCCACAAAAAGACCGATCACGGCCAAAATAATAAATGCAGCTATACACACCATAATGTTTCTATTGTATCACGCTTTTTCTTATTTCAGGATTTTGGACAAGGCGTTTTTGATTTTTTCGATGTCCGATTTGCGAGTATGATAACCGAGTGAGAAACGGATGAGTGGTGGGAAGTGGCAGACGTGGTCTAGGTAGTAGTGAACGCAGAAGTAGCCGGTTCTAGCCATAATTCCCTCGCGCGAGAGGGCTTCGCCAAGCAAATGTGAGTCTACGCCTTCGACATAGAAAGACATAGTTGGGTTTGGCTCTTTGTTAATCAAATGGACTTTTGGTGAAGAGTCAAGAAAATCAAATAATTCCCTGGCGTTGTCCTCTAGGTCTTGGTGAGCGGATTTTGGCAACTTGTTTAGCCAATCGAGTGCAGCGCCAAGGCCGACGATTTCGCCCCAGGCTTGGAGACCGGACTCAAATTTGGTATAGCGGTGCTCGGCGTTTTCGGCGCTTAAATAATACTTTTCTTTTTCTACATCGTCTACCATGCCGCCGCCCACAAAGCCGGTTTCGAGTTTATTCATCAAGTCGTTACGCCATACAATAACACCAAGTGATGGGGCGTATAGTTTGTGGGCGGAAAAACAGATGGCGTCGGCTTCGGTTTTGTGCGAAATTTCGGAGCTGTGGGCCATGGCTTGGGCAGCGTCAATAATTATAATGCCGTTTTGTTTGTGAACTTTTTTGATTACGTCGTTGATATTTAATAGTTTGCGGCCATCAAAGTTACTGGCGCAGTTTACAACCACAACAGAATCGGTAAAATCATAATCTTCAATTGGAATAGAACCGTCGTCATTTCGGCGCATTACTACGCGCTCGATATTAAGGCGTTTAGAAAAAGCGATGGTGGCAAGAAACGGTGAGTTGTGCTCGATTTCAGAAGTAAATACCTTCTTAAATTCTGGTTTTAGTTGATTTAAAATCAGGTTAATGCCATAGGTGGTGTTTAAAGTAAATGAAACTGTGTAGTTTTTGGCTTTGAGTTTCAAAAAATCTAGGACTTTTTCGCGGGTGGCTTCGACTTTTTCGTCGGTAACGCGGCCCCATTTGTATTTAACGCGTTCGCCACAAGAATTGTGCTCGGTATAGTATTTGTTCAAAGCCTCAATTACTGGGCGTGGCCTTAATGATTGGCACGCGCAATCTAGATAAACATCATTTTCACCTAAATAATCAAAATCATTCATGAGAATAATTATATACAAAAAATCTCCCAAGCGGGAGATTTTCTGTAACGAAATAGCTAACCATTTGCTTATTAAGCGAGCTCGACGGTTGCACCAGCTTCTTCGAGAGCTTTTTTCATAGCTTCGGCGTCAGCCTTTGCAACTTTCTCTTTGACGGTAGCAGGAGCACCATCAACGATAGCCTTGGCTTCGCCAAGACCGAGGCCAGTAGCCTCTTTGACAGCCTTGATGACGGCGATCTTTTGAGCGCCAGCGTCTTTCAAGACAACGTCAAATTCAGATTTGCCTTCATCGGCAGCAGCACCACCTTCAGCAGCAACAGCAACAACGGCTGCGGCTGGTTCGATGCCATATTCGTCCTTAAGGACGGTTTTGAGTTCATTGACTTCGAGAACGGTCAAGTTGACGAGTTCTTCGGCCAATTTTTTGATATCAGTAGCCATAATTTAGTCCTTTTATTAATAAATTAATATTATTCGGTTGCTTTGTCGCCACGATTTTCGAGGCCAGAGACGATACCATTGACTCCAGAAAGGAGAGTATCGATAACCTGAGCGATGAGTTCGTTCTTGGTTGGAAGTGAGCCGAGGGTTTTAACTTCTTCGTCAGAAAGAGTTTTACCTTCGTCATTGAAACCACCAACGAGTTTCATTGCATCGTGAGTTTTAGCGAATTTGGTGAGAACTTTAGCAGCGCTGAAATCTTCGTCGGAGCCGATAGCATAAAGCAATTGTCCGGTAAGATTTGAAGTCTCGGTGTCTTTGTAGGCTGCAATTTCTTTCATTGCAACTTTAAGAAGGCGGTTTTTCACGACCTTGATTTTAACACCAGACTCGCGAGCGAGTTTGCGAAGTTCTTGGAGTTCCGCAACGGTCAAACCTTGATATTTTGCATAGGCGACCATTTTGGAATCGTTAAGAAGCTCGGTTAAATCAGCAACCAATGTAGTCTTTTTATCTTTTGAAATTGCCATAAAAAGTTCCTTTGGTTAAGTTTTTAATTAAAAAGGTTAGCTATTTGTTAAATAACGTCACCAAATTAAACAAGAATTTGCCTCGGTGGCATTATTAAAGGATAACCTCGCCACTGTCTTTGGTAACTTGAAACATTATATCAAAAAAGCCCTCGTTTTGCAAGGGCCTTTAAGATTTTGCTAATTAGTAAAGCATACCGAAGACGGATGAGATCTTGCCGCTTGAAGTTACGCTAGCGGTGAGATAGCCACCTTGGCCATCTACCCAGAGATAGCTCTTACCATACTCACTCTTCTTGTATAGGGTGCCTTTGGCGCCTTTCATAGCAGTAACGAATTCATCATAGGTGATACCGCTTTTGATTTGGTCTTTGATGTCGTTGTAACCGCTAAGGTCGATAGAATCATCTTTGTGAAGCTCTTTTTTGTAGTCGATCGAAAGGTCGAGGTATGAGGTGCTGGCTTCAAGAGTTTCGCCATTTGGGAATTCCCAGGTGTATCTAGTGTCGCTATATTCGCTCTTTTCGCCTTTGATGCCGGTCATAGCATCAATTTCGGCGGCGGTAAGAACCTTATCGATTTTATTGAGACAATCGAAAGCGTCGCTACATTTTTCAACAGTCGTGGTGCTTGGAGTAGTATCTTCCTCTTCGTCGTCCTCTTCTTCGTCGTCACCAAAGAGGCTGCCCCAATCGAGGGTAGTATCGTCATCGGTTGTAGAGGTTGAATTGGTGATATCGTTTGCAAGGCCAGAAAGTGAGTTCAAGAAATCATTGAGTTCATCTTCTGGTTTTGGTTTGTTGTTGTTGATTAAAATCACTGCAACAACGGTACCGATGATAGCAACTGCGAGCACAGAGCAGATGCCGATGATGAGGCCTTTGTTGGATTTCTTTTCAACAGCTGGTGTGATTGGAGCTGCTGCAGCTGGAGCGGCTGGCGTAGCAGGAGCTACTGGCTCGGCTGGAGCTGGTTCTGTTGTTGGTGTTGGTTCTGGCACTGGGGCCGATGTTGGGTTATTTGGATCTTCTCCCATTTTATTCCTTTACTTATTAAATTTTAGTTAACGTGTTTTGTGGTGGTGACCTGGAAAATGGCACCAATCATTGCGATACCGGCGAGAATCGGGAAATACAGAATTTTTTCGTTTACTATTAATTCTGGGAAGAGAGCGAATAATGTAATCGTGAGCACATATGCGCCAACGATTGAGCTGATAGCAATAATGGATGGTTTCATGAGGCGAACTGCAAGTGCACCTACAATGAGACCAACTAGTGCGCAGAGGGCGATGGTTAACATATCGGTACCAAAATAGCGCATGCCGATAACCATCACGAGACAGAAGCAAATGCCACTGACGCAGATCTTTTCGATGGTGAAGCCAAGCAGGGCGAATAGCAGCCCAATTGCGATTGGCAGAAGGTTTTGCCAGAGCGAACTATCGAGGACTGGCATCCATCCGGTTAAAGTTGGCATAAAGAACCGCATCAAATTATACCCTAGTATGAACCAGAGGATAAAGAATGCAACTTTCTTGATCCGGTAGCCAAAAAGACATACCAGAAGACCAAGAGCAATGTTGAAGATTATCTCATAGGTTTCCATAATCTCATTGTATCATATAAAACTAAGCATAGCCGCAAAATGTTATTTTTCTAAACTTAGAATTACGCCAAGATAAAAAATACAACGGCTTAGGCGGATTCTCGACGAAATTTCAGTTTCGTCTCGAATCCGTAACCGTTGTATTTTTTATATGGGTAATTCTAAATGTTTAGAAAAATACCCTTTTGCAGCTTTCCTTAGTTGTACAAGTTTTCAACTGAGATTGATGGACCCATGGTGGTCGTGATGAATACGGATTTTACATAGGTGCCTTTGAGAGAAGCTGGTTTTTGAGCTTTCAAGCTATCAAAGAAGGTGTTAGCGTTCTCGAGAAGCTTGTCGGCGCCAAAGGAAACTTTGCCAAGGCCGATGTGGACGATGGATTGTTTGTCGACACGGTATTCAACTTTACCGGCTTTAGATTCTTTCACAGCTTTTTCAACATCCATGGTAACAGTGCCAGCTTTTGGATTTGGCATCAAACCTTTTGGACCAAGCAAGCGAGCATATTTACCAAGTTTTGGCATGTAGGCTGGGGTAGAGATAAGAACGTCGAAATCGATCACGCCTTTTTCGAGTTGTTTCAAGAATTCTTCGTCTTCAGCGATATCAGCACCTGCGGCTTTGGCGGCTTTTGCTACATCGAGTGGAGCAAAGACGGCTACGCGCACGGTTTTACCATTGCCGTTTGGAAGGACAATGGTGGTGCGGATGTTTTGGTCGGCTTGGCGTGGATCGACACCAAGGCGAACGTGAGCTTCGAGGCTAGCGTCGAATTTGGCTGGGTTGGTTTTGATAGCTAGTTCGATAGCGTCTTTAAGACCGTAAACTTTGCCTTTTTCAACGAGTTTGGCTGCGTCTTGATATTTTTTGCCACGGCGTTCGATGCGTGGGCGGGTGATTGGCTTGGCGCCTTTTGGTTTTTCGGCGGCAGCTTTGTCGCTTGCGGCACGCTCAGCCTTGCGAGCTTGGCGCTCTTCTTCGGCTTTCACCTCTTCAACGTGTTTTTTAGATTTTTTGCCAGCTTTGGCATATTTTTCTTCAGTTTCTGGAGTTTCAACAACTTCTTCAACTGGTTGTTCAGTAGTTTTGACCTCTTCTTCGGCCATTTTGAAATCCTTTCTGTGGTAATAACGGGGTTAACCCTCCCAACATGAATTAATAATGCTAATATTATAGCAAATTTTTAGCTTTTTGACAAGAAAATAGCCCACTTCGGTGAAAAAGTGGGCCACTCTTTAGCGATGATTTTTCAAGAAGTTGAACTTATAGTCTGAGGCAACCGGTGGTTGTGGAGTTTCCGGGAAAACAATTATTTTTCCGGATACTCTATTTCTTGAATCAATAATTCTCCTGATCGTTTGACACTTGTATGTCATTTTTAAAATCTGGAGTTTGATTCCTTCGGTTTGAGGGAGTTTTTTAAGCTCTTTTATATTCTGTTCCAGAATCCTTTCTGCCTTACTTAGATCCCTCGTGGTTGTGGGGGTGTTGTTGTTGTAGATAAAACACCAATCCGATTGGCTTTCAAAAAACCTCAAAGCTGATTCGGTCTTCAACTCTGCCCATTCCTCGCTGGCTTGCTTCAACTCTTCATCATCTTTGCTATTAAACTGCTCGTTTTTTAACGCTTCGGGAACTTCATTTAGAATTTGCTTAGCGAATAAGAAATCGCCAAGCTCGATAAAGTTCCTTTTACCCTCGTATAGCATTCGTTTCACCTCCTTATACGATGTGGTGAAGATATTGTAGCGAATTTTAGATAAAAATCAAGTGAATAAAAAATAACCCCGAAGGGTTATTTTTAAGGCAAATTGATTAGTCTACGACTTCGACGCCCATTGAGCGAGCGGTGCCGGCGACAACTTTAACGGCGCCTTCAAGATCGACTGCGTTGAGTTGGTCCATCTTTTTGTTGGCGATTTCTTCGAGTTGTGCGCGGGTGATTTTGCCGACCTTGTCGACGTTTGGCTTACCAGAACCTTTTTCGATTTTGATAGCTTCGCGGATAAGATCGTCAACTGGTTGACCAAGGCAGACCCAATCAAAGGTACGATCTTCGTAAACTTTGATGTGGACGATAACGTTTTTGCCCATGAAATCTTTGGTTTTCTCGTTGAATGGGTTGATGAAATCCATCATGTTAAGACCCCATTGACCAAGAGTAGAACCAACCGGAGGCCCAGCAGTAGCTTTACCGCCAGGAATGCGCAACTTGAGGTTGCCGATAACTTGTTTTCCTGCCATTTTAAATCCTCATTAATTAATTATTTTAGAAGCATTTTACGTAACGCATATTATTTTAGCGAAAACGTAGGGTTTTGTCAAGATTAGTTTAGTTGTTTAACCTGGAGAGCGTCGAGCTCGACTGGTGTTTCGCGGCCAAACATAGAAACCATGACTTTGAGCTTGCCTTTGGCGGCGTCGATTTCGGCTACAGTACCATCAAAGCCCTTGAATGGACCATCGTTGATGGAAACAACTTCGCCAATTTCGTATTTGACGGAGAATTTTGGATCTTCAACGCCCATGCGTTTCTTGATTTTGGTGATTTCCTTTTCGGAAACTGGGGTTGGTTGGGTGCCAGTGCCAATAAAGCCGGTCACGCCTGGGGTGTTGCGGATAATATACCAGGTTTCATCGGAAAGTTTCATTTCAACAAGCACATAGCCTTGCAAAATTTTGCGGTCTACGACTTTGCGTTTGCCGTTTTTGATTTCGATTTGTTTCTCTTTTGGCACGATTGCCTCAAAGATTTTGTCGGCCATCTCTACTGAGTTGACACGTTGGTTGATAGAGTCGGCAACTTTGTCTTCGTAACCGCTGTAGGTGCTGATTGCGTACCATGCGCGGGTGTTGTCGTAACGGTTGACTGCCATGATTTCTCCTTATTTTAAGATGTTATTAAAGATAAACGAAAATAGTAAATCGAGAAGCAAGAGGATGACTACGAAAATTGCTGAATAAATAATTACAGCGAGTACCATCTTCCAAGTGGCTTTGCGATTTGGCCAGCGAACTTGGCGGATTTCTTGCCAGGATTCTTTAAAATAACGACCGATTGCGCAGAATGGGCGGAAAAGAATGAAGTGTTTTTTGCCAGTGTTGGCTTTTTTCGCTTTCTTTTCTTCGACTTTCTGGGCTTTTTTGTTTGCCTTGTCGGCTTTTTTGTCCTTAATGACGACCTTTTTGCGGACGATCGAAGGTTCTTTCGTCTCGACTTCGCGGTGGTCACTAGCTTTGATACGAGTGATTTTAGCCACGTTTACTCCTTATTAAAAAAAGTCTGTTACCAGACTTGTCAATAGTATAGCAAAAAGATGCGGGCTTGTAAATATTAATACCAGTATTTTTTCGGGAGTTTTTCGGCGATTTTGAGGTGGAATTCGTAATCGAAACCGTCTAGGCGCTTGATATCTTTGGTCTTGAAGTAGGTTTTCTTAATATATTCGGCGGTCATTGGTTCGGCTGGGATGATTTCATATTTCAAAAAGAGGTTGAGGCTGCGGTTTCCATATTTTGGCGGCATCACAGCAAGTGGCAAGAAGCTACAATTAATCTCTGGATCTTGGTAGAGTTTGATAGCAAGGATGGACATGGTTGGGATGATGTCTTCTTTTTTATTGTAGACAGCCTTGTTTTTGAAAACGGTGGATTGGCGCGTGGCGCTAGGCGCAACGAAAATCATGCCATGTTTTTTAATAGTCTCGATAGAGCGTTTGGTATAAACGTTTCTGAGGTTCTTTTTAAGATTATAGATTACGTCGTAGTACGGTGAATCTTCTGGCACTTGAAGCTTGTTCCAAGTGGACGGGGTGAGAGTTGGCGTAATGATGATGCCGACTTTCTCGAGGTCGTCGTAACTTTTTGCTAGAGCTTCATACCAAGGCAAGTTGACCGGCCAAAGCACGGTTTTGGCTGGATAAATACTGAATTTAAGGGACAAAATGCGCATTACCTCGCCGAGGCTAGGATGGTTGAAGCCGATTACTAGGCCTTCGTCTACGGCCTTTGGAAAAGCCTTGGCATGGCATTTGAGTGGAGCAATGCGGCGCAAAGTTTTGGCAAATTTTTTTCTAGCGCGTTTGATGCTCTTTTTATCTTTTTTGCGATCTTTTTTTGGGCGGTAAAAATAATTCAAAACTACACGGCAAATCTTACCAATTGGCACCATTTCGCGGCGAAGTTTATCGCCACCGATGGAGTTTAGCAAGGAATAATCTTCGTGATTGATTTTATCAATAATCTCCTCGATTGGGAGATTTTCAAGCTCTTCTAGACTAAAAGTCTTTTTTACCATATGGGCATTATAGCATTTTTTGGCGTTTTGTGATAGAATAATGGAAGTTTGGGGCGTCGCCAAGTGGTAAGGCTACGGGTTCTGGTCCCGTCATGCGTGGGTTCGAGTCCTACCGCCCCAGCCAAGAAAATAACCTTAGCATTTGCTAAGGTTATTTTCTTTGTTGGAAACGTAGGCTCGTCCTATGGGTTCTCTTTAAAGAGACCGCGATTCGCGGTCTCTTGTTTATTCGTATCTCAATGCGTCGATCGGATTTTTCTTTGATGCCCTGCGGGCTGGCAACGTGCCGGCGAGGAAGGCGATAAACATGATGATAAGTGCGATTGAAATCATCGTGAGTGGTTCAAAGACCGTGAGCTGGAAAGTTGGGAAGTCTTTAAGGAAGGTTTCGTGCGCAACGATGTTCGCGGCGTTGCCGGCGATAATAGATGCAGCGATACCAAATACGGAGCCCCAGAAGCCGAGCATGATGGCTTCGGCGGAGAAGCTAAGGAACACTTTGCCATTGCTCATGCCAAGGGCCTTATCAAGACCAATTTCTTTGGTGCGCTCTTGAACGGCCATAAACAAGGTGTTGATGATACCGATAGATGCGGCAATAAGTGCGATACCGCCAAAGATATTGAACACGATAAGGATAGCGTCAAAGAATACGCGAATCATACCAACTTCGTCGTCTACGGACATAGCGGAGAGGCCGATTTCTTCGAGTTTTGTTTTGATTTCGTCGATTTTGTCTGGCTCCACATCGGCTACGGCTTGGAAGGTGTGATTGGCGCCTTCTGGCATGCCTTCAAAGTTGATCTCGTTGATGCGATTCCAAAGGGTGATATTAGCGCGGCTACCGCCCATGGCGAGGATACCTGGGGCTTGGGTGCCGGCGATTTTAGCTTCTACAATGACTTGGCAGTCGCTGCGGTGAGTCACGGTGTAGCATTTAAGGGTGATAGGAACCGCGATTTTGATGGTCTGACCAACGGAATCTTCTGGATTTTCGTAGCCAAGGGCCTTGGCCATGTCTTCAGTTAAGGCGATTTCGTACGGTGCGTCATCGCTGGTATCTGGAGCAGCACCAGCAGACATATCAATATTGATGCCTGGCACAATGGCGTTTAAGTTGATGCGATAACGCTTTTCGATTTTGTCGCTAGTGGCGAAGTCGGCGGTAGCGCTAGGTAATGCGTGAAAGGATTTCATGCCTTCAAGCGCGCGAGCCTGCTCGACTTGCTCGTCTTTAATATATGGTGAAGCGTTTGAAACGTCTTTGTCTTCGGTGTATTCTTGTACGCCGCCGTTCCCCATCATAGCGGAAAGCTGGTCGTAGGTTTCGGTTGGCATCATTTCAAGGTAGCCTTCGCCGCCCATGTTTTCGATTTGTTTATCGATAAAGTCGTTAACGCCGGCGTTGATGGCGGAGTTCAAAATGATAGTGAAGCTACCCACAAAGATAGCCAGAATGGTTAAAATGCTGCGGAGTTTGCTACGCCAAAGGTTGGCGTTGGCATCGCGAAATACGTCAGTAACTTTCATTTTCTAGCTCCTTTCTTCGTCTTTTCGTCTGCGACTACGGCGCCATCGGCAATACGGATTTGGCGTTTGCACTTGGCGGCCAGTTCTTCGTCGTGGGTAACGATAATGAGCGTGATGCCCTTCTCTTTATTCAAATCAAAGAGTAATTTCTCGATTTTTTCGCCAGTAGCGGAGTCGAGGTTGCCGGTTGGTTCGTCAGCAAAGATGACCTTTGGATTGTTGACGATGGCGCGAGCAATGCAAACGCGTTGCTTTTGGCCACCAGAAAGGTCTTTGGCTTTGTTTTTAAATTTGTCGTCTAGCTCAACGACCTTTAAGGCTTCCATAGCACGGCGTTTGCGCTCGCGGCGGCCGATGCCGGCGATCTTGAGCGGCAAAATTACGTTATTTAAAACCGTGTCGTTGGCGTTCATAAAGAAGCTTTGGAATACAAAGCCGAATTCTTTATTGCGCAAACGGTTGAGCTTGCGGTTTTTGAGTTTGCTGGTGTTTTGACCATTAAGATAAATCTCACCTCTAGATGGTTGATCGAGCAGGGCGAGAAGATGCATCAAGGTAGATTTGCCGGAGCCCGATTTGCCGATAATTGCAACTGATTCGCCGCTTTCGATGTCAATGTTGACATTTTTCAAAGCTTCAAACACGGTGTCGCGTTTACCGTAAACCTTCTTTAGGTTCTTAGTTTGTAACAGTGAATTTTTCATAACTAACCTATTATAGCACACTTTATCTCTTGACAAATAAGCACAAGCACGTTATAAATAAGTCATGAGTATATACAACTTTAGTCTAAAAGGAATGCGAAACGCCTTTAAAGAATTTCGTAAAACTGGTTACGGCAAATTAATCTTCTTTATCTCCTACATTGCGCCACTTATTCTCTTTGTTGTCGGTGCTGCGTTAACGATTTATGGCGTAATTAACGTAAGTACTAGCATCGTGACTTATGGTTTGATTGTGCTTGGCGCCTTTGTGCTCTTCTTTATTGCTGCAAATGCCTTTTACTATGCTGAAGTTCGTCACTTTTGTGATAGCAAAAAGGTTAGCAAAACTACTGCCAAAAAATCTACCAAAAAGCCAGCCAAAAAAGGCAAAAAGTAATAGCAAAAATAAGTCGCCCGCTACATGCGGGCGATTTTTTATTCTCCAAGAACTAGTTTTTCGATGCGAGTGCCGAGTTCGGCGATGCGTTTGTTGTCAATGCGCTTTGTAAGTACGGTTACGATAAAGTGGCGATCGATTTCTGGAAATTCGAGGATGGCGGTATCGTGAAAGACGTCCCAGGTCCTGCCGCCCCATGCCCAACCGACTTTGTTATAGACGTTGGTGCGACTTGAAAAGCCACTTGGCAGGCCCTGGCGCCAGTTGTATGTGGTGACTGGCTGGTTTAGCATTGAATCCTTAATTCTTTCTACGGTAGTATCGCTGAAATCTGGGTGTTCGTAGTATAGTTTCATAATTTTAGTGATATCGTTCGCGTTTGAAATGATACTAGCAACGCGAGTGTTTTCGAATCCTAACTCGTTTTCAACGACGCTTCGTAAAGTAGCAGGCCCTATTTGGGCGTGTAAGGATTCGGCACAAGGAGAGCTGGATTCGCGAATTGCAAGATCTAGGCAGCGCAGTTTATCTTCGCCCCATTCTCCGCGTTCAACTTTGCGATAACCTTCGTATACCACGAAGAGTTTATATAATGATGCGACGTTGTAGATTTTGTCAGCATTCAGCGACACCGCGGTTTGGTCTAAATCTAAGTCATATATGACGATACTTTTTTCACCCCCGACCGAAGCGGCCCATTCGTTAATCAGAGGCTGAAAATCGATCGGTTCGATTTTTTCGGCTAGTTCGATTTTCGAGGCGGCGTGTCCGTTTGGAATTGGTTCCTGGTTGATAATGGCAAAAATCGTGCCATTTATAAAAAGGCAGGCAGCAAACATGGTGCAAATGATGCAGTCTACTATGGTCTGACTTTTGCTAGGCGTTCGAGATACCATTTGGCGGTTTCCTCATCCATTAATTTCGTTTGCATGTTTTCGTCGTAAACGGTTGGTACAATTTTGGTTTGCAAAATCTTACCATCATAGAAATAGTGAGCCAAAATTAGGCTTCTGGTGGTGCCTGGCCACCAAATTTGATCGAAGAAGAGGTTGCCAAGGCCATAATAAATGACGCCGTCGCCGTAACGTTCGAAGGTTTGTGGTTGGTGGGCTGAGGTGCCAACTACAATATCAGCGCCAAGGTCGATGAGGTGGCGGAAGAGGCCAACTTGGTCGCCGGCTGAGGAGTTGGCGTAGTCGCAGGTGGCGTCTTCGTAGGTCGAAGCGTAGCCGCTACATTCATAATATTGGATATCGACGATCACGATGTCGCCTTTTTGTTTGGCGGCGGTGATATTGCGTGCCGCATCTTCCTCGTAATATTGGTTGGCGCCCGGCAAATTGTTGTAGGTGGCACCGCCGGTGGATTGGTTGTAGGCAAGCATGGTGATATCGGTGCCTTTTTCCGAAATTTCGAGTGGAATTGCGGCTTCGCTAGCGTTTCGGCCGCCACCTACGGTTTTGATGCCAAGCTCGTCGTATTTATCGATAGTTGCGGTAGCTGCTTCGTAACCGCAGTCGCGGTTGTGATTGCCGGTGATCTCTACAATATCAAGTCCGATGGCGGTTAAAGTGTTAACAAAGGCTGGGTTTGAACAAATATTGCGAGCCCAGGCACTGTCTGAAAATGAAGATTCGTTTGAGGTGTGGGTGAGATCAAAGCTACTTAAATAATCGCCGATGTTTTGAGCGAAATAGGTGGCGTCCATACCGACGCTTTTGAGTTTAACGTCCATTCCGCGCGAGAGGGCGGTAACGCCGGTTTGTGCCATGGTCAAAACAGTTTCTTTTTTTGGAAAAGTCTTGGTGAAAGTTTCTTTTACGAGTGGCTCGATTTCTTTTTCGTAGGCTTCGGATTCAAAAATGATGCTGCGGAATACTGCGCCAGAATCGAATTTGTCGAGGAAATATTTGCCGTCGATGCTGAGTAATTTAACGGTAGAATCTAGCTCGGAGAGTTTAATTAATTTAGTTTCTGGCGCGTAGATTTTCTCCGAACTTATGGAAGTTTCGGTGCTGTAAAAGTCCGTAATCGGCACGTAAATTTCATATAAGAAATGGCCTTCTTTTTCGGCTGGTTTTTCGAGCGTTTCAACGGCAGAAATTTTAACATCTTTATCAAGGTCGACTTCTTCCGTGAAGATAGATTTTAGCAGTTCGGTTTCATCTTCTTTTAATGTTTCGTCGTAATATACTACGCCTGGGATTCTAAAAATGCCAGTTTTGGTAATGAATTGTGCACCAAATACGGTGCCAGTGGCTAAGATGGCGAACAGAAAAACAATTAGAATAATAAAGCGTAGTTTTTTCACGAATTTTCCTCCTTGATCGCAGTGACGATGAGGCGATGTGAGGCGTCGCCATCGTTATAATATTCGCCGGCGCAAGTCATAATTTTGAGAGTTGGTTTTTTGGTGTTGGCAAGGAGCCGCTCCATGTTTACAGCGGATTTTTCCATAGTTTCTGTGCTGATGATTTTGTAAGTATCCCCTTCATACTCGATTTTGTCTCCAATTTTAGCAAGATTCAGGTTTTTAAAAATACTGGAGGCGTGGCCAATCAAGAGGGTTTTGTTTGGCGTGATGCTATAGCTTCCGGCAATATCTACTGGTGTCTCTAGTTTGCCGGACTTGATCTCTAGTTTGGTAACTGGTGCATTCAAATTAATGCTTTCGATTTTAAGTTCGTTAGATACTTTATAATCCATAGCTTCGGCGGCCGGCTGGAAGCCAATAATGAAGTAAACCGCAAAAAAGATAATATAAAAAACCGTAATACAAACTTTGAAATTAGGTTTTTTAATCAACACTCCACTCCTTTTAAATTATTATAGCATAAGTATGATATAATTTTGGCAAGATGTATCGTTTATCCGTAATCATCAATGATATTTATTTAAAGTACCTCTCTCCAGCCAGTAAGTTGGGGCTAACTTTAAATTTGGATTTTCCAGATACTACAATCAAAGTTGATGATGGCGAGCGCATCAAAAAAGATGTTGAAAAATCTGTACGCAATATGGTTGATAAAAGCGATAAAGGCGATATTACGATTATGGTGCGCAAGAATAAAATTGTAATTTCTGATACCGGCACGGTTCTTTCAAAGGCGGCTTGCGCCTTGTTCACCAATGATCACATTAGTGTCAAATCCCGCGTTGGGTTTGGCACCGAAGTTACGATTGTGTTTTAGACTCCAGGCTCAAAACTTTTGAGCCTTTTTTCGTGCACACGATAATTTTTGTCGTGGCTGGCTACTTCGCGCCAAAATTCTTTAGAATGGTCCATGTGATTTAGGTGCGCTAATTCGTGCAAAATCACATAATCGCGGAGCGGTTCTGGGACTTGCATCAGGCCAATATTAAGTGAGATTGTGCGGTTTGATGAACAGCTGCCCCAGCGGGTGCCGGCGTGTGAAAGGCGACATTTATCATATTTGTAGCCATATAGTTTGGCAAAATATTCAAGACGGTAAGGAAGGTATTCGCGAGCCTGCTTTAGTAGCATTTTTTTCTTATAGTCGCGGGCGCGCTGAGTTTCGGGACTTTTTAACGGTAATTTTTCGCGAATGTTGGCGCGGTTGAGATTCAAAAATCTTTTCACCAAAAAGTTACTAGTGTATTGTGGCACAGACATCTGTAGTCGTCCGGAAGTTGAGACGGTGAATTTGATGTTTTTAGACCACGGATTTTTGCGAACAATTACTTCGCCAAATTCTTTGTCGGTAATTAGCATTATGCTAAGCCGTTTAGAACGTGTTTGACTTGGGTGTCAAAAGTATGTTTGCCGGAAAGAATGATTGGTGTTTCTTCATCGGCTGGAGCCTCGAGCTTTGATACGGCAGCTTCGTAGGCGGCTTTGGCTTCGCTAACGGTTTTGTAGCGAGCTTTGAGACGAGAGCGGATGGTGGCAATATCGGTTTGGATCCAAATAGTGGAGCTGATATAGCCGGCAGCCTGCAAGATCTCGCGGACTTCCGCACGGTCTTTTTCGGTATCTAGACAGCCTTCGATAAGCAAAGTTTGTCCGGTTTTAGCGATTTGTTCAATGAAGACTAGGATAATCTTACGAGATAGATGATATTTCGACTGTAATTCGTCTAGGTCGTAGAAAGCCAAGTCGAAGCGCTTGGCAAATTTTTTACCAAACGTTGTTTTGCCGCTGCAAGGGGCACCAAACACAAGCAGGGCGCGTGGTTTATTGTTTTTACCTTCCATAATGCCTTAATTATAGCATAGAATTTTCAGAGTAAACAAAAAAGACTCTCTAAAAGTCTTTCTGTGGCAGGGGCGACAGGAATCGAACCCATATCTACGGTTTTGGAGACCGCTATACTAACCGTTGTACTACGCCCCTAGCGGAATAATTATATCACGTAAGTAGTTTCTGCTCAATAAAAAGTGCCCACGTTGAACGTGAGCACATGAAATGCTAGGAAAGAGGAACGTCAAGATGAAGTTCTTTTTGGATATCTGCTAATGCCAAGAAGGCATCATATTCCACGTCTTCATCGTAGACCCTTTCGAAGATTTCCTTCAATCCTTCAAGTACCCTTATTTTCCATATCGCAAAATCATATTTCCTTCTACTATTGATCCACGATTCGAAAGTCCTCACAGTTGCGAGGAGTACCTTTCCGGACTTAGTTGGCGATAGGCGGATAATACCTAAATTCTTCCGGTCTTCTGCGTTATCGCCCGACATTCTTCCGAAATACACCCTTTCAATTGTCGGGAGCCCAAGCTCCGCCAACCTGTCGTTGTACGTTAATGTGTTTTGCATGCTAATTGCAAATGCAACTAGCCTATCTCTATCGTCTGTGATTTTCCCCAGACCCCTAATGTTCTGTGCGGTCATAGACGCACCTCCTTATAATATTTAGCTACTTGGTAGCCATAACAATATGATACCATATTTCGCCTAAAAAATCAAGGTTCTTATGATTAAAAAAATAAGCCCCGCAGGGCTTATTTTAGCGTTTCTTTTCTTTGACTTCGTTGCGGCCAAGGTTTTTCTTGGTTTCGGTGAAGACAACGTGCTTCCTTAGAACTGGATCATACTTTTTGAGGCTGAGTTTATCAGGAGTATTCATCGTGTTCTTTTTGGTGTAGTAAGCACGAACACCAGATTCCTCAGAAACGAGGCCAACGAGTTTGCGTTTAGTATTATTCTTCTTTGCCATAATTCCTAGAATAATACCACAGATTGTAAAAAAAGTAAAGAAAAAGAGACGCGAATTAGAAATTATCGTCGCGTCTCATATTTTGGGGTGATTAGATTATGCCGCGCTTTGAGCAAAGAATACTGTAGCTAGCCGAGTTATCGTAGTCCATTATCTTTTTTGTAACGGAGCTTGGTATCTGGTTAATATCCACTTTGCTTCCTGCCTCTTTATAACTAGCTAAGAGGTTGGCTGCATTTGCAATACTGTTAGGGTTTCCGAAATCAACTTTGGTTGTTCCGATTCCGTTGGCGTTTGGCAGATAATAGCAACCCACCCATATTCACCACCTTTCTCTATATAATGTTCGCCTTTGGTAGGCTGGTAAATTTTACTATTTTTCGGTGGTTTTTGCAAGCATGAGCCCGATGAAGTTTTTGATGTCTTTGATGGTGCGAGAATCGTCTGGCGAGATGAAAATCTCTGGGTCGTCTAGGAATTGCAAAGTTTTAATTAGCTCATATGTAGATTTGATGAGGTTTATTAAGAATTCTTCGGCTTCCGGTGTGAATTCGTAGACTTTGTCGTGCACTTCGCCGTCTTTGTCTGGCGTTACAAACAGAATATGGGCGCGGGTGATTTTGTACTTGGCATAGGTTGGCGAGTTGTTGAGAAGTAACTTATAAAAACCAAGTTGCAGAGCATACTTAAAGAGGGTTGGTTGGGTCTCCCATTTTTCTTTGTGATAGTTGCCAGTCTTAAAATCGTAAAGCTCGATAGTCTTCATAGCTTCGTCCACGATGATGTGGTCGATCTTACCGGTGAGTGGCACGCCAGCTACGCTAACCTTTTCTTGGGCCACATTGACTTCGGCCTTTCCAGCGCGTAGGATTTCGCCGAAAACAGAGAGCGAAACGGCGAGGTCGGACGGGCCCTTTTCGCGGAGCTTATTCATCACGTCTGGCTCGAGGATTTCTTTGTTTAGCTCATCGAGGAAGAAATTTATGGCTGTCTCGTTGTCGATATTATCATTTGTAATTTTTTCGAAAGTTTTGTGGATGAGATTACCAAAAGCCAGGGCTTCGGAAGATGGCTCTTCTGGTGCGCGCAAAACTTGACGTTTGAAGAATTCTTGTGGGCCGGCGTAAACGATGTCGATAAAGCTGGTGAGGCCGGAGGCGGAAAGCCGGTAGTTTTCGAGGCGTTCTTTGTAGATCGCGCGAAGGTCTGGTGACGGTGTAATGAATGGCGTGAGCCAGTTTTTGAGATTGTCGATTTTGGCTGGCGTGGCTGTTTCATAGTGGCAGATTACTTCTTTGCTTGGGATGAGCGGTGAAATAACTTTGCCGTCTTTGTCGACATATTCGTTGAGATATTCTAGGCGTTCCGGAGATTTGCCATTAAAGTCGCTGACTGAATTTGTGATAATGAGATATTTTTTAGCGCGGGTCAGCGCCACGTAAAGGACGCGGAGTTTTTCGCTATCGGTAACGCCGGTGTGGCGAATTTGTACGAGGTTCTTTGGTAAGGCCAACATATTATTATTACCTTTTCCCTTACCCCAGGCCATGTGGTCAGCAGAAATAATGAAGACGTATTCAAACTCAAGGCCCTTGGCTTTGTGGGCAGAAAGGACTTGTATGGCGTCGTCGGCATCGCGGTATGGGCTTGAGACGTTGATTGGCATTTCGGCTTCTTCGTAGTCGCGCATCATGTTTACGAGATCGGCGAGCTTGATGATACGGTCACCGCAATATTTTTTGAGATTGCCGCGGAGGCTGGCGATATTTTCGTAGAGCTTAAAGGCAGAATATTCGTTTTCGTCGGAATAATAGTTTAGGAATGATGAGCGATAGCCGTTTAACTCGGCGGTGCCCAGGATGTAATCCAATGTGATTTCGAATGGATCGTTTAGACTACTCGCGGCAAGGTCGGCGAGGAATTTGGCGACGGTTTTTAGCTCCTCGTTTTCGGATTCGGCAAGGTATTCGAAGGCGGATTTTTTGTCGTTTTTGGCTTGGTTGATGGTTTTAATAACATCTAGCATCGACAAATGCCAAAATGGGTATGACAAAATTTCGAGTAGCGATACGGTCGGCGCTTTGGAGTTTGCAATTGAGTTTACAAAATCAGCGATAGAAATAATTTCATGGATTTGCTGATTTTCGAGGAGGTTATCCTGCTTTTCGTAAGCGATTTTAATCTCCGGATGACTCTTTAAATATGGCAAGAGTGGCATGAAATACTTGGTTTTGTAGGAAATAATTGCGATATTTGACTGCTTCACTCCGGAATTAATGAGGTCTGCGATTTGGTCGCTGACCCAGGCGTATTCGGCGTCTGAAGAAATGAATTCATGGCGCGAAATGCCAGATTTCGGCAATGATTTATTCACGGCGGTGAGTTTTTTATCTTCAAAACGATCGTCGGTTTGGTTGACGATGTCGTGGCTGAAATCTAGGATTTCCTGGGTGCTGCGGTAGTTTTCAACCAGTGGAATAACTTTGGCATCGAAATGATCTTTAAATACCGTGAGGTTAGTAGCAGAGGCGCCTTGGAATTCGTAGATAGCTTGGTCGTCATCGCCAACGGCCATAATGAGCGGCTTTTCGTAATCGGTGAGCTGTTTAATAATTTCAAATTGCGATGGGTTGGTATCCTGGAACTCGTCGAGCAAGATAAACTGGTATTTTTCTTGCAAAGTCATGCGGAAGCCGGCGTCGTTTTTTAAGATTTTCACAGCTTCTTCGATCATGTCTTCAAAATCGTAGAGGCCGTTGTCTCTTAGATATGCGTCGTACTTTTCGACGATGCTCGCGAGGCTTAGCAACTTCTTATTCGCGATGCGGTCTTTCAGGCGATAATTTCCTTTTTCATCTTTCTCAAAGTAAGTGTCTTTCCAGTCTGAAAGCGGGCGGATCTTTTTGGTTTCTAAGGCCTCGGCCATGGCGGCGTTGAGGTCGGAGGCGAGAGATTTAATCGAACGGTCGATGGTCTTGAGGATTGGCGGGACGTTGTCGTAGCCTTGCAAGATTTCGTGAATTGGGGCGTAGGCGCCACTCATAGATTCTTCGAATTTGCGCGGTACAACATTCATCAGGAGTGGCGAAATTGCTTCACTTAGGACTTTGGAATCTTCGATGTTTTGCTCGGCAATCACTTTTAGGTCGGTGCCGGTGAGGCGGGCGGCTTTCGCGGCGGAAACGGCGTCGATGATGTCTTTGATATTATCGCCACGCAAAATGTCGGTGCCAGGTAATTTGCTCTGGATTTCTTTAATGATTTTAAACTGTGTGACTTCGTCGATGGCGGCGTCGAGTTTGCGGTTGTAATCTTCGGAATAGTTTTTGTAGTAGGCTAGAATCTCGGAACCAAAGGCGTGGTAGGTGCTGATATTGACCTTGCCGGTGGCTACTGGCCCGACGATGCTTTTGAGACGTTCACGCATGTTGCTGGTGCCGGATTCAGTAAAGGTGAGACACAAAATATTTTCCGGATTAACATCGGTATTTTGCAAAATATATGCGACTTTTTCAGACAATAGCTGAGTTTTGCCGGTGCCAGGGCCAGCGAGCACGAGTAGTGGGCCGTCTAGATATTCGACGGCAGCCTTTTGGTTTTGGTTTAAACCCACGTAAAAATCCTGTTTATTCTATAGATAAAATTTTACCAGTTGGGTACTCGAGATGCAAGATGCGCTGGTTGCGGGAGCCGCGGAATTTGAGGGATAAATCGCGCTCGGCGAGGATAAAGCGTCCATCAATGAGGGCGTCGAGGGATTTCAAAAACTCCCAGGCGGCGCCACCGAATTTTTGGATTTCTTCATAGGTAAAGCCGGAGAAGCTCCAGACATTCCATCCGAGTTCGTTTCGGCAGTAGTCAGCGATTTCTTTGCAGGCTTCTGGTTGAACGAATGGTTCGCCACCGCAGAAGGTAATGCCGGTTTGGCCTTTCATGGCGGCTAGCTTGGCTTTAATCTCGTCGGTATCGATGAGGAAGCCACCGTTAAAATCCCAGGTCTCTGGGTTCTGGCAGCCAAAGCAGTGGTTTGGGCAACCTTGCGTCCAGAGGACGGCGCGGAGGCCGTCCCCATTGACGATGCTATCGCGTTCTAGTGGACCAGATAGGCGGATTTGCATTTTATTCTTTTCCTACAGCTTTTTTAGCGGTTTTCTTAGCGGCTTCGCGGGCGCACTTTTCGTCTTTGCTATATACGCCGGCGACGTTGTGTTTGACGCGGGCTTTTTCTTCAGCTTTTTTAGCGTCGTTCCAGCGATCGAGGGAACCTACGAGGTAACCGGTGATGCGGCGGAGGCGCTCAAATGGCATGTCACCTTCTTTGCGGCCACAGGATGGGCAGGTATCGCCAGAGATGATGCCGGAGAAGCCACAGACTGGATCGCGGTCTACTGGGTGGTTGACGGAACCGTAACCAATACCACAGTCGTGCATTTTGCGGATAACGGCTTCAAAGGCGTCAATGTTTTGGGATGGATCGCCATCAAGCTCGATATAGGTAATGTGACCAGCGTTACAGAGGTTGTGATATGGAGCCTCAATTTCGATTTTCTCAAAGGCAGAGATTGGATAGGAGACTGGTACGTGGAACGAGTTGGTGTAGAATTCCCTGTCGGTGACGCCTTTGATTTTGCCGTATTCTTTGCGATCGATCTTGGTGAAGCGGCCAGCAATACCTTCGGCTGGGGTAGCAAGAAGTGAGAAGTTGAGTTTGTATTTCTTGCAGAATTCATCACATTTTTCACGCATGTGGGTGACGATATCAAGACCAAGCTCGCGGGCGTCGGCATCTTCACCGTGGTGTTTGCCAATCATGGCAACGAGGGTTTCGGCTAGGCCGATGAAGCCGATAGAAAGCGTACCGTGTTTAATAACGTCGCGAAGGGTGTCGTTTGGCCCAAGCTTTTCAGAGCCGAACCAGTTGCCTTGACCCATAAGGAATGGGAAGTTGCGGACGTGTTGGCTGGCTTGGAAGTCGAAGCGGTCGAGAAGTTCGTCTTTGACGAGTTCCATCTTTTCGTCGAGTTCTTTGTAGAAACCTTCCCAGTCGGCTTCCTTGCGTTCGCCGAGGCAGATACCGTGTTTGATACCGATGCGGACTAGGTTGACGGTGGTGAATGAAAGGTTGCCACGGCCGGTTACGATACCATCAGATTCTGGGAATACAGAGGCAAATACGCGAGTGCGGCAGCCCATGGTAGCGATCTCGGTGCGGTAGTCACCCTTCTTGTAGTACTTGAGGTTGTATGGAGCGTCGATAAAGCAGAAGTTCGGGAAGAGACGCTTGGCAGATACTTCCATAGCACGTTTGAAGAGATCGTAGTTTGGGTCGCCTGGGTTGTAGTTGACGCCTTCCTTTACCTTGAAGATGGAGATTGGGAAGATTGGAGTCTCGCCTTTACCCAAGCCATTAGCGGTAGCTTCGAGCAAGTCTTTTGAAACGAGGCGGCCAGCTGGGGTTTCGTCGGTACCAAAGTTGATAGAAGTAAATGGCACCTGGGCACCAGCGCGGGAGTGCATGGTGTTGAGGTTGTGGACGAAGCCTTCCATGGCTTGCATGGTTTCTTTTTCGACATCTTCATTGGATGCAGTGATGACAGCTTCTGGCCATTTTTTCTTCTTTAAAGCAGCGTCATCGCCGTAGCAAACGTCGTCTGCGACTTCGAGTTTCAAAGATTTTTCAGCGAATTTGTTGTATTTTTCGAGATTGCGCTTCAATGCCTTCCTATAAGACTTATTGACGCCTGGGGCCATAGCATAGTCGAAGTTTGGAATGGATTGGCCACCGTGTTGTTCGTTTTGGTTAGCCTGAAGGAGAATAGCAGCAAGGGCGGCGTAAGAACCAATTGAGTTTGGGGTGCGGAGATGGCCGTGACCGGTGTTGAAACCGCCGTTTTCAAAGAGTACAAACGGATCGGATTGGCAGCAGGTCAAGGTGCCGGTGGCGTAGAAATCGAGATCGTGAATGTGAATGTCGCCATTTTCGTGGGCAGCGGCAATATCTGGGCGAAGCAAGAAGGTTTTAGCAAAAACTTTAGAACCTTCAGCGCCGAATTGAAGCATTTTACCCATGGCGGAGTTGCCATCGACGTTGGCGTTAGAGCGTTTTACATCGGAATCTTCGGAAGCGTCGGCGTGAGAAATGGTTTTGTAGATGCTCATGAGGTCGGACTTGGCTTCACGCACTTTGGAGCGCTCTTGGCGATAAGTGATATAGGCGCGAGCGGTCTTTTTGAATGCAGATTCCATCAAGACTTGCTCAACGATATCTTGGATTTGCTCCACATGTGGAGTACGGGTTTTGATGGTTTCCTCGGCACGTTTTAAGACTTTTTCGGCGAGAGCTTTGGCGCGATCGGCCTTGAATTCTTCGGTAGCGAGACCGGCTTTGGCGATGGCATCTGTGATTTTGTCGGGATTGAAGTTAACAATCTTGCCATCACGCTTAACGATTTTTTTGAACATATGAAATATACCTCCTTCAAATGTATTTCAAATGGGTTTGTTTTGTGATGTATGACGCTATATGTAGTGTCTTGTATCTAGTATATGGCACTAAATGTAGTGGTGTCAATACTTTTATGCTAAAAATGTATTTTTTACAACAAAACAGATAAGAAGCGCGATTCATTGCTTTTATGCTAAAATGAAAATATGGAAAATAACTATCCTTACGATGAATCCCATATCGAGGAGCAAGAACAGCCTCTTGATGATGATTTGCCTGAAGAGTCAGTTGATGATCCTTCGCAGGAACCTGAACCGCCTCTTGGTCCGGAAGAAAAATATAACAGGCTTTACCCTGCAATTGTTTCTTTAGTCACCGCCGCTGTCCCTTTCTTTATATGGACTTCATCTATTAAAACGTCTGGTGGTAGTTTGTCTGAAAGTGGGGAGGGTGCTGTTTGGTGGTTCGTAATTATGTATTATATTTCCCTTGGTTTTCCACTTGCTATAATCTCTTTTGTTTTTGGTTTTATCGGCTTAAAAACTAGATTCTATTGGCTCGCCACGATTGCGCTCCTCATCAAGGTTATAACTATTTCGATCGCTGTAATGTTTTTTATACAAAAGTCTTAGTTTTTTCAGAAAAAGAAGCCCCGCTCTATTAGAACAAGCGGGGCCTATCAGAAATGTGTTGGGATCTATTTGAAGTTTTAGGGGTACATGATGGAGGTATCTGCCTGTTTATTGGGAGGCGCGTGGCCCGCCATTGTGCGGTTGTTCACTGACCTTTCATCAGCCTCATCTGAGCACAGTTCGTCAGATTACTACTCTTCAAACCATCTTTTTTGCTTTAGTCCACCCTTTGGCTCACATCACAATTCTCATTCTCATCTTAGTGTGTGCAGCTCCTGAACTATAGCTAGTACCTTTTCCCGATTTTAAAATATCATCATTTCTGATAGTATATCTATTATAGCACATATGTTTAAAAATGTCAATATATGGTATCATTTTAGTATGAGATTATATCTAGCTAGCCATAATTTAGGTCCATATTCAAACGAGTTATTAAAGCTTGTGGGTGAAGGTAAGCGGGCTCTTTATGTTGAAAATGCGCGCGATTATTATCCAGATGAAAGACGTGCCAGTGATCTTAAGGAGAAGCTAGATATGCTTTTCCAACTTGGTTTTGACGTAAAAGAGCTAGATCTTCGTGAGTATTTCGGCAAATCCAGTGATTTAAGGGAGTTTATAGATTCTTATAAGCCAGATTTGATCTTTGCAAGTGGTGGAAACGTGTTTTTACTGGCTACAGCGTATCATTTAAGTGGATTTGACGAAATTTTGCGTCAGGACCTTGCTGAGGATAAGTATGCGTATGGCGGATTTAGTGCTGGCACAATGGTGATTTGCAAGGAACTAGAGATTTATGGCGGGCACGCCTATTTAATTCCTGACGTCGTGAAAGAAATCTATGGCGTTGATTCGGTTATGAAAGGCGTTGGGTTGCTGGATTATCAGCTGGTTCCCCATGCTGATTTACCAAAGTGGATAGACGGTACTAAAGAATTTGTTAGGCGCATAGAGGCGGCTGGTTTAACCCCTAAGCTTTTAAACCAAGAAACGGTTATTATTGTGGATGATAATGGTGAGCGTATGCTCGAGCAATAAAAAAACGGCCTAACGGCGCGTCTTTATGGTGGATCTTAGTTTACAAAGTTAGAACCATATTTTAGGCCGATATTCTCGACAGCTCGGGCTAAAAGAGTATAATCAGATTACGATGGTTTATTTGGATTATGCAGCAACCAGCCCGCTTTTACCGGAGGCAATTGAAGCTATGCATGAAGCAGAGCAGAAATATTTTGCGAACGCCTCGGCGCTCCATACTCCAGGCCACCTCTCGATGAACAAGATTGAAGAAACGCGCGAACTTTTGGCGCAACTAATCAACGCCGACTCTAGCGAGATTATTTTCACGTCCGGTGCCTCGGAGTCAAACAATACCGTAATTCGCACTTTCGAAGGACACAAAATTATCACTTCGCCGCTCGAGCACCACTCAATTATCGAGGCTGCGCGCGTGCTTGGCGGCGACGAAAAACCTGCTCTCTACTCCTATATGCTGGCGAACAACGAAATCGGCGAGTTTTTGCCGATTGCCGATGTCGTCAAAAAGGCTCACAAAGAGGGCGGTTTCGTCCATTCTGACCTCACACAGGTGCTTGGCAAACTCCCAATCGACGTCAAAGCGCTAGACCTAGATTATGCCACCTTTAGCGCACATAAGATTGGCGGCCCGATTGGTGTCGGCGCGCTCTACGTTAAGAGCGGCGTTCCGTTCAAGCCTTTGATTATTGGCGGCAATCAAGAGAAAAAACGCCGCGGCACGACCTACGATACGGTCGGCATCATCGGTTTTGGCGCTGCGCTCAAGTATATTCTCGACTACAAAACCTGGGAAATATACGATACAAAAATCCGTGCCCTGCGCGACGAACTAGCTCAGCGTATACTCGAGGAAATTCCGGGTAGCTCCCTTAATACCGATCTCAATAATTCGCTTCCAAACATCCTAAACACCTCTTTCGAGGCGGCCGAGGGCGAATCTATTCAGCTTTATCTCGACGCCGAAGGTATCGTTGTCTCGACTGGCTCCGCCTGCGCCTCTGGCGACATTAAGCCGAGCCATGTTTTGATGGCGAAAACCGGCGATGCTGAAGTGGCGCATTCGTCGATTCGTTTCTCCTTCGGTCTCGATAATACTGAAGAGGATATCGACAAAGTTATGACCGTTTTACCGGGGATTATCGACCGCTTACAAAAAATCTGCACTATCGAAAGGAAAACAAAATGAACGAAGGGCAAGATTGGATTTATTCTGACACCGTGAAGGACCACTTTATGAACCCGCGCAACTTCTTGTTCGGCAACGAGTCTCAATTCGATTTTGACGCGGTCGGTATAGTTGGCAATCCTATCTGCGGCGACCAGATGAAGATGTATATCAAGGTCAAAGACGACAAAATCGAGGACGTCCGCTGGAAAACTTACGGCTGTGCTTCAGCCATCGCCTCGACCTCTGCGCTTTCGGAGCTTGCAAAAGGCAAGACCCTCGACGAAGCCACACAAATCTCCGCCAAAGACATCGACGACTATCTCGGCAATCTTCCGAAGCACAAATTTCACTGTTCCGTCCTCGGCCACCAGGCTCTCGCCGACGCCGTCAATAAATATCGCGCACAAAAATAGCCCTCGCAGGCTTGATTTGGTGGATCTTACTGGGCTCGAACCAGTGACCTTACGAATGTGAATCGTACGCTCTAGCCAACTGAGCTAAAGATCCATGCAGATATTATAACATAATTTGGGGCGGGCGTGCTATAATTTTGGCATGGCAAAAATGTATTTAATGCATGGACTCTCGGGGGCCGGCAAGACTGAATTTGCTAAGCGCTTTGCCCGAGAAAACAACCTTCGATATCTGTCGATCGAGGATTTTTATGCTGCATTTTTTGGCTCTGAGCTGATTCATCAAAACGAAGAAGAAGTTTGGGCCGCCTTTGAAATTGCGATTCGCGTGGCCGAAAAGGAGCAAGTCGACATCATTGTTGATACTAATTCCCCGCGCCGGGCAGACCGCGATTGGTTTTTTGAGAAATTCCCCACTTATTCGATTAATTTGATTATTATTGATACTCCTGTTGAACTTTGCTTGAAAAATAATCGCGAGCGCGAACGCAAAATTCCAGAGGAAGAGATGCAAAAGATGATTACTGAGCTCGAGCCGGTAACCGAAGATGAGCTTGGTCGCTATGAAAGCGTAGTCGTTTATAAAAACACCGATAATCACCTAGACGCTGGCACTCGCCTAGCCTAAGATATGGTATAATATTTTTTATGGATAAATACGCCGCAGAATTAAAGGAATTACAAGATTTTATGATGAGTGCCGATGCGCACGCGGACCCAAATTTTGGTGCCAAAATGCGTCGTATGTCCGAGTTGACCGAGATTAAATCCACTTACGACCAAATTGCCCAGGCCGAGCAAGGCCTAGCCGAAGCCAAAGAGCTTGCCGATGATCCAGAGTTAGGTGCTCTTGCAAAAGATGATATTGCTAATTTGACTGCCAAAATCGCAGAGTTAAACGCTAAACTTGAAGAATTAACTATCCCGCGTGATCCAGACGATGATAAACCAGCCATCCTTGAGATTCGTGCTGGTGCCGGCGGTGACGAAGCTTCCCTTTTTGCGGGTGAGCTTTATCGTATGTACGTAAAATACGCAGAGCGTCATAGTCTCAAGGTTGAATTGATGTCTCAAAACGAAAACGAAGCCGGTGGTATGAAGGAAGTTATTTTCAAGATTAGTGGTGACCGCGCTTATGGCCAGCTTAAGTTTGAAGGTGGCGTGCATCGCGTACAGCGTGTGCCGGTTACCGAATCCCAAGGTCGCATTCATACTTCTACCGCTACGGTGGCTGTGCTTCCTGAAGCTTCAGAAACTGATTTAGAGATTAAACCAGAGGATCTTCGCATTGATATTTATCGTTCTGGCGGCCATGGTGGTCAGGGCGTTAACACTACCGACTCTGCCGTGCGTATTACCCATCTTCCTACCGGCTTAGTGGTTGCAATGCAAGATGAGCGTTCGCAACAGCAAAACCGGGTGAAAGCTATGAATATTCTTCGTTCCCGCCTTCTTGAGCGCAAAAAAGAAGAAGAGCGCAAAAACGCTTCTGAAGCTCGTAAATCCCTCATTGGCACAGGCGATCGCAGCGAAAAAATCCGTACTTATAACTTCCCACAGGATAGAATTACCGATCACCGCATCCATTATTCCCGTTCCAATGTGACCGCGGCGATGGATGGCGATATTGACGATTTGATTGAGGAACTCATTAAAAATGAACGTGAACTCTTGGCTGACGGCGGCCAAAACAACGCTTAAATCTACCGACTCTGAGCTGATTTTATTAAATGCGATTGATTCTAGCCTGGATCGTTCGTGGCTTGTTACACATGGTGATTATATTTTGAGCGAAACCGAAGCTAAGAAAGCTAATGACAGCTTGAAACGCCGTGTTTCTGGCGAGCCCTTGGCTTATATTCTTGGCCACAAAGATTTTTATGGTCGTGAATTTATCGTAGACAATTCCGTGCTGATTCCTCGTCCAGAAACTGAGGAGCTAATTGATTTAGTGTTAAATCTTAAGCCTAAAAAAGTTCTCGATGTTGGTACCGGCTCTGGCTGTATTGCTATTACGCTAGCTCTAGAGCTTCCGCAGGCCGAAGTGACGGCTTCTGATATTCATGAGTCAGCTGTCGCTATCAAAAACGCCGACAAACTTGGCGCAAATGTCAATTTCACGGTTTCTGATTTGTTAGATAATATTGATGGCGATTTTGATGTGATTACTGCTAATCTGCCTTATGTAGATAAATCTTGGGATTGGCTTGATGATTCGCTTAAATTTGAGCCAGACGAGGCTCTGTATGCTGATGATGGTGGTCTTGATTTGATAAAGAAACTGATTTTGCAGGCTAAAGGCCGTACCAAATATTTAGTTCTTGAAGCCGACACTTCTCAACATCCAGCCATCATTGACTTTGCTACAAAAAATGACCTCGAGCTTGTCGAGGATCGTAACTTTGCGGTTAGCTTTAAATATTAAAGATTGGGTTACTAAACCAAATCACGATAATGGCAATTAGGATGATGCCAAAGGTTACTGGCGCGGCGATATCTTTGAATTTGAAATCTTCGCGGTGCTTGATGATGGCTTGGCGGGCGCTGTTATAAACGAAGGCGAAAATAGTAAGGATAATGGCTAGTTGTGGGATGCGGATGCCGGTGTTGCCGAAGGTGTAAATGATGGTCCAGGAATGGCAAAGCCAGGCGATTTCGGAGAAGATTAGGCCACAGGTGAGGGTAGTAAGGAGAAAATCGTGATCGTTGGTTTGGATAAGTACGTGGCGGGAGGCGGCATAGCCGATGAAGAAGGCGACGAGTACGATCAGGATTGAATTAAGGCTGGCTGAGGCGATGGTGGCGGCAGACATACCTAAGAATACTGCGACCAAGGACTGAGCCAGGTTTGCTTTTTCGGATGTGAGTGGCTTAATGAAGATTAGCCAGACACAATAAAAGCCGGCCAGAATAAAGTCGACTGGAAGAATTGAGCTACCAGTGTAATAGGTAAGCAGGACGATGCTGATGCCCACGATCAAATCTACGAGGCTAGCTTTGAAGTTGGTCAAAATATAGCGTGGACGTACAGCAAACACACGCCATTTCGATGCTAGAACTAGAATAATACCAATCAGGGGGCTGCCGCTAAAGATTGTAACTAGAACAGAGCCGAGGCCGAGTAAAATATTCAGAAAAACATGCACAGCGGAGCTTGCGATGTTGCGGGATTTACGGATGAAAATGAAATCAGCCATAATCATATTATAGCAAAAAAGTGTTATAATGGTTGCTATGAAGCCAACTTTTTTCCAAAAACACCCACTTGTTAAAGACATTCTTAGTTTGGTGATTTTTGTGAGCGCCGTAGTGCTTGGCGCTATTTTCCTCGATACGTTTGTTTATCGTTCTTACAACGTAGTTGGTGGTAGCATGGAGAATACTTTACACGAAAATGATCGCGTGCTCGTGAACCGCTTGGCTGTTTCGATGGCTCACCTGGCTGGACACGAATATGTGCCAGATCGTGGCCAAATTATTGTTTTTGCCGCTGAGGATAAAGAATTAGTGCGCACCTTGAAAGCCGAGGGTGCCGAAAATCCAATGACCTGTAATATTCCTTCCAACACCGACGAGCAATATATTATTAAGCGTGTGATTGCTTTTCCAGGTGAGCGCGTAACCGTGAAGGACGGCGTTCTCAAAGTATATAACTCTGAACACCCTGATGGTTTTATCTATGATGATGAATATCGTGACGGCGAGAGTGGTCCTAAGACCGATATTTCTGGTGAAGTCGACGTGATTGTCCCTGAAGGTGAATTATTTGTGTCTGGCGATAATCGTGAAGGCTCCCATTCTTGGGATTCCCGCAACGGTCTTGGTACGATTCCTTATTGCCGTATTATTGGGCCGGTTTTCTTCCGGCTATTCCCATTCGATAAAATACGTGGCTTCTAAGTGAGCGCTCCGGGCCGCTAGGCCAAGTCTTACTCACTTAGAAAACAGCTTTTTGATTTTTTAGACCTCCCCGATCATTTTTATTGAATCGGATTCCGGAAGCTCCTCAACGTCGCGGAGCTTGCGTTCGATCTGACGTGAGGTGGTTTTAGCTGATTCGATCTTGTTAGCGGATTCTTGGAGTTTCTTCTGTACACCATCTAGAAGATCGCCGAATTTACTAAACTGTGTTTTGACGGCGCCAAGAGTGTTCCAAACATCGGCAGAACGTTTCTCGATAGCGAGGGTGCGGAAGCCCATCACGAGGCCGTTTAACATCACTGGTAAGGTGGACGGCGAGGCGATTGCTACGCTGAATTTCTTGCGGATTTCGTCTGATAGGCCTGGGATGCGGATAATTTCGGCATAAAGTGACTCGGTTGGTACAAACATGATGCCAAAATCAGTGGTCATTGGCGGCTCTAAGTATTTAGTCGAGATCTTTTTAGCTTGCTCTTTGACGTCGTTTGCTAGAGCCTTTTGATAGGTCAAAATGTCGTCTTTATTGCCGGCGTCGTAGGCGGCGATGAGACGGGAATAGTTCTCAACTGGGAACTTGGAGTCGATCGGAAGGAAGACATTGTCTTCTTTGCCCGGCATTTTAATTGCAAACTCAACGCGGTCGTTGGAGCCTGGCTTTGTGATGATGTTTTCTTCGTATTGAGATTTATTGAGCATGTCCTCGATGATGGCGCCGAGTTGAACTTCGCCGTAGATTCCGCGGGTCTTTACGCCTTCCATGACTTTTTTGAGGTCACCGACTTCGTTGGCCATGTTTTTCATTTCGCCGAGGCCTTGATAAACCTGTGTGAGCTGAGTTGAAATGGATTTGAAGCTCTCATTGAAGCGTTTTTCGACCGAGGCTTTGAGCTTTTCGTCTACGGTTTCGCGCATTTCTTCGAGCTTTTTCTCGTTGCCGGTTTGGATGCGTTCCAAGTTTTCGGCGATTTCCTTGCGGTTTTCGCGGAAGTTTCGATCAATGGCCGGGTTTAGTTTATTAACCTCGCCCTCAACGCGGATTAAACGCTCTTCAAGCGGTTTTAGGTCAACGTTTGTAGCTTTGGATTTACTGATTATAAAGATGACAAAAAACAGGAGAACTAAGTTTAGGCTCCCAACAATAATTAATACGATTTCCATAAGCTCATTATAACACAAGTTGACCTAGAAAAAGAGAAGGCCCCCGTAGGGGCCTAGGATTAAAGATATAGCTTTTTGTGGTTTGCCAATCTTGCGCCGAGATCGTCTAAGTAATGGTGGCTAATATCACTCAATCCTTTTCCAGAATCCAAATCGTTTATCATTTTGGTCAGATCATTATTGCAGTCTTTGAGACTAGCAATAAACCTGTTCCCGCTGATGACTGTGAAGACTAATGTGTCTCCGGTTCTTGTAATGACGCGAATATTTGAGCTTAAGAAATCTTCGCCGTCTGGCCGGTTGTAGCGCCCGTAAGCTGCGCCATATAGTCTTACGTCACCTGCGATCTGGAGTACTGTTTCGTTTGATTGTAGAAATTCTCTAAACTTTTCTGCAATATCGCGTCGATTGGCCTCTGATCTGTAGAAAAGTTTCGGAAATGCAAGCCCCCATGCTCTAATGTTAGGGGGATTATCATAGATAATAGTTTTCATACAATCCACTCCTCTCATAGTGTAAAGGGCTAGGTCAAATCTAGACTCCCTAGATTTGCCCGCATTGTACCATAAGGGGTGGAAAAAGGCAAGCATAAGCGGCTGGACGAATAAGCCGACTGGACGCTCACTTCGTTCGCTAGCAGTCGTCTCCACTCAAATAGCAATCAAAAAATGCAAGCATTTTTGCTTGCCATTCTTCGTGGAGCCGACTGTCGGGTTTGAACCGACGACCTACGGTTTACAAAACCGTTGCTCTACCAGCTGAGCTAAGTCGGCATAGGATTATCTTAGCATAATAAAAATTTTTCGTCAAAACGTACGCTCAGTGTTTGTGATATAATTTTCCTACTATGTTATGTGTGAAAAATTTGAATTTTAAAATTGACGGACGCCAGATTCTGAAAAATTTTTCGCTTTCTGTTAAACCTGGCGAGCTCGTGGTGATTACTGGCCCGAACGGTAGTGGAAAATCTACCTTGGCTCAGCTTCTCATGGGTATTAAAAATCCAGATGGTGGTCAAATTTTATTGGATGGCCAGGATATTACTAAGTTTAATATTGCTGAACGTGCTAAAGCCGGAGTTGCTCTGTCTTTTCAACAGCCGGTGCATTTTAAGGGCGTGAAAGTTAAAGATTTACTTGGTGTAGCTTTGACCGGTGAGGATACGGTTTATGCTGAAAACTTAGATAATAATGCTATTTCTGATGCACTTCTCAAGGTTGGCTTGAAGCCCGAGGAATATTTAGATCGCGAAGTTAATAATTCCCTCTCGGGCGGTGAACTAAAAAGAATCGAGGTGGCTTCGGTGCTGGTTCGTAAGCCAAAGCTTTTGATTTTTGACGAGCCGGAAGCCGGTATTGATATCTGGAGTTTTGATAATTTAGTGAAGATTTTCCAAGATATCAAGGCGGCTAAAACCACGACACTGATTATTTCACATCAAGAGCGTTTGATGAAGATTGCGGATCGTATCGTCGTAATTGAAAATGGTAAAATCAAGGCCGACGGCAACTTTGCGGAGGTGATCAAATGATGAATTTGGACGAAATTGAAAAGAATTTAATTAAGGAAGTCTCTGGCGTGACTGGTGTGCCGGATGGCGCTTATAATTTCCGTTTAAACGGTAAGTCGATCGGTCGTCAAAGCTCCGAGAATATCAATGTAGACTCGCTAACAGATAAAGATGGCTTAAAAATCACAATTAAACCAGGTACTAAAGATGAAGCCGTACATATTCCGGTAATTATTGACGCTAGCGGCCATAAAGAGACCGTACATAACGAATTTATCATTGGCGAAGGTGCCGAAGTCACGATTGTGGCGGGCTGCGGCATCTATAATTGTGGCGTAGATAATTCGATGCATAATGGCGTGCACGTATTTCGTGTCGGCAAAAACGCACGCGTTCGCTATATCGAAAAACATTACGGTATGGGCCCGGGTGCCGGCAAGATTTTAAACCCAACCACTGAATTGTATCTTGAAGAAGGTGCCGAGGCTGAGCTCGAAATGGAACAAATTAAGGGTGTAGATTCGGCGAACCGTAAAACAGTTGCTGAGCTTGCGGCTGGCGCCAAAATTAAAATCAATGAGCGTTTGTTTACTCATGGTCGCCAGACCGTGGATAGTAAAATCCAAGTTACGCTTATTGGTGAAGATTCTACTGCTGATATCGTATCACGTGCTGTAGCCAGGGATGAATCCGACCAAAATACCGCTCTTGAGATTACCGGCCAGAGTAAATGCCGTGGTCACTCGGAATGTGATGCGATTTTGATGGATGACGCCAAAGTCAAGGCTACTCCTATTCTTAACGCTGAGAATTTGGATGCTGAGCTTATCCATGAAGCTGCTATTGGCAAAATAGCCGGCGAGCAGCTAACCAAGCTGATGACTCTGGGTCTTACTCGTGAGCAAGCCGAAGCCCAGATCATTAATGGATTCTTAAAATAAAATTGGCCCCTTAGGGGGCCATTTTTTATTGCTGCTCGATATCGTTTTGGTCTGGCTTGTCTTTAATTATCCGCACGATGTCTTTGCCGTCTTTAATGGCTCCCTTGAGGTTTTCCATCGTGAGGGCAGAAATTACTTCGATGGTGCCAGCGACGGTGGTAAGTACGCCCATGATGATGAAGCCGGTAGTGTTAATGGTGTCTGAACCAAAAATGAAGTATGGGCCTACGATTAATTCGATTACTGTGAGCACGAGCATGAACTTCCAGCGGAAATCTTTATTGTTGCGGTATTTGTAGGCGTTGATTACGCCGAGTACGCCGTTGAAGGTGGTGAAACCGCCAGCCATGAGGTTGAGGATTTTATTAGTGAATCCTTCGTTGACTAATAGGAATACGCCTAGTACGGCAATGGCGATATAAATCAAGGCTTCGGCGCTTTGCATGATGAGGGCGCGGCGGCCGGCTTTTTTATCTTGTGGTGATGGATCTTCGTTGCCGTCTAGATTGGATTTGACGTAGCCAAGGCGATAAAAGGCCCAAAACGAGAACACGGCGCCAGCTATCGTGATGACGAGCGGCAGGGTTTTGGTGTCGTTTCCCTTGCCATTTAGAGCCGCAATAAACATCATGACGCCAGAGAATAGCATCATAAGAGACATTGCGATTTTATTTTTTAGGAAGATTTTATAGGCGTAGAGCCCGCGTTTCACTAATTTATTCATAACTTGATTGTAGCACAAGTTTTTACCTGGGGGTATTCTTCTTTTTTCCAAATTAGATACAGGTATATCCGCCATCTACAGGCAAGATAACGCCGGTTACGTATGAGGCTTCTTCGGAAGCTAGGAACACGGCGGCGGCGTTGAGTTCGCCTGGCTTGCCGTAGCGTTGCATTGGAACGTGGGTTTTGGCGAATGTTTGGAATTGTTCAGTATCTAGGACTTCTTTGGTAAGCTCAGTTTCAAAATAACCTGGGCAGATCGCGTTGCAGGTAATGCCGCTTAATGCTAGCTCTGCAGCCACGGCACGGGTAAAGTTTACCACGGCGCCCTTTGAAGCGTGATATGCGGTAGTGTAAATTTCGGTGTTTCCAACAAGGCCATACATAGAAGCAATATTGATGATGCGGCCATAGCCATTCTTCTTCATAATGGCGGCAAAAGCTCGGGTCATCTTGAAGACGCTGGTTTCGTCTGTGGCGATGGTAAAATCCCATTCTTCATCTGTCATGTTGATGACGTCGTTGTTTTTGGCTGAACCGGCGCAGTTGAGCAAGATATCTACCTTGCCAAATTCCTTTTCGACTTCGGCAGCCACGGCGTTGATATTATCAGTATCGGTAACATCACACTTGTAAGCGACTACTTTGCTGGCGCCAGCTGCGATGAGTTCTGGCTTAAATTCCTCTAGTTTTTCAACACGGCGCGCCAAAATAGCGAGATCTGCGCCTTGCTTGGCGAATGCAAGTGCCATTTGCTTGCCAAGTCCAGACGATGCGCCCGAAACAACAGCAACTTTACCTTTCAAATTGAACATTTATTCCTCCTTTTCTAATAATTTTAGCATAAAAATGGAGCCGCGAACGAGATTTGAACTCGTGACCTCATCCTTCCCACACTTGGGGGCAAGGATGCCAGCTCTTTGAAACAAAAATGGAGCCGCGAACGAGATTTGAACTCGTGACCTCATCCTTCCCACACTTGGTGGCAAGGATGCCAGCTCTTTGAAACAAAAATGGAGCCGCGAACGAGATTTGAACTCGTGACCTCATCCTTACCATGGATGCGCTCTACCAACTGAGCTATCGCGGCATATCCGCTTTATTATACCATAAAGCGGCAACAATTAAAGTATTTTTTATTATTCAAGGTGTTTAATCTTTTGTAATACAGCGAACCGAGAAACCGCTGTACTTTTTCTTAAGATAATTCAAAGGGTAGACCCCACGGCCATTATTATAAATATCAACTGCCTTCACGTTGCTATAACTTGATGCGGTTGAGGACCAGAAGCTGCCAATCGTGTTTAGATTTTCGATAGTGGAGCCACTATAATTTCCTGAGTAGGTTAGAGCATTTGGATACCTGTCAGGGTAGTTGTTGCCTACTAGACTTTGATTCGCATCGAATACTGTGTAATAAAACTCTTCATCATCGTCATTGTTGTTAGGTAGGCGCCAACCACTTGGACAGATGTCGCCCGCCGCGTCACCTTCGAAGGCATAGACACCGTTTCCTGCTGTTGCTGTATACCAGTTATAATACACTCCTTGGGAGTAAACTTTATCCGAGTCTGTTAGATTGCTGTTGTTGTATAAAATTTGATTGTCGCAGGCTGCATTATCCGTGTTACACCAGGTGTCTGCACTGGCCGGTTTGCCGTTTACAGCCGTAATAAAACTACTGCTTGGATTGTTCGTGTTTGTTGCGTTAATTTTGTCGCCATTGGCTGCAAGGTCAAGGCGCAAGTTTTCGGTCATCCAGCATTTGCCGCTAAGCTTTGCATGATCTTTGAGTTTTGCCACAACGTATACGTTTCCATCTCTGGAATCTGTGAGGGCGACTTTTTCGCCGTCATTTAGTGTGCTACAGTCGAAATTTTGAATAGTGCCTGTTGACTGAATCCAGTTTGCGTATAATTTTAGAGAACCGGATTCTGGCGTTTCGATTCTTTCGTTTGAGGCGTAGTTGATACCACTGCCATCTGGTTTAGTATTCCATCCACCGAACCCGTACCCTTCCCGTTTGTAATTTGGAGAAGATGCCTGAAATGTGCTTGTGTCAAGGTCGATATTTTGATCCGACATCGTGCCGGTGGCATTATCCGCATTTGGCTTGTAACATACCGTGCCGTTTGGGCAGGCTGCTCCCCAAATGGCGTAGAGCGTTAATGGTGTTTTTGACGATTCGACGCCGCTCATCGCTTGTTCGTCTGTATACGTTGTGCCGGTGCCATCTGGTTCGGTGTTCCAATTTAGGAATTCGCTATTTTCTTTGGTAAACTCATTTGCGTGTAATTTATCAGTGCTTGTAGCAGAGACGTTCACGTAGTGGCTCGTCATGGTGCCCTCACCGCCATTAGCGTCGTAGCGGATATAGCGGGAATCTTTTAGCGTGAATAGGCCACGTTTGTTATTATCAGGATCATCTATGCGCCCAGCTTCTTCATTATGCAAGCTGAGATAGTATTCATATCGTGTTCCTGCACCGCCAACCAACTTCGTGCCATAGTATGGCGCATAACCCGATGCTTTAGCAAAATCAGCTTCCTGAGAAACATAAATTGTCTCCAAATTCTGTGCACTATACACAACGCTTGCGACACTTGTGAGGCTCGTAGTATCAAAGTTCGAGAGGTCAAGTTCCGTGATTACAGTGCCACTAAACATACTATCGATATTCTTGACACTTCTTGTGTTGAAGCCAGAAATATCTATATTCGTTAGGTTCTTCGTATTTGCAAACATTCTCGACATTGTTGTAACACTTGAGGTGTTAAGGCCTGCGATATTTAAATTGCTAAGGCTCGTCATCCCATCGAATAATCCTGACATATCCGTCACTGATTCGGTGTTGAAGTTTGAGATATCAAGAGTTGGAAGATTCTTCATTCCGCGGAACATGTTTGACATATTAGTAACGGCGCTCGTCTCAAAGCTCGAGAGGTTGAGCGACGTCAATGATTCGCAGCCTTTCTTATATTGATTCCCGCCAAACATACCAGACATATTTAAAACTTTTTCGGTATTAAAGTGGGAAATATCAAGCGTTGTGAGTCCCGAACAGCCTTGGAACATTTGTGCCATATTTGTGACATTTTCGGTATTCCAACGGCTGAGGTCAAGAGTGGTTAATGATTTACATCCTTCGCCGTTATAAGACAAACCGCCGAACATATTATACATTGTTGTCACTTTACCAGTGTTCCAGTTGCTAACATTCAAAGTTGCAAGATTACTACAACCGGCAAACATTCCACTCATCGTTGTAACTTCGCCAGTCTTCCAATCTGCAACATCAAGTGAGGCTAGAGACGAACAGCCGCTAAACATGTTAGACATATCTGTGACTTTTTCGGTGTTCCAGTTCGTAGTATCGAGCTCGCCAAGGGCGTTATTGTCCTGGAACATGCTTGCCATGTTTGTAACGTTGCCTGTATCCCAACCGTCGCCCAGGGTAATAGATTCTAGACTATTGCAGCCATAGAACATATATCGCATGTCGGTAACGTTGCTGGTGTCCCAGTTACTAAGATCAAGGTGAGTTAGACTTTTGTCACCATTATTATAAGATAGGCTTTGTAGTCTACCAAACATACCATGCATTGTTGTTACCCGACTTGTATCAAAGTTTGTAGTATCGATTTCGGTCACATCCAGGAGACTCTGGAACATTGCGGAGGAATTTGGATTGAGGAATAGTTTTTCTGGCTCTGCCCAGTAGTAGATAGTTTCGGTACCTTCGTCATACCAACCATAAATTGGGTAGTAAGAATCCTTGAGCGAAAGTAGTTTATAGGCAACATTGTTTAGATCCGGTGCTGTTGCAGATTTTTTGATCTTTCTAATTGTGTGGTCTGGTGTTACTAAGCTTACCATCGTATTGCGCACATTCGAGCCGGTATCAAACAAGGCTGTCATTTCTTTCCATTCGGCAAAGAGCGTAACCTCGCCGTCTATGTCGAGGTTTACAACTTCTTCTTCATCGCCGTAATGCTTCCCTTTGCCGTCTGCATTTGTATTCCATCCTAGGAAGGCATGACCGTTTGCGCTATATTGGTTGGCTGGGAGATTAAAACGTTCACCATATTCTCTCGAAATATTCTCCATCGTTCCGTTGACAGTGATTCCGGTCGGCGCATTTTTATCAAAGATTACTGTGTATGGTGTTGCGCCCCATTGTGCATATAACACCACTCGCCCGTATGCATTAATGGTGCCTTCATCATCATAGTGTGTGCCACTACCGTCTGGCTCAGTATTCCAGCCGCCAAATACACGACCAACTTCATTGGTTGAGAATTGATTTGGGTTTAAGGTTACATCAGTGTTTGCTGGAAGATTGGTTTGGCCTTCCATTGTACCTACGCCACCATTTGCATCAAAGAAGATATTGAGTTTGCTCTTGTCGGTGAAGTAGCCAGGGTTGTCTGGGCCACCATCAATATGGGCGTATACTTTACCTCTACCCTGGAAGGTAGTTCCTAGGCCACCAACCAAAACCCTGTTATTTCTAAATGGCAACGAATTTTCGCCATTCTCCACGACTTGATCGACGACGAATTTATCAGTTGCATAAATCGTAGTTAATGCTCCATCATCAAGGAACATATATCCCATATTTGTAACATTTCTTGTGTCGAATGTACTGAGATCTAGCTCTTTGAGACTACCACAGTATTCAAACATACCATTCATCGCTGTGACGCTTTCCGTCGTAAAGTTCTCACCAAATTTAATCGTTTCAAGATTGCCATCGTAGAGGAACATGTTGGCCATTGTGGTAACTTTGCCCGTATTAAACATGCTTAGGTCAAGTTCTTTAAGGCTGCCACAGTTTCTGAACATTTGGTCCATGCTCTTTACGTTGCTGGTATCGAAACCCGGGCCAAACTCTAGCGATTCTAGCATCTCGCATCCATAGAACATCGTGCCCATTGAGGTAACATTGCCAGTATTCCACGTACTAATATCTATACTCTTGAGTTTTCGGTTTTGCCAGAACATTTCACCCATGTTTGTGACGTTCGAGGTATCAAAGTTGTTGCCAAGATTGATGCTTTCTAGCAAATTACAATCCCTAAACATTCTATACATGTTCTTCACGTTCGACGTATTAAACATGCTAAGATCAAGTTCCCTAACTTTGTTCTCCATGAATAACATCGTAAAGTCGCTTACTTGAGACGTATTGAAATTCCGTCCAAACGTAATACTCTCAAGGCTCTTTGACCTAAAGAACATGCTTTCCATGTGAATCAGGTTTGGGGTGTTGAAGTTGCTTAGATTTACCGCCTGCAGCCCGGTTTGCGAGAATGCATAGGCGAGCGATGTCACGTTTCTCGTATCAAAGCCGGAAACATCAACTGACGTTAAATTACCGTCGCCACTAAAGAGGTATGACAAGTCTCTTGCGTTGCTAGCATCTAGATTACTAAGGTCAATTTCCGTTACGGATCCAAAATTCATAAACAGTTTGGATGAGTTTGCGTTCAAAGCCGGAATTGAATCAATGCTCCAATAGTATACAGTTCCGTTATCAAACCAGGCATAAATTGGGTCTGGTGAATTTGCAGAAGAAATAACATTGTCGGCGGTGAATCCGCTAATATCTGGAGTTCCTTCGTAATGCACGATTCTTTGGATGGTAGACGTATCGTCTACTAGAGCTTTGATTTTTTGGTTAACTAGTACACCAGTATTGAATACGGCTTCGACGTCGCGCCATTGTACATAGAGGGTAATTGTGCCGTCGACAGCGACGTTTACGACGTCGGCTTGGTCGCTGTAGCTGCGGCCAGAGCCATCTGGTTCAGTATTCCAGCTTGCGATTTTGTGGTCATTATAAACAAACCCACAGGCTGGCAGGACAATATGTTCGCCGTAGGTAATATTCTCGACAGGAAGCATTTCGCCAGTTGCGTTTTCGTTGTTTTTATCAAAGGCAATTGTGTATGGTGTTCTGCCCCATTCGGCATAGAGCGTTATAGTAGCGTTTGCTTCGCTAGTTAGATTTGAAACTACTTGTTTATCGTCATAGTGGGCGCCAGAGCCGTCGGCTGCAGTATTCCAGCCGCCGTACTTAAAGCCGGCCTCGTCTATAGTAAATAGATTATCACTTAGGGCTTGTTCTTCGTCATAGGTAAATGTTTGTGGGCCCATTGAATCGCCGATTGTGTGACTGCCTGGATTTTTGTCAAAGACCACCGTATATGTATTTGCTACAAAGTTTGCGTTAAACGTAAGGTCACCGGTTGTGCCAACTGGCACCATAACAATGATTTGAGGCGTGTCGCCGTTGTTGCCCGTCCAACCGGTAAAGGTGTAGCCGGCGTGGGTTGGAACGTCTAGTGTGAACCCGTTTTCTACGGTGTAGCTGGTTGGGTTGTGTATTAAGGCAAGTTCGTCTTCCGTGAGATCATCTAGACCAGTGTAAGTGATGTCGTAAGAGATAGTGCTCCAGTGCGCTGTATAGCTGCGAGCTCCTTGGCTGCCTACTGGGATGGTGACTGACATGTTGTCTTCGCCTTCAAGGTCGGTACCGCTCCAACCTGTAAAATTATAGCCAGGGCGAGTTGGATTATTCAAAGTAATCGTATCTTCGATCGTGTAAGTGGTCGGGTTATCTGCGGTGCCACCGTTTAAGTTGTAGGTGATTTGTTGTGGCGCAGCTTCCCATACGGCGTAGAGGTTTACTGTCCAGCCTTCTTTTGAAGTTAGGTTGTTTACAGTTTGACCAAGATCATAGTCTTTGGTATTGTTGGCACCTTCGGTTAAGCTCCAGCCAACCAAATTGTAGCCATCACGAGTGTATGTGCTGCCGTCTGACAGATTAATATTTTCGCCATATGTAACATTGCTTTGCGACGTGGTCGAGCCATCACCACCGTTGTTGTGATAGATGATATGATATTTGATTGGCTTCCAAATCACATAGAAATTACAGATGTTTGCAGCAAGGTCGCAGTTTTGGGTAGTCATGATAGCTTGCGTATCTAGATAGGTATTTCCCATATTGGCTGGGTCAAAGTCTGGCACGTTTACTACGCCGGTTAAGATATAACCCGGAGCGTCATAGCCATAACCATCTTGGGCTGGTAGCTGGATATCATCAATTACGGTATATTTGGTGTCGAGGTCAAAGTATTCTGGGCCAGTAATATTTGAATTTGCTGGGGCATTTTTATGAATTCTAACTGTGAATTCAGTAAGATCCCACATAGCGTAAAGTGTGACTTCGTCATCTACTGGCTGGTGGAGAATATTTAGCGCCTCAGCACCGGCATTATAGGAACTGTAGCCTTCGTCGCAGTCTGGTGAGTTGGCCCAGTGTTTGAAAGTAGCGGCACCTTCGAGAATGCTTGCTGGGGCATAAGTTGCCGTAGTGGCGTAATCATAGCTGCCACCGGCGGTTCTTAGCTCAACATTTTTTACATTAAATGGTGTGCCCCAAATTTCGTCTTGTGGATCGCCCGGGATGAGGTTGCTGATATATAACTCATTATTATTGTCTTTGAATGTGGTGAGTGCTGACTTGTAGCACAAGCTATCTGCATAATTTACCGTATAGGCGTGACCTTCGTATTTGGCGTAGAGATTTACGGTGGCGCCGTCTACAGTGGTGAGATTATTGATGCTTTCGCCTGGAGCAATTGCTACATCGCCGTCTTCGGTTAAAGCAAAGCCGATGAAGTTGTAACCCATGTTGGATGGATTGTAATTATTTTGAATTGGCGCATCATAGAACATCTCCTGATCCGCGATTGCGTCTGGACTGGCGCCAAGTACGAAGTGCAAATAGTAATGAATCGGAGTAAAGTGCGCCGTATATTCGCGTGCACCGTAGGAACCTTGAGCGATAGTTACGGTAGTATTGTTTTCTCCGGTTAAGCCCGTGCCGCTCCAGCCGGTAAAGTTGTAGCCGGCCTTGGTTGGGTTATTTAGGGTGAAGGTTGGAGTTTCTGGTGAATATTTGACCGGGTTGCCGCTAGCGGAGCCGCCATTTAGAATATAGAAAATATCATAAGTGATAGAGCCCCACTGCGCATAGAGTTTTGTTTCGAGGCCATCGGTAGTGGTGAAGTTGTGGACGCTGTCACCAGGATTAAAGGCGGTGCCGGTGCCATTGGCTGCGGTATTCCAGCCATTAAAGCTCCAGCCTTCTTTCGAGAAGTCACTGGTTGGGATAATATCGGTGCCGTTAGTCTCGTCATAGGTGACAACTAAGTTATTCATCGTGCCGTTTCCGCCGTTTGCGTCAAATATGAAGCTGTAATGGATCGGTGCCCAGTTTGCAGTAAATGTTTGGGTGCCAGTGGCGCCAGCTGCAATTTGGATGGAGCTCTGTGGCTCGGTAATGCCGTTTCCGGTCCAGCCGATGAAGTTATAACCGGTGCGGTTGGCAAGGCTACCAGCGTAAGTAAATTCGTTTTCACTGAATGTGTAGCTGGTTGGCAAGTTTGCGGCGGAAATTTCGGCCGCAGTGGCATCAATATAATTAATTTGGTAGTTATTTGCGCTCCAGTTAGCTTTGCAGGTGATGGTTTGGTCTTTGTCGGTGGCGAGATTAAATAATTCTGCGCCGGCGGCATAATGAGCGTCTTTGCATACCCAATCAATAAAGGTGTGGCCAGTCTTTTCAAAGTTATTAGCAGTAAAGGTAGAGGCGGTATCATAGGTGACCGTTTGATCGGCGACTGAGCCACTGGTGGCGCCGTTACCGTCATAGCGAACAGTATATGTGCCTGCAAGCCAGTCTGCGTCCAAAGTCACTACGCCATCTTTTTCAGTAGTTAGATTAAAGACTGAAGCGCCATTACCATAAGTAGCTGACGGTGTGCTCCAATTTACAAATGAATACCCTGGGCGCGTAAATTGGTTTTCTGGCAAGGTTTTGGCTTCATCGTAGGTCATTTCTAGATTTGTCATTGTGCCTTGGGCGGTTTCGTGGTTTTTATTGAAGCTAACCGTATAGTGAATTGGGCTATATTTTGGAGTCAGGTCGAGGTCGCCAGTGATTGGGGCGGTTGGATCATAATCATTGCCGTCTTGGTCTTCGTAGCCGGTAAATTCGTAGCCGCTTGGAGTGTTGGTTGGAGCTGGAATATCGCCACCTGGCTCGCCGTAATCGATAACTTTGTTAGTGGTTCCTTCGCCGGTTGGGTAAATAATATTAATTTTGTCGTAAAGGTTTAATTGGTTTTTGATTGTGATGGTGTCTTCGATAACCGCGATGGCGGTAAGTGGAGTTACGATTGAAAGTGCGAGGGTAAGTGCCAAAGTTACACCTGCGGCTTTTTTATGTTTCTTAACATATAGAATTATTGCAATAATAATGCCAATCAAAAGGATTATGAACGGAAAAATTGGCACTGCCTTACTGCCGTCTTTTATAGTTGAGCCGGTATTTGGGGTGGCGGTGTCGTCGTTGGTGTTTGGCACGACGATAACTTCTTCCTCCTCTTCGTTCCCTGATTCATCTTCGTAGGCGATTTTGATAATCACATCAGCATTTTGTTTGCGATCATTGATGTTCTCTACTGGAGTTTTGTAGATTGTTTTTAAAATAAAATCAAAGGATTCGCCTTCGGCCACCGTTGCTTCAAAATCCTCATTGTATTCGTATGCGAGGTAAGGATTTTCGCTTTCAGCCGTAATTTTGACGATTTTATAGGACTTGGTATCGGAGTTTGAAAGCCCAAGCTTATAAGTCACGAACTCGTCTAGAGCGTGATATTCGATCCTTGTTGATACTTCTGTATCGTTAAAGTTGATAATTTCAGCCGCTGTTTGCGGAGACTTCTCCGTAATTTCGGCTGTTTTTAGTTTGAAGATGTTGCCACTGGCGCCTGCTATGCGAATTGCGGTTATTGCCCCGAAAAACGCAAAAAAGATGCCAAATAACACACCTAATTTACCTCGCTTTTTCACAAAATAACTCCTTTTTTGCTACTGCTTATATTTTAACATGAACGAAATAGGTATAACAACACGTGATTTTTATAGAATTTATGTTTATTTACTTGATTTATTAGCCCTCATATTTTTTTGCATGAAAAATCGCCGCACATAAAGCGCGACGATTCTTCGGGTTTTAGTGTGTTTGGAGATATTCCATTAACTTCAGTCCAATTTCATCGTAACCACTGGTTATACTGCTGTACTTGAACCACATTTCAAGCCAAGTTGCCCCGGATTTTAGAATAGTTCTCACCAACTCATTTGTTTCTTTTTTGAATTTTGTAAGATCTACGCAGTGGCGATAATCCTTTGCTTCAGAATCGGTAACCAGCTTTCCGGATACTCTTGCGACTGTTGCTTCTTTTGTCTTACCTTCCTTAAGCTTGTCGTAGGTATTTAATATCGGATAGCTTGTCTCAAGGCCGAGCAAAGCGTTCGCGAACATTTCACGGCGCGCTTCCGCCGTCGTCTGGTTCTTTGCAGAAATCGGCACATCATCAGCATCAAGATGGCTGATGTATCCCATAAGGATAGTTTCTTCAACGTCAAAGTCTTCCTTATAGACCAATTTCCGGATGAGCGTCATTGTCTGCGTCTTCATCATATGAGAACGTTCGTTCTCTAGTACGCCATTTTCAGGAACTACATCCCAGAATAACCATCCTGCACGCACTTTGTCGGTGCGTTTTATGGTGTCGTTGATGAATCCCAGCTGTCCTTCGCTAAGCCCAAGTGTATCTGATGGACTGATGTCCAATGTCAGGCTCCCGTTATATTCGAGTTCATAACATGCTTCATCACATAATCCAACATACTCACTTTCCGCAGTTTTGTTCTGTACGTATTCCTCATAAATCCCGTTAGCCCATTCATTTTCTCTGATCAGTGCTAATAATTCGTCTGCATCGTCATCCGGCAAAGCTTCAACGAGGCCGCTAACGAGCGTCATGGCAAGTACACGAGGTAGATTGATTTCCGGCCCTCTGTGGGCTGCGACTTCAATTGTTTGCTGGATATAGATGTCCTGAAGCGGTGTATACCCCAATTCTGTCAGCTTCGGATCATCGAGCTTTTCACATTTTTCATACAGTTTTACAGCTAATTCTTCTTTCGTCATGCTAATACCCTCCTTGTTTTCCTAAACACACTAATTTTTAAAGGACGAAAAAGTGGCTCAAAGGCCACTAATATTATATCATATCTTGAACAAAAAATGGTGCTGGAAGAGGACTCGTTCGCGAAGCGCCGATGTCCTGTTTTTTGGGCATTTTTGTGCAACAAAAATGGTGCTGGAAGTAGGACTCGAACCTACGAAGGCCGAAGCCGAGAGATTTACAGTCTCTTGTCATTGCCACTAGACGATTCCAGCACGCAAAATAATTATAGCAAATTTTTGGTTAAAATCAAATAACTTTTTTTGGCCTGGTGGTGCGGCCCAAGCGACGGCGTGGTTTGTTTGGCTGCAGGGTGGATTTGTCGCTAGATTGAAGCGCAGTAGCTTTTTTAGCGCGGCGAAGGATCGTGGCCGCCTTCTTGGCTTTGGCAGCATTATCCTCGGCAATTTGCTCTTCAATACGGGCAGAGGTAGCCACAATATTTTCGGCATCTTCCATCGACTCGTAAATTGTCAAGATTTGGCGGAGTGTTGAGATGTTGCGGTCTAGTTCATAGGCGTTTTCGAGCGCTTCAATTGCTTTTTTAAGATTGCCAAGTTTTTCTTCGGCTTTCGCTAGGGCAATATAGCGAGCCGGCACGTCGCCCTCAAGCTCGATAGCTTGCAAAAAGGCCATTTCGGCTTTTTCGTAGGCACCAGTTTCAAGATAAATCAAGCCAACGTTATGAATTGATGCTGGGTTATTATCGAGAGATTGAGCAATCTCAAAACATTCCACAGCCTCATCATATTTCTGGCCTTTAGCATATAAAATACCGAGGCGGTTGTAGGCAGCAGCGTTCTTTTCATCTACTTTTAAGATCGCAAGCAATGCCTTCTCGGCACGGAGCGGTTTTCTTTCGCGCATAGAAGTTTGGGCGATTTGCCAGAGTTTTTTGATCTGGGCTGCATATTTTACAGGCTTAGTTTCTTTTTCCTTGACACGTGGTTCGATCGGCAAGAAAAATATCATAAAACAGGTAAAAAGAATGATTACTAAAATCGCGATCATACTATTATTTTAACACGCAACGCACGTTGAAGTGAGAGTTTTTGTTCTCGTTTTCTAGGTTTTGGAGAAGTTGTTCGTTGCTAGAATGATATAGCGAGACAGCACGAGCGTGGTTTTCGTTGACCTCATTTGATGCCCAATAGCGAGTTGAGCTACCTGGAAGGATTATGCGGCCATATTCTGTGCCGTAGCCGGCGAGCGTGAGAAGGATTGAGTTGCTATAGAGATAATCCATGTCTAAATCAGCAACATATGTGATCGAAGTGTTTTCTTCTGAGATAGAGGTTACATTTGTGGCATCCATTTGAGTGTGGCCAGTTTGAGTGAGAAGGGTGGCCCAGGCGGTGGCGGATGGGATCGTCCAGCCTTTTGGACAAATTGATTCTGTGCTGTTGCCATTGGTGGCCCCAGCGCCTGCCGTTGCGGCATCCCATGAATAGAAGGAACCTGCATGATAACTCCAGCTTGGATCGTTATCGAGGAGGCTCGTTGTATCGGTCTTGGTTTTGCCACCGGCAAAGAAGAAGTCACCACCATCTTTGTAGCGGATACCGTTTTCTTCAGCCACGATCAAGGTCCTGTTTTCTGTGACATCTGACATATCTGGCGCCAATGTAATACCTTTGGCTGTGATTTCGAAGTCAAGGTTTTGAGCCATCCAAACTTGACCATCAACTTTGGTAATCCAATAATTTTTACCGTCACGATAATCCATGAGTTGATACTGGGTACCATTTGAAATTGTGCCAGCTACGGTGCTATTAACATCTTGTAAACATACAGCTTGCGAAATCGTAGTGGCGGATGGATTGCAAGGGGTGCGCCAAACAGCATAGAGCGTGGTTGGTGTGCCCGGTACAAGTGTAATCACGTCACTTGCTGCGGTAAATTCTGGCATCGTAGCATCGGCGGTGCGTGCCCAGCCGATAAAGTCTTTATTTGCTTGGGTTGGAACGTTGCCAGAGCCAAATTCGATCGAATATTCGAATGATTCATCCCATGAAACGCGGTTATAAGCACTTGGCGCATTGCTGCCACCATTTGCATCAAAGGTAAGATTAAATGCGTTTGGGGCATCAGCAATACAGCGGACCGAATAACCATCGGTAAGCGCGCCTTCTTGGACGGTTACACTAGAAGAGGTAACGAGGAAGTATTTCGCTGTACCTGCGGTTGTACCGGTACTTGATGTCCAAAGATATAAATTGCCGGAGGTTGGATCGGCGCCATCGTAAATGCCGAGGATATTGCCAGTTGCACTATCATAACGGCCGCTGCGCACTACTGGGCGGCTAATAATGATTGCGTCGTCTGGAGTTGGCAAACGCCAGCTGCTTGGACAGATTGATTCGGTGGCGTCGGTTTCGGTGGTGGCAATTGCGGCACCTGTACCAGCGGTAGCTGAATTCCATGGATAGTATGAGCCAGCGCTAAACTTAAAATCTTCACTATATGGGCTCAAATCGTCGGTTCCGACGACTGGCTTATAACCTTCTGGATAGTAATAGTCACCGCCTGCATGGTAGTAAATCTCACTGTCGCTGCTTCCCCATGGCTCAATCAGGGTCATTACGCGTTCTTGCTCGACATTTGAGCTAGCTGGGCGAAGCACGGTATATTCTGGTGTACCACCACTAATGTCATTGATGAGTTCAAGATCAAGGTTTTGTTCCATGATGATTTGACCATCATGCTTCATGATCCAGTATGATTTGCCGTCGCGATTGTCACGCAATTGATAGCTGGTATCTTCTTGCATGCTCGTGGCAACTTCTGGGGTCATTTGTTGCATGTATTCGATGCTGCGAATCGTATCTGGAACAACGTTTGCTGTGACTTGATAATTAATTATGCAAAGATATTGGCCAGCTGGGGTGTCGCCGTTAACGCGAGCGCCCACAATCGTGCTAACCGCATGATCTTGCACTGGCGTGGTAACCTTTTCAATTCTCATATTTGTGGTAGCTGGGAGGAAAGTATCATTATCCTCAGCTGGGAATCTGAGCGCCCAGTGATTTAGTGGAAAATCTTCAGTAAGGTTTGGCGCATTTTCTGGGATAGTTGGGATTACGATTGTATTGTCATCTGATTTTACGAAGTCCGTATTAGCCACAGACGCATAGGCTGTGTAGCCGGTAACATGGTTGGTTGTAACGTTAAAAGTGAACTCTACAGAGTGCAAAATACTATCCGAGCGAATCTCGAAATCATAACGATCCGGAATAGTAACATTAAGAATTGGGTCAATGCCCACACTAAAACGAGCTCTGGTGTTTTGCCTTTCGGTAGTATTTACAGGCACGGCGCTAGCGGCCGAAACAAAAAAGCTAGTTGCAAAAATTGCTGCACCCAGCCAAAATGATTTACCAAAAGCTTCCTTCACTCTATTAGCCTTAAGCATATTTTTATTATAGCATAAGGCTTTTCAAAAAATACAATAATTTTTATATTAAATCTGCCACAAGGTGGAGTTTTAGATGGCCATTTTTTTCGATGTTGGAATAGGCTTCAAGAAACTTTGGGATTTTTTTCACGAAGACTTGGTTTTTGGTTTTGAAATATGATTTATAGAGCATTTCAATTGTAACGCCAAGCACTTCGAGCGCAAAGCCTCGGGTGTCGTCTTTTTTCTTGGTAATGGTTTCAGCAAGAGCCGGTAAATCTTTTGGCGTAGCAATAATATATTTGCGAGCCAAAGTTTTAATTTCTTCACTTGCGATGATCTCACTATCTAGTTTGGCATCGGTTCTTAGAAAATAAACCAGTGAGCGTGACAAAATAGTCGGCAATATTTGCGATGGGTTGCTAGTAACCAAGACAAAATGATAGTGTTCACCGGGTTCTTCAAGATTTTTAAGCAAAGCATTGCCAGAGCTGGCATTTAAGGCTTCGGCTGGGCGAATAATAATATATTGTTCGTGGCGCTCTTTGCTATTTAAGAGCGCGGTGATTTTGCGTACTTGCTCAATACTAATCGTTGCTTTAGCTTCTGGCTCAATTTTGAGCGCGTTTTTAATTTCGACATCGTTTAACTGATTTTTTGGCAGTACAAAAATGGCGCAGCCGGTGTTTTTGGCGATTTCCTCAATGCTATTTATGTCGTCAAAGAACATCGCTAAATTCCTTTGGCAGGGGGGCCGAAAAAGTTTTACGTTCCCCACCCGGCAAAGTAATTTCTAGCTCGGCAGCGTGCAAAAATAGACGTTTATTGGCTCCGCTACCGTACACGGCGTCACCGAGAATTGGTGTGCCAATGTATTTTAGATGGACTCTAAGCTGGTGCGTGCGACCAGTTTTTGGCTTTAGCTCTACTAAACTATACTTATCATCGGTTTTTACGACTTTATAATAAGTTTCGGATGGGCGGCCGCCGGCTTCTACGCGGAAAGTGTTTGGGCGCTTTAAATCGCGGTTAATTGGTAGGTCGATATTAGCTTCGTCTAGTTTTGGACGGCCCTCAACAATGGCATAGTAGGTTTTGTGGGCTTTCCTATCTTGGAATTGTTTTCTTAAAAAGTTCTGAGTTTCTTCGTTTTTGGCTAAAATCACCACGCCGGATGTATCGCGGTCCAAGCGGTGCACGAGCAGGCCATAATCTTCCAAAGTTTTTTCTGGGCAATATTCGCCCTTGGCCATACTAAGTAGGCCGGCAGGTTTATTTAAAACCAGGACATTTTCATCTTCGTAAATCACATCTGGCTTTAAGTCGGCATTTTTGATGTCTTCAGGAACCTTGAGATCGAGTTTAACGTCTGCAACGAATTTCTGATTTGGCTTTTTAGCTACTACGCCATCTACCGTGACGTAGCCGAGCTCGATAAATTTTTGCAAGGTCGAACGATTGTAGCTTTTATATTTATTAACCAGCAAAATATCTAGGCGTTCTTTTGGAATTTCCTCTGGGGCCTCGTCGAGCACCGTATCGCCGTTGATCACGCGCGACATTTCGGGCTTGCTGAATTTTTTGCCGGTAATAATCATGTGGCTCCTAACGCAAATTAAAGGCTTTTTGGGCCTCGAGAAGCTTCTTGTTGGCTACTTCGTTAGCGTAGGCTTCGCCCTTAGCTAGAAGTTCGTAAACCTGGCCATCCGAAATGCTGGCGAGCTTGGATTGGAATTCAGAAAGCATAGCAGAAACACTGGAAGCCACCTTTTTCTTGAGGTCGCCGTAGCTAGTTTGGCCAGCCCAGGTGGCAATTACGTCTTCCAGAGGAAGGCCGGTGAGTTGAGATTCAATCACGAGAAGGTTAGAAATGCCAGGTTGGTTAAACATGTCGAACTTGATTTTGCCGAGTGAATCGGTGGTGGCGGACATGATTTTCTTGGCAGCCTTTTCCGGATCGTCATCGAGCATGATTTTGGAGTTCTCGGCGGCGGTAGATTTGCTCATTTTCTTCTCTGGGTTTAGCAAATCGCGAATGCGGAGGCCTTCGTCGAGTTTCATAAACTTAACTTGGTCTGCGGTTTTGGCTGGCACAGTAAAGATTTCACCGAAACGATTATTAAAGCGCATCGCAAGGTTACGGGTGAGTTCGATGTGTTGGAATTGATCTTCGCCGAGCGGAATATAAGTGGCGTCGTAAAGTAAAATATCGGCAGCCATCAAGATTGGGTAGTCAAAAATACCAACGTTGCAGGATTCCTGGCCTTTGGATTTTTCTTTGTATTGGATCATACGGGAAGTTTCGCCCATGGTGGCAACGCAGTTCAGAATCCAGCAAAGCTCGGAGTGAGCTGGCACGTAGGATTGGCGATAAATGTGGACGTTGTCGTTGATTTCAAGCCCAGCGGCTAGATAGTATTTTATAGTGCGGATAGTGTTTTCCTTGAGGTCGCCATCGACATCGGAAATAATCGAATGAAGATCAGGCACAAAAATATTAACTTGCCATTCTTTGCTGTACTCATTGGCAAGGCGAACCATCGGAAGAAGGGCGCCAAGGTAGTTACCTAGGGTTAGTATACTGTTTGACCGGATGCCGGTGAGAATGGTTTTGTTCATATTTTTCCTTTCTATATTGATTATAACACAATAGTTATGATATAATATATAGGTACCCAGTTGGGGCATTAGCTCATTTGGTAGAGCGCTTCCATGGCATGGAAGAGGTGAGGAGTTCGAATCTCCTATGCTCCACCATTTTTTGTTGAAAACAAAACTCAAAATCAGTCGATTCGGATCTCACTTCGTTCGATGCGAATCTCCTATATTCTATTTGCAAAAATCACAAAGCGTTGCGTGGCGTCACCGCCGCCGAGAGATTGCCCGTGGCAAGTCATAATGGACAGATCATATTGCACGCCACCAAATTTTGCCTTAGCCACTTGTGCCATATAGTTTACGCCGTCACCGAGCTCAATGGTGCCTTTGGCTACATTTTTTTCAAATATCATTGTTTTTGCAATCTTGTATGTATATGTTGTGCCGTCTAGGGTAACTTTAAAGGTAGAACCAACTCCTAAGTTTTTTAAACCACCAAAAACCGCGGCGCTATTATGCCCGTATAGGAACCGGCCATCGATATTACCTTTTTTAAAGCGATTCACATGGTTTCCGGAGTCGATCGATGTGTCGTTTACCGTTGTGATGTTAATTGTTTTTCCTGCAATAGAAATTGAATCGCGCGCTGGTGCAGCAGCTGGCGTTGTTTGTGTTGTCTGAACAACTGGAGCTTGGGTAACCGGTGTTTTAGCCGCTGTGTTCGCTTTTGCTACTGTTTTTTGACTCGTTACAGTCGTTTCCGCGACTTTGGGTTGCTCAACAATACGCGTCTTTATGCCAGCATCGGCAATATCGGAGATAACTGGAGTTTGATCGGCAACCGAAAATCCCGGGGTCAAAACCCCTGCTAAGAAAATTGATAGTATCAAAAAAAGGTGTTTTTTCACCTCTCAAACACTCCCAGTGATTATTTACTATGTTATAGCATACTTTATAAGAAATGTCAATATATCACCTCTTTGCTTGCCTGTGCTATAATCCCATCAAGGTTAGTGTGGCGATCTTTTACATTAGAGAGGAAGTGATTAATGTGATTGTTTGTCGTTCTGACAGAGGAATCGGTGCTTATACGATGTACTACAACTTCCGGCTTGAAGATTTTATGAATCGTATCGGACACGAAGATGTGCTTTCCGAACTTGGTCCCGGTCTTTCTGCGGAAGAAGTTAGGGCCTACAAGCGCGCAAAAAAGCGGGCGGCGGAAAAGATCCGAAAAAGATTCAAAATCACAAACCCGAACCTCAACAACTTCGGTACTCAGGTTATCAGCGGGCACAATGCTGGCATATTTGAGCTCTATATCTGCTTCTATTTATATTTTCGGGACGAGTTTAAACTCGTTTTTGATCATTTCAGAGGCGTCGCCGTCGCACTGGGTTTTCATGATTATCCTGAATATGCCAAAGGGGATTCTCGCGATTACAAAAATTCTCGCGCCCATAGCGTAGACGATGGTGAGAGAAGTATTCTTTACGAAGACACCAAAAAATGCAAAAACGTGAGAGCCGCCGAATCCGTGTTGCTTTACGATGATCTTATGCGCGAAAAATACCTTGAGAGCGACATTGGTTTCCTTATGAAGATGCTTGATAAACTCGATTTCCTGACTTCGCTGTTTGTCAGAGAGCAGCTCGGGCTCGGTGGTAGCATTCTTTACAAAGATCCTGACAAGCTTAACGACTACGACAAGAAGAGTATGGAGATTACAGGTTCGACCAAGCCGGCAGACATTTTCCTTTGCAACTTGTTACTAAATTATCCTAAGATTATCAACCACAGATGGTTCCCGATCTTTATGGAATTCATGAAATCAGCAGCTTGGTGTGCTCGTGAAGGCCAAGACGAAGATTCCAGGAACCTGGTATGGCTTGATAAGTACCTTGCAGCCGCTTAAAAACACTAACCTTTTGGTCTAGACTATTGTCTAGACCTTTTTTATGCTAAAATAAATTAAAAGGAGGTTTAATGAGCAAATTTGATGAGCAATACCTGGACCTGTGCGAGAGGATTCTGAAATATGGCGAAAAAGTCACTACCGACCCGTCTGTTTTAAACAAAAAGACCGCAAAAACTACCGGCACCAACATGCCAACTCACGTGGCGCAAACCGCAAAACCAACCACTACCTATTCTTTGCCTCACCAGGTTTTGGTTTTTGACCTCGAGGAGGAATTTCCAATCCTCACTACTAAATTTGTCGCATTTAAATCCGCGGTGCTTGAGATGCTCTGGATTTACCAGGCCATGAGCAACGATGTCCGCTGGCTACACGAGCGCGGTATAAAGATTTGGGACGAATGGGAGATCGATGAAAACGGTGATTATATGGGCAAACATTTCGGCAAAGAATTCGCTCATACTATCGGCACCGCCTATGGCTGGATTGTAAATAAATATCAGCTCACACCATCCCTTATTGAGACTCTTAAGACCGATCCGGCCAACCGCCGCATGATTATGTCACTCTGGCAAAACGAATGGCTTCCTACCGCCGCTTTGCCTTCCTGCGTTTGGAATTCTCAGTGGAATGTTACTGGTGGCCGTCTCAACATGATGGTAACCGTACGCTCAAACGACGTACCGCTCGGCATGCCATTCAACGTGGCTCAATATGCGGTACTTTGCCATCTCTTAGCCCAAGTCACCGGTCTTAAACCTGGTCAATTTACCTATGTAATTAATAATGCTCACATTTACGAAAACCAAATCGACGGCATCAAAGAACAACTTGCCCGCCGCGACGAAAAACTTGCAAAAGACGGCAAGCTATTTGATGCACCAAAGCTTTGGATTAATCCAGAAATCAAAGATTTCTTCAAATTCGATAACTCCAAAGAGCTCAAAGATATTAAACTAGAAGGCTACGAGCATCAAGGCAAGATCTCGATGCCAGTTACGGAGTAAAATGTTTAGTATTATTGCGTGCATTGGAAATAATCGCGAACTCGGCAATAAGGGCGGACTGGTTTTTCACATCAAAGAAGATATGCAATTCTTTAAAGAAACTACTATGGGCCACCCGGTGATTATGGGCGACCGCACTTTTACTTCTTTGCCGCATGCGCTGCCTGGCCGCACCAATTATGTATTAACTCGCCATCCAGAGCGCTTGCCAGAGGGTGTCATTCCAGTTAACGACATCCAGGCGTTCATAAAAGAACACTCCGATGAAGAAGTATTCGTGATCGGTGGCGGATTTGTTTATAATGAGTTCCTGCCATATGCTGATAATTTGTATTTAACAGAGGTAGACGCTGAGGCTGAGGCCGACACGTTCTTCCCAGAATTCGATAAATCAAAGTATGAGAAAGCTATAATCAAGAAAGGTCAAAGCGATGATTTAACCTATTCCTTCGCCAAATATACCAAACTTAATTAAGGAGCTAATATGGATCCAGTATTTAAACTAATTGAGGGTGAGAAAAAACGCCAAAGCGAAGGGCTGGAATTAATTCCAAGCGAAAACTACGTTTCTGTGGCGGTATTAGAGGCGATGGGGTCGGTTTTAACCAACAAGTATTCCGAAGGTTACCCAAATTTTGAGGGTGTTCCTGGTTGGGATGAAGATAAAATCGCAACTGAAATCTTGCCAAACTACCGCTATTATGGCGGTCAAGATAACATCGACCGCATCGAACGCATCGCAATTGATCGCGCTTGCCGTTTGTTCCACGCCGACCACGCCAATGTGCAACCACATTCTGGCGCCCAAGCTAACAACGCCGTCTACTTTGCCTGGCTAGAACCAGGTGACACCGTGCTTGGCATGTCTCTTCCTGCCGGTGGCCACCTTACACACGGTGCCCCTGTTACTTTGTCTGCCCATATCTATAATTTCGTAGGTTATGGCGTAGCCGAAGATGGTGATATCGATTATGATGATTTTGAGAAGAAGGCCCTTGAATGTGATCCAAAAATCATTTTGGTTGGCTATTCTGCCTTTATGAAAATCCCTGATTTCGACCGTGTAGCCGAAATCCGCAAGAAGGCTGTCGAAAAGTTTGGCCACGAGATTCTCTTGATGGCCGATATGGCTCACGTGGCTGGCCTGATCGCTGGTGGTGCTCATCCAAATCCACTCGATCATGGTTTCGACGTCATGACTACCACTACTCACAAGACTCTCCGTGGTCCACGTGGCGGCATTATCCTATCTAAAGGCAACGTTGCTTCCCCACTCAAAAGACCAGAGAAGACTTTGGCCAATATCCCAATCTTGATCGACCGCGCAGTGTTCCCTGGCACCCAGGGTGGCCCACTCGAGCATGTGATTGCGGCAAAAGCTGTGGCCTTTGGCGAAGATTTGAAACCGGAGTTTAAAGAATACGCTGCAAATATCGTAAAGAATGCCAAGACCTTGGCTGCTGAGCTCATGAATTATGGCTTCGTACTTCAGGGCAATGGTACCGAAAACCACCTAATTCTCGCCGATGTCAAAAAGAGCTTTGGCTTTGATGGTAAAATCTACGAGCGTGCGCTCGATATGGTTGGTTTAACTCTCAATGCTAACGCCGTCGCATCCGACAAAGGTGGCGCTTTCCGCCCATCTGGCGTCCGCCTCGGTACCCCAGCTATGACTACTCGTGGTCTTGGCGTTGAGGAAATGAAAACCTTAGCTGGCTGGATGAAGAAGGTCGCCGACATCTGCGTAAAAGCTGGCGAAGAGGATAAACTCGACGATTACAAAGATGAGCTAGGCGCCATCCGCGAAGAGGTGCGTGAGCTTGCCCTTAAGTTCCCAGTTCCAGGAATTTAAGCTTGATTTAATCAACATTTGTGAGACAATTAGATTAATAATTAACATAAGGAATTTTATGGGAAAGAAATTTTCACTAAAAAGTATCATTATTGCTGCTGTAGCCTTGCTTGGCTGTATCGGCACTTTCTTGCCATGGGGCGTAGTTAAGGTCTTCACCTTAACCCAAACCATCACCGGTACCGTTGGTGACGGTTGGCTTACCTTCGGTGCCTTTATCATCATCGCTGGTCTCGCCATGGGATTTGTCAACAAGGAAAAACTTCCACTTGGCGTACAAATTGCCATCTCTATCCTTGGCGCAATTGCCGCCATTATCGTGATCCCAAAGATCTTCGATATTAATAGCCTTGGTAAAGGTGCAAGCGCAGGCTTCGGTCTCTATTATGTTGCTATCATTGGCGTCATCACCGCCGCTTTGCCATGGGTTCCAATCAACAAAACTCTTGGTAAATAATCACTCAGAGTAACAAAAAGCAACCTCTTCGGAGGTTGTTTTTTATCTGTTGGTGGAGCGTGCGGGAAGAGCTCCCTGACGCCCCATCCGAAACAAAAAATATGAGAGTAAACTCTCAATTTTTCGTTTCGTGGTGGAGCGTGCGGGAATCAAACCCGCGACCTCAGCAATGCGAATGCTGCGCTCTATCAGCTGAGCTAACGCCCCGTTCTTATATTGTATCACATCTTGCTTTCTCCATGAAAAAAGCCCGCAATTACTCCTGCGGGCTCTCATCTTTGTTTTTAAAAAAACACTGTGTAGTCTCTCGCTCTCCAGAGCATTAAGATTTCTTCGTGTTCTCTTGCGGGTGGCAGGATACTGTCACTCGCTATCCTGTACTGCGACTCGATTTTCTCGAGTGATTTTTCGCTAAACGCTATCTCCTTTATTTCGACGATCTTTTTCTCGTCAAAACAATAGTATTCAACGAATGACTTAGTTTTTGTGTTATCCTGGGTCCAGTTCTTCCAGTCTCCCGGATTGCCATTCTTGTAGTTAGACGTATGGTATGCACAGACATCAACTTCTGCACAATTACCCGCGTTTGTTAGGTAAAACCGAAGAACACTTGCGGTCAAATGGCCATACAAAACCCTCTTATACGGACTGTCGCTACAGCCATATCGCCTGGTCATTACCTTGTCCACTACGTACCCATGGATTCTGCTTTTTTCCTCGAGCACAAAGTATCCAGTAAACTCCAAATTCTCGGTTTCACTGTCCATGATCTCTATTTTATAGAGAATCTTTTCGCTCACCGTCGGTGCCGTATTTTTGGCCATATTATCACCTCCTCCGCGCGTGAGTTATGTATATTATATAATATATGATGCATTTTGTCTACTGAAGCTCCGCAAAAACCCGCCTCTGGCGGGTTTAAAGCTTGAATCAAGTTGTTAGGCGTAAGGTTCGAGCGGCGTGTACTTGCCACTAACCCAAATATCCATAATTGAGTCTTTGATCGGCGAATCGTCCATGCCATGGCACGCCATATCATAGAGCCTACCTGCGATCTTTTTGGTCTTTTCACCATTGGTTAAGCATTCTTTATTTTGGTAGATTTCTATCTTTGCTACAGATCTTTCTCTTTCGCTATTAAAGATATCACATTCGCCGTATTTATTGGCTTTCCATGTATAAAGAATACCGTCCTTGCTATCGCCCGGATATGAGGCGAATCCATATACCGTATATCCGTCATCTGTGTATTCCGGAACAATGGAGATAAATAACTCGGCGCCAGACTCACCTCTTCTTCTGCCAAAGACTAATCTTTCGGCATTCTTGTTGTGATGGTCTACAACGCATCCGTAAAAGCTTTCGCCATCGGACTGAACGATATATCCTCCCAGATCTTCTTTGAGCTCTGAGCCTTCAAACTTGATTCTAATGGTAAGAACTTTTTCACTCATAAAAATTACCCCTCCTTATCTATAAGTGTCTGAATAATTATATCATTTTTGTGAAGAAAATACTTTACTTTTAAGATACGCAGTGCTATAATTAGGACAGTAACTTTTTGTTTTATAGTTACAACATGCAACTACCGGTTGGGTACCGTCACCTCTACTAAACACCCTGCAATATTTAGTAGACGACCTTCAAAAGGAGGAAAAAGAACATTATTATCATCATCACCTCCAGACGAGGCTTAAAAAGAGGGCGCTCTCACGCAACGCACCGTTAATACGTATCGCGTGAAGACCCTAAGCCAAAACGGAAATGAGCATACAGCCTCGTAAGGAGCAGCAAGAAACCCGTTTTGGGAAGAGTACGTTACAATCGAATATGTAGTTGTATGAAGAGCCCCGCATTTGTCCTTCGCGGGGCTTTCTTCTGTCTTAAAAAATTTGATATACAAAAAAATAATCCCCGAAGGGATTATTTTTCTTGTCAACAGATTAACGCTTGCTGAACTGTTCTTTCTTGCGGGCAGAGCGCAAACCATATTTTTTGCGTTCTTTTTCGCGTGGGTCGCGTTTCATCATGCCAGCCTTCTTGAGCACTGGACGTAGGTCTGGGGCTTCAAGAGTGATAGCTTTTGAAATAGCGAGCTTGATAGCGTCAACTTGGCCAGCCAAGCCACCGCCTTTGACTACGATGGTAATATCGTAATCTTTTTGCTTGCCAGCGATGGCAAGCGGATCGGTGATCTCAGCGAGCTGAGTTTTGTTGCCAGAAAGATATTCTAGAGCAGGCTTGTCGTTGATGGTGATTTCGCCTTTGCCTTTGTAGAGGCGGGCGGTAGCGGTCGCAGCTTTACGACGGCCAAGACCATAGGTATATTTCTTAGTAGTAGCCATTATTTAATCTCCTTTGGGTTTTGAGCGGCGTGAGAGTGCTCGGCACCTTCGAAAATGCGAAGGCGAGCGAGGCGATCAGCAGCTAATTTGTTCTTTGGGAGCATACCCTTAACGGCTTCGCGAATTGCGAGGCTTGGGTCTTTTTCGATGATCTCTTCAAGTTTGAGTTCACGAAGACCACCTGGGAATCCGCTGTGGCTGTAATACTTTTTATCGGTCATTTTGTTACCGGTAACCACAAGATTCTTGGCATTGGTCACTACGACGTAGTCACCATTGTCGATATGCGGGGTGTAGGTAACTTTAGATTTGCCCATCAATTTGTCGGCAATAACGACGGCGAGTTTGCCAAGTGGCAAGACAGAAGCGTCGATTACCCACCATTCGCGGCTAATTTCTGAGCCTTTTTGTGAATAAGTCTTCATTATTTAGCCTCCTTTTTAGCAGCGGCTTTTTTCTCGAGTGAGATTTCATCTACGAATGAGATGGTACCCATTTCGGAATTGTCGCCGCGACGGAAACCGGTGTGCTCAATTTTGAGATAGCCAGAGTCACGTTTGATTTGTGGGGCGATTACGTCTACCAAGAGGTCGGCAGTTTCGATGTCGTTGAGTCTTGCGATAATCAAACGACGGTTAGCTAGGCCACCTTTTTTGGCGAGAGTAATTAATTTCTCAGTTGAGCGACGGATTTCTTTGGCACGCGCGAGCGTGGTTTCGATAGATTGATATTTAATCAGAGAGCACATCAGCCCACGAGTGAGTGCTAGCCTCTGATCGGTTTCGCGGCCGAACTTGCGGCCTTTGTATCCGTGGCGATGCATATTAAATATTTAACTCCGTTAACTTTTCTTTAACTTCGTCTAACGCTTTAGCACCAAAGCCTTTGAGATCTTTAAGGTCGGTCTCAGAGAGCATGACGAGGTCACGCACGGTTTTGATGTCGTTGTTGATAAGGGCGTTAGCGGTGCGAGCGGAGAGGTCGAGCTCTTCAATTGGGAGCATCAAACCAGATTCATCTTCTTCGCTCTTGGTGCCTGGGGCTGGAGCAGATTCGACAGTAGTGCTGCCAGCGAGGGCAGTATATTGATTGACAAGGATAGCAGCAGCTTCTTCAAAGGCTTCCTTTGGAGTGATGGTGCCATCGGTATCAATAGTGATGGTGAGTTGTTGAAGGTTGGTATCTTGACCAACACGAGTATTCTCAACTTTGTAGCGTACGCGAAGAACTGGAGTAAAGACAGCATCGAGAGCGATCATGTCGCCATGAATGCGTTCTTCACCAGACTTTTCAAGTGAAAGATAACCGCGGCCAGTTTCGACGACAAAGCTCATCTTAAGGACGAATTTTGGATCATCGATGTGGCAGATAACTTGGTTTGGATTGGCGATTTCAACTTCGGCTGGAAGTTTGATATCACCGGCAACCACGCGTTTGTCACCATCTTTTTCAGATTGATCAGAACCTTTGATTTCAAGGCTAAGTTCAACTGGAGCATCGGTGTGGCATTTGAAGCGAATGTTCTTCAAATTGAGCATGATATCAACGACGTCTTCGCGGATGCCTGGGATCGCAGCAAATTCGTGGGTTGAACCAGCGATGCTAAATGAGGTGATAGCGGCACCTTTAATGCTAGAAAGGAGAACGCGGCGAAGTGAGTTGCCAAGAGTGTTACCATAGCCATAGTAAAGTGGCTTGATGACAAACTCAGCACTGTTCTTACCTAACTCTTTAACTTCAGCAAGAGCAGCTTCGTGAATAGTTTTTGTAGTCATATTCTAGTTTCTCCTTAGCGTGAGTAATACTCAACGATTAATTGTTCGTTAATGCCTGGTTCAGCCTCTTCGCGTTTTGGCAAACCAGTAATTTCGATTTTCATTTTCTTAGCGTCGGCTTTCAACCAGGAAACTGGAGTAGCGCCGGCTGCGCTGATGATATTTGGGAGATTCTTGAAATATTCAGAAGTAGTAGATTTAGAGCGAACCTCTAGAACATCACCCGGGTTCAAACGAATTGAAGGAATATCAATTCGGCGACCGTTCAAGAGAAAATGTCCGTGCGAGACGAGTTGGCGAGCTTGGCGGCGAGTAGTCGCGAAGCCAGCACGAAAGACGGCATTATCGGCGCGGCGCTCGAGGTACTCGAGCAAGTTTTCACCGGTAAGACCTTCGGCTTCAGTAGCCTCTTTCATAACTTTCGCAAATTGTTTCTCAAGAAGACCGTACAAACGGCGGACTTTTTGTTTTTCGCGGAGCTGAGTAAGGTAAAGGCTGCCGCCACGTACGCGCATATCGCCGTGCTGACCTGGAATACCAGATTTCTTAGCCATGACTTTATGAGCTTTTGGAGCGAGAGCGAAACCTTCACGACGGCTCTGCTTGACGATTGGAGAATGATCACGTGCCATATTACGGTTTCCTTTCTCCCTTTGGACGCACACCACCGTGCGCGATTGGGGTTACATCAGTAATGCTATCAATTTTAATGCCAACGGTTGAGACGGCGCGGATTGCGCTATCGCGACCAAGACCAATACCTTTAACGTAGACATCTACGGAATTAAGAGCGTGATCTTTTTTGGCGGCGCTCAAAGCTTTTTCAGCTGCAATTTGAGCGGCGTAGGCGGTACCTTTTTTAGAACCGCGGAAGCCGTTAGCACCAGCTGATGAAGCGGTGAGGATTTCGCCTTTTTTGTCGGTGACACTAATGATAGTGTTGTTAAACGTAGCTTGAATGTGTAATTCACCTGCGTTAACGATTCTTTTACCTTTTTTGCCAGCTTTGGACTTTTTAGCTTCTGGAGCTTCAACGGCTTCAGCAACTTCAGGAGTCTCAGTGGCAACAGTTTTAATTTCTTCTTCTGCCATGATTTATCCTTTCTAAGTTTTACTTGCTGCTTTAGGTTGTGTACCACCGACCGCGATCGCCTTACCCTTACGTGTACGTGCGTTCGTACGAGTACGTTGGCCGTTGACTGGCAATTTTGCCTTGTGGCGGATACCTTTATAAGAGTTGATATCCTTTAAACGTTTGATATTGTTGCTCACGAGGCGTCTCAAATCACCCTCAACATGATATTTCGCGGAAATAATGTCGTTGATTTTTTGTTCTTCAGCCTCGGTGAGATCTTTCACCCGAGTGGTAGGCTCGATTTTAGCCTCCGCAAGGATGGCTTTTGAGGTTGTACGTCCAATTCCGTAAACGTAAGTCAGGGCAATCCAGACTTGCTTTTCGGAAGGGATGACAACACTAGCTATTCTAGCCATATATTTTTAACCCTGCCTTTGCTTGTTCTTAGGTTTTTTCTTGTTGATAACACGAAGTACACCTTTGCGGCGCACAATAATGTCATCAGGTGAGATTTTTTTAACACTTGCACGTACTTTCATAGTGTCAAAATATCCTTTCCTGTTATGTTGTATTTTTTACAACACGCGCAATACATGTTGCACAAAATTACAACAGTTGATATTAATCTTTGAGACGAAAGCTGATTCTGCCCTTTGTAAGATCGTAAGGGGTTAACTCAACCTCGACTCCGTCACCCGGGACAAGACGAATGTAATTCTTGCGCATGCGTCCGCTCATATGGGCAACAATAATATGACCATTCTCGAGTTCAACCCGAAATTGGGTATTAGGCAAAGCCTCAACGACTTTACCCGTGAGTTTAATCACTTCTTTTTGACTAGCCATAAATTACCTTTCAAGTGTAGCACATAAAGACTCAGTTGTAAAGAGTAAAAATAAACTTTTTAGGGTCGCGTCCGGCCGGCCCATCGCCATGGGCGGCCGGCGCTAAATCCTCGCGCTGCCGCGCTCCGGACTACCCTAAAAAGCCTGTTTTTGCTCTTTGCAAAACCTTTATGCGCCCACTTTGAAAATGTTGGATTTACTCTTCTACAAGAACCGCTCTTAGGAACTGCCTTGAAAGGTAAGTTTTTTGCTTGTCAGACCACTCGCCGGTGCAAGTGATAATAGTTACGGATTCTTTGCCTGGTTCTGGGGATTTTTGCGCCTCTTTCATATAAGAGTCGGCTTCCGCTAGTGGCACAGATTTATTTTCTACGACTTTGTACTTAAAAATCGCGCCATCACCACGTTCGATTTCGATGATATCGCCTTCAGCTACGGCCGGGAGATTCTTAAAGATACCAGTCTTGGTTGGGCCACCATTGTGACCATCAATTAAAAGGGTGCCGCCTTGACCTGGCTTGCCAGAGCCGCCATACCAACCGGCATCAAAAATATTACTTGGGGTGCCTAATTCCCCGCTTGCTTTTACCCATACAGCGATCACCCGAGCCTTCTTGATACCAATTTTGGAGATTGTAAGGTAGCGTGGTTGATCGGCCGGGACGGTGTATTCTTGCACTTCTGGTTCGGTTGGTTCGGTTTCGTCTACTGGCTCGATAGTTTTTTCTACGCTCATACTCTCGGATTTAGCGCGTTCAGAGCCCTCTTTTTCGTTGTAATACTGCGCCTCAAAAACCGATACTTTAATGATAAAGATCAGAAGTAGTAGGCCAATAATGCCCCAAATTACGTATGGGATGAATTTTTTCCAATTATTTATCTTCAGGTTCTTCATTGCTGTAGTCATCGTAGGTTACCATTAGCGCGCGCGAGTCGAGCGAGCGGAGGTTCTCGAGTGCCACCGTCACTACGATAAGAAGCCCAGTACCAGAGATTGACAAACCAATTGGATAGCCGAGATAGGCAATAAATACGTAATCAGTGATGAACGGCAACATTGCAATTAAGCCAAGTGCCAAGGCGCCAAATAAGTTGAGGCGGTTTACTACCTTGCTGAGGTAGTTTGCTGTGGTAATACCAGGGCGCACGCCCTCAATAAAGCCGCCTTGTTTTTGCAAGTTGTCGGCAATTTCTTTAGTGTTGAAGATAATTGACGTGTAGAAGAATGTAAATGCCACTACGAGCACGAAATAAAGTGCTGGGTAGATAAACCATTGGCCAGTAATGCCATCTGGATAATTCGTTAGGAAGTTGTTGGCGGATGGGGCGGTAAACACGTTGGTTAAGGTAGCACCGATTTCGTTGCCTGGGTTTACCGTAGTAATCACTTGGCCAATAAGTGCTGGCAAAGACAAGAATGCGGTAGCAAAGATCACTGGGATCACGCCTGCGGCGATCAATTTGATCGGCAGGAGCGATTTAATACCGCCATAAGACGTGTTGCCATGCACGCGCTTGGCGTAGTTAATTGTAATAATTCTCTGTGCTTCGTTCAGTTTCACAAGGAAGTATATTACTATTATTAATGCAATTACAAAGCCGAGTAGAATCCAGAAGATTACTGGGTTAACTGGAAGTTCGAGCCAACCAAATAGATTGAGTGGGCCAGTTTCTGGAACGGTAAAGAGCGTGCTACCTAGTGATGCCATGGTAGTAGGAAGTTGGGAAATGATCGAAGCAAAGATGATCATAGAAGCACCGTTGCCGATACCTTGCTCAGTGATGAGTTCGCCGAGCCACATCAAGATGATAGAGCCTGCCGTCATGGCAGTGACAGAAAGAATCCAGTCGCCAGTTGTTGGCACGAAATCAGAGGAAATATTACCAGAAACGGTAGATTGATAAAGGATAAAGATGTAAGCAATTGATTGAACGATAGCAAGAGGCACTGCAATCATACGGGTCCACTGGTTGATCTTGCGGCGACCAGTTTCACCATCGTTTGAGAGTTCTTCGAGCGATGGAATTGCTTTGGTTAAGAGTTGGATAATAATGGAGCCGGTGATATATGGTGAAAGACCAACGAGAATAATACTGAATGAGGCCAGGCCGCCACCAGAGATGAGGTTCAAAAAATTAGAAAAGTCGGACTTATCGAGCAAGTTGGAAACCGCTTCCTTAAAAGTAGAAGCGTTGCCCATTGGCACCGGAATATGTGCGAGAAGGCGATAAGCAACTAGAATGCCAAGAATAATAAGTATGCGTTTTAGCATATCTTTATTTTTGAACGATTTGAAAATAGTCTTGAAATGCATAGAACCTCTGTCAATTACTCTATTTATAATAACATAGATTTTGTTTATTTTGAACAAAAAATCTCCCTAAATCGGGAGATTTTTTGCCTTGCTTAATTAAATTTCGGCAAGTTCTTCTTCAGTTGGCTCTTCTTCAGAAGTTTCAACTGGAGTTTCGATTGGCGTAACGCCGGTACCTACAGGGATCTTGCGACCAATGATCACGTTCTCCTTGAGACCCTTCAAGTGGTCAACACGACCATTGATGGCGGCATTGATAAGCACACGAGTTGTATCCTGGAAGGATGCAGCTGAGAGGAAGGAATCTGAGAAGATAGATACTTTGGTGATACCAAGGAGCAAGTTGTTGTAGGTGGCAAGTTTCTTGCCGGCAGCTTCGAGTTCTTTGTTGGCGGCCACCGCAGCAGCTTTCGAAATCACATCGCCAGAGACGAATTCAGAGTCACCTGGGTCAACGATTTGAACGCGTGAGAACATTTGGCGAACCAAGATCTCAAGGTGCTTTGGAGAAATCTCATGGCCCTGAGCGGCATACACGTTGAGAACATCGTTCATAATGTAGCGTTCAGTAGCTTCGATGCCTTTGTACTTCATGAGGTCTTGGAGGTTCAAAGAACCAGAGGTGAGACGATCACCAGCGGTGAGGACGTCACCAGACTTCACGAGTATTTCGGCGTCACCAGGGATTTCAACTTTCACTGGAGCAGATGCAGCGTTTACAACGATAACAGCATCTTTAGTGATTTGAGCGTTACCATCGTGGGTAGCTTTAGCGATAACCTTGCGGCCTTTCTTGATGAGGGCAGCACCGGCTTTTACGGCTTCACCATCTTTAACAGCAACAGTGCCATCTTCAATAGCAAAGCGTTCTACGGCGCCAGAGGTTGGGGTGATTTGAGCCACATAGTGGTTGCCATCTTCCCAAACTTCCACAGTACCATCGATTGGAGTGATGTAGGCTTGGCCTTTTGGTGGACGGGCCTCGAGAAGCTCCTCAACACGAGGAAGACCACGGGCGATAGCACCAGAACCAGCAACACCAGAACCGTGTTTGGTATCGAGGGTAAGCTGCGTACCTGGCTCACCGAGGGATTGAGCAGCGATCACGCCGACTGGTTCGTTAGCGGCCACGAGTTCGCGAGTAGACATATCTACACCGTAAGCCTTGCGAGGCACACCATCCACAGCGGTGGTAGAAAGCACGGATTGAATCTTAACGGATTCAATGTTTTCATCGGCTTCGATTTGGTCTGCAATTTCTTTGGTAATGAGTTGATCGTTGTCAACGTAGCCAGGAACCGCTTCAGCAGTGTAACGACCGGCGAGGCGAGCGGCAAAGCCGATGCCAGAAAGCTCGGTTTCGTTGCGGAATACGGTGAAGCCTGGGTCTTCAGCTTCTTCATCAGTGGTGAAGACGTCTTGAGACACATCTACGAGACGGCGGGTGAGATAACCAGAGTCTGCAGTACGAAGAGCGGTAGACACCTGACCTTGACGTGCACCACGGGTGGCGATGAAGGATTCGAGGGTGTTAAGACCTTTCTTGTAGCTAGACTTTACAGGAAGCTCGATTTCGTTGTTGTTGATATCCACCATGATACCAATTTCGGCAGATGCGAGCTTAATGTTAGAAATGTTACCACGAGCACCGGAGTTAACCATCACAGCGATATCGGTATCCATCTCGGCAAGTTTGCCCTGGAGGAATTCCGAAATCTTCTTATCGATGTCACGCCAGTTAGCGATAGTAAGCTTGTAGCGCTCTTCCTCGGTAACGAGACCGTCGGCGAATTGGCCTTGGATAAGAGCGGTTTTAGCATCACCTTCGGCGATGAAGTCATCAATTTCTGGGTAGGTTGGGTAATCACCTTTTGCGGTAGAGATAGAAGCGATAGTTTCATACTCAAAGGCCAAATCCTTCAAAGCATCAGCGGTGCGAACGGTGACGTCGGCGCCGTACATGTCAAAGATGTTAGCCATGACCTTAGAAAGGTGTTTCTTGTTTTGCACGGAGTTATCGTATGGATAATCAGCTGGCAAAATCTCGTTGAAGATCACACGACCAAGAGTGGTGGTGCGAATTTCTTTCTTAGTGAACACGCGAATTGGAGTTTGCAAGTGGATCAAACCTTGATCGTAAGCAAGTTCAGCTTCGTAAACCGATGAGAATGGTTTTGGTTCACCTTGATCGGTACCTGGTTTGTCGTAGGTAAGGTAGTAAGCACCAAGCACGACGTCCTGGTAAATAGCGAGCACTGGCGCGCCATCGGCTGGTTTCAAGAGGTTCTTGTCAGCAGCCATGAGTTCGCGAGCCTCAGCCTGAGCAGCGTCAGAGAGTGGCAAGTGAACGGCCATTTGGTCACCATCGTAGTCAGCGTTAAAGCCGGATGCTACGAGTGGGTGCAACTTGATAGCTTTACCATCGATGAGGCGTGGTTGGAAGGCCTGCAACGACAAGCGGTGAAGCGATGGTGCACGGTTAAGGATCACATATTTACCTTTAATGACTTCGTCAAGAGCATCCCAAACCACGGTTTCTTTAGCCTCGATGAGGCGAGAAGCAGCGCGGATGTTGTTGGCGTGCTCGTTAGCGATGAGCCAAGAGATTACGAATGGCTTAAAGAGCTCAAGTGCCATTTGTTTTGGCAAACCACATTCGTGGAGTTTGAGTTCTGGGCCTACCACGATCACGGAGCGACCAGAGTAGTCGACACGTTTACCAAGCAAGTTCTGGCGGAAGCGGCCTTGTTTACCTTTCAAGAGATCCGAAAGGGATTTCAGGCGACGGCGACCGTTTTGAGAGCTGGCACCGTGAGAAGCGGCGTTATCAATCAAAGCGTCAACAGCTTCTTGGAGCATGCGCATTTCGTTGCGGCAGATAACTTCTGGAGCATTGAGGTCGAGCAACTTTTTAAGACGGTTGTTGCGGTTAATCACGCGGCGATAAAGATCGTTCAAATCGGAGGTAGCGAAACGGCCACCAGGAAGAGCGATCATTGGGCGTAGGTCTGGTGGGATCACTGGGATAACAGTGAGTACGAGGTCGGTTGGCTTGATACCAGCGGCTTGCATACCTTCAAGAGTCTTCAAACGTTTTTGAATTCTCTTCTCTTTTTGACCTTTGGCGTTTTCGCCTTCAGCGTGAAGTTCTTCAATAAGTTTGTCGAGGTCGATTTCATCGAGCATCTTCTTGATTGCAGTTGCACCCATTTCAACCGTGATCAAATCTTCGTATTCCTCTGGGAGGTTGCGATATTCAACTTCGGTAATGGTGCCGCCTTTCTTGAATGAATCAAGAGTGGCTTTTCTTGCAAGATAGTCGCTTTCAACTTCGGCAAGTTCTTTGGTTTCAGCTTCGGCGAGGGCTTTTACATCAGCACCTTCAGCCTTAGCTTCTTTGCTATAGCGGATTTTGATAGCTTCGCGGGCAGCGTTGGTTTGATTCTCCAAAGCTTCGAGCGTGCTTTCAATTTCGGCAGTTTTAGCATCGGTAATGAGGTAAGTAGCAAAGTAGACTACTTTCTCGATGTTTTTAACAGTTACATCCAAGAGCAAGCTAATTGCAGATGGAGTACCGCGCATAAACCAAATGTGAGCAACAGGAGCAGCCAATGAGATGTGGCCCATGCGTTCGCGGCGGGTGATAGATTTGGTAACGAGGTTACCTTCCTTATCAACGGCAGCTTCGCGAGAGCGGACACCTTTAAGCTTGGAGTCGTGTGGATTGATATCTTTGGTTGGACCGAAGATACGTTCACAGAACAAACCATCACGTTCTGGTTTTTGGGTGCGGTAGTTAATGGTTTCTGGTTTTGTGACTTCGCCGTAGCTCCAGTTCAAGATATCGTCGTGGCTTGCAACAGTCAAACGAATTGAATCGAAGTCTGAGGCGCTAATGAAGTTATCCATCCAGGCCATATTAGAACTCCTCTCCGAGGTCGATTGTACCATCGTCTTCATCGCCCTCTGTTATTTCGATACCCTCCTCATCGAGCATGGCCTCGGTTTCTTCGTCATCGAGGTCGACGATTTCTGGCTCGGTATCTTTCTTGTGTTGATCATAGATGGATTGATCATCTTTGTTTCTTTCAATTTCGCGGGAAGTCTTTTCAATCACGTCGCTAGCATCGCTAGATTCACCGTGGTCAAGAAGATCTACCTTAAGGCCAAGACCTTGAAGCTCTTTAACGAGAACGTTGAAGCCTTCTGGAAGTTTTGGACCTTCGATTGGTTCGCGTTTGATGATAGATTCATAAGCGCGAGCACGGCCGTAGACATCATCTGATTTGATGGTGAGCATTTCTTGAAGGATGGTAGCAGCACCGTAAGCTTCAAGAGCCCACACCTCCATTTCACCGAAGCGCTGGCCACCGTTCTGGGCTTTACCACCGAGAGGCTGTTGGGTAACCATGGTGTATGGGCCGGTAGAACGGGCGTGGATTTTATCCTCGACCATGTGGTGAAGTTTGAGCATGTGCATGACACCTACTGAGGTGCGTTCTTCGAATGGTTCACCAGTGAGACCATCGTAAAGTTGGACACGACCATCACGGGCGAAGCCAGCTTTTTCGAGCTCATCACTGATTTTTTCGTCTGGCACACCGTTAAAGGATGGGGTTGCGACCTTGTAACCAAGAGCTCGAGCAGCCATACCTAGGTGAGTTTCAAACAACTGACCGAGGTTCATACGAGAAGGCACGCCCATTGGAGAGAGTACGATATCGATTGGAGTACCATCGGCCATAAATGGCATATCTTCTACTGGAAGTACGCGGGAGACCACACCTTTGTTACCGTGGCGACCTGCAAGCTTATCACCGACGCCGATTTTGCGCATTTCAGCGACGAAGAT
>JAEEGL014140364.1_pt1 | contig 125371 bp, 116 predicted proteins | sample 9134231 | NCBI WGS metagenome assembly JAEEGL01 (sample SAMN16246548, study PRJNA631951) | gut metagenome | biome: gut microbiome; feature: rumen; material: fiber-attached | host: Bos | place: Iran: Karaj | collected 2018-10 | reverse complement strand
GAGGGCTGTTAACGCCCATAAGAGTCGCCGCAAGGTTATGAAGCTGGCGAAAGGCTACTGGGGAGCAAAATCCAAGCAGTACCGCGCCGCGAAAGAACAGGTTGCCCGCAGCCTGCGTTATGCGTTTACCGGACGTAAGCTCCGCAAGCGCGATTTCCGCCGCCTGTGGATTACCCGTATCAATGCTGCTGCACGCCTGAACGGCATGAGCTATTCCACATTTATCAACGGTCTCAAGAAGAAGAACGTTGAAGTGAACCGGAAGATGCTTGCTGATCTGGCTGTAAACGATCCCGCCGGCTTTGCAAAGCTGGTTGAGGTCGCAAAACAGTAAAAGAAAGCGACAATACATACGCCGCAGAACTTGTCCTCATTCAGATGAGAAAGGTCTGCGGCGTTTTTCTGTTCCGGGGGATAATGAAGCCGGTGCTCCGCAACTGTAATATGAAAAAAAGAAACTGATCAATCTTTCAGCGTTCCGTTTACTGCGGGATCTGTGGAATCAATTCCGGTCCAGCATTCAGGGAAAAGACCGGCTGTACTTCTTTTCTCTCCGGCGGATTCCAGATGGGACAGATCCCCCAGTTTCGTAACCCGAAACGCTACTTCCCCGCGGATTCTTTCTTCAGTTACAATTTCGGTGACAGAAGAGGGACAGCACAACGTCCGGTGCCACAGCACCATCGGCGAAATATCTGTCAGATATCCGAGAACAGCCATGGATATGCCAAAGTGGCAGAAAAGCGCGATGGTGAAGTCTTCATTTTTGTCACATTTCCAAACCGGACCGTCTTTACGGTAACCATATCTCAGGAGAAGTTCATCGACGCCGTCAACAGTCTGCTGCCAGATCTCCTGCACATTACCGCCATCAAAAACAGGTGACCGGTACCAGGTACGAAAATCCATAACATCCGGAAATTCAGTCCAGATTCTTGGAAGCACATCCCATGCAACAACACGTCTTTTTCCAGATACAGGATCAGGATAGGAACCCATGAATTCGTGCAGCCAGGGCAGTGTCTCAGCTTTCCGGTTAAGTTTCTGAAGCGTGTATGCTGCGGTATCCTGCGCTCTTCCAAGAGGAGACATGTAAAAATCCCGGATATTGTACCGGATCAGGCGGCGGCTCAGCAGTTCTGCTTCCGTACGGCCTTTGGGCGTCAGTGAATCGACTGTATAGTCAGGTTCGGCATGACGGATTAACAAAATACGCAAAGAACCACATCCTTTGGGAAAAACGAATTATGAATTCAATTCATTTTATCCGATCACAATATGAAGTCAAGCAGAAAGGACAAGCCATGAAAGCGTTGAAAAGTAAAACATATATTGACGAATTTACAATATTGACATAAAATAATAAAGATTTTGTAAAAGACTCTGAATATCTGGAGGGGTTATCCGTGCGGAAGCGAGTGACAGCGTTCCTGCTGATTCTGACGCTTATGCTTAACTGGTTTTGTTACGGCCAGGCAGTGACATATAAAACCCTGAAAACGGGTTCACGCGGCACTGAAGTAAAAAAACTGCAGACTGCCCTTAAAGAAAAAGGGTATTATTCATTGAAAGTGGACGGTGTTTTCGGAAAAGGTACGCTGTCTGCAGTAAAGGCATTTCAGAAGGACAACGGACTGAAAACTGACGGAATTGCCGGTCCGCAGACACTGAGCAAGCTGTACGAGAAGAATTCAGAGAAAACGACAAAACCAGACAAAACTGCCAAGCCAGCCTCCACACCAAAGCCTGAGACAAAAGATAAAATTCCGTCAAAAGTTCAGACTCTGCTGAAATCGATCGTTAAAAACAGCGGAGCATCCTGCGGAACAGTTGTATTATCAAAAAACGGGAAGACATTCCTGACCTATTCATTCGGCGGAGTCAGCGAGAAAACATGCTTCCGGATTGCGTCAATTACGAAATGGGTAACTGCTATCGGACTGATGACCCTGTATGATCAGGGGAAACTGGATCTTGACAAAGATATCAGTTCATATCTCGGATTTAAAGTGCGAAATCCGGCTTATCCGAATGTGCCCATAACAGCGAGGATGCTGCTGTGCCATACTTCTTCGCTTTCTGCCAAGGCATCAAACTATCATCCAGACTGGTCAAGAATCGGAAAAAACGGTTACAATCCTATTTTTGACAAGAAGATAAAGCCGGGCACGAAATATGTTTACGCAGATTATAACGGTGCGCTTTTCGGATGCCTGATCGAAGCAATTTCAAAGCAAAGCGTTCAGACTTACCTGAACAGGAAGGTATTCAAACCATTGGGAATTACAGCAGCATATTCACCCAAATTTCTTCCTGCGGGAACGCCTACAAAAGATCTGCTGAACCCGAAGGGAAAGGTTGCAATATCTGTAAAAAAGGACCGGAACCGTGCCTATAACAATACAGCAGACCCTGAAGGAAACAACGGATATACTGTCGGAAAGCTGTATATCAACGCAGAATCTCTGACAAAGCTGGCACAGATGATGTATTACGGCGGCGAACTAAACGGTGTACGGATCCTGAAAGCAAAAACAGTTCAGTTAATGGAATCAGACCAGAAAGGACTGGCTGAAAGTAAATACGGCCTGAGCACCGTCCGGCTGAACCAGTTTGACAGAGGCACCTGGTACGGACATCAGGGACGTTACAGCGGTCTGTCCTCGAATATTTATTATCAGCGGGAAACCGGGATAACCATGGCGATGATTATGAACGGATATGACTATAAACTGGAGGATAACATCGTCGTTCCTGCGGTTACACTGCTGCAGAACATGGAGAAGATTGAGCAGCTTTGTCTTAATTCAGAAAAATAATAAAGCTGAATTTTACAAGCTCCGGGATATTTCACCGAATCCCGGAGCTTCTGCATGAAAAGGCTGACATAAGCAAACCGATCATGATATAATGCATTAAAGCATGAATCGGGAACAGTTACAATACAATACAGAATAAGGAGGATAAAACCTATGCTGAAATTCTGGGGAGACGGATCACAGGAAGCAATGGATCTGGTCAGTACCATCAGAGTCAGGAGCACCGAAAATTTCAACTGGACCTTTATCTTTATTCTGTCAGTTGTCTTTTACATATACTGGACAGAGATCCATAAAAAGAATACAGAAGTTGTTTGCGCAGGACTGGCATTGTACGGTGTTCACTGGCTGTATGAAATCTGCAATGCGGTCATTGCAAAAGTTTTCGGGTACCCGCTCTGGTCAGTCAGCAATGAATCCTCCACCTTTATTCTCCTGATCGGCGTGTGCTGGGAGCTTTCAATGATGTTTTCCATTGCCGGTATGATCTCATTCAAAATGCTGCCAGGGGACCGGACAAAGCGTTATTTTGCAAAGAACAGCAGAAAGGGCATTCCGTGCAAACTGCTTGGTGCGCTGGAAATGGCTCTTTTGTTCGCGCTGGTTGAGTCTTTTCTTGCCGGTACAAGCAATCATTCCTTTATCTGGGTCTACAGATGGTGGGGTGTGATCCCGGTGTTTTTTACCACATACATCCCGTTCTTTCTTGCATCAAATTATGTGCCGGATATGGAACCAAAGAAACGCAGGGCATTCCTCACAGTACTATGGAGCCTTGTCGCATTGCTGCTGATTATTCTGATTCCGCTTGGGGTGATCTGAAGACATGTGCGGAAGGGTATATATGGCGCCTGCCAATCAGGAACTGCGTGAACTTATTAAGGAAATGAACCGTTCCAGACTGGCCGGATGTTTTCGCAAAAACGATGATGAACAGCTGAATGCGGAGGGGGAGATTTGCCCTTCTGCCGTGCTTCCCGTACTTGCATCCAATAAAGCTGGAGAAAGACGTGTTTTTCCGATGAAATGGGGGTGGGGGGTCAGCCAAAGAGGCAGACTGCTGATCAATGCACGGGCTGAAACCGCGGCTGACAAACCGACGTTCCGTGAATCATGGCTGAAACATCGCTGTGTAATTCCCGTATCATGGTATTTTGAATGGGAACATGATGAAAAAAAGAAGGCAGGGCAGAAATATGCACTGAAGCCGGAAATACCGGGCCTCGTGATGCTTGCAGGCCTGTACCGGATGGAAGAAGGCATTCCGGCATTTGTGATTCTGACCCGCCCTGCGGACGAGAAACTGGTATGGATGCATAACCGCATGCCGGTAATGCTTCCGCTTCAGGAAGCAAAGAACTGGATACGTCCGGATACAGATCCGGAAACATCAATTCTGAGAAGCCTGACAGATATCAGATGGCAGAAAGCGGAATGATAAGATACATCATCCTTTCAACCAGTTAAAACGGCACCACTGATTTCCACAGAGCCATAATGAAGAAGGGAGAAAAGAAAAATGGATGACTGGGAAGACATCGACGAGTACGACACAGAGGATGAGGAGCAGGAAGAAGAGATTATAGAGTATTGTTCTGAATGCGGCAATCCGATTTATGACGGGGATGAATATACTGAAATGGATGACGGACGAATCCTGTGTGAAGGATGTTATCTATCCCTGTTCGGGGAGAAGCATGATTACTGACCAGGATGACATAAGTCAATCCTGATACGGGAGGAATTGATATGGGAGTTTTTTCAAAGTACCATCGTTTCCGGGAGGCCGGAGAACAGGTAAATGTGAACAATGCCGAGCAATTCGGAGAACCGGACCACTCCCTGTTCACAACAACAAAAGTGTTTTCACTGCATCATCATATTGATATTACAGATGAACGGGAAAACATTGTTTACCAGTCAGACACCAAGTTTCCGTCACTCCATGACAGGACAGAGATTAAAGATTCAGCGGGAAACCTGGTGGCCCATATGGAACGTAAACTGCTGACACTTCATGAACGGCATTTTGTGACAATGGCGGACGGAACACAGTTTGAACTGTCCAATGAACTGTTCCATATTATCAGGGATATTACAAATGTTGAAGGTCTCGGATGGCAGCTGCGCGGCAATATTGCCGGGCTGAATTTTGAACTGTATGATGAACAGGGAAGGATTGCAGCTGTAATCGGACAAAAAGTTTTATCCCTGCATGATAAGTACTGTATTGATATCTATCAGCCGGAACATGAGGAGAAGATCGTTGCAATCCTTGTCACGCTGCAGCATATGATGAAAGACCGGAATGCAGCTTCGGCTTCATTCAGTTCCGGTTCTTCAGGAAGTTCCAACTGAAATGAATTATGTATATTTACTCAGATGCGCGGATGACAGTCTGTATTGCGGATGGACTACTGATCCGGTCCGCCGCCTGAATGAGCATAATCGGGGACTTGGCGCGAAATATACACGAAGCAGGCTGCCGGTCAAACTTGTTTACTGTGAAGCATACGAAGAACGGCACGAAGCACTGAGCCGTGAATGGCATCTGAAACGCATGAGCCGAAATGAAAAAACCGCGCTTATTTCTTCCCAAACACCTCTGTATGACATTCCTGGCAATCAGACGGATTCAACTGATCATATTTCCTCCTGCCAACATGAAAAAAGAAAAGGAAGACCTTGACAGTATGATTTTGTTTGATATATTATGACGAAAAGTACGTACAACCGGAGGACTTCGATGAAAACGGGAGCCTATACGACCGGTATATATCCGAATTATTTTGCGGAGATCGGTATTGGAGAAAAAGAGGCCGGAGAAAAGGTTGAGAAGGCTTTTGAAACGATCTTCTTTGATCCGGAACAAAATTTCTGCCATCATACTGATGAAGATGCCTGGTGCATGGTGGACACGGGAAACAATGACGCACGAACCGAAGGAATGAGTTACGGTATGATGATGTGCGTTCAGATGAACCGTAAAGATATATTTGACAAGCTTTGGACATTTTCTGAACGGTATATGCTGATAAAAGAGGGCAGACATCAAGGATATTTCCGATGGTCTGTGCATACCGACGGTTCGGCGAATTCAGGCGGACCGGCACCGGACGGTGAAGAGTATTTTGCAATGGCACTGTTTATGGCATCGGCCCGCTGGGGAGACAGTGAAGGCAGTTTCAATTATGCTTTGCGTGCATGTGAAATCCTGCGGCATGCGGTTCATCAGCATGAAATGGTAACTGGCGGCGAACCCATGTGGGAACCGGAAAATGCCTACATCCGATTTGTTCCTGAAATGAAGATATCTGATCCAAGCTATCATCTGCCGCATTTTTATGAACTTTTTGCCCTGAAGGCAGATGAAGAGGACCGGCCGTTCTGGAAGAAGGCAGCGGAGAAAAGCAGGGAATATATTGCACTTTCCGCTGATTCCAAAACCGGACTGAGTCCGGAATATGCAGATTATAACGGCAAAACCGTTCTGCTATTCGGAAAGCCCTGGGTATATTATTCAGATGCGTACCGTGTTGCGGAAAACATTGCGCTTGACCGGATCTGGTTTGGAAGTGAACCGGAACTGGAAAAAGTGGCAACAAATATCCAGGATTTCTTTGCCGGGGTGGATCCGGATGACCTGAGAGCATATGAACTGGATGGTACACCGCAAAGTGAACCAGCCATGCATCCGACAGCTATCAAAGCAGTTCTTGGTGCTGCTTCCGCTGCAAGCAAATCAGCACACAGGAACAGATTTCTGAAGGAGTTTTCTGAGCTGCCGATGAGGCAGGGTGCCAGGCGGTATTATGACAATTGTCTTTATTTTTTCTGTCTGCTGATGCTGACAGGCAATTATAGAATCTATCTGTAAGGAGGTTTCCCATGGTTTTATATGTGAACGCAAACGCATCCCGTGAAGGAGACGGATCCAAGGAAAGACCCTTCCGGTATATCAACGAGGCGGCAAAAGCAGCCAGACCCGGTGATGAAGTTATCGTGGCGCCCGGAATTTACCGGGAATATGTGAATCCGGTCAATGCGGGCACGGAGGATGCGCGGATTGTCTACCGGAGTGAAAAACCTCTTGGTGCTGTCATTACGGGTGCGGAACTGCTGACCGGATGGAAAAAAGTAAAAGGAACAACATGGACAGCAAGAGTAAACAACGGTGTTTTTGGTGACTTTAATCCTTATCTCAGGAAGGTTGAGGGTGACTGGTATTTTTCACCTGTTGTTCGTCATACCGGAGCTGTTTTTATCAACGACCTGATGATGTATGAATGTTCCTCGCTGAAAGAGTGTGAAGCGGGGAAGCCTGATCCGTACGCCTGGAATCAGGAAGAAGCAAGATTTCTGTGGTATACGGAACAGGAAGGAAATGAAACTGTACTGTATGCCAATTTCCAGGGGAAGGATCCGAACAAAGAAAAAGTAGAGATCAGTGTAAGGCGAAATTGCTTTATGCCCGACAAGACCGGTATCGGTTATATTACTGTCAGCGGATTCGTGATTACCAAAGCTGCCACAACCTGGGCGCCGCCGGCAGCATACCAGGACGGAATGATCGGCCCGCACTGGTCGAAAGGCTGGATCATCGAGGACTGCGAAGTAAGCAACAGCCGCTGCTGCGGTATTTCACTCGGGAAGTACCTTGATCCCGAAAATGACATGTACTTTTTCCACAAAAAAGTAAAGAGCCCGACTCAGATGGAGCGGGATGCCGTATGCCGCGGTCAGTATCATGGATGGCTGAAGGAAAAAGTCGGCAGTCATATTATCCGCAGGTGTAATGTACATCATTGTGAACAGACGGGCATCGTCGGACGGATGGGCGGCGTATTCTCCATCATAGAAGACTGCCATATTCACCATATCTGCAACAGTCAGCAGCTGGGCGGGGCTGAAACAGCCGGAATCAAGCTCCATGCGGCCATTGATGTAACGATCCGGCGCAACCATATCCACAACTGTATTATGGGTGTATGGCTTGACTGGGAAGCACAGGGTGCACGGATCAGCCAGAACCTGATACATAACAACTGGCGGCCGGAAGGCCTTGAGCAGGCAAGGGGAGCCATGTTCTCCACTGACATCTTTATTGAAGTCGGCCACGGACCGACTCTGATTGACAACAATATTCTGATGAGTCCGGTCAGCGTGACAATTCCTTCGGAGGGCATTGCCTGTGTGCATAACCTGATGCTTGGGGCATTCAGCCTGATCAACAGCGGTGTTGACAGCATAGTGAACGGGCAGCGCGAACCGAGGTATACCCCCTATCATATCCGCCACAGGACGGAAGTTGCCGGATTTATGACGATTCTGCACGGTGATGACCGGATCTATAACAATCTGTTTATTCAGGCATATGAAGTAAAGGACAAGACTAAGAAGCCGACTGACGCTGATTATCAGGTGACCGGTACTGCGCCGTTTGACATTTTCCCGACCTATGATGAATGGATTGCGCCGTTCCTGCCAGGAGAAAAACCTGACATGGGTGCACTTGCCAAAGTCCATTTCGGTCATCTGCCCGTATGGGTGGACGGAAATGCCTATTTCAGCGGCGCTACAGTCTGCAAGCATGAAAAACATAAGCTGAGCGACAAACGTTCGAAGGTAACAATTGAACTGGTTGAAAAAGACGGAAAATACAGTCTCAAGACCAATGTGTTCAGCAAACTGAAAGACTTCCGTGACGGAATTATCTGCACGGAAACACTGGGCAAAGCCTTTGAGCCGGAACAGCGGTTTGAGAATCCGGACGGAACCGATATCGTATTTGACCGGGATTATTTCGGAAACCACAGGGGAACAGATACAATTCCCGGCCCCTTTGCCAATGCCGCGGACGCGGAGAAGATCCTGTACTGAACAAATGTTTGACCTTGACATTCTTCAGCGGAAGGGATAAAATAACGGGCGTTGAGTGCCCGTAGCTCAGTTGGATAGAGTGTCAGACTCCGACTCTGAAGGTCACAGGTTCGAATCCTGCCGGGCATACCAAACTCCGGAGGCAGGTTGCTTGCTTCCGGAGTTTTTCTGTTCAGTGTGCCTGAATGAAAGGAGCAGACAAGAATGAGGAAACTGACCGTTTTACTTATCATTGCTGTCATAGTTACCGGAGTATGGACAGCAGCAGGGGCTGCGGTTCCGGGTGTGCTTGCAGACTTCACGAATCAAGCCTCTGAACTGACGAATCCGGATACGCGGAATTACGCGTACTGCTATTATGACTGGGACGAAGACGGTGAAGATGAACTGTTCTTTATTCAGGGACTGAACAGTAATGACGGTACCTGGCCTATGAATGCGGTCCTGTTTACAGGACCTGACCTGAAAACCATACGATGGTCACCGCCGAAGCATTTCAAGAATGTGGCAGAGATTCTGAATGTGTGCATGATTGATATCGATCCGACGGACGGAGCAAAAGACCTTGTATTCAGTGCGACAGCTCCGGACGGAGAAGAGCAGACGATGATTCTGCAGGGAGTACTCGAAAACACGGATGACGCTTTCGGAAAAATGTGGATGGATCCGTCAGGCAGCAAAATCCTGTCCGGGCGCTTTAACGGCATGGCAGACGGAAATGTTGTGATTGGCAGCACCATGTATGCCAAGGATGAGAAATATTATCTGAAAGAAACAGGAACAATTGATCCTGCAACGATTCTGAATTCAGATGAAAAAGAACCGGAGGGTGTTTGTTCCGAAAGCGGAGAAGACGGATTCGCAGGAAAATGGATCGCGGAAGAAATGTCAGAAGGTGATGAAGTGATCCGCCTGAAGGATTACGGCCTTGAGATGACTTTTGAACTTCATGAAGACGGAACGGTTACTGCAGACATGATGGGGGATGTATCTTCCGGAAGCTGGAGGGCAGTAAACAATACAGTTTCCATTACCATTGAAGGAGATACTGCCGACGCCGAATATGAAAACGGAATACTGACACTGGATCTGATGGGTACTGTTCTGAAACTGGAAAAGGAAGGTGCAGCCGATGAGCAGGCACCTGACACGGAGAAAAAAGAGGAACAGAAAACCGGGACCGTACCGGAAAACCCGGATAAACCTCGCCCTGAAAACAATCAGACACTGTCTGAAAAAGAAGCCGGGTATACGGGGGTATGGCACCTGGTTTATGTCGGAACCGGCGGTTTTACAGGCAATGCATCGGATATAGGACTGACAGGGGAAACCCTTACAATAAACGAAGACCACACCGGTATTCTTACACTGGACCCTGACAGGCCTGTCCATGAATGGAGAATGGAAGACGGTATTGTACGTCTGGATGAACAACGTCTGAAACTGCTGAGAGAAGATGTTCTGCAGTATGGAAGCGAACAGAGCGGCTATATGATTTTCAGCAAAGACGCGAATATGGTCTGGGACGGCAGTATTCCAATGTATGATCCATTTGGAAGTGTCACGCCGGAACCGACGGAAACGCCTGCAACAGATGAACCGGCAGATGTACCCGCAGTAATGGAAAACAGCGGAAACATAAAGATGAATGTCAAGTATACTGCAAGGAAATATGTTGCGGGAGGATATGAACTTGATGCATCAGTGCTTGGCGGTGAATATTCCATTATTCTGCATGATGATGGTTCTGTAACTTTCACAATGGCCGGAATCGATGTACCAAACCTGCAGTGGACAATGGATGATGATACTGCTTTAATCGATTATTTCGGAAGCGGAGTGATCCGGATCACAGCGGAAGAAGAAGGAATTACCCTGGACCTTTTTGGAACAATGACATTGAAAATGGACAGTAAAACAGAATAACCATCATGTGACATTCAAAACCACCGACAGTATCATGCCGGTGGTTTTAATCCGGTTTCTTCCGGCCGGAGAATGACTCCAATATATCACTCGTAAGTATTATTCGGAAGAAGCCGGCTTAACCATTCTGGCAGCGAGAATCCCGGTTTCATAAAGGAAGCAGAGCGGAATACCAAGGGCGACCTGGCTGATAATGTCCGGCGGAGTCAGTACGGCTGCAAGAATAAAAACACCAAGAATAACATATTTTCTGTGTGAAGAAAGCGTATGAACGGACGTTATGCCTGCCTTTGTTGTCAGATACATAGCCAGCGGCAGCTGGAAAGCAAATCCGAACGGGATGACAAAACCAAACAGAAAACTGACATATTTATCAAGAGAAAGCAGTGGTTTTGCGATATTGTTTCCCTGAACAATAAAGAAATCTATCGCAAGGCTGTATACCGCAAAAATGCAGAATGAAACACCCAGCAGAAACAGGAACAGCATCAGAATGAAAAAGGCCAGGAAAGATTTCTGTGTTTTTGGCATAAATGCCGGCCTGATAAAGCACCAAATCTGCCAGAATATGACCGGTGACGCAATGATTAATGCAGCAATGAGGCAGACTTTAATCTTTGTAGTGAGGGCTTCAGAAACTGCGGTATAAATGATGTCAATTCCACGGTCTGCAATCGGCCGGATTATCAGACTCATCAACGGCTCAAGAAAAAGATAAAACACAAGGAAAAAGGCAACAACTACAGCAGACAGAGAAATCAGGATTACACGGCGGAGTGCAAGAAGATGGGATAAAAGAGGAGCCCGTTCATCATTGGACGGACTTTTTTCGGATTTATTGCCCGGGCGGGCAGAAGCAGGAGTACTCATGTCTTTGACTGATCATCAGAATGATCTTCGTCATCATTCCGGACTTCATTCCGGAAATCCTTTACACTTTTTCCAAGCGCTTTCCCGATACCTGCCAGTTTGCCGCCGCCAAAAACGACAAGCGCAAGGACTATGATGAGAATGATTTCAGTTGTTCCGATTCTCATAGCGAAGCTCCTTTCAGAACAGGAATTATTCCATCCGGTCTGTGCCGGAAATATATTTCATTCCTCCGGCCCGGAATCGCGGGAGACTGTGTGCGCCGTCCCGGAAAGGCCTGACTGATCAGCTGCGGATTTCATTTCGCAGCGTACATCGTGTGAAGCTGAAACAAAATCATCCCAGCCTGACGCAGTACGGAATTCACGGTTGAGCTGACGGATCCGCTTCAGACGGCGGCCCAGCCAGCGTCCAACCCGGGGAAGATCCCGGGGACCGACAATTACATAAGCGATGAGCAGCACTACAATAAGCTCACCCAGACCAATGTTCAGCAATATTCATCCTCCCTTATAAAATAATTATAAAACATAAACCAATGTATTTCAAGGGACGGAACAACAGCTGCCAAATTATGACAGGAAAGGACAGACTTGCATAGTTACATATTCTCGTATATAATTTTACTATAAACGGAAAATAAAATACACATGTGATTATGATTCAAACCGGAAAGGAGAGCCTGTATGAAGAAGACGGAAAAAGAGTTTTCTTCCATTTCCAATTCATCCGGCGAAGAGGAAAGAGGCATTACCAGAAGTGAATTCCTGAAAGGAACAGCAGGGCTTGTACTGCTGCTTGGTTCCGGGTTTGCGCTGAACGGTATGGCTGAGCTGCTCGAACCTGACACAATTCCGATCGGACCGCAGCTGCGGGAAGGACTGTCGGTTATCAGTACGACAGAAGGTGCCAGTGTTATTTATGACGGACAAACCTGTTTTACAGTGAACAACGACGGACTTCAACTGCTGCAGATGGCTGACGGAAACCACACGCTTGAGGAGATTATCCGTGACAGCGGTATGACCTCCAATGCTGAACCTGTCGCAGATTTTTTCCTGACGCTTGCTCAAGCCGGATATCTGACTGCACGACTGGAGGTAAATAAAATTGCCGTCATCCAGTGAAATTTTTATCCTGCATGATGAGACAGGCCCGATTCTTTATGCACCGCTGAAGCAGCTGTCTGCACGGATTAATGAATCGGCTGTATCGGCTGTATCAAGAAAGATCTATGGGAAACCGCTGAGCCAGGAGGACCGGGATTGCATTGAACTGCTTGAAGAATGCGGTTTTTTCGATGAAGCGGAGATTCCTGAAGAACCAAAGACAGCCCCTGTTCAGGTGACCCTGTTTCCTACGGACGGATGTAATCTGAGATGCAGGTATTGCTATGCAGGAGCAGAAAAGAAACGGCATATACTGTCTGTTGAGGCAGGAAAAGCTGCAATTGATCTTGTGGCTGACAACGCCAAGACTCAGAATTATCAGGATTTTGTAGTAGGCTTTCACGGCAACGGAGAACCTTTTTTTGCATTTGATGTGATTCAGGAACTGTGCCGCTATGCCTATGAAGCGGCAGATCGGACAGGGCTGAAGGCAAGCCTGACCATCGCCACAAACGGTGTGATGAATGAAAAACAGCTGGACTGGCTGGTTGCCTGGTTTGACAGTGTAAACGTATCGTTTGACGGGCTGGAAGACCTGCAGAACCTGCAGCGCCCCATGGCAGACGGAAGCGGCAGCTTTCCCTATGTACACAGAACCCTGAAAAGACTCAATGATGCCGGAAAACAGTTCGGCATCAGATCGACGCTAACTGCCTCCAGTGTTGAACGTCTTCCTGAAATTGCAGCGTTTGTCCTTGATAATTATCCACGATGCGATCCGCTCCATGTGGAACCGGCCTGGGAGGCTGGCCGATCTTTGAAGACAGGTGAGAGGACACCTGATGCAGATGTTTTTATCAGCAAGTTTCTGGAAGCAGACGAACTGCTGAACGGAAAAATGAGGCTGGTGTTTTCAGCTGCACGCAGTGACCAGCTGGGCCTCAGTTTCTGTGCGGTATGCAATGACTCATTTGTTGTCACGTCAGAGGGGCTTGTGACAAGCTGCTATGAAGTAGCGGAACGCGGTGACCCGCGGTCCGAACGGTATATATACGGAGCATACGACGAAAAGCAAAAGATATTCAGTTATGACGATGAAAAACGCAGGAATCTGCACCGGCTGAATGTCTGTCAGATGCCATACTGTGCGAATTGCTTCTGTAAATACCACTGCTGCGGTGACTGTGCTGCAAAACTGCTGGGAATAAAACAACCCGAAGAACATGCAGGCAGCGAACGCTGCAGGATTACACGCGCATTGACTTTACATCAGATCCGGAAATCATTGAGTGAGGAGGAAAACAAAAATGCCTGACGACCGCCTTCAGTCAGAAGAGGCTGAAAAGAAGCTCCCAAAGCCGGAAGTATACATTGTGAAGAACGGCGAAGCTGTATTCAAGCCAGGTATGAAAACATGGTTCGTGGAAACACGGAAGAAAAAGAATAATAACGGATCAGGAAAAGTGTACGGTGAGACAGGCACGGTTGTCGGCGGTACGGTATGTACCTGTGACAAAGTCTGTACCTGCAACAAAATGAAAACATGCTCGTGCCAGAAAACATGCTCCTGTCAGAAAACAGGCGGCAGTTACTGTTCATGCAATAAAGTATGTTCGTGCGTTCCTGTACATTAAGGAGGCTGCGATGAAGAGCAGAGTGTTTCGCGTAATCGTCCTGTTTCTGGCTGTATGCATGACAATAACCATTGCGACAGGCACGGCATTTGCCGCAAAAAAACTGAATGAAATCGTTGATGTTGACAATTATCCTGTCGCAATTGATACATCATTGTCGTGCGATGACGCTTTTGCAAAGGGAAATACACAGTATAAAAAAGGACAGTATGCCGCAGCTAAAAGCTATTATCTGCTTGCTCTGAAAAACATCAAACAATCAAAAATCTATTCCCAGGGAGAAATCTGCAACAATCTGGGCCTTGCAATGCTTCAACTGGAAGAAAACGAGCCGGCATATGAACTGTTCAGGTTTATTCTTGAGAGCAAACAGACAAAGACCAACCAGGACAGATTCGGTGCAATGATGAACCTGCTGATTGCCGCCCACACGAACGGCATTCCCGCAGCAAAAGAGCTAAGTGATGCTGCCGGCAAAGGTTATTTTCGTTTTTCTGACCTGGCCGGACAGCAGAAAAACAAACCGGGTACATTTACAAAACTGCTGACAGGACTGATTTACAATGTTCTGTATATCGATATGGAAAACGGCATATATGACGGAGCAGCATCCTATTATTATTTTCCATCCGACAGCCTGAAGACGGTTAAACTGACGGATGTTATGAAAACACTGTCAAAACTGACAGGCGGGAAAGCTGAGCCCAAAGATGAGGCAACACTGAAGAAAATAAACGGGAAAACAACAAGAAAAGACTATCTGCAATATATCCGGAATGTGCTGAAAAAAGCAAATTCCTGGAATAAAGACACTTATGGACAGACGGATCCTGATATTGATGAGCTCCTGAAATACCTGGAAGCTCTGAAAGCCCAGTAAGGGATGGCAGACTGCAATGACAGACACGAAAGTGCGCGTTGCACTGATCCGACCGAGGTACGACGGAGACGATCCTGAATTTCAGGAACCGCTCGGCGCAGAAGCAATATGCGGTTATCTGCGGGATCATGGTATCAATGCCCAGGTTTTTGACAGAATGCTCGGAACGTCATGCTCTGAGGTTGAAACATTTGATCCTGGCTGGATTGGTTTTTCTCTGATGACAAGTGCAGACGCACCGGACGCGCTGAGAATGCAGCAGATGCTTCAGCGGGAAGGAAGGAAGTTTTTTGCAGGAGGGTTGTTTGTCACAACCTGCCCGGAGCAGGCACATGCGCTTTTTCCATCTGATACTGAAATGATAGCCGGAGAAGGAGAGGGCCCCGTACTTGAACTGGTGACGACAGGCAGCATTTCCGGAAAACTGAAACCGGAACCGGATGACTGGGCTTTTGCCAGCAGAGACCGGCTTGAAGAGTATCTTGCAAGGGGCGGCGTAATCAATATCCGGACATCCAGAGGCTGCAAAGGGGTTTGCGCCTTCTGTACCACACCGAAGTCAGGGAAACCTGCCGGTCACATATCCCGTTCCACGGAACTGGTTGCTGATGAAATGCTGCAGATCAGCCGGGAAGGTTATGAACCGGTTTTCAATTTCACAGACGATATGTTCGGTGATTACAAAAGAATCGAAGCGCTTGAAAAAGCACTGGAAAAACGTGGCCTGAAGGCAGCTTTTTCGCTGGAAATGAGGGCCTGTGAGATTGCCGGAACACCACCGGAATTATGGGGAAGATTTCACGAGGGAGGTTTATGCAGGGTCTTTACAGGTCTGGAAAGCTTTAACAGCCAGACCTTGAGAATCTGGAAAAAACCAGTCGATATAACAAAACTCATCAGTTCGCTGAGGGATATGCGTGAGGGCGGTATTGCCTGTGAGGTGGGATATATCCTGTGGCATGACAGAACTGAACCTGATGATGCTTATGAAGAAATGCAAAAACTGCATGAATACGGACTGCTTTCACCGAAGACTGCGCTTTCAAGGCTTGTCCTGTTCCCGGGAAGCAGACTTCATGCGGAGATGCTTGCCCAGGATGTGTGCCTTTGCAGGCTTAAACCGGCAGCAGAAAGGACGTACAGCCAATGGGAAGCTTTATTGTTTCCGCTTCGTGAGATGTGGACAGCAGCATCATGTGCAATGCCAAGAATGTGCTGTGATGCATTCCTGCACAAGGAGAAAGAGCCGTCGCTGTACAGACTTGAAAACTGCATGGCCCTTATCAGCGAATTAACCTGGAAGGTACTTTCAACTGACAGGATGCCGGATGAGATGAGCTGTGAAGAAATAAGAGGTGAGCTGCTTGCGCTTCACATTGCCGGTGCTTGATGCGAGTGAAGTCTTTTTCCTTGCATCCCACGGAGCAGATGAACTGTATTGCGGATATCTTGATAACGGATGGCGGAAAAAATATGGAGGAGATGCCAGTATCAGCCGGAGGCAGGGCGAAGCGAATCTGAATTCAGCTGAAGGATTGAAACGGCTTTGCAGAGAAGCGGAAAAAACAGGGACACCCGTTCATCTGACATTAAACGGTCGTGTGACGGAAAGCCAAATTCCTGATCTGATCCGTATTGCGGAATACTGGGCAGAAATCGGCGGACATGGTATTATTCTGCAGGATCCGGTGCTTCTTACGCTGATCAGACACATAAAGCCTATGATATATACCGTTTCTTTACTGGCAGCAACAGTGAACAGGTACGCAGCCTCTTTCTGGCGGGATCTTGGTGCTGACAGGATTGTTCTTCCCCGTTTTCTGAAAATCAACGAAATGAAAAAAATAATCGAAGCTGTGCCGGAAATAACCTATGAAGCAATGGTTATTGGTGACCGGTGTCCTTTTATCGACGGATTCTGCCGTTCAGTGCATGCGGAAAGCCACAGTCCTGCCGGCCCTGACGAGGAGCCGGCGGAAACCAGAAAAAGCTATAATCCTTCAGGATGCGCGTTTCATCTCTGTATGGAATACGGTGAACTTCCGCAGGATCCATGTGCAGCATGCCGCCTGAAGGAGCTGGAGGATAACGGCGTTTCAATCGGGAAGGCCGGCGGAAGGGGGCTGCCGCTGGAAATCCGCCTGAGGTGGCTTGATCATTTGCAGAACGCGCGTAACAGCTGTCCCATCAATCAACTGCCTGCACTGTACAGGAACAAATTCGGACATGAATGCAATTGCTACTATTCCGAAAAGGAATGATAATCTGATGAAAAAAGAAGCGGTCATGCGGACGGTGCTGGGACATCATTCCTGTCCCGGATCCATGGATGAAATACCTGCACAGCTCACAAAACTGGAAAAGGGAAAACCAATCAGTCTGGTGCTGCCGCCGGTGAAACCAGCAGATGAAGAACAACTTGAAAAAATACTGGATATCCTGAATGATTCTCAGGATGCTGAAATCACAGTGAATGACTGGGGCACCCTTGCAAGAACAGCAGAGTGGAAACGAAAGAATGCAATGAACGTAAAACTGATTATGGGCATTCTGCTGAGCGGTCAGGAAAGTGACCCTGCAATCCGCCTGTTTACAGATTACCAGGAAGAACAGGTCTTAAGAGTCGGCCGGAAAGCAGTAGTGTATCAATGGGAACCGCCACCGGAAACACTGGTAAACCACTGGAGTGAACCTGCATCATTTCATATGACTGAAATGCTTCGCAGTATGGGAGTTGACATTATTGAAACCGGATTGCAGCCGATACCGGTCAGAGAAGACACAGACCACCTGCCGGTCAGGCAACTTTCCTATGGGCTTATGAGCGTCAAACCGTGCTGCGGAGAATGTGATCAGTGCGGAGGCAAGGAAATCCGTCGTGCGGGATGCCGCGTGTATTTTGACAGGAATATGCTGATTTGGGAGAACTGCTGAATCAGGGAAAATGAAGAAAACGCGTCTGAAAAATCAGACGCGTTTTCTGAGCGTTCCGCCTATTTCGAATGCGACTGTATCATTGACGACACCCGAAAGGCGGTATTCGTTTCCTTTTAGAATTCTGTGCAGTGTTACAGTGTGTTCAGGAAGTACTTCATGGTTGTAGTTCAGTATAATGTGATCCGGTTCATACTCTTTCATGAGTGCAATACCAAGCACATTGCAAAGAAGATCTGCATAACGGGTATTGTTGACATGGCCATTTACATCGAGATCGGTATAAACAGGACGGTATTCACTCACGAATTCCTCGCCCTGCAGTTTGCCAACAGTTGCGGGAAGGTTCATCGGAACTGAGAGATCCTTATTATCCGGAATCAGTTTTCCGACTTCACCGGGCGGAAGCATACGGCGTGTGCCCAGATCCAGGAGAAGCCAAAGCGAACCGGCTTTACCGATCATATCACCCCGTTCATCGGTAAAAATATAATACCGCGGAAAGAAGCAGATACGTGTGGGAGTGGGAAACGTGTGGACAGTGATCTTTTCACCGACTGCCGGATAACGATCCATGTGCAGTTCGCAGCGGGAAAGCACCCACACGATGTTTTTCTTCACCAGTTCTTCCCGGCCGCAACCCAGAAGCGTACTGTGAGCACCTGCTGCATCCTGCATCGTTTCCAGAATCGCGCTTGGCCGCCATTTTTCATTCAGATCGCAGTCCCTGGGACGCAGTGTGAACGATTCATCATATGTATTAAACATGTTTTCCCCCGCTTTTATATTCAAGCTGATGCAGGTAATCTGTCAGATCTGTGAAGGGATCAAGAGTAGAATCTTTTTTCAGATAAAGAGGATGATGCGGATGACCGGCCCTGCTGCGGGGACCGGCAGTAAACCATCGTGCATTATACTTCATACCGATGGATGCCATGTCCAGGACACAGGCAGGAAGATATGATCTTTTTTCTATAATGGATCCCCAGGCTGCCCAAAGATCAGGCGGGGATGGAAAAGCAGACAGCAGCCAGTCAAAGGCTTTCATGTTTTCCTGATGAAGAACGGGATTCAAATCATGTTCCATATCATCAGGATCGGTTGCCCGCTGGGCATAGACGTTAAACATCACAAAGGAATCATAGCCGTTATGAAGAGCGACTCGCTCAGCTGATTTCAGGGTGTTGTCCAGACGGTCGGGAATCGCTGTGGAAGGGTTGATGCCGATACAGACAAGCGGATGCTGCCCGCGGGTGCCCAGAAGATAACGATATTCACTGTAATGATCCGGCACGTAAATCCAGCGTGCCCGGTCGTAAGTGACAGGCGTTGGTTTCAGTGCATCTTCAAAGGACAGGATACCGGCATGCGCTGTATCGGATGATGGTATGTGTCTCATATCAGGAAAGGGGGCGGATCAGAATCAGCGGTGTCAGTTCGTCACCCTGGCCGGAAGGATTGTCCGCCATTGCATCCTGAATCTCTTCATCAGTCAGCGGGAAATCACTGCATTTACCAAGCTGATTCTGGTCGATATCATTGGCATCCATAATGACAACCGGAATTCCGGTGTCTTTTTCAAGCTGGTTACAGAGTTCAACAGGATGCTCCGGATTGATCAGAGCCAGTTCTTTATAACGGTCAAAACTTGAGCGGAAATAGAAACCGTCGATTCCTGCTACACCTTTTCCGCAGATTTTGTAGAAAAGTCCATGCACACCGAACGGACGGGTGACGGCACTGATAAAAGCAGCAAACAAGACACGGGGAAGGCCGCACATATCAATGACGAGCTGAAGTTTATACGGCTCATGCATGCCAACACCTGTTTCATTTATGCCGGCAAAAGGCGCGAGTTTTTTTGCCCAGAATCCGGGGTGAACTTCATCCTTGGTTTTTACGTTCCGGGTGCACATGGCCATGACTTTGGCTCCGAAAGAAAGAACGTCGCCTTCCTGTGCCAGCGGAAGAACGTACCGGCGGACCAGTTCTGCCTGGTCTTCTCCTACTTCGACGAAGTGGGTCTGTATGGCATAACGGTCATAACTGCGGCCGTTTTTTCCGGTGAGAGTTCCACGGTCATAATAAACAATACCGTCTTTTTCACGGCGCTGATCTTCCAGGTTTCTGGATGGAATGATGCCCATTTTGTGCACCTCCGAACTGTTATTCTTCACGGGAAATTATTATAGTTACATATCTGTTGTATGTCAATGAAAGAATAGACTATATATGTTGTGTTTTCTCTGCAAATAAGGTATTATACCTTATGTAAAATGGGTAGTTATGGGATGCTTTCGTATGGCAGGGAATCATTCGTAATGAAGGATACCGCGGCTGATCTGCTTACCGGAAATGAATCTGAGGATCCGGACAGCCTGCCATTCAGATGAGGGAAGGATGGAAACAGATGGAGAAGCATGCAGCGGAACAGGCAGTGATCCTGATTCCGTCACTGGAACCGGATGAGAGACTTCCGGCGTATATAAAAGCACTGAAAGCCGGCGGATTCGCCCATATTGTTGTTGTTGATGACGGATCAGGTGCTGCATACAGGCCGATTTTCGAAGCAGTGGATGCAGTGGAGGATACTGTCGTCCTGTACCATGAGGTTAATCAGGGTAAGGGTGTTGCACTGAAAACGGGTTACAGATATATCATGGAAAATCTCCCTGAGATCACCGGAGTTATCACTGCGGATGCCGACGGTCAGCATACAGTAAAGGACTGCCTTCACCTCGCCGAGGAGCTGAAAAACGGCAGGAAGGCACTGTATCTGGGCAGCCGGGACTTCAATCAGGAAAATGTACCGCCCAAGAGCAGGAGCGGCAATAAAATTACAACAACCGTCTTCAAACTGTTATACGGGAAATACCTTCCGGATACACAAACCGGTCTTCGTGCATTCCGTAAGGAAGAGCTTCCATTTATGATTCAGGTGGAAGGCGAACGGTATGAATATGAGATGAAAGTCCTTATCGCCTGCGCCAGAAAAGGAATACCGATGATCCCGGTTACAATTGAGACTATTTATGAAAATGACAACGAAGGCACTCATTTTCATCCAATCCGTGACAGCTGGCGGATCTACAAGGTTATACTGGGAAGCTTCCTGAAATTCATGGGATCTTCACTGATCTGTGTTCTTGTTGACCAGATCCTGTCCAATCTCTTCCTTCACTGGCTGTTTCCCTTGCTGCATATCAATATTCACTGGAAGCTGCCTCTCGGATTAAAACTTGACAATACGTCCCTCGCGAATTATACGGCAAGGCTGATCAGCGCCATCCTCAATTTCAAGCTGAACAAGGAGCTTGTTTTCAAAGTGAAAGGGCAGCAGGGCGCGGCCCTGAGATATACGGTTACCGCTGTCATTGTTGTCATTATGTCCACGCTTGGAATCAAAGTACTTATGCATACAGGGCTCAGCTTTACAATTGCCAAAATCATCACAGACACTATACTCTATTTTGTCAGTTACCGTTTACAGCAGCGATGGGTATTCAGGGAGGATGTACAGCATGAGTGAAGCGCTTTTCCAGATTGCCGGTATTACGGTAACAATTACCGGCGTCTATGCCGTGGTGTCAATTCTTGTGCTGATCCTTTTTCAGTCGCTTTGGCTGATTGAACGAAAAAAAAAGACCGGTGCGCCTGTCTTTGCCGGACAGGTAGTGAACGGTGCCGGATTTGGACTTTTGCCGGCGCTGGCTGTACTGAAAGGTTTTCAGGAAATGCGGACAGGGACAGGTGCAAGGGTGTTTGAACCGATTCCAATGATCCGATGGCTGACAGACAGCGGTTTATTCAGGCCCGGCCGAATTGAAACTGCAGCTGCAATCCTGGGATTTCTGATTCTTTCACTGTGGCTGATTATACGAAAGAAAGACCTGCCGGATAACGGAGATCTTCTTATGATTGCCGTCTGTATCTGGGCAACAATCAGGCTTGTGACTGAAAACCTGCGAAACAGCCCGATGGACATTTTCCGTTATGCGTCCTGCGGGGTATTGCTGGGGTGTATGATTATCTGGTCCGTCAGAAGGATGAAAATACAGTATGCTCCGGGCAGGGTTGCTTCAGATCTGATTGCGGCGGTTATCTGTATTGCACTGACTATTGTTGCCTCAAAAGGATTCCTGTCTGTTGGCAGCGAGATAGGCGATTTTGCAGTAACCACAGGAAGCGCATTTCTGCTGCTGCTTCTGACGCTGATGACAGGCGGAGACCTGAGAAGAATCCAGGAAAAACAAACGGAAAAACAAAACGGTTAGACAAATCAGCTGCGATTGGGACAGGATGTTTTCGGACAGTTTTTGCATGTATCCAGATTGATCTGATCACCCGGGATCATCATTTCCACAAGAGACGGATTGCTTCCGGGCTGTTCCTTCAAGCCAAGACGGCTGAAGAACCCGGTGGTATCACGGGAACAAATGAGCCGGACTTCCCGGGCTGCATGGCTTTGTGCCTTGAAAAGAAGAAGACGAAGGACGAGGTCTCCCAGACGCTGGTGACGAAATGATTCCAGCACTCCGAGATCACCCAGAAAATATGCGCCGTCCTGCCACCAGATCCGCCCGGTGGCAACAGGAACAGAGTCCTGATACACAAGCACATTCCAGCTGATTGCATCAAGGCTGTCTGAGCCGCGGCCGAAAACAGAAGACCGGACAGACAAAAGCTCAGAAAGATCAGAACCGGGTGAAAACCATTTTCCCTGAACCATGGCAGCTCCTTATCATTACTTCATATCAAACAAAAGTGAAAACGGAGGACAGTATGGATAAGAAAAAGATAGAACGAATCAATGAACTTGCAAGGAAGAAAAAGGCCGGTGAACTGACAGCAGAAGAAGCAGCAGAACAGGCTGAACTGCGGCGGGAATATCTGGCTGAATACCGGGAGAATATGAAGGCGATGCTGGACAATCTGATCATCCAGGAACAGGACGGTACCCGTCATGCCCTGAAACAAAAGGACAACCAGCCCATCCAATGATAAGGCCCGCATCGCGGAAAGTCAACTTGTAAAAGGATTCCTGTTCGGGTATAATCTGTTGTTGTTTTCCGGAATATGAATGACTGAAATCATTAAAAGGAGGATACGAAAATGGAAGAAAATGAAATGAACGGCATGGAAGCGGATATCATCGATTTTGAAGATGAAGAAGGCAATGTCATTCCCTTCGAAGTGATTGATTATCTGTTTTACAACGGTGAGGAATATGCTTTGCTTGTTGAGGCAACAGAAGAGGACGAAGAAGCAGAACGGCAGGAGTGCATTGTCTGCCAGGTTGTTGCGGAAACTGAAGCGGACGGAGAAGAAACGGAGAGTTTCGTGCCTGTTGAGGATGAAGCACTTGCACAAAAGCTGGTCGATATCTTCAATACGAAAATGGCCGAAGAAGAGGAAGAGGACGAATGACAATGAAAATGCCTGCGCGTATTCTGCTGATTCTGCTTTGCGCAGTAATGATTGCGGTTCTGCCGTTTACAGTTTCATCCCCGAATATGCTCAATGATGTAAAGATGGAACTGATGAACGATGAAGGTGACGAGGATGAAATAGATTTCGGCCGTCTGCTGTTTTCTGCCGCCATGGCAGAAGAGGCTGCAGCAGAGGACCTGACTGACAGTGATGAACTTGAGGTGACGGAACTGAATGAGGACGAGTTCTTCCCTCATCCGGAATGGGCGCTGCCGCTTGACTTTACGCCCGGCCAGGTACCGAATGAAGAACTGTACACTGAAAACGGATATGAAGACGAGACTATCCGCGTAAAGCTTGAAGAGCAATCGATGGATGACGGGACAAAGATCTATATCGCTTATGTTCAGATTTCTGATCCTTCACAGCTGCGGACAGGCGTGGCCAATCCCCAAAAACCCGCTTCCACGCGCGCAAAAACGGTCGGGACCATGGCAAAAAACTACAATGCCGTGATCGCATTGAACGGTGACAACTATACGGACAAACCGGACAAGACCACTTTTGAATACAGGATGACACAGAAAATCAGGAGCAAGTCCAACAAACAGAAAGATATCCTGATTATTGATGACCAGGGTGATTTCCATCTGTTCATCAAATCCCAGGGCCTGAAGGAGTTCCCGAACGAACTGAAAAATGCAGGAAAGAAACTGGTCAATGCATTTACCTTCGGTCCTGCACTGGTCAAGGACGGGGAACTGCTTGAACTGAACAAGAACTACGGGTACAACCCCGGCGGACGCGAACCGCGCGCAGCCATCGGACAGATGGGACCGCTGAGCTATGTATTGGTTATTGTCCAGGCAAAGGACAGAGACGGGAAGACAGGCATGTCCCAGGGAAAACTTGCTGAGTTTATGCATGAACTTGGCTGTGTTCAGGCATTTAATCTTGACGGCGGAAACAGCGCTGAAATGGTATTCGGAAAGAAGACCATCAAAGGCATGCCCGGCGGAGATGAGCGAACCCTGAGCGATATCATCTATTTCGCGACAATGCAGCCTTAAACCGGCAACGAGCATAAAGCAATCAAGGGGATATTCTGAATGAGTCTGATCGACAATGCGGTGATTATAGAACTGTTCGGGATCAGAATGTACGCATTCGGTGCCTATGTAACAGCAGGTGTAATCTTCGCAATCATTGTACTGAACCTGGCAGGAAAAACGCTGCAGCTGAAAAAAGGTACAGTTCCGCTGACGGCTTTCTGCGCGATGTTTTTCGGAATCCTTGTTTCAAGAATCAGTTTCTGCCTGCTGAACCAGGAACTGGGACAGCTGACGCCGATATCATTCTGGCCGCATCTTGACGGCGGCGGATGGAGCATGTTTGGCCTGATCGGCGGAGTGCTTTTCGGCGGATGGATCAGCGCGCGGATTGCAAAGGAGAATACCGGCAGTATTATGGACATCCTTTGCCTGGCTGTCCTGCCAATGATTGCAGCTGAGCGGATCGGAGAAAGCAGAATCGAGGATTTTGATATCAGCCGGCCGCTGGACAGTTCTTTCCTTGCCCAAAGTTTTCTCGCAACCCGTGATGATGAGCCATGCCTGGCAACGTATTATGTTGCAGCTGCACTCATGCTTGTTCTGTTTATTATTCTGGCCATCCGGTTTACAAAGAAAGAAAGGGAAGGAAACCTTACAGTGGCTTTCCTTATCCTTTACGGGGCAACTGCGATTATTACAGAAAGCCTCAGATATGACCGTTTTCTGAGTATTTCATTTGTCGGACTGCAGCAGATTGCTGCAGCGCTTATGCTTCTCCTTGGCGTTATCCTTGCAATCAGACGGAGCAGCAGAGCAAAGTCAGGGACTGCCGTTGCAGCAATTATCAGCATGCCGCTGATGGTATGCGCGGTCATTGCCCTTGAGTTTGCACTGGACCGCACGACATGGAATAAACTGGTTCTGTATGCTGCGATGATTCTTGCAGTCTGCATACCGGCTGCTCTGGGACTGACAATACTGAACAACAAAAACAAAGGAAATCAACCGATGTGAATGCAGTGAAGAAAGAAAAAAAACCGACGCTGAAAGAACGCATCATCCGGAAGAAGGAGAACATCGTTACAGCGATTGTTATCGGGATCCTTCGCCCGTTCAACCGGCATACGATGGTAAACATGGACCATATTCATCAGGACCAGGATAACCCGCTGGTTTTTCTCGGAAATCATGCGGAGATTTACGGTCCGATTGCAAGCGCACTGTGTTTTCCGGTTCCTGTCCGGTTCTGGGTCATCAGCCATATGATGTTCAGAAAACAGGATGTAAGGAAATATCTGTATGAAAACACCTTCAGCAAGAAAACATTCCTGCCTGTATTTGTCAGGAAACTGCTTGCACACATCCTTGGATGGCTAAGTGTCAATATTATGAGTTCACTCAGGGCCATTGCGGTATACAGGGATTCCCCGATGAAACTCAGGCAAACGCTTCGCGAAAGCGTTGAAGCGCTTCAGGACGGAGATAATCTTATGATTTTTCCGGAACATCCCGAAGGGAAATATGTTAAAAACGGCATCAGCGAACTGAGCCCCGGTTTTCTGATGCTTGCAGAAGCCTGGTGGAAAAAGTCGGAAAAAAAACTGAGAATCATGCCGGTATATGCAAACCGTGACAAGCGGACGTTTACTTTCGGTGAAGAGATCCAATATAATCCGGAGAACGGATACGCATCAGAACAGGAGCGGATTCTGAGAGAAGTGTATGATCAGCTTCTGGAACTTTCTGCACGGTAAGCAGGGAGAATGCGGAAGATTTCCGCCCGGGGGTTGTAATAAGGAAATATCAGATAAGTGTGGTGAAAAGGGAAATGCGACGGATAAATGCCTGCCTCCTGATTATATTGCTGGCAGCTTTTTCTGTATGTCAGGCAGCAGCAGAAGAAGTATCCGGAATACGGGATCTGTTTCAGATTCCTGCATCCACAGCTACTCCGGCCCCCAATGCATTCAGATTCCGTGACGGAATCAGGTGGGGCATGAACAGACAGCAGGTCAAAGCGCTTGAAACAGCAACAATGACAGAAAAATTAATGCCAAAATGGTCTGTCATGATTACTGACTCCGAAGTAACGGTCAGCCGTTTTACGGCTCATCTTGTATTTATTTTTTATGAAGACCAGCTGCTTATGATCATGTATGAGTTTCAGAACGGATCCGCAGAAGAATACCAGTATCTGACCGGAGCACTATCAGCTGTTTACGGAGATAAACATGAAGCCGAACCTCTGAAGATCAAGGCACTGATGGATGCCATCAATCCGAACAAATATGTTGCCGAACAGATCAGGCAGCCATCCGGATGGAGTACGGAGGACGGAACGTCAGTTTATCAGTATTTTTATTCGCAGAACGGATTTGCAATCACGTATGTGAGTCCTGAACTGGACTCCAGAATATACCAGACTAACGGACTGTGATCATTCACAGTCCGTTCACATTTCAACACACAGAATTCATTGAAAATCAGGATGGAAAGTATTGACAAAGCAGGGGCAGGGTGATACATTATGCCTGTGGTTAGCACTCGAAGGGCAAGAGTGCTAACAACAAGATGAAAGGAGACGGTCGGATGAAAATGGATGAACGCAAAATGCGGATTCTGCGGGCGATCATCGATGATTATATTCTGACCGGTATACCTGTCGGATCCCGCACAATCAGCAGAAAATATGAAACAGGACTTTCATCTGCGACGATCCGGAATGAAATGAGCGATCTGGAAGAACTTGGTTTTCTGGATCAGCCGCATGTTTCCGCAGGGAGAATACCTTCCGCCAAAGCATACAGACTGTATGTCGATTCACTGCTGCAGGCAGGGATTATCCCGGATGACAGCGCAGAAAGCGTGCTGGGGCATTTTTCCGGAAGAGTACATCAGATGGAAGATGTGATTGATCATGCTGCAAGAGTATTGTCCAGCCTGACACAATATACTGCTGTGGTTCTTTCACCCAACGGACAGGAACCGAAGCTGCAGACAATTCAGCTGGTACAGGTTTCCGCAGGAAGTGCGCTTGTGGTGATTGTAACAGACCAGGGAGTAATCAGGGACAGTGTGATCCGTATCAGTCCAGAAATGGAAGGTGACACACTGTATGCAATCAGCCGGACACTTACCAATGAACTCAGGGGATGTACACTGAGTGAGGCATGCAGAATGCTTCCGAATCTGATCCGGCGGATGGAAGGCAATGATGAGGTTCTCAGCGGCCTGTACGGATATTTCACCGAAGGGCAGCAGAAACCGAGAAGCCCGCATATCGCGGTGGGCGGAACAAGCAATATGCTCAGCTATCCGGAATACAGCGATGTGGATAAGGCAAGAACATTTCTGAGCCTGATGGAAACCAGGGACAAGCTTGCCGAAATTGTCAGGGGCAACGGAGAACTGGCTTTCACCGTCAGAATCGGGCCGGAGACGGGTGTTCCGGAAATGGCTGACTGTTCCATTGTAACTGCCACATATTCCACGAGAGGCGGACAGCAGGGAACAATCGGCGTGATCGGACCGACCAGAATGCGGTATTCAAAAGTAATATCGATCCTGAATGTGATGGGTCATCAGCTGACAGATATGTTTACGACAGACGATGACCGGCCGGGTAATGAAAAATGAAAGGCGACAGAGAAATGAGCAGGAAAAAGAACGAGGTTTTTGAAACGCAGGAAGAAAAGCAGGAAGAAACAACAGAAAAAACCCCGGCGGAACTTCCGGAAGAAGAACAGAACGAAGAAACAGCAGCGGAAGCTGATCCGCTCCAGAAAGCCCTGGATGAGGCAAACGCCAAAGCGGCGGAGTACCTTGCCCTGGCCCAGCGTGTTCAGGCTGATTTTGAGAATTTCCGGAGAAGAAATGAAAGTGTGAGGGCAGACGCGTACGCTGACGGCAAGAAGGATACAGCCGCATTGATGCTCCCTGTGCTTGACAATCTCGAACGCGCACTGGATGCTGCTGCCGCGAGTCCGGATGAAGCACTGAAGAACGGTGTGGAAATGGTGCTGAAGCAGATGACGGATGCTTACGGGAAAATGGATGTCAGACCAATTAACCGTCCGGGCGAAAAGTTTGACCCAAACCTGGAAAATGCTATCCTGCAGGGCACGCCGGAAGAAGGAGAACCCGGAACAGTCTGCCAGGTACTGCAAAAGGGATATATGATCGGTGACCGGGTGCTGAGGCATGCAATGGTCAAAGTAGTGCCGGAATAACGCAGAAGCGTTTTCGGATATAGATTGAAATCAAGAAAATGAAGATAAAACGGAGGGATTATTATGAGCAAGATTATCGGTATTGACCTGGGAACAACAAACAGCTGCGTGGCAGTGATGGAGGGCGGTCAGCCCACTGTAATTGCCAATGCGGAAGGAAGCCGTACAACACCTTCTGTGGTTGCTTTCACCAAGGACGGAGAGCGGCTGATCGGGCAGGTTGCAAAGCGCCAGGCGGTTACCAATCCGGACCGTACCGTGATTTCCATCAAACGTGAAATGGGTACCGGATATAAAGTAAACATTGACGGAAAACAGTACACTCCCCAGGATATCAGCGCCATGATCCTGACAAAAATGAAGGAGACTGCGGAAAGCTATCTGGGTGAGAAAGTGACCCAGGCAGTCATTACCGTACCTGCATACTTTAACGACAGCCAGCGACAGGCCACAAAAGACGCAGGCCGGATTGCCGGTCTGGAAGTTCTCCGGATCATCAACGAACCCACTGCGGCTTCCCTGGCCTATGGCCTTGACAAGGAAGAGAACCAGAAAATCCTGGTTTATGACCTTGGCGGCGGAACGTTTGATGTCAGTATCCTTGATATCGGCGACGGCGTATTTGAAGTACTGAGCACAAACGGAAACACCCGCCTCGGCGGTGATGATTTTGACCAGCGGATCATTGACTATGTTGCGGATCAGTTCAAGAAAGAAAACGGAATTGACCTCAAGCAGGACAAGATTGCGGCACAGCGTCTGAAGGAAGCGGCAGAAAAGGCAAAAATTGAACTGAGCGGAACGACCACTGCCAATATCAATCTGCCTTTCATCACCGCAGATGCCACCGGCCCCAAACACCTGGATGTAACTCTGACGCAGGCGAAGTTCAATGAACTTACGGCTGACCTGGTTGAAGCCACTGTTGAACCGATGAGGAAGGCACTTAAGGATGCCGGACTGACTGTTGATCAGATCAACAAGGTAATTCTGGTTGGCGGAAGCACCCGAATCCCTGCTGTACAGGAAGCTGTAAAGAAGATTACAGGCAAGGAGCCTTTCAAGGGTATTAATCCTGATGAGTGCGTAGCCATCGGTGCGGCAATCCAGGGCGGTGTGCTCGGCGGCGAAGTGAAGGATGTTCTTCTGCTGGATGTTACTCCGCTGAGCCTTGGGCTTGAGACGGAAGGGCATATCTTCACGAAACTGATTGAACGGAACACAACGATTCCGACAAGCAAGAGCCAGGTGTTCTCCACTGCAGCAGACGGACAGACCACCGTTGAAATCCATGTTCTGCAGGGCGAACGGCAGATGGCGTATGACAATAAGACACTGGGCCGTTTCCAGCTGACAGGAATTGCCCCTGCGCCCAGAGGCGTACCGCAGATTGAGGTGACATTCAGCATCGACAACAACGGTATCGTGAATGTAAGCGCAAAAGACAAGGCTACAGGAAATGAGCAGCAGATTACGATCACCGCAAGCACAAATCTGACGGAGGAAGAAATCAACCAGCGCGTGAAGGAAGCGGAGCAGTTCGCTGAACAGGACAAGAAGCGCAAGGAAGAGGTTGAAACCCTGAACCATGCTGACAGCCTGATCTACGAAACCGAAAAAACACTGAGGGACAACGGCGACAAGCTCAGCGATGAAGATAAAAACACCGTACAGACGGAAATTGATGCGTTCAAGAAAGTCCGCGAAGGCAACAACGCAGAAGAGATCAAGAACGCAATGGAAGGCTTCACGCAGAAGGTATATGCAGTATTCGGAAAGCTGTATCAGCAGCAGGCCGGTGCAGCCGGTGATCCCATGAACGGTGCGGGACCCCAGCCGGGAACCACCAACGATGACGGCAGCGTAAATGCGGACGGCAGCGTTGAATAAGCAATATTCCGAATACAGAACGGAACGGCAAGCCCGCCCCCGCAAAGAGGGTGGGCTTGCTTTGGGGAAGAAGGTGAGATGGCTTTATGGCGAATAAGCGGGATTATTATGAAGTCCTCGGCGTTGGAAAGAATGCGACGGATGAAGAAATCAAACGCGCTTATCGGAAAAAAGCCAAGGAATGTCATCCGGATCTCCATCCGGATGACAAAGAAGCTGTGGAGCGCTTCAAGGAACTGAATGAAGCAAATGAAGTCCTGAGTGATCCGCAGAAACGGGCCAGATATGACCAGTACGGATTTGAAGATCCCATGGCCGGTATGGGCGGAGCCGGAAACCCGTTTGCCGGCGGATTTGACTTTGGTATGGGGGATATCTTTGACCAGCTGTTCAACGGAGGCATGGGAAGAAGTTCCCGCAACCAGGGACCGGTTCAGGGAAATGATCTGAGGTACGAACTCAGAATCACCTTTGAAGAAGCGGCCAAAGGCTGTGAAAAGAGCTTTGAAATTTTCAGGAATGAACTCTGTGAAACCTGTCACGGTTCAGGTGCAAAACCCGGTACAAGTCCGGTAACATGTACCACATGCAAAGGAACCGGACAGATCCGTCAGAACGGCGGATGGATGACGACTGTCAGGACGTGTCCGACCTGCGGCGGAAGCGGAAAAATGATCAAGGAAAAATGCACTTCCTGCAGCGGAACCGGACGTTCGCGCAGGAAGAGAACCGTTACTGTAAAAGTACCGGCGGGCATTGATCACGGGCAGACCATTATCATGAACGGTCAGGGCGAACCGGGGCTGAGAGGCGGTCCCAACGGCGATCTGTATATTGTCGTAAATGTAAGACCGCATAAGCTGTTCGCAAGAGACGGATACAATCTGCTGCTTGATTTCCCGGTCAGTTTTGCCACAGCGGCACTGGGCGGTGAGGTACAGGTTCCTACGCTGAGCGGCCCCATCAAGTACAAGATTCCTGAAGGCACACAACCCGGAACTGAATTCCGGATCAAAGGCTCCGGGATTCAACAGCTGAGAGGCACCGGAAAAGGAGATCTGATCCTGAGAGTAAAGGTTGAAATCCCGAAACGGCTGACAAATAAGCAAAAGGACCTGCTCCGTCAGTTTGAAGAGACAACCAGCGACCGTGAGTATGAAAACAGGAAAAACTTCCTGGACAGAGTAAAAGAGCTGTTTCAGTAATACGGTATTACCGGAATGATGTTCCGGAAAGGAAGGGCACTCCGTTCAACAGACGGATCCGAAAAACAGGGCACGAACCTGAAGGATCCTGATCTGGATGAAAACGGAGGGCTCTTTCTTTGTATTGACGGACAATGATACTGCAAGTAAAATGAGGAATGTACTGAATGAAAGGGAGTCCCGCAATGACGCAGAACGGATGGCAGAGGGCTTGGATACGAACAGTCACCACCCTGCTGACAGCATCGGTAATGGTTATGATTTTCTGCTTTTCAATGGAAAATGCAGCAGAATCAGATCAGCGCAGCGGAACGATTTCCATGGCAGTCATCAGGGTTTTGCACCCGGAATATGAAACAATGGAACTGTATCAGAAAAAGGAACTGTACGACAGTGTCCAGTTTGCGGTCAGAAAATGTGCCCATTATACAGAGTATATGCTGCTGGGGTTTATGATCAGGCTGTGCCTTGAAAGCTGGTTTGGCCAAAGAATAAGAAAACCGCATGTCATTCCTCTGATCAGTATGGGTGCTGGAACCGTATATGCATGCACGGATGAACTTCATCAGATTGCAATTGACGGACGCTTCGGCACCTGGACAGACGTACTGGTTGACAGCTGCGGGGTGCTGACAGGAATCTGCCTGGGCTCTGTGCTGATCAGATATGTGAAACGGAAGCACAGGAATACAGATACATGAGCCAAAAACGGAACCTGGAGGAAAACGATGGCATATTTCAAAAGCAATGAGCATTTTGAACAGAATGAATATACTGAAGAGGAAACAGATGCATTTTATGATGACGGCTTTGATGAACTGACAGAGGAACCTGATGAACTTCCGGAACTGAGCGAAGAGGAACTGGAAGAGAAAAAGCAAAGCCATGTCAGGCTTGCGTACGGAGCCGGGAACCTGGTTGGGGTAATTGCCGGAACAGTGCTTATCCTTGTACTGCTGACACTGATTTTCAGTATGATCTACTTTGTAATCAATGATATGGGACGCAGTTTCAGCCTGTTCCAGACGAATTTCTGATTTCATAAAACAGTGGGTTACAGGAAAGGCAAAAGATGAAAAATAAAATCTATCTGGATCATGCTGCGACAACACCGGTTTCCGGAACCGTGCTGGATGCAATGATGGCATGCTTAACCGGAGACCAGGGAAATGCATCAGCGGTATACGGAACAGGAAGAGAAGCCAGAAAAACCGTGGAGAAGGCAAGGAGACAGGTTGCGGCGCTGATCGGGGCAGAAGCGAGAGAAATCATTTTTACAAGCGGCGGTAGCGAAAGTGACAATATGGCGGTGAAGGGCACCGCCTTTGCCATGAGAGATAAAGGAAAGCATATTATCACCACTGAAATCGAACATCCGGCTGTGCTGAATTCCTGCAAATGGCTTGAAAAACAAGGCTTTGAAGTTACATATATCCATCCCGACAAAGAGGGACGAATCTGTCCGGATGATATCCGGAATGCGATCCGGGAAGACACCATTCTGATCAGCGTTATGGCTGCCAACAATGAAATCGGCACGCTGGAACCGGTTGCAGAGATTGGGAGAACTGCCAAAGAAAGAAACATTCTGTTTCATACGGACGCTGTGCAGGCAGCGGGTGCAATTCCGATCAATGTAAATGAGTGGAATGCAGATCTGCTGAGTATCAGCGCACATAAATTTCATGGTCCGAAGGGCGTGGGAGCACTCTATATCAGAAGAGGATCAAGAACGGAGGCTCTGGTTCACGGCGGAGAACAGGAAAGAGGTCTTCGGGCAGGTACGGAAAACGTTCCGGGAATTGCCGGCATGGGACAGGCGGCAGAGGATGCGTCAAATATGCTGACTGAAAATGCCCGGAATATGACGCGGCTGCGGGACCGCCTGATCAGGGAGATCCTGCAGACTGTTCCGGAATCAAAGCTGAACGGCCCGAAAAGAGACCGGCTGCCGAACAACTGCAATATAAGCTTTGAAAAGATAGACGGGGAAGCGCTGCTGCTCAGACTTGACCTGGCCGGGATTGCCGCTTCCAGCGGAAGCGCATGTACATCAGGAAGCCAGGAAACGAGTCATGTGCTGAAAGCAATCGGGCTGACAGAACAACAGGCAAAAGGCAGTTTAAGGCTGACAACGGGAACGGAAAATACGGATGAAGAAATCGACAAAGCAGTGAAAACGATCAGAAATATCGTGGAAGATCTGAGACGGTTGTATCATCAGTAAAAAACAAAACACGAAAAAGACACATCATAATCATATCTTGTTGTAAAATATAACAACAGAATTGTTTTTTCTGGCTAATTGAATCTGAACGGAGGACACGTATCATGAAAAAACTGTTTGCTTTACTGCTGGGTCTTGTTATGGTTTTCACAACAGCTGCAGCCCTGGCTGACCTGACTTTTGTCACCGGCGGTCAGACCGGTACGTATTTCGCTTTCGGCACCGTACTGGCAAACTATATTACCAATAATACCGATGTAAAAGTGACCGCAATTGCCGGCAACGGCTCTGCAGACAATATTGACGCACTGGATCTTGAAGATGATCAGCTGGCGTTCGTCCAGAACGACGTGGCTTACTATGCCTACAACGGCATCCGTTTTGCACGCTATGAAGGCAAAGCTGTAACGAGCTTCCGGGCTCTCGCTTCCCTTTATACCGAAACCGTGCAGCTGGTTACCTGCAATCCTGATATAAAGAGCGTTGCCGATCTGAAAGGCAAAAACGTATCCATCGGAGCTTCCGGCTCCGGCGTGTATTTCAACGCCATGGACTTTCTGGCTGCCTATGACCTGACGGAAGCGGATATCAATCCCCAGTACCTGTCTTTCGGCGATTCCACCGAAGCTCTGAAGGACGGTAAGATCGATGCTGCATTCGTTGTGGCCGGTGCTCCCACCACAGCTGTTGCTGACCTGTTCTCCAGCAAGCAGGGATACCTGGTTTCCCTGGATGAAGAACATATTGCGAAGCTGCAGGAAATCTCCTCCGCCTATACAAAGAGCATCATTGCGGCCGGTACTTATACAGGTCAGGAAACAGATACTGTGACTGTCGGTATCAAGGCTACCATCATCGCGAACAAAGAAGTCAGCGATGACGAAGCCTACACGATTGTGAAGACCATTTTCGAAGGCAAGGATGAAATCACTGCGTCCCATGCCAAGGGAGCCGAGCTGGATCTGGAATATGCTTCCACCTGCGGCCTGCCTTATCATCCCGGCGCTGCCAGGTACTTTGCCGAACAGGGCTTCACTGTTGACGCGCTTCCCTTCGAATAAATGAATGAATGACAGGCGGGAATCCGCGTCCTTGAATGCGGATTCCCGTTTCCTTTTATTTTGACTGAGGTGAATGATCTGTGAGGAAAAAGGACAACAAAACAATCCCGGAAGTCATGGTAAACGATCTGGCGGAAAATGAACAGACCGTAACGGCAGATGTCGATGCGATTATGCGTAAGTATGACCGGGAAAGCAATACACGTATCTGGACCGGCGCATGGAAAAAAGTAGTCGGCGTTATTCTGGCACTGTTTTCCCTGTACTGCATATATGTTACACTGTTTGCAAATTTCCTGGAGCAGATAAGGCTCAGCTCGTTCCTCGGACTGGTCATCGTGATGGGATATCTGACCTATCCGGCCCGGAAGGGGAAACTGCAGGCCAACTATATGCCCTGGTACGATATCATGCTGATGGTTCTTGGCGCCGCGTCGTTCTTCTATTATACAGTGAACGCGCATACGCTTCTGAACACAGGACTGAAGCTGAAACTGCAGGATCCGGTCTACATCATTGCAGGTGTCATCGGCCTGGTTGTGCTGGCAGAATTGTGCCGGCGAAGTGTCGGCCTGCCGATTCTGTGCGTGGCAGGGGCTTTCCTGGCATATACGCTGTACTGGTATATCAAAGACGGAAAAATGCTGGCGAAAATCGTACATGAGCTGTTCTACAATGAGAACGGTCTTCTTTCCACACCGATCAATGTGTGTTCCAAATACATTGTCGTATTTATTATCTTCGGAGCGTTTCTTGAGAAAACAGGCATTTCAGCCTATTTCATTGAAATGGCAAACGGCCTGACCGGAAGATATGCCGGCGGCCCGGCAAAAGTTGCTGTCGTTTCTTCTGCGCTGTGCGGAATGGTTTCCGGCTCTTCAGTGGGCAATACAGTAACAACCGGTTCCATTACTATTCCAATGATGAAGAAGACAGGCTATGACAAAAACTTCGCCGGCGCTGTGGAAGCCGCAGCTTCCACAGGCGGTCAGATCATGCCGCCGATCATGGGTGCGGCAGCTTTCCTGATGGCAGATTACCTGGGTGTGCCGTATTCCGATATCATCGTGCGGGCAATCCTGCCGGCATGCCTGTATTTCCTGGGTGTATTTCTTTCGGTACATCTGGAAGCAAAACGACTTGGCCTGAAGGGCCTCAGCAAGGACGAGATGCCGAAGATCCGGGATCTGCTGAAGGAAACCTACCTTCTGCTGCCCCTGTTTATCCTGATATATCTGGTCTGCTCCCAGACCATGACGATGCAGTCCGCGGCTGCCTGGTCCATTATTGCGACAATCGTTGTCGGGGTCATCTCCAACTACCTGCGGATGCGCAGGGTACTGAAGATGTCACGCCAGTCCGATCCCGGCGCTGCAGATGAAGCCGAGAAGGTGACCGGCCAGTTGTTTCGGGCAGTCAATGTGTTTGAAGCGCTGGAGAACGGCGGCAGGAGCTGCATTTCTGTGGCGGTAGCCTGCGGAGTCGCGGGCGTGATCTGCGGATGCCTGACTATTACAGGACTGGCCAGTACGGTCATCAACACCATCGTGACGATTTCGCAGGGAAAACTTTTCCTGGGCCTGTTCCTGACAATGATCTGCTGCATCATCCTGGGCATGGGCCTGCCAACCACAGCGACCTACTGTATCATGGCATCCACCTGCGCGCCAATTCTGATCCAGATGGGTGTTCCCATGGTCTGTGCGCATTTCTTCGTGTTCTATTACGGTATCGTGGCGGACATCACACCACCTGTGGCACTGGCTGCTTACGCCGGCTCCGCTATTTCAGGCGGCAGCCCGATGAAAACAGGTGTTAATGCGACAAGACTGGCTATCGCCGGATTCATTATTCCTTTCATTTTTGCCATGAGTCCGGATATGCTGCTTGTGAACACTACATGGTATGAAGTCCTTCTGATTACCGTAACTTCTGTCATCGGTATGTACGGTGTTACTTACGGTCTGAGCGGATTCAAGGAAAACGAACAGAGCGGAGCGGGACGTGTGTCAGGTATCTGCAAACGGCTCATTTCCGTCGCCGGCGGTCTCCTGTTGATCTATCCGGGCATCGGGACGGATGTATTCGGCGTGGCACTGGTCGGGGCTGTCATGCTCTGGCGGAAACTCGGCAACAAGGAAAAAGATACTGAGTAAAGCAAAACAATATCCTGATTTCCGGTATTGAACCGCATGGAAACATGCGGTTTTTACTTGTCGTAAAATGTAAAAAAAGGTATAATTAAAGATGGTATATTTTGCACTTGTAAGGAGGAAAAAGGGTGTATTGTCATGTGATCATTGACATCGTTCACGAGAACGTGGCAAGTCCTTTTACCTACCGGATTCCGAAAGGAATGATGCTGGAGACGGGACAGCGGGTAGCGGTACCTTTCGGACATCGTGAAAAGGAAGGGATCGTCCTAAGCCTGACAGAAACATGTGATCTTGAGGAGTCGAGGATCAGGGATGTGCTGCGTCCGCTGGAAGATTACGCAGCGATTCCGGAAGAACTGATGAAGCTGGCAGTGCAGATGGCTGAAGAATCTCATTGTCCGCTTGCAGAAACCCTGAGGCTGATGCTGCCTGCACAGATGCGGGGCGGACGAATTCATATCAGAAAAGAACGTACAGCCAAACTGATTATTCCATCCGAAGACGCACTGGAATACGCTGGGAATGAGAAACGAAGCGCGAAACGTGCAAAACTGTTACGGATCCTTGCAGACAAAAGGATTCACCCGGTTAAGGAGCTTGCGCGTGCAGTGAAAGATCCGGGAGACGCACTGAAGAAACTTGCTGCAGACAATATGATTGAACTGTCTGAAGAAGAGCTGCTTCGAATTCCGGAAAGCCGTTATTGTAAAGCGGAAGATACGGAATTCACGCTGACGCCGGGTCAGAAAGAGGCATTGGACGAAATCCTGCCATGCCTGCAGAACAAAGGCGGCCGGTTCCTGTTGCATGGAGTGACGGGCAGTGGCAAGACAGAAGTTTTCATGGCAGCAGTACGAAAAACCCTTACACTCGGAAAGAGTGCAATCATACTGGTGCCGGAGATTGCGCTTACTCCGCAGATGGTATCCTGGTTCAGAGGACGTTTCGGACCCGTTGCTGCGGTGATTCATTCCAGACTGAGCGCCGGAGAACGTTTCGATGAATGGCGGCGGATCAGAAGAGGCGACGCACGGGTTATTATCGGTGCCCGAAGTGCGGTTTTTTCACCCGCATGCCGCCTTGGACTGATTGTAGTGGATGAAGAACATGAAAGCACTTATCTCAGTGATCACCATCCCAGATATGATGCACGAGATGTAGCACTGAAACGCTGCACAAGAGAAAACGCAACACTGATTCTGGCAAGCGCTACACCAAGCATTCTCAGCTTTGCAAAAGCAAGGCGCGGAGATTACATGCTGCTTGAGATGCCGCAGAGAGTGATGGACCGTCCGCTTCCTTCAGTTGAAATCATAGACATGAGAGAGGAACTGGAAAACGGGAACCGGACGGTACTGAGCGGAGAACTGCGGAAAGCCCTGAAGGATTGTATTGTCAGAGACGAGCAGGCAATGCTGCTGATGAACAGACGGGGATACAATTCTTTTGTAAGCTGCCGGTCCTGCGGATACGTCGTTAAATGTCCAAACTGTGATATCAGTATGACATATCATATTAACAGCACAGACGGACTGCTGAGATGTCACTACTGCGGGCAGACATTGCGTCCGCCGGACAAATGTCCGGAATGCGGCGGTAAATATATTCGCTATTTCGGAGCGGGAACACAAAAGGTAGAGGAGGAAGTAAACAAACTCCTGCCTGGTATTTCAACAGTACGTATGGATTACGACACGACATCCGGAAAAGACGGTCACGGTAAAATTCTGGAAGAGTTCCGCAGCGGCAGGGCAAGGATTCTGATCGGAACCCAGATGATCGCAAAAGGTCTGGATTTTCCCAAAGTAACGCTTGTTGGCGTCATAGCAGCAGACATGACACTGAATCTTCCGGATTACAGAAGCCGCGAAAGGACTTTCCAGCTGCTGACACAGGTGGCGGGAAGAGCCGGACGGGGGGAAAAGCCGGGAAAGGTTATTGTTCAGACTTATAAACCGGAGGATCCGGTCATCAGATATGCTGCAGGCCAGGATTACCGATCTTTTTTTGAAGATGAGTTCAGAAGGAGAAGACGGGGATTATATCCCCCGTTTACAATGCTGGCGCGATTCCTGACGGAAAGCGTGAAGTCAGAAGCAGCTGAAGAAGCAGCAAAGCATCTGGAAGAGGAAACCCGGAAAAAGATTGAACAGCATCCTGCCTGGGGAAAGAAAATGCTTCTGATTTCCAACGATACGCCAAGTGTTAAGGTGCTGAGAGGCAAGTACAGGCGCCATGTGGTAATGAAACTACTTGTGAGTCCGGAAACAGACCAGCTGATTGCGGCATTGACAGAGATGGCAAGGGAACCATATCCTGATACGGAAATCTGGTTTGAAGTAAATCCGACAACCATGATGTGATGCATCCCTATACAAAAAGAAAAGACATATGAACTGACATATTCAGCAGAGAGGACAGATAAAATGGGCATCAGAAGGATCGTAACACTTGGCGATGATACACTGAGAAAAAAATGCAAACTGCAGGAAAAGTTTGACAAGCGACTGGCAGTGCTGCTGAAGGATATGGCAGATACCATGTATAAGGCGGAAGGCGTCGGGCTGGCCGCACCGCAGGTCGGAATCCTGCGGCGGATTGCTGTGGTTGATATAACAGAAGACCACAGCGGTTTACTGGAAATGGTAAATCCGGAAATCATTGAACGGGAAGGGGAGCAGACAGGAAGAGAGGGATGCCTCAGCGTACCCGGCCGGCAGGGAGTTGTCACCCGTCCCATGAAAGTCAAGGTCAGATTCCAGGACAAGAACGGGGATGCTTATGAGGTTGAAACGGAAGGCTTTGAGGCACGGGCAATCTGCCATGAACTGGATCATCTGGACGGCAGGCTTTATATTGATGTCATGGACCGTGAACTGACAGAGGAAGAGATCAAAGGACACATTCCGGAGGATGATGTTCAGTGAAAATTGTTTTTATGGGAACCCCTGATTTCGCAGTTCCGGTGCTGAAGGCGCTTATTCGGGAAGGATATGAAATTTCCGGTGTATTTACCCAGCCTGACCGACCCAAGGGGCGGGGGAAAAGGCCGGTACCGGGACCGGTGAAGATTGCTGCAGAGGAAGCCGGTATACCGGTTTTTCAACCGGAAAAGATCAGACGGGACGGCGTGGAAACGCTGAAACAGCTGAAACCGGATCTTTGCGTAACGGCAGCTTTCGGACAGATTCTCAGCCAGGAAATCCTGGATGTTCCTCCGCTCGGAAACATCAACGTTCATGCATCCCTGCTGCCTAAGCACCGCGGTGCAGCACCGATTGCCTGCTCAATTATGAAAGGCGACCGGGAAACAGGAGTAACAACAATGTTCATGGATGCCGGTATTGATACCGGTGATATTCTGCTGCAGGAAAAAACACAGATCGGAGAAAGTGAAACCTGCAGTGAACTGACTGAGCGTCTGAGCAGGATCGGTGCGGAATTGCTGGTCAGAACTGTTACGGAACTGGAAAAAGGGACGCTGAAACGCATTCCGCAGAATGAATCGGAAATGACATATGATCCGATGCTCGAAAAAAGGATGAGTATTGTGGATTTCACACAGGACGCCGATCTTGTGCGCGGATGTATCAACGGCCTGAATCCCTGGCCATGTGTGACGGTTCCGCTGGGAAACGAGCGGCTGAAACTGCTGCGTGCCGTGAATGAAAAAGCAGACGGAACACCTGGCTCCGCAATTGTTACAGACCCGAAGAAAGGACTGGTGATTGCCTGCGGGAAAGGTGCAGTGCGTATTCTTGAAGTCCAGGCGCCGGGCGGCAAACAGATGAGGACAGAAGATTATCTTCGCGGACACGGTATCCCTGAAGGTACCAGCTTTAATGAGGTACAGAAATGAGAGAACAGAAAAGCATGGAGGGACTTGAAACCCGCAGGATTGCCCTGAAAGTGATCCGGCAGGTGACAGAAGAAGGCGCATATGCTTCGCTTGCGCTGGACGCCGCCCTGAAAAACTGCGGTCTTTCCGGGACTGACCGACGGCTAGTATCACGGCTTGTTTATGATACGCTTGATCATCTGATCAGTCTGGACTGGATGCTTGAGCAGGTTATGGCAAAACCGGATACAGATATCAAGCTGAAAAACATCCTGCGTCTTGGCGCCTGCCAGATTATGCTGGAGGACAGAATCCCTGACAGCGCTGCCACAAATCTGTGCGTTCATCTGTGCACGGAACTCGGGATGCCGGGACTGAAAGGCGTGTGCAACGGTATACTGAGAAATCTTGTGCGCAAAAAAGATGAACTGAACAAGCCGGATAACAATCAGGATCCGGAGAAAGCTGCATCTCTGAAATACAGTATTCCGCAATGGATCTATCGGATGCTGCGGGCTGAATACGGTGAGGAAGCAGAGCAGATTCTTGGATACCGGAATACAGAAGAGGGATGGATGATTCGTCCAAACCTGACAAGGATCGATGATACAGCGTTTGAGAAGCTTCTTGATAAAAAGGTGTGGAAGAAGGAAAAAACTGTACTTCCACATGCATGGAAAATCAGCGGCGCAAAAGATATCTCACGTGATGCGGATTACCTGGCGGGGCATTTTTCCATTCAGAGCGGTGGAAGCATGATGGCCTGCCTGGCAATGAATGTAAAAAGAGGACAGCAGGTACTCGACTGCTGTGCTGCCCCGGGAGGCAAAACATGTTATCTTGCCGAAACGATGAACGGAACAGGACGTGTTCAGGCATGGGATATTCACGAACACAGGGTTGCCCTGATAGAAGCCCAGGCAAAACGACTCGGACTTGAAAATATCCGGCCAATGGTACGGGACGCATCCAGACCACGGGAAGACCTGTACGGTTCAATGGATGCAGTACTGCTGGATGCTCCGTGTTCAGGACTGGGATTTATGGCACAGAAGCCGGATGTCAAGCTCAGGGTTACAGAGGAAAGCGTACAGGAATTGACGGAACTACAGCAAGAACTGCTTGACACAGTGTGCTGCTATGTAAAACCCGGCGGAACTCTGGTTTATTCAACCTGTTCCATTCTGAAGGAAGAAAACGAATACCAGGCAGAACGCTTTCTTGAGCGGCATCCTGAGTTTGAGGAAACTGAACTTCCGGACAGTATTCCGGAAAAATTCAGGAGGTACAGGAAGCGGGGACTGCAGCTTCTGGAGTACCGTGACGGAATGGAAGGCTTCTATCTGATCAGGATGAGGAGAAAAGATGACTGAACTGACCGGGATGACCTGCGAAGAACTGACTGCATGGATAAAAACGCAAGGGTATCCGACTTTCCGGGGAAAACAGGTTTTCCGCTGGATTCACCAGGGCGCTGATTTTCATGAAATGACCAATCTTCCCCTGGATATGCGTGAAAAGCTGAGCCGGATCGCTGTTGCGCAGCCCGTTGAAATCAGGCTGGAAAGAAAAAGTCCGTCAGACGGGACTGTGAAGTTCCTGTATGAACTGAAGGACGGAAACTGTGTTGAAGGTGTGCTTATGCGATACAAATACGGCATGAGCCTGTGTATTTCAACACAGGTCGGATGCCGTATGGGCTGCCGTTTCTGTGCGTCCACACTGGAAGGACGGGTAAGGGATCTGACAGCCGGAGAAATGCTTGGGGAAATTCTGTGCGCAAACCGCTATCTGGCACCGGAAAAGGAAAAAGTAAGTCATGTAGTCCTGATGGGCAGCGGGGAACCGCTGGACAACTATGACAATGTGGTTCGTTTCCTTCATCTGTTAAGGGAAGAAGAAGGAATCAGGATCAGCCTTCGCAATGTGTCACTTTCAACATGCGGTATTGTTCCAAAGATGTATGCGTTTGCAGAGGAAAACCTTCCGGTAACACTTTGTGTTTCGCTGCATGCGCCAAATGATGAAATCCGGCGCCAGACAATGCCTGTTGCATATTCCTGGTCAATCGCAGAAATTCTGGAAGCATGCAGAAATTATATCCGAAAGACCGGCAGAAGAGTGATTTTTGAATATGCGATGTCAGACGGGATCAATGCAGGAGAAGAACAGGCAAGAGACCTGGCGGAACTGCTTCGGGGGATGCAGTGCCACGTCAATCTGATCCCGCTGAATACAGTTGAGGAGCGGGACATGAAGAGCGTGACAGAAAAGAATGTACAGAAATTCCTGAAGATTCTGCAGGATAAAAACATTTCAGCAACCAGAAGGCGTGAAATGGGCGATGATATCGACGGCGCATGCGGACAGCTCCGCAGAAAGACGATTAACAGCTCAAAGGGAGAATAAGAAATGCGAAAGTTTAACCTGAAAGGAACCGCGGCAGACAGGATGAAAGGTATTCCCCGTGAAGAACCAAATCCGGGCATTGAAGCAGCAAAAAAAACTGATGCCGGTCCCATAGACCCTGGATTTACTGAAGAACAGGGCTTGTTTCAGTGCGCATGGCGTACCGATGTGGGTAAACTTCGTAAAAACAACCAGGATGCAGTTATTCTCGGAAACGGTCTGATCGGCGTGGCTGACGGCATGGGCGGACATAAGGGAGGAGAAGTGGCTTCCGCCGGACTGCGGGACGGGCTTCTTCGCGAAACAAAGGATATTCATCCGGATAAAACCAAGCTTGAGGAAGCCATCAATACAGTCAATCATGAGCTTTGGCTGAAGCAGGAAAATGATGCTACCCTTTCAGGAATGGGAACAACCCTGACAGTGCTGTGGCCGTCAGAAACAGAAATGATTATCGGCCAGATCGGTGACAGTCGTGCTTATCTTTTGCGTGACGGAGAACTGATTCAGATCACAAATGATCACAGCATGGTTGCAGATATGGTTCGTAAGGGTGTGCTGACCGAAGAACAGGCAGCCTGCCATCCAATGCGCAATTATATTACCAGAGCTGTCGGGACAGAAGAAAATATACAGACAGATCTGACGGTACATGACAGAAAAAGAGCAGACAGGTGGCTGGTCTGTTCTGACGGATTATACGGAATGATCACGAAGACACAGCTTTTGCAGATGATGATGACAGAAGATCTGGAGAAAGCAGCCGATGAACTGCTTCAGGCTGCATTGCTGGGAGGCGGAAAGGATAATATTTCCCTTGTGCTGCTGCAGGACAATACAGATATTCCTGAAAAAGCAAACACTGAAACAACGGAAAGCATCCCGTCCGATATAACTGATCCGGAGGAGGTGACGGATCAGTGAAGGAAAAAATCCTTGCAAACCGTTACCGGCTGACAGAACAGATTGGAATCGGCGGAATGGCAATTGTTTATCGCGCCGTGGATCTGAGAACAGGTCATAACGTTGCAGTAAAGGTGCTGCGTCCTGAATATAACGAAGACAGTGAATTTATCAGCCGTTTTCAGCGCGAAGCAGAGGCAGCCAGCAAAATGACTCACCATAATATTGTCAACCTGCTTGATGTGGGTATGGATGGTGAGAACCGCTATCTTGTAATGGAATATGTTCAGGGGAAAACTCTGAAAACAGTTATTCAGGAAAGAGGGAAACTGAGCCCGGCACTTGCAGGACAGATTGCGATCCGTATTCTGAGTGCGCTGGAACATGCACACAGGAACGGAATTGTTCACAGGGATATCAAACCGCAGAATATACTGGTTCATGCCGACGGACATATAAAAGTGGCAGATTTCGGTATTGCCAGGATTGCAAACAGTTCCACGCTGACCAAGGGTGACAACGTCATGGGATCAGTGCACTATTTCTCTCCGGAACAGGCAAGAGGAGAAGGAGCAAACGCGACAAGCGATATTTACTCAACCGGTATTGTATTGTATGAAATGCTGACCGGCAGGGTTCCCTATGACGGAGACAATCCCGTTGCGGTGGCTATGCAGCATCTGCATGCTGCACCTGTTCCAATCCAGAACCTGGCACCCGATGTTCCGCCCGCGCTGGTACGGGTATGCATGAAGGCAATGGAGAAAAATCCTGCCATGAGATATCAGACAGCCAGAGATATGGCTGCAGATATCCGCGCTGCACTGGAAAACCGCAGCGGAGACAGGCCTGTGTATCCTGAAAAAGAACTTGAGGTACAGCAACCAAAGCCCCAGCTCAAGGAAGAAAACAGACAGATTACGGATACCGGGAAGAACAGAACGGGTACAATCAGAAAAAGAAAGCAGGGGACTGTTATCCTGACTGTTCTGCTTACGCTGGCCATTATTACCGGATTTTATTTCGGAATCAAAACGATAATTGTACAGGTCTGGTCAACTGTGACGGTTCCGAATGTGATCGGGCTGAATGTTGAGGATGCAGAAAGAATTCTGGACAGGGAAGGGCTGAAATACAAGGAATTATATGTCAGTGACGCAAACCAGAAAGCAAATCATGTATGTATGCAGGTCCCGGGAGAGAACGAAATCATGCAGAAGGGTGACACTGTGATGCTTTCTGTTTCAAGCGGTCCCTCCCAGCTTCAGATGCCTGATTTGCTGGGCATGAATGTTGAAGAAGCCCAGGTTACGCTGAAGAATATGGGGCTGGTATCGTCGTATGAGACAGTCATTACAGACGAATATCCTGTCGGAACAGTGGTTTCACAGGAACCTGCCGCCAATGAAAAGGTGGACAAGGAATCCGCTATCAGATTTGCTGTAAGCGGCGGAAAGACAACCATACCTACACTTAAGAACCTTTCGCTGGATGAAGCGGAAGAAATCCTGAAACAGTATCAGTTGAATATAAGCCCTGTCCTGAAATACGATGAAACAAGGGAAGCAAAACTGCACGGATTGATCAAGGAACAGTACCCTGCAGAAAATATGGAAGCGAAGCTGTATTCAGAAGTCAGTCTGAAAGTGTATAAATATCCTACAGACCGAGCATCCCAGGACATCGAGTTCACACTGCAGAATACAGGAGAAGACGTGAATGTCCGGGTTGTTCTGACTGCCGAGGGTTCGGATATCGTTATTGAAGCTTTCCAGAATGTATATACGCCGGATCAGGACAGGCAGCAGCACATTACCATTGACCTGCCGGATTACAGGACTTATCAATGTGTTGTCTATCAGAACAACGAAGCGGGAGAACCTTTTACGGTTGGAAACGGATCGGATGAGGAATAAGCAGGAAAAAGACATTCAGCAGGAGAAAAACAGCATGAAGCAGGGAACCCTGGTCCGTGGAATCGGTAGCTTTTATACTGTGAAAGATGCTGAACAGAATGAATACATTCTACGATGCAAGAAAAAATTCAGGCACGAAAGGATTGTGCCGATGGTTGGGGATGAAGTCCTGTTTCTGCCGGGCCGGGGAGAAGAACACGGATGGCTGGAAGAAATCCTACCGAGGAAGACGGTCTGCCTGAGACCACCGGTTGCAAATGTTACCAGACTTGTGATTGTGATCGCTCCCGTACCGGAACCGGATCTGCTGCTGGTTGACCGGCAGATTTCAAGAGCGTTCAGCCAGGGAATGGACATTGTGATTGTTGTCAACAAATGTGACCTGGACATGACGCTTTGCGAACGCATACAGAAAGAATACTCCGGAACAGGAATCCGAATCATTCCGGCTGCTGCAAAAACAGGAAACGGTCTGGATAATGTCAGGAAGGCACTGAAAGGAGCGTTGTGCTGCTTCACCGGGCAAAGCGGCGCCGGGAAAAGCACGATGCTGAATGCTCTTCTAGGGCTGAATCTTGAAACAGGTGATGTTTCCCAAAGAATCCAGCGCGGAAAAAACACCACCAGGCATACTGAACTGATTGAAAAAGACGGGCTCAGAGTCATGGATACAGCGGGATTTAATCTCCTCGAAGCCGAGACTGCACTGGAACCGGGAAAGCTAAAGGAACGATATCCGGAGTTCATTCCATATGAAGGAAAATGCCGGTTCAGGGAATGCCTTCATGACAGGGAACCCGGATGTGCTGTAACCGAAGCTGTCAGACTCGGGAAAATCAGTCAGGGCAGGATTGAACGATACAGATTATTGCTTGCAGAAGCAAAAGAAGTCTGGAGGGAACGATATGATTAAAATTGCACCCAGCATTCTGGCTGCAGACCCACTGAATCTGGAAAGAGATGTCAGAAAAGCGGAAAAAGCAGGATGTGACTGGATACATGTAGATATAATGGATGCTCATTTTGTTCCAAACCTGGCTTATTCTGCTGACGTTGTCAGAAGACTGAAGGAAGTGACCGAACTTCCGCTGGATGTCCATCTGATGATGGATAATCCGGAAACCATGGTTGATCTCTTTCTTGATGCCGGTGCTTTCTGCCTTACCATTCATTCCGAGATCCATTCGGATATTGCTGCCATACTGAACAGAATCCGGCAGCGCGGACGCATGGCAGGAATCGCACTGAAACCGTCAACACCGGTTGAAATGGCCGAAAAGTATCTGAAGCTTGCCGATCTTACTCTCATGATGACGGTGGAACCGGGATTCGGAGGACAGAAGCTGGATGCAAGGGTAATCAGTAAAATACGCATGCTGAAAGACAGCGGTTACCAGGGTGAAATTGAAGCAGACGGAGGCATCCGGGAAGACAATCTTGAAATGCTGACATCCAACGGACTGACGGTGGCAGTTATGGGAACCGCATTGTTCCGTGACAGGAATATGACGGCCTGTATCAGGCGGCTGCACCAGATTGGCAGCCTGGAATGACAGCGAAAGAAACGGATACAGGAATATGATTTACAGACAGGATACGATCGCCGCAATCGCCACGGCACCCGGCAACGGAGGAATCGGTATCATACGGATCAGCGGCCAGGAAGCTGAAAAGATCCTGATGAAAGTGTTTCGTGCAAAAGGATATGACAGGCAGGTTCCTGAATCCCATCGAATGATGTACGGGACGCTGACTGACGAAACAGAAACCGTTGATGAATGTATGGCAGTTCTGATGCGTGCCCCCAGGAGCTATACCAGGGAAGATGTGGCAGAAATACAGCTGCATGGCGGAAGCTACGTGGTAAACCGGGCTCTGGAGCTTTGCCTGAAGAACGGGGCGAGGCTGGCTGAAGCCGGAGAGTTTACCCGACGCGCGTTTCTGAACGGACGTGTGGATCTGAGCAGAGCTGAAGCAGTAATGGGTATGATATGTGCCCGCAGCGAACAGGAACACAAAGCTGCGGTCCGTCAGATGAACGGCGGTGCCGCTTCATTTATCAGAAGGTTTTCAGACGAATTGTACGGAATGCAGGCGGGCCTTGCGGCATGTATAGATTATCCGGATGAGATTACGGATGAAGAAGGGGCAGGCCAGCTGAAAAACGGACTGGAGAAGCTGATTGCCGGGCTTGAAGAATCAATAGATGAACGAGCATCACGAATGATTCACCAGGGATTGCAGGTTGCGCTGATCGGAAGACCGAATGTGGGGAAAAGCAGCCTGCTGAATGCATTGCTGGGAGAAGACAGAGCAATTGTTACAAATATACCCGGGACAACAAGAGATACTGTCTGCGGAGAAATGACAATCAATGGGTTCCGTGTGATGCTGACAGATACAGCGGGCATTCACACAACAGAAGATCCTGTGGAAAGGATCGGTGTTGAGCGTTCGGAAAAAGCAAGAAAAGAAGCAGATATAACATTGCTTGTTCTGGACGGTTCAGAAACACTGAATGACACGGACGTTGATCTTCTTACAGACTTCAGCGGAGACGGAGCCGTCATAATCAACAAAACGGATCTTCCGCAGACGATAACTGAACAAACCGTTCATTCGATCTGTCCGGCGGTGACATGCATCACAGTAAGCACAAAAGATCCGGAAAGCCTCAGAGCGATTAAAGCCCTTTTTGAACAATACATTCAGGTTTCAGACACACTGTCTCTGACGCAGCCACGGCATCTTGACGCAGCACGGCGTGCGCTGAGTCATCTGAAAGATGCCATGAAGACGCTGGAAGAATACACACCGGATCTGGCAGCTACAGATCTTCAGGCTGCACAGGCTGCAATCAGTGAAATAACAGGAGACAATGCTGACGAAAAGCTCCTGGACCATGTTTTTTCCATGTTCTGTGTAGGAAAGTAAAAAGAGGTGACGAAAGTGAATGAATACCAGAAGGTGATCCGCGGGAGGGACAGCCTGAAGAAGCTTCCGGAAATCATGAAAAAACTGGAAATCCGCAATCCGATGATTGTCGGTATGGAACCGCTGACAGGGACCCTGCTGAAAAAGAACCCGGTACTTCTTTCATCACCGGTTTTTTCGTCCTTTCACCCGAATCCGGATCTTGCGGACACTGAAGCAGGCGCAAGACTCTATCTGCTTGAAAAATGCGACGGACTGATTTCAATCGGCGGCGGTTCCAGCATTGATACAGCCAAGGCAATCAAAACAAGACTGAATGCGGAAACAGAAGAAGATGTTATTCACAGCCGACTGAATCATAATATTCCCTGTCCGCATATTGCTGTACCTGGAACAGCGGGTACAGGATCTGAAGCAACACAGATTGCCGTAGTATATGTCAATGACATCAAAGTCAGCCTGAACAACGCAGAACTCAAACCCGAAGCTGTGATTCTGGATTCAACCCTGCTGGATTCCCTGCCGGAATACCATAAAAAATCATGTGCGCTCGATGCGCTGGCTCAGGGCATAGAAAGCTACTGGAGCAAGGGATCAAATGATGACAGCAAGGTGCATGCTTATCTCGCAATTATCGGCGTGCTTGATAATCTCAAAGCGTACCTTGAGGGCAATCCGCATGCTGCCGATGAAATGCTGGATGCAAGTTTTCAGAGCGGAAAAGCTATTCAGATTACAAGGACTACTGCAGCACATGCCATGTCATATATGCTGACAAAAAAAATGGGTATCGCACACGGACATGCATGCATGCTTACATTGCCCACATTATGGGAAATGATGCAGGAACATGAGGAAATGAAAGAACTGCTGACGGATCTGAGTGCCAAAATGCGGCTTGGTGATATGAGAATGGCTCCCAAACTGCTGAAAGGAATCCTGTATGATCTTGAAATGAAAATTCCTGAAGTTCCAGACGAAGACATGCTTGAAGAACTTGCATCTTCCGTGAATGTGGAACGCCTGAACAATCATCCCGTAAAGCTGACAAAAGAGGAGATAAAAACTGCATACAGGCGCTCTATGACCCCTTTGTGTGAAAATGAAAAGCAGGCCTGCATAGATATATGGAGGTATTACGGGAGGGGAATCCATGAGTGACAACATTCATGCGGGACATCGGGAAAAGATGAGAGACCGCTTTATCCATGATAAAGGTTTTGAAAATTTTGAGGATCATCAGATCCTGGAAATCCTGCTTTTTTATGCAAATATGCGAGGTGATACAAATCCTGTTGCACATGCGCTGCTTGAAGAATTCGGCAGTCTGAAAGGCGTGCTGGAAGCCAGGCCTGAACAACTGATGCAGGTTAAAGGCATCGGAAAACAGCAGGCTGTACTGATCAGCATGGTTGTGCCGCTTACCAGGGTCTGGCACCGATGCGCAATGGCTGTCCCTGACAAAATCAGTAACAGCAGGGAAGCTGAGGATTACTGCCTTTCCATTCTTGCAGGAGAACGCACTGAACGGTTCTATGTTATTTCGCTGAATGCAAAATGCAATGTCCTGGGAAGAAGGAAGATATCCGAAGGATCACTGAGCGAAGTGTCAGCCTATCCCAGAATGGTGATGGAAACTGCGCTGAACTATAATGCGCACAGTGTGCTGCTCTGCCATAACCATCCGGGAGGCACATGCGCTCCTTCTCCGGAGGATATTTCCTCAACCATTCAGCTGCAGCGCCTTCTGAATGGTGTGGGAATACTTGTACTTGATCATATCATTGTAGCCGGAGACAAAACCTACAGCATGATCCAGCACGGAGATATTGACTACCGGATTAAAGGAAGATGACCAGATGAAAAAAGCAGGAAGGCATATCATAAAATGGGCAGTCATTATCACGCTGACCGGAATCATTGCATTTGCAGGAACAGTGGGATATATCTGTATACGGGAAGGAAGTGTACCCAAAGCAGTGCCTGAAGAAGCCAGCTATGATGCGATCATTGTACTCGGAGCACAGGTAAAACCTGACGGAAGCCCGAGTGTCCAGCTTGGATGGCGTCTGGATGCGGCATACGAAGCATATCAGAAGAAACAGGTTCCCGTTGTGGTATGCGGAGCACAGGGAAAAGACGAACCTGTGACAGAGGCTGCGGCAATGAAGGCCTATCTGGCTGATAAAGGAATTCCGGAAAAGGATGTTCTGTATGACCCTGCATCATTCAATACACGTCAGAACCTGAAAAATGCGGCTGCTCTTCTGAAGGAAACCGGAGGCATAAAAAAGGTGCTGATTGTCACAAGCGATTATCATGTGCCGAGATCAATGGCACTTGCAGGGGATCTTGGCTTCGAAGCAACCGGCCTCGGAAGTCCGTGCAAACCGGAATACTGGATAAAAAACCACGCAAGAGAAGCATTGGCCTGGTGCAAATACTGGGGTGTAAAATACCTCCATCTGCCACTGGAGTGAAAAGATGAACAAGGAAGAAATCAGAATCAGACTGGAAAGGAATGCAATTGTCTGCGGGAATGAACTCCCGGAGAAACTGATGATTTACCTGCTGCTGCTGAATGAATGGAACAGCCGGATGGACCTGACAGCCGTAACAGAAGATGAAGAAACAGTTGACAAGCATTTCATCGACAGCCTGACTGTGCTGAAAACAGGTATCATCAAACATGAATCAACCCTGATTGATGTCGGAACAGGTGCCGGTTTTCCGGGAATGGTTCTTGCAATCGCACAGCCGGATCTTCAGGTGACATTAATGGATTCCCAGCAGAAAAGGCTTCTGTTTCTTGAAAAGGTCTGCAAGGAAACGGATGCAAGAAATGTGACAATTGTCCATGCCCGGGCGGAAGACGGTGCGAGAAAGCCTGAATTAAGAGAACAATTTGACTATGCTGCAGCGCGCGCGCTTGCACCATTAAATGTACTGTGTGAATACCTTCTTCCGTATGTAAAACCAGACGGGTATGCATTATGCTGGAAAGGACCGGCACTGGCGGAAGAAATGGAAAGCGGCCGGAAAGCTGCGCATTTGCTGGGCGGAAGAATGGAAATGCCGGCTTTCTGCGATATAGCAGGCAGGGAATGGAAACATATGATTCTGCCAGTCAGGAAAATACAGCACACGGGCAAGGCATATCCGCGTAAGGCAGGAACACCCAAAAACAAGCCGCTCGGGGTATAAAGATCAATCAGTAATCCTTGACTGTATTTTCAGCCAGGTGATATACTATGCCCAACGCGGTTGTGGTGGAATGGCAGACACCGGGGACTTAAAATCCCCTGCCCATAAAGCGTGCGGGTTCGAGTCCCGCCAACCGCACAATACAGAAGAACCTGCAGCGTGTTTCTGCAGGTCCTTTTATATCAGGAGTAAAACCGGTTCGGGCAGATATAACCTGCTCACTTATGGTGTGTCTTCCGAACCGAAAAGAAAACGTAAATCTATAACTGATCCCATTCTGGAACTGATCCATCCGGTTTTCCCGTTTTCCAGCCGAATCATATACCAGAGACCGGGCGTGATATCCAATACTTCAAATTCGGCTGAAGCAGGCGCATGTCCGATGACTTTTCCCTGAGTTCCGGGTTCTCTGCGAACATTCGGACTGTCTGTATCACGGACTTTGAATCGCAGTAAAGTCCGGAAATGCTCCGATCCGTCGGAAGAATCCGGTGCTTCAGAAGATGATCCGGACAATGTATTCACGAACCATTGTTTTATCAGATCTGTCCGGAAACTGTATGAAGCCTGTTCCAGGGAAAGTGTTTTGAAATCAGCGCGGAGCGTTTCGAGTTCCCGGTCTTTTTCTTCCACCATACCGGATAGGATGCCGTTTTCAGAAGCACGCCGTACGATGTCAGATTTCAGTGCTTCAATCTGACCGTCACGGTTTGAAAGATCGGCGGTTAAGCTTTCGACTTTTGCAGTCAGAAGTTCTATCTCTTCAGAAGAATAGTCAGAGCGAGAAGGAACATCAACATCCGCCTGTTCAGACACTGCGGTACTGAGTGAATCAATCCGGGCGTTTTTCTCTGTGATTTCTTTTTCAAGAGATTCGATCTTTCTGTCTTTCTCGGTTAAATTGTCAGAAAGCGTTCCGATCAGACCGGACTGTCCGGTGACTGCCTTTTCCAGCTCCCGGATACGGTCTTCTTTAGAAATGATTTCTGAGGAAAGTGAAGCAATCTGATCATCGGCAGCTTCAGAAGCAAAGGCTTCAACCTGCGCTTTCTTTTCTGACAGTTCAAGCTGCAGGGAAGCAATCATGCTTTCCTGCTCTTCATTAACGGATGCAAGTGATTTGATTTCTGTATCTTTTTCTGTCAGCTGCCGCCTTAGAGAATCGACCAGAAGGATATTTTCTTCAGATTCTGATGTCAGGGCATCGATCCGGGCAGTTTTATCCGCCAGATCCAGATTCAGGGTATTAAGCATACCGTTCCTGTCATCCGCATCGGCTGATAATGTCCTGATCTGCGTGTCTTTATCTTCGATATCCTGCTTCAGTTTTTTGAGCAGACTGTCCTTTTCCTGATTTTCAGCTGTAAGCGCTGTAATCCGGTCATCCTTCTTTTCCAAATCAAGCGTCAGCGAACTGATCTGCGCTGCCTTTTCCTCTGAATCGCCGGCAAGGTTACTGATTTCTGTTGCTTTGGACTCCAGAAGAGCAGTCAGCATGTCAATTCTTGTGTTTTGATTATCGGAATCTTTGGAAAGCAAAAGAATCTTTTCATCCCTGGAATGAATATCAGTGGAAAGAGTCTTTATCTGCTCATCTTTTTCGCTGTTGGAAGTGGTGAGAATGCTGATCTGTTCGGCTGTTTTTTCTGCTTCTGTGGTAAAAACAGCAATCCGGGCATTCAGCTCTTCTGCATCTGCAGAAAGCTTACGGATCAGGGCAGCGTTCTTCGACGACTCAACGGTCAGTGATTCAATCTCAGACTGTTTATCCATGAGATCAGCTGATACGGATTCAAACTGTTTATCTTTGGCTTCGGATTCGGCGGTCAGTTTTCTGATCTGCGATTTTTTTTCTTCAATATCGGCAAGAAGGGAATCAATACAATCTTCCTTGTCCTTCAGTTCTGTACTGAGAGAGTCAATAATACTGTCTTTTTCTTCAATACCGGCAGTGAGAACAATGATCCTGCGGGTTTTATCAGCTGCTGCTGTACGAAGTTCCTTCAATTCTGCGGAACTGGCTTCTGCGGCAGCGTTCAGATCAGAAATCAGTGTATCTTTATCACCGGCATCAGCGGTGAGTGTATTAATCAATGTATTCTTCTGAAAGATTTCATCCTTCAGTGTACCGATTAGAACAGACAGCCTGTTGTTTTCAGCAGTCAGTCCGGATATTTCTGATGACTGGCATTCGGTTTTATCAGAGAGGGTTTTGACCAGATCCACCTGTTCTTTCAATGAACCGGAGAGTTTGAGAATCTGAACTGCACCGGATTCATTTTCCCGGGACAGGTTTTCGTTCTGGTTTGTCAGGTCTGCAATCTGAATGCTGAGGGAATCAATCTGTTCATTCCGTTCATTCAGATCCCGCTTAAGAACACTGATCCGGCTGCTTTTTTCATCAGAATCGGCGGAAAGGGAAGAGATCGTGCTGTCTTTTTCAAGAAGCGAATCATTCAGCGTGCTGATTATCCTGTCCCGTTCAGAAAGAGCAGAACGGAGTTCGCTGATCCGGTTGTCACTGCTCAGACTGCCGTTGATAAACAGTACACAAAAAACAACAGAAAACACCAGAAGGAGAGAAATGATAATACCGGAGACACCTTTTTTCATAGATGCAATTCCCTTCTGAAAATGATATGAAAACAAAGATTTTTTATCGTTAAAGAACTGCCGCAAAATCCATACAAAGTTATTCTACACATCACGGATGACAATGTCAAACAAAGGAGTTGAGCCTGTTCCGTCAGAAGGTACAGGCACATCAAAAGAACCACCATATATTGTATTGACAATCCAAATATAAGACGTTATAATACATTTGGTTTTTAGCAGAGGAAGACGTCCATAGCACATCATGAAAATGACGGTAAGGAGGATCACATGGGGAAATATTTTGGAACTGATGGGTTCCGGGGCAAAGCAGGAGTTGTTCTGACGGCGGAGCATGCATTCAAAACCGGAAGGTATCTGGGCTGGTATTACGGAAAAAAACACCTGGATGACAAAGCAAAGATTGTTATCGGAAAAGATACACGCAGATCCTCCTATATGTATGAAAGCGCCCTTGCAGCAGGAATTACTTCCTCCGGAGCAGATGCATATCTGCTTCATGTAACCACCACGCCCTGTGTCAGTTATATTACGCGTACGGAGAATTTTGACTGCGGCGTGATGATTTCCGCAAGCCATAATCCGTATTATGACAACGGAATCAAGCTGATGAACGGCAAAGGCGAAAAAATGGATGACGATCTTCAGGATGCAATTGAAGATTATATTGACGGAAAAACCGATGAACTTCCTTTTGCGGCTGAGGACCGGATCGGATGCACTGTGGACTTCTATACAGGACGTAACCGCTATATCGGATACCTGACCAACCTGGCTACGAGGCCGTTTGATGACCGTGCGGTTGCGCTTGACTGTTCAAACGGAAGCAGCTGGATGATTGGTCCGGCAGTGTTTAATGCGCTGGGCGCGAAGACACACGTGATCCACAATAAACCGGACGGACTAAATATCAACAGGCAATGCGGAAGCACCCATATTGAATCACTGAAGGAATATGTCAGGGAAAACAAACTGGATGTAGGCTTTGCCTTCGACGGTGATGCAGACCGATGCCTGGCAGTGGATGAAAACGGTAATGAGGTAAACGGTGACAAGATTATGTATATCTGTGCCAAATATCTCAAAAGCAAGGGCCAATTGCCGAGCAACACCGTTGTCACCACGATTATGAGCAATTTCGGCCTTTACAAGGCTCTTGATGCCGCCGGAATCAATTATGAAAAAACTGCCGTAGGCGACCGTTATGTATATGAAAACATGAAAGCTTATAATCATCTGATCGGAGGAGAGCAGAGCGGACATATTATTTTCCGCAAGCATGCACGTACAGGCGACGGACTGATTACGGCGATTATGCTGATGGAGGTTATGATTGACACACAGCTGCCACTCTCTGTGCTTGCTGAAGGCTGCCGGATGTATCCGCAGGTACTGAAAAATGTTGTTGTTGATGACAAGGACAGCACCCTGGGTGAACAGGCAGTTATGGACGCAGTAAACGAATGTACTGAAGCGCTGGGTGAAACGGGCCGCGTACTTCTTCGGAAAAGCGGGACAGAACCTGTTCTGCGTGTCATGAGCGAAGCAACCAGTACAGAAGAATGCGAAAAGTATGTTGACCATATTATCAGCGCGATGAAAGAAAGCGGACATCTGATTGAGGTGAAGAAGTAATGCTGAAAACAAAAGATCTGTATGACCTTAGCCACACAAAAGCAGCTCCGATTCTGGAGAACACGGAGTATCCGTGGGAAGCACTTGACAAAATCAAGGATTTCATTGTTGAAACCGGAAAAGCACTGCCAAAGGACGAGTATGACGAAGTCAGCGAAAATGTGTGGATTGCCAGGGACGCGAAGATTTATCCGAACAATTATATCGGTGCGCCTGCAATAATCGGGCATGAAACCGAGGTACGTCCCGGTGCTTTTATCCGGGGGAGCGCCCTGGTCGGGGATCACTGTGTGGTCGGGAACAGCACTGAGCTGAAAAATGTTATCCTGTTTGACAATGTACAGGTTCCGCATTACAACTATGTGGGTGACAGTATTCTTGGATATAAAAGTCATATGGGTGCCGGTTCAATCACTTCGAATGTAAAAAGTGACAAACTTCCGGTGACTGTAAAATGCGGAAATGAAAAAATCGAAACCGGCAGAAAAAAGATCGGCGCTATGCTTGGAGACCGGGTGGAGGTCGGATGCAACAGCGTCCTGAATCCAGGTACGGTTATCGGCCGGGACAGCAATGTATATCCGACATCATGTGTCCGGGGTACCATTCCTGAAAAGAGCATCTGGAAAAACAACGGTACGATTACAGCAAAAAAATAAAAATCATTTCAAGGGGGAAATGACAATGAAAGTTATTATTGTGAAGGACTATCAGGACGGCGCACGGAAAGCAGCAGACATTATCGAAGAAATTGTAAGAAAGAATCCGCAGTGCACGCTTGGGCTTGCAACCGGATCAAGTCCTGTGGGAATGTACAGGGAACTGGCACGGCGCTGCAGCGAAGAAGGACTTGACTTCAGCAAAGTGCACAGTGTCAATCTGGATGAATATGTGGGACTTGACGGCAGCCATGACCAGAGCTACCGCTATTTTATGAACAGCAACCTGTTTGATCATATCAATATTGACAAGGCAAATACTTACGTTGCAAAGGGAATCGGCGATGTGTCCGCAAATCTTAAGGAATTCAATGAAATTCTGGACAAAACGGATATTGAAATACAGGTTCTGGGTGTCGGACCTGACGGACATCTTGGCTTTAACGAGCCGGGAGAAACGCTGTATGACGGTGCTCATGAGGAAACGCTTGATGATTCAACAATAGAAGCCAACAAACGGTTCTTTGCGAGCAAGGAAGATGTTCCGACCCATGCAGTTACAATGGGTATGGGCAATATCATGAGAGCCAAAAGACTGCTGATGATCATAAACGGGAACAAACAGGAAGCAGCAACAAAACTGCTGATTGAAGACCGGATTGATCCGAAATGCCCGTGTACATTCATGCGGCTGCACCGAGACGCGACAGTTATCATAGAGCAGAAGCTGGCAGATGAGATCGGATACAAAGGATAAACATGTTTCACGCAGAGAGGCTATTTCCCGGTATAACGCATATTACTGATCAGATGGGCGTCTGTTTTACCCTGATCGAAGGATCGACAAAAGCACTTCTGTTTGATACCGGATACGGAACAGAAAACGTTGATGCCTATGTCAGATCGCTGACAGATAAACCGCTGACTGTATTGCTTTCACACGGGCATCATGATCATATCCTGGGTGCAAGATGGTTCAAAGACACTTTTATGTGTCAGGAGGATCTGGACGAGTTCAGAGAAAGAACCGGGGATGCCCAGAGACGGAAAGTGATGAAGCAGGCAGAGGAGCGGGGAGTTTCTGTGCCGGATGATTTTATGTCTGCTCTGATCACTCTGCCGGCACCGGTTCGTTTTACACATCGAATCAATGGATTTGAATGTAAACAGATCAGTCTTGGCGGATTATCTGCACAGATGATTAAGGTGCCCGGACATACCCCCGGAAGTCTGGTGGTTTATGTACCGGAATACAGACTGCTGCTGACGGGTGATAACTGGAACCCGTGTACCTGGATGTGGTTTCCGAGTTCCCTGTCCGCCAGAGAATGGCGGAACAACATGCTTTCCGTGATCGGATGGCTTGAGTGCAGTAACGGAAACAGAATCGACAATGTAATCTGCCCGCATCAGCCGGGTGTTCACAAAGGCAAAGAAATAAAAGACTTTCTGGCATATATGAACGATAAGCGTATGACAGAAGCGCCGACGGCGGATATGGGAACGACGATCAATACGCATCAGATTACTGAAGATGGGAACGGATGGATACTGGTTTTTGACCGCGATAAAATCTGATAAAAAACAGGCTGCCGGAAGAAAACCGGCAGCCTGTTTTACAGTATCAAATGCTGAAAAGCAATTCATCATAAGTGGGGAACGGCCAGTAAGTCCTGTCTGTCAGGGTTTCAAGCGTATCTGCAGACTTGCGGAGATCCGCCATAACAGGAAGAACTGTGTCATGCATATAACGGGCATCATCCAGCGGATTGTCACCGACAGGATGATCATGCATTGCAGATTCCAGCCGATTCAGATCGAAGCTGAGCTGATCAGTGGAACGGCAGAGCGATGCAACCAATTCGTTGCCGCTTGTACATTCTCCGCCGATATTTCTGATGTGTCCGGCAGCAGCAGCCATGTCACCGGTATAACGGAGAACAGCAGGAAGAATCTGGCGGCGGGTCATCATAATCATCGTGTTGGCTTCAATCGCAATAATCTTTGCATAGGAATCCAGCCCGATGTCACGACGTGACCGCAGTTCAGATTCTGACAATACCCTGTGTGTTTCAAACAGACGGATATTTTTTTCAGCCGTATAGCAGGGCAGTGCGTCAACTGTGGAATCAAGACGGGCCAGGCCGCGTTTCGCGGCTTCAGAAAGCCATTCATCAGTATAATTGTTCCCGTTGAAAATGATACGCTTATGATCGTGTATGGTGCGGACTATCAGATCGTGCAGGGCAGTGCGAAAATCTTCGGCGTTCTCGAGTTCATCGGCGAACTGGCGCAGGCTTTCAGCAACAATCGTATTCAGTACAACATTCGCATCTGAAATTGAATCAGAAGAACCGAGAGATCGGAATTCAAACTTGTTGCCAGTGAAAGCAAAGGGCGAAGTACGGTTCCGGTCAGTTGTATCCTTCGGGAACTTCGGCAGCATGTGAACGCCGATTGTCATATCAGTTTTTTCACGGCCGTTATAATGCGAACCGGCTTCCAGCGCTTCAAGAATCTCAGTCAGTTCATCACCAAGGAAAATACTGATAACTGCAGGCGGAGCTTCACAGCCGCCAAGACGGTGATCATTTCCGGCAGAAGCGACAGATGCACGAAGCAGATCCTGGTAATCATCAACAGCCTTGATAACAGATGTCAGGAAGAGCAGGAACTGTGCACTCTCATGCGGACTGTCACCCGGCTCAAGCAAATTGTAACCTGTGTTTGTAAACATGGACCAGTTGTTGTGCTTTCCACTTCCGTTCACGCCTGCGAAGGGCTTTTCAGAAAGAAGGCAGTGAAGACCGTGGCGGCGCGCCACTTTTTTCATAATCTCCATTGTCAGCTGATTGTGGTCACATGCAACATTGACAATGGAATAAATAGGAGCCATTTCATGCTGGGCCGGTGCAGTTTCATTGTGTTCGGTTTTTGCCAGAACACCAACCTTCCATAGTTCTTCATTGAGCTCGGTCATGAAAGCCTGGACGCGCGATTTGATTGTGCCGAAGAAATGATCACCGAGTTCCTGTCCCTTTGGCGCGGGCGCACCAAAGAGTGTGCGCCCGGCAAAAATCAGATCGCTGCGCCGGTCATAAAGTTCTTTTTCGATCAGAAAATATTCCTGTTCGGGACCTACTGTCGGCATGACCCGGGTTGCATCCAGACGGCCGAAAAGCTTCAGAATACGGACAGCCTGCCTGTTCAGAGCTTCCATAGAACGGAGAAGAGGGGTTTTTTTGTCAAGCGCTTCTCCGCCGTAGGAACAATAGGCAGTCGGAATACACAGAACATGTTCCTTAATGAAGGCATAGGAAGTCGGATCCCATGCTGTATATCCGCGCGCCTCAAACGTTGAACGAAGGCCTCCGCTGGGAAGGGAAGAAGCATCTGCTTCTCCGCGGACAAGCTCTTTGCCGGAAAACTCCTGAATCACTTTACCGCCGGGGACCGGCGTGATAAAAGCATCATGTTTTTCGGCAGTGACGGAGTTCAGCGGCTGAAACCAATGGGTATAATGAGTAGCCCCGCGTTCAAGCGCCCAGTCTTTCATTGCGTTTGCAACAACACTCGCGACCTGCGGATCAAGGCGACGACCTTCATCAATTGTTTTATGGAGCGTTTTGTATGTTTCTTTCGGGAGACGCTGGCGCATAACGGAATCATTGAAAACATTGATACCGAAATTCTCCTCTATGAACGCCATCGGAACCCCACCTTTCGACGATATTGAATAATTCAGTTTAGAAGAGAAGCACAGGCGTGTCAAGGGGAAAAACAGATCTGATTATAAAAAAGTAACATTATATACATATCTTTTCAGCCTTTTTTATGGTATCATATATTCGCACGCTAAAGTGTGAAATTATGCAGGAAGTGACGTTTATGTTTGAACCTAAAATCAGGAATACACAAACTGATCTGCTGATGAGGGCTATCCTTGCGCTGAAAAACGAAGAGGATGCCTATCGGTTTTTTGAGGATTTATGTACGATTCCGGAGATCAAAAGTATCAGCCAGCGCCTTGAAGTTGCTTATCTGCTGGACAAAAAGGAAACATATCAGAAAATCGCAGATGAAACAGGCGCATCCAGCGCTACAATTTCCCGTGTAAACCGTTCGCTGACTTACGGTGCAGACGGATACCGCCGCGTACTGGATGCAATGGGAGAAGAAGAGTAAGCATGGACCTGAACGAATTGAACCCTGAACAAAAACGAGCCGCGGAAACACTGGAAGGACCAGTTCTGATCCTGGCAGGCGCAGGCAGCGGCAAAACACGCGCACTGACATACAGAGTTGCAAACCTGATAGATCACGGCGTTCCGGCCTGGTCAATCCTTGCACTGACATTTACAAATAAAGCTGCGAAGGAAATGAAGGAACGTGTTGAACGCCTGATCGGAGAAGAAAAGGCTGAAGAAGCCTGGATCAGTACATTTCATTCAACATGTGCGCGCATTCTGCGCAGGGATATTGAAAAAATCGGTTACAACCGGTCATTTACAATTTATGACGACGACGACCAGCAGCGTGTACTGAAAGAAATACTGAAACAGCTCAATATTGATGACAAATTCCTGCCTGTCCGGGAAATTCGGGCTAAAATCAGTGATGCTAAAAACAGGATGCTGACACCCGACGAATGGTTTCAGAAAACTTTCCGGGACAGAAGAAGCTCACTGATTCACGATGTAATGACTGAATATGAAAAGCGCATGAAAACACTGAATGCGCTTGATTTTGATGACCTGCTGCTAAAAACGCTGGTCCTTCTGGCGGATCATCCGCCGGTACTGGAGATTTACAGACGCCGGTTCCGCTATGTAATGGTGGATGAATACCAGGACACAAACCGGACACAGTATGAACTGCTTCGGCTGCTGACAGCAGAAAGCCGGAATTTATGCGTAGTCGGTGACGATGATCAGAGTATTTACGGATGGCGCGGCGCAGATATACGCAACATTCTCGAATTTGAAAATGATTTTCCGGATGCGGCTGTTATTAAACTTGAACAGAATTACAGATCAACCGGAAATATTCTTGACGCGGCAAACCAGGTGATTGCGCACAACGAAGGAAGAAAAGACAAAACACTCTGGACAGAGCATGATGCAGGTGAAAAAATCTCTGTTTACTGTGCGCAGGACGAACGGGAAGAGGCAGCCTGGATTGTCCGGAAGATACAGAACCTGAAGAACTGTGGCATCGGGCTCGGGGAAATGGCCGTGCTTTACCGTACAAATGCACAGAGCCGTATTCCTGAAGAGGTGCTGATGCAGGCCGGCATTCCGTACAGGGTATTTGGGGGTCAGAAATTCTATGAGAGAAAAGAAATCAAGGATATTCTGGCATATCTTCGTGTAATTGCGAATCCAGCTGATGATATTTCCCTTGCGCGGATTATCAATGTCCCGAAACGATCCATCGGCGATACAACCGTTGCGGCTTTGTCGGAAGAAGCAGTCAGGAAGGGCATTCCGATGTTTGCTGTGCTTGCCGTTCCTCCGGAGGAACTTGGAAGCCGTGCAAAAAAAAGTGTGACGGATTTTTTCCAGATGATGACAATGATGAGCGCCATGAAAGAGACAATGGAGCTTGAAGATTTTGTTGACACACTGATCCGCATGACCGGACTGGAAGAACAGTACAGGAAGGAAGACACGGAGGAATCTCTCAGCAGGATTGAAAACATTCAGGAATTCCGCGGCTCTGTTCATGAGTTTGCGATGCTTGGAGATAATCCAACCCTGGAAGGATATCTGGAAAACGTATCACTGGTAACCGACCTCGACCGGGCAGAAGACCGAGACGGATATGTTACGCTGATGACACTTCATTCTGCAAAGGGACTTGAATTTGACAATGTATTCATTCCCGGACTGGAAGAGGGGATTTTCCCGTCCGCCAGAAGCATGGAAGAAGACAACAGACTGGAAGAAGAACGTCGTCTTATGTATGTGGGGATTACACGGGCGCGCAGACGGCTGTATCTTACACGGGCGTCAGAACGTATGTTGTACAACCAATACAGCCATAACCCACCAAGCCGGTTTCTTGATGAAATACCGGCCAGGCTGGTACGGGAAGAGTTTTCCGGCAGCAACGGATTTATGCACAGCCGGCGACAGGACAGAAAAAACACCGGATACGAAGATACAGGATGGAAAGAGATACCCGAATACAACGGGTATAAAAACGTATCCGCATCAGCCCTCGGGAAACCAAAGCTGAAGATCAAAGGACATGACCTGAACAGCATTCCCGGTGTATCAAAGGGGTTTGTCAGCAGTAAAGCGGATAAGCTTGCCGGATCGGTTATGCAGAAACTGTTCAGACAGGGTGACCGGGTCCGGCATCCCAAGTTCGGCTTTGGACATGTGTCTGAAGTAACCGGAACAGGCGCAGAAGCAAGAATCAGAATCCTGTTTGACACTGAAGGAGAAAAAGAACTGTCTCTGGCTGTTGCACCGATCGTAAAAGTGGAGGAATAATAATGAACAGCGCCATGGAAAGGATGCAGGAACTTGTCAGGCGTCTGAATGAAACGGCATATGCCTATTATGTGCTTGACAATCCGGTAATCTCCGACATGCAATGGGACAGGCTGTATGATGAGCTGAAAAAGCTTGAAGCAGATACGGGGATCACGCTGCCTGATTCTCCCACCAGAAAGGTGGGGGGAGAACCGCTGAAAGGTTTTGAAGAACATCGTCATATTACGCGCCTGTGGTCGCTGGATAAAGTCCAAAGCATGGAAGAACTGGATGCCTGGATTGCAAGAACGGAGAAACTGGCGGAAAAGGAGAACCTGCAGTATTATCTCGAATACAAATTTGACGGGCTGACATTGAACCTGACTTACCGAAACGGGGACCTGATCCAGGCGGCAACAAGAGGAAACGGTATTACAGGGGAAGCAATTCTGCCTCAGGCAAAAACAATACATTCTGTACCGAAGTCTATTCCCTACAAAGGGATCCTGGAAGTTCAGGGAGAATGTATCATGCGCCTGAGCACGCTGGAAAAATACAATAAAACAGCGAAGGAACCCCTGAAAAACGCCAGAAATGCAGCAGCAGGCGCACTTCGGAATCTTGATCCGGCTATAACCGCTTCAAGGCATCTTGATGCTTTCTTTTATCAGGTAGGAACGATTGAAAACCCACCCTATGACAGTCAGCCCGGAATGCTTGATTTTCTGAAGAAGAACGGATTCCAGGTCAGTCCGTACCTCGGAAGCAGCAAAGGGCGTGAAGATCTGGAAGCGTGTATCCTTGAAATTGAGAAACACCGTGCCGAACTCGACTGGCTTATTGACGGAGTGGTCATTAAAGTCGGGGACTATGCACTCCGGGAAAAAATGGGATATACTGAAAAATTCCCGCGCTGGGGTGTGGCATACAAGTTCAAGGCTGAAGAGTGCGTTACCAGGCTGCTTGATGTAACATGGGAACTTGGAAGAACAGGGAAACTGACACCTCTTGCCCATGTTGAACCGGTGGATTTTTACGGCGTAACAGTGAAAAAAGCCACACTGAACAATCCTGCCGATATTCAGCGGAAGGATATTGCAATCGGATGTAATGTCTGGATCAGAAGAAGCAATGATGTAATCCCGGAAATCATGGGCCGGGCAGGTGAACCCGGTACAAACGAGATAAAAATCGAAAAACCATCCGTATGCCCGGCCTGCGGATGTAAACTGACGGAAAGAGGAGCCCATCTTTTCTGCATGAACCGGGAAACATGCAGGCCGCAGGCTGTTGCCAGACTTGCTCATTTTGCAGGGCGTGAGGCAATGGACATTGAAGGTTTCAGCGAAAAAACAGCCGGCCAGATGTATGATCAGCTGGGTATCAGACAACCTGCAGATCTGTATTTGCTGACTCCTATGGATCTGCTGATGCTTGAGGGGTTTAAGGAGAAAAAAGCCGCAAATCTGACAGATGCTCTGGAAAAGAGCAAACACTGCGAACTGGATGCGTTTCTGTTCGCACTCGGTATACCCAATGTGGGAAGGAAAACGGCAAGGGATCTGGCACAGCGGTTCGGAACACTGGAGAACCTGAAAAACGCGAACGAAGAAGCGTTGACAGCAATTCCTGATATCGGGGAAACCGTTGCCGGAAGTATAACAGAGTATTTCAGTTTTCCTGAGAATAATCAGATGATTGACAGGCTCTTTGCTGCAGGAATAAGTCCCAGGGAAATGAAAGCGGCCAGCGAAGGCGTTTTTTCAGGAATGAATATCGTAGTAACCGGGACACTACCTACGCTCAGCCGAAAACAGGCGGAAGATCTGATCAGGAGCCAGGGCGGAAACGCAGCCGGATCTGTCAGTAAAAAGACTGCATTTGTAGTTGTCGGCGAGGACGCAGGAAGCAAGCTTGCCAGGGCACTGGCCTTGGGTATTGAAACAATCAATGAACAGGAACTGCTCAGAAGGGCAGGAATTAAGGAGTGAGAGCAGGTTGTTTTCCGGAATAACAAGTATACTGAACGGATTACGGACAGATCCGGGCGGAACATTGATTACCCTGCTGTATGTGGCTGTGTGTATTCTTTTCAGCCTGATCATACATGAATGTGCACATGGATATGCAGCACTGAAATGCGGTGATCCAACCGCAAAATGGCTGGGAAGGCTTACGCTTGATCCGAGGAAACATCTGGATCCGCTCGGAACAATCTGTATGTTGTTTCTTCGTGTCGGATGGGCGAAACCTGTCCCGATCAATCCGAGAAATTTCCGGCATTACAGACGGGATTACATCATTGTTTCCCTGGCAGGAATTGCAACAAACCTGCTGATATGCATTCTCAGCCTTTTTATTTCAGCAATCCTGTCCAAGATCATATGGAACAAAGAAATTCTTGCCCAGATCAGTGCTTCCGGTGAAAAATCACTGCTGATCAATATATATAATGGTCTTATTCCATATAAAGTATATTCGGGAGAAATAAATGAAATATCCATGTATGCGCAGCTTCCCTGGATGCTGTATATACAGCGCCTTTTCCTGATGCTGGCACAGATGAATCTGGGTCTGGCTGTTTTCAACCTGATTCCTGTACCGCCTCTGGACGGTTATCGGTTTGTTGATCAGTTTGTATTCAAAGGCAGGCTCAGTCTGAACCCACAGACAATGCAGATTATTCATCTGGTTTTTCTGGTTTTATGTATGAGCGGTATGCTGACAGGGCTGCTTACAACAGTAAACAGTGCTGTCATGGGATTCTTTGCTTCCCTGATTTCCATGATCATATAATGATGGAGAAAGACTGATATCCGATGATCAACAGAGCATTCAAACTGAAAGATTTCGATGGGCCGCTGGATCTGTTGCTGACCCTGATTGGCAAAGCGCAGATTGATATCAGAGATATATTTGTGAGTGAAATTACAGAGCAGTATCTTGAAATCGTCCGGAATGCACCGGATCTGGATATGGATGAAGCAAGTGATTTTATTCTTATGGCAGCTACGCTGCTTGAAATAAAGAGCAGGGCCATGCTGCCGAAACCACCGAAGAGTGAAGAAGATACTGATCCGGAGACAGAACTGATCCGGAGGCTGGAAGAATACAAGCGTTTCCGGGAAACCGCAGAAAGCATGAAGGAATTTGAGGATGCGGCCAAACGTGTATTTACAAAACTGCCTGAAGAATATCCGCTTCCTCCGCAGGAAATTGAGCTGACAGGACTTACGCTTGACGGCCTGCGTGAAGCATTTCTGAGAATCTGGCAGAGAAAACCGCAGTTTGATGATGATCCGGAAAGCAATCATTATGCTCCCAGAAACATCCACAGGGACAGCCATACTGTGCAGGACTGTATGCTGAACCTGATGTACCGCATCAAAAAGAAAAAGAAGATTCGTTTTGAGGATGCTTTTTCGGAAGCGCCGACAAGGGAAGAAGTCGTCACATATTTTCTGGCTGTACTTGAACTTCTGAAACTCGGGCAGATGCATGCAAGACAGGACGATGTTTACGGCAGCATAGTACTGATTGCGGGCAAAGCACGAATCAAAAAAACATGGGATCTGACAGAAATGACCGGGGAGGAGGACAAAATTGAGCAATGAAGAGGGAAACCTGAGAGGGAGAATTGAAGCTGTTCTTTTTGTCGCCGGCGAAGCTGTTTCGATCAAGGATCTTGCAAAAGCATTTCATCATGATGAAAAGGAGATCCTGTCCGCCCTGAATACGCTTCGTGATGAATATGATTACAATCAGCGCGGATTTGTGCTGAAAAGGTTTAATGACAAGGTGCAGCTTGCGACACGGCCTTTATATGCCGGTGATGTTGTCCGGCTTCTGCAGCCGGTACAGCAGCAAAGCCTGAGCCAGGCAGCTATGGAAACACTGGCAGTTGTTGCTTATAAACAACCGGTAACACGCGCTGAGGTGGAGCAGATCCGCGGTGTTAAATGTGATTACAGCCTTCAGAGCCTGATGAACAAAGGCCTGATTCGCGAAGCTGGCCGAAAGGATACGATCGGCAGACCAATCCTGTTTTCGACAACAGATGAATTCCTGAGCCACTTTGGACTGGAGGACCTTGACCATCTGCCGCCCATGCCGTCTCCGGAAGAGAAACCGGCAGAAAATGAAGTCAATAATGAAATGCCTTTAGACAGTGAATAATGCACTGAACAGGAATATAATAAAATGCGTCAAGAAAGGAGAAAAGGAAATGGATGAGCAGAGAAGACCGAGATCCAGGGAAAAAAGGGTCATCAACGAAGGTAAGGGTGTTGAGAAAAAAGGCGAAGGCCTGGGTACCGGTCCGGTAAACAACACAGGAAATTACGCAGACCGGAGAGAACAACAGAAAAATCCTGTGCAGAGCAGTTCTTTCGGTCAGCAACGGCCACAGGCCGGCAGGAACGGTTCGTACGGACAGCATCCTGCACAGGGAATAAACAATCCGTTTGGCAGTCAGCAAAAGCCTCAGCGGCCGCAGAGCGGCGCCGGCTTTCCATTCGGACAGTCCGGAACAGCTTCGGGGAATACAAATCCATTCGGAAACAGCCGTCCGACATCCGGTTCACCCAACTCTTTTACAGGCAACCGTCCGGCTTCCGGTTCTTCCAATCCTTTTGCAGGTTCCGGAGCTGCAAAACAATACAGCAGTGCAGTAAAACAGAACGGTTCCGGTTCTCAGCGCTCTTCCGGATCCGGATCAGGCATGGGCGGCGGAAAACTGATTCTGATTATTGCAGTGCTTGCCCTGCTTTTCGGCGGCGGGAAACTGGGCGGTTTATTCGGCGGAGAAGAAACAGGGATCACAACAGGTACAACGCAGACCGGGACATCTGTTTCCACGCAGCAGAACGGAAGCGGCGGAATGGATATCAGCAACCTGCTCAGTGCGTTTCTTGGATCAAGCGGTAATTCCGCCTATGATCTGGGAAGCCTGTTATCGGGATCTGCAGCAACATCCACAACAGGCACAGGTTCATTTGATTCTCTGATATCTTCCCAGAACGGACAGCAATATTTCACTTCTTCAACGGATGACAATTCTTCCGGACTGGATGAAACTGTTTCAAAAAAGGCCCGGGAAAAATATACTCTGCTCCGCGGCAATAACAAGGATACCATTACAATCCTTGTATACATGTGCGGTACTGACCTGGAAAGCCAGCAGGGCATGGCGACTTCAGATCTGAAGGAAATGGCAAACGCCACAATCGGAAAGAATATCAATCTGATTGTATATACAGGCGGATGCAGCAGATGGCGGAACAATGTTATTTCCTCCCGCACAAACCAGATCTACAGGATCAGTGACGGAAAGTTTGAATGCCTGGTGGATGATGCCGGAAATGCGAGTATGGTGAATCCGGATACGCTGGTATCCTTTATTCAGTTCGGGAAAAAGAATTACTCGGCAGACAGAATGTGCCTGGTTTTCTGGGATCACGGCGGCGGATCAGTCAGCGGCTTCGGATATGATGAAAAAGTCGGACACAACCAGTCCATGACACTGGCAGGAATCAACAACGCACTGAAAAAAGCAGATGTGAAATTTGATTTCATAGGATTTGACGCATGCCTGATGGCGACAGTTGAGAATGGACTGATGCTGAGTCAGTATGCAGACTATATGATCGCCAGTGAAGAAACTGAACCGGGCGTCGGATGGTACTACACGAACTGGCTGACACAACTTGGGAAAAACACCAGTATGCCGACAATTCAGGTCGGAAAAATAATTGCGGATGATTTTGTTGCTGTCTGCGAGCGCCAATGCCGAGGACAGGGAACAACACTGAGCGTTGTGGATCTTGCGGAATTACAGGCCACAATTCCAAACGAACTGAAGGAATTCAGCGTTGAGACCAATGAACTGATCCAGAATAAGGAATACAAAAAAGTTTCCACTGCACGGAGTAAAACCCGGGAGTTTGCGCAACAGACGAAAATTGACCAGATCGATCTGGTTGACTTTGCAAAGAATCTGGGCACAACGGAAAGCAAATCCCTGGCAAAAGCGCTTCAGAGTGCTGTGAAATACAATAAGACAGGCGGAAGTATAAGCCATGCATATGGCCTGAGTATCTATTTCCCCTACAAACGGGCTAACAAAGTCAGTCAGATGGTCTCAACCTATAAGGCAATCGGAATGGATGAAGAATACACACGCTGCATTCAAGAATTTGCCAGTCTCGAAGTCAGCGGACAGGTCAGCGCCGGTACGCCGATAACAGGTTACGGAAGCAACACGTCCGCATCTTCCGGACTGCTGGGAAGCCTACTTGGAGGCGGAGGCGGATATTCCTCTTCCTATTCCGCAGCCGGTCTTCAGGAACTGCTGGGCGGTATGTACGGAGGCAGTGCCGGCGGAAATACAGGCAGTATTCTTGACCTGTTTATGGGAAGAAGCATGACAGCGGACAATGCAGCAGAATATATCCTCGAAAACCATTTTGACACATCTGCGCTTACATGGAATAACGGCAAAATCACATTGCCGGAAGAACAATGGAGCCTTGTCACCGCTGTCGTTAAGAACGTGTTCTATGATGACGGAAGCGGCTTTATCGATCTTGGATGCGATTCGGAGTTTGAACTTAGCAACAATACGCTTATCGACAATTTTGACGGTACATGGCTGTCGATCGACGGTCAGCCGTTTGCGTACTATTATCTGAATGATGTGTCAGAAGGAGATGAATATGTTATTTACGGCTATTCTCCCGCAATACTGAACGGTGAAAGGGTTAACCTGATTGTCAATTTTGACAGCGAACGTCCGTATGGCTATATTGCAGGCGCACAGAAAGTATATTCTGACGGGGAATCCGATACGCAGGCAAAAATGATGATTGCAATCGGAAAAGGTGACAGAATTCAGTTCGTGTGCGATTACTATGATTATGACGGGAATTATCATGACAGCTACAAACTGGGTAATCCGATCACGCTCGGGAACACCTATGAAATTGCCAACACACCGATCAGCTCCGATATGAACAGATGCAGAGTAACATACCGCTTTACAGATCTTTACCAGCAGGATTACTGGACTCCGGCTGTGCAGTAATCTGCATAACGGAGAAAATACTTCTGCAAAAAAATGTGAAAAACAGCTGAATGAGGTTCCGATATGGACTTAAATGACAAAATAGAAAAAATACTTGAAAAGGTCCAAAAGGCTCCGCGATATACAGGCGGTGAGATGAATACGTCCGTAAAACCGTGGAATGAATGTCCGCTTCATTTTGGATTCTGTTTTCCGGATACATACGAAGTTGGTATGAGTCATCTGGGCATGAAAATCCTCTACGGACTGATCAACCGGGAAAGCTGGAGCCTGTGCGAACGTTTCTTCATGCCCTGGACTGATATGATTGCCCTGATGGAGGAAGAAAAGCTGCCTCTTCTTTCAACGGAAAGCCGGCATCCGCTGAATGAGTTTGATGTAATTGGCTTTACACTGCAGTACGAGATGAGTTTCAGCAATATCCTTGCGATGCTGAAGATGGGCGGTGTTCCTGTAGAGAGCAGAGACAGGGGAGAGAATGACCCCATTGTTGTGGCTGGCGGGCCGTGTGCATTCAATCCTGAACCGCTGGCGGACTTCATTGATGCATTCATGATCGGCGACGGAGAAGATGTCATGACGGAACTCAACCGTGTGATACTTGAACGGAAGGAAAAAGGACTCAGCAGGGATACGTGCCTGAAAAACCTCGCGAAGCTTGAAGGAGTCTACGTTCCGTCCCTCTATGATGTCGTGTATCATGAGGACGGAACGGTGGCTTCCGTTACTCCGAACTGTCCTGAAGCACTGCCGACAGTCCGGAAAAGAGTGGTGGTTGACCTTAATAACACTTTCTTTCCGGAAGAGCTTCCTGTTCCTTATACTGAAGTGATATTCGACCGGATCATGCTGGAAATCATGCGCGGATGTACCCGCGGATGCCGCTTTTGCCAGGCGGGCATCCTGTACAGGCCTGTCCGTGAACGGAGTATGGAAAAACTGATTGAGCTTGCTGAGAAACTGCAGCGTTCAACCGGATACGAAGAAATAAGCCTGAGCAGTCTTTCAAGCGGAGATTACAGCTGCCTGCCGGAACTGATCCGCGCACTGATGCAGCGGATGAAAGAAAAACGCGTGTCAATCTCACTGCCAAGCCTGAGAATAGACAGTGTGCTGAAGGAAAGCCTGGAAGAAACACAGCAGGTGAAAAAAACCAGTCTGACTTTTGCTCCGGAAGCAGGAACGCAGCACATGAGGGACGTGATCAACAAAGGCGTAACAGAAGAGGATCTTCTTGGAAAAGTAAGAGATGCTTTTGAAGGCGGATGGAGCAGCGTCAAACTGTATTTTATGTCAGGCCTTCCGGGTGAAACGACGGAGGATCTGGACGGAATTGCCGATCTGGCACGCAAGGTCATCGCAGAGTACTTCAATGTGCCGAAAACACAGCGGGCAAAGGGTCTGCGTGTAACAGTCAGCGTAAGTGTGTTTGTTCCGAAACCTTTCACACCATTTCAGTGGGCAGCACAGGACACAGTGGATACTGTTATCGGTAAACAGGAGCACCTGAAAGAGGTCCTGAATATAAAAGGTGTGACATTTCACTGGCATGAACCATATGTCAGTTACCTGGAAGCCTGCTTTGCCCGCGGAGACAGAAGGATGGGCGCTGTCCTGAAACGCGCATGGGAAAAAGGCTGTATTCTTGACGGATGGAACGAAACATTCCGGTTTAACACATGGATGGATGCATTTCGTGAATGCGGAATTGATCCTGCGTTTTATGCCAACCGTGAAAGAACAAAAGAGGAAGTTCTGCCGTGGGATCATATTGACTGCGGCGTGACAAAAGCTTTCCTGTGGCGTGAAAAAGAGAAAAGCGAACGGGCTGAAACGACCAAAGACTGCCGAAAGGGATGCAACGGCTGCGGATTGCAGCGATGGAAGGGAGTTTGCTCATATGCGAATGCTGGCGGTATTTGAGAAAGGTGAACGGATACGGCATATCGGGCATCTTGATATTCAGCGCAGCGTACAGCGCGGACTGAGAAGAAGCGGACTGCCGGTGGCATATTCCAACGGCTTCAATCCTCACATTCTTATCACCTTTGCCAGTGCACTGTCTACAGGCGCCTGCGGCACAAGGGAAATCATGGATGTGACCATGGCAGACGAGGTAAGTGCATCAGAATTTCTTGAAAAAATGAACCGGGCGATGCCGCTGGAAATGCAGTTGAGTGAGGCACGGGAAATCGATCAGAAGCATCCTGCGCTGATGGCTATGCTCCGTGCTGCAAAATATGATTTGCTGATCAGGGATCCGGAAAAGGCAGAAAAACTGATTGCAGCAATTCCGTCGATGATGGCGAAAGAGAGTATTATCGCCATGAGAAAAACAAAGACAGCGTTAAAAGAATGCGATATAAAACCACTGATTTATGAGCTGAAGGGGGAAAACCAGCATATCCTTGCAGTCCTTACGCTTACAGAGCGGGAAGCGTGTAAACCTGCCATGCTGACGGAAGCACTTGCAAAGGAAGCGGGTCTGGAGGGCGAAATCCGAATGCTGGTCACACGCACGGGACTGCTCGGTGAGGATGAAAACGGGAATCTGGTTCCCCTGGAGACATTGTAAACATGAAGAGAATGATCATTAACGGACCAGGATACTGTGCGGTTACTGAAGACGGGATACTGGTTGAATACATCAAAGCGGACCGGGAAGACCGGAACGGATGCATTCTGCTTGGAAAAGTAGAACGAATGATGCCCGGACTTAAGTGCGCATTTGTAGATATCGGCCGAAAGAAGAATGCATTCCTGCCGCTGGATGAAAACAGCGGCAGTTTCAGCGGTGTACCAGTCAGGTCGGGACAAACGCTGATCCTGCAAATCAAAAAGGAGGAATCCGGAGGAAAAGGCGCCTACCTCACAAGGGATATTGCGATACCGGGAAGCTGTGTAATCGTAATGCCGATGAACAGATATATCGGTGTGAGCAACAGAATCCCGGACGGTGAAGTCAGGAAGAGACTGAAAAGCACAGGCACTTTGATCGCTGAAGGAAAATACGGTATTGTATTAAGGAATGCCGCAGCGGATGCAGATGACGAAACAATCCGGAAAGAGGCAGAAATGCTGCTTGAAGAATGGAATAATATCGAAAAGAAAGCAGCAGAAGGCGGTTTTCCCGGTAAACAATTATGGTACAGCACTGAAGAAGCAAGGATCAGAGAAGATTATGCAGCAGACGGCTATGAAACGGTTACAGAAGAAACAATGTCCCCGGAAATCAGCCGGCAACTGAGAAATGCGTCAGAAAGGAAGCTTCATCTGCCGGGAGGAGGGAATATAGTCATAGATCGCTGTGAGGCAATGACGGTGATTGATGTGAACACAGCATCTTCCCGGGGAGAGAAGACAAAGGAACAAACAGTATTTGAAACAAATCTGGAAGCATGTGCTATGATTGCACAGCAGGTGCGACTGAGAAACCTGGGCGGGATTATTCTGATTGATTTTATTGATATGAATGATGAAAAAGACCGCGGAATGGTATATGAAAAGCTTTCAGAATGTTTCGCGAAGGACCGGATCAAAACGGTTATACACGGATGGACGAAACTGGGGATTATGGAGATGACCCGGAAACGTACCGGAAGGGAAATGAACCAATCAGAGGAGTAAACAGATGAATCACAGGGATATCATCATATCCAAAGAAGAAATGGAACAGCAGGAACAATTTGCCGAAATGGTACGTTCACTGCCTCATCGTCCGCAAAGCTATCATGTTGTTACTTACGGTTGTCAGATGAATGCTCATGACTCTGAGAAAATTGCAGGTATGCTTGAAAAAATGGGCATGACAGTATCAGAAAAACGCGAAGAAGCTGATTTTGTCATATTCAATACCTGCTGTGTCAGGGAAAATGCCGAAAGGCGTGCATTGGGCAATGTAACCTGGCTGAAGGAAATCCGGAAAACAAAACCGGACATGGTAATCGCCGTCTGCGGGTGCATGATTCAGGAACCGGGCATGGCAGAAATCATTCTGAAACAGTACAGATTTGTGAACCTTGCTTTCGGTACAGCCAACCTGCACCGGTTGCCTGAGATGCTTTATCAGACGCTTAACAGCGGTAAACAGCTTGTCTGTGTAGATGACCGGGACGTAATTGCGGAAGATGTGCCAGTCAGGCGGCTGAGACAGGATGCGGCTTATCTCACAATCATGTACGGCTGTGACAATTTCTGCAGTTACTGTATTGTTCCTTATGTCCGCGGGCGGGAGCGGAGCCGCGCCCCTGAAATGATCCTCAGAGAAGCAGAGGGACTTGCAAAAACCGGCGTGAAGGAAATCATGCTTCTTGGGCAGAATGTCAACAGTTACGGAAAAGGACTGACCGGAAATCCGACTTTCGCGGAACTGCTGAAACAGCTGGACGGAATGGACATACCCCGTATCCGCTTTATGACAAGCCATCCCAAGGATCTGAGCGATGAACTGATTGATGTAATGGCTAACAGCGCACATATTCTTCCGCAGTTTCATCTGCCGGTACAAAGCGGCAACAATGAAATCCTGAAGAAGATGAACAGGCATTATACACGGGAGCAGTATCTGGACAGGGTGTCCAGATTGCGGAAAGCAATTCCGGATATCGGACTGAGTACAGATATCATTGTCAGTTTTCCCGGAGAAACCGAGGAACAGTTCGAAGACACCATGAGCCTGGTCAGGGAAGTACGCTATGACAGCGCATTCACATTTGTATACAGTCCGAGAACCGGAACAAAAGCAGCAAAAATGGAAGGAATTATACCTGAAGAAGTTTCTTCAGAAAGAATTCAAAGGCTGATCAGTTTACAGGAAACGCTGCAGCAGGACACCCTGAAACGATTTATTGGACAGGAAGAAGAAATCCTGGTTGAGGGACTGAGCCGCAGAAGCTGTGAAGCAGTATCGGGAAAAGGAAAGCATGGGGTTTCTGTCACTGTACAGGGAAGCGAAATGGATATAGGCAGGATACTGAGGTGCAGAATAACCGGTCTGAAAAACAACACACTGACAGGTGAAAGGATATAAGGTGAACAGAATATGAGGACAGTGATGACAAAAGCACAGGAACTTGCAGAAGCAATTCTTGAAAGCGAAGTTTACCGGAAAATGAAACAGCAGGAAATCGCAGTGCGACGGGATCCTGAAGCAGCAGGTGCGCTGGGTGACATGATTGAAAAACGGCAGCGTGTAGAAACAATCCTCTCTTCAGCAGAAATGGATCCGAATAAACTTGCTGAAGCAAGCCGTGAGATGGAAGAAGCGGAAAACCGGATGAACAGCAACCCGATGATCAGTACGCTGAAGGAATACCGGAAAGATTTCCAGACGATGATGGATAATGTAAACAGAATTCTGCGGCTGATTATTACCGGGGAAACAGAAGATGAAAACGGCGGTTCAGGATGCAGCGGAAACTGCTCCGGATGCAGCGGCTGCCGTTGAGAGGGGATTCAGGATGGCGCTTTCACCTATGATGCAGCAGTATCTCCGGATTCATGATGCCTATCCGGACTGCCTGCTGCTGTTCAGGCTCGGGGATTTTTATGAGCTCTTTTTTGAGGACGCGAAAACCGCTTCGAAAGTACTGGAGCTGACACTGACAGGAAAAGACTGCGGTCTAGAGGAAAGAGCACCGATGTGCGGTGTTCCGTATCATTCTGTCAATGCATATATTGAAAAACTGATTTCTCAGGGCTATAAAGTTGCCATCTGTGAGCAGATGGAGGATCCGGCGCTTGCAAAAGGCCTTGTGGAGCGGGATGTAGTCCGTGTGATTACGGCCGGGACAGTTACGGATCCGACTATGCTCGAAGACAAGGCAAATAATTATCTGATGTGTGTGTTTCTGGACGGAAAAAAAGCAGGACTAGCCTATACAGATGTTTCGACGGGTGAATTTTATGTCATGGAACCGGAACGGAACCTGCTGCGTGCGGAAATAGCGCGGATCAATCCGATGGAAATCATATGCAACGATCCTCCACAGCTCATTGCGGCAGCAGGGGGAGAAATCCATAGAATCTGCGGACAACCGCAGCAGTGGTTCCAACGCAGGAATGCAGAAGAAACGCTGAAAGAGCACTATCACCTGAGTCAGCTGACGGCACTTGGACTGACTGATCGTAAAGAAGCATCCTGCGCTGCGGGTGCTCTTCTGAAATACCTGCATGAAACACAGAAAAACAGCCTTGAACATATCAGAACACTGCGCTTTGCCGAAAACGGACGGACCATGCTGCTAGACCAGAATACAAGAAGAAATCTGGAACTGACGGAAAGCCTGAGAGGAGAACGCAAAAAAGGGACGCTGCTGGGACTTATTGACAGAACCAGTACAGCTATGGGCGGCCGTCTGTTGCGCCGATGGGTGGAGGAGCCGCTTCTGGATGAACAGGAAATCAACTGCAGACTGGATGCGGTTGAAGAACTGGTCAGGGACAGAATTCTCGGTATGACTCTGGCTGAGGAACTCGAAGGTGTCTATGATATGGAGCGGCTGATGAACAAAGTCGCTTACCGCAACATGAATGCCAGAGATTGTCTTGCATTATGCGCAAGCCTGAAAAGAATACCCGGAATCCGTGAATTGCTGTGCAATACAGAAAGCGCAGAAATGATCCGTATCCGACAGGAACTTGATCCCCTGGAAGATCTGACAGCACTTCTGGAACGGGCTATCAATCCTGATGCACCTGTTGTTATTACAGAGGGAGGAATTATCCGGGAAGGATATTCAGCAATTCTGGATGATTACCGTGAAGCGCAGACAAGCGGCAAACAATGGATTCTTGATCTGGAAGCAAAAGAAAGGGAAGAAACAGGTATCAGGAATCTGCGTATACAATACAACAAGGTTTTCGGATATTATATCGAGGTTACCAAAAGCTTCCTGAGTCAGGTTCCTGAAAGATATATACGTAAACAGACGCTGACCGGCGCAGAACGGTATATGACACCGGAACTGAAAGAAGTAGAACAGAAGATCATCGGCGCACAGGAGCAGAGCGTAAGGCTTGAGCTTCAGCTTTTCGGCGAAATCAGGGATAAAATTGCCGAACAGATCGGAAGTATCCAGCAGACAGCCCATGCTCTTAAAACGCTGGATGTATATCAAAGCCTGAGCCGGACTGCTTCGGAAAACAGATATGTCCGACCTGTGATAACCGCTGACGGATCACTTTTTATCCAGGAGGGCAGACATCCGGTTGTTGAGCAGAACATGAAAGACGGCGAGTTCATTCCGAACGATACCGAGCTGGATTGTGATGAAAACAGAATGATGATCATTACCGGACCCAATATGGCCGGTAAAAGCACGTATATGCGGCAGGTGGCACTGATCTGTCTGATGGCACAGATCGGCAGTTTTGTGCCGGCAAAAGAAGCTAAGCTTCCTGTGTGTGACCGGATATTTACACGTGTCGGAGCAAGTGATGATCTTGCAAGCGGACAGAGTACTTTTATGGTCGAGATGAGTGAAACGGCCCATATTCTCAGAAACGCGACAAAGAACAGCCTGATTATTCTGGATGAAATCGGACGGGGAACAAGCACTTTTGATGGATTGTCCATTGCATGGGCTGTTGTGGAATACATTGCAGACAGGGAAAAAATCGGTGCAAAGACACTTTTCGCAACCCATTATCATGAACTGAGCGAACTGGAAGGACACCTGGAAGGCGTTAAGAATTTCTGCATATCAGTCAAGGAACACGGTGAGGATGTATTGTTCCTCAGAAAGATTATCCGCGGCGGCGCAGACAAGAGTTTCGGTGTTCATGTAGCCAGACTGGCAGGTGTACCCAGACCGGTAATCCTTCGGGCACATGAGATCCAGGCAAGGCTGGAAGTAAGCAATATCAATCAGAACACTATCGGACAGAATATACTCGGTGAAAAGACAGCGAACCGCAAGAATGAGCAAATGGATCTGTTTGAATACAAGAAAGATGAGATCATTCAGGAACTGCAGCAGCTTGATGTCATGGCAATTACACCGATGGAAGCCATGAACACGCTGTTCCTTCTGAGAGAAAAAGCAAGGAAACTTTAAACAGACAGGGAGACTGCTATGGGGAAAATAAAAGCGCTGAGCAAAGACCTTATTGGAAAGATTGCAGCAGGCGAAGTCGTTGAGAGACCTGCAGCGGCAATCAAGGAACTGGTTGAGAACAGCCTGGATGCCGGTGCAACTGCCGTTACTGTAGAGATCCGGGACGGCGGTACATCCTATATCAGAGTTGCTGACAACGGCAGTGGTATTGATGAGAGCGACATCAGGATGGCTTTTGAAAGGCATGCCACCAGCAAAATCAGCCGTGAACAGGATCTGAGCGCAATTGCCACACTGGGTTTCCGCGGTGAAGCACTTGCCAGCATTGCTGCTGTTTCAAAGGTTACCATGACAACACGGACCTCTGAGAAAGAAACCGGACTGAAAATACGGAATGAAGGCGGACAGATTACAGATATACAGGAAACCGCCTGTCCGGTAGGCACTACAGTTGTAGTAAATGATCTCTTTTATAATGTCCCTGTCCGGAAGGGTTTTATGAAGAAATCAGGGCAGGAGGCTTCCGCTGTACAGGAACTGATGACACAGCTTCTTCTGAGCAGGCCTGATGTAAGTTTTCGGTATATATCAAACGGCAGGACAGAGTTCCATTCCCCGGGAGACGGACTGACGGCAACAGCCCTTCAGACTGTATATGGCAGTCATGCCATGAAATCCATGAAGGAAGTGGATGATTTCGGAAACGGCGTGGTTATCAAAGGATACGTCGGAATCGGAGAAAATGCACGGGGAAACCGCAGCCAGGAACTGTTTTTCATCAATGGCCGGGTTATGCACAGCCGGATCCTGAATGAAGCTGTAGAAACAGCGTGCAGGGAAAGAGTGATGATCGGCAAATTTCCGGTTTGCGCACTGTATCTGACAATTTCATATGAGTCTGTGGATGTAAACGTGCATCCGAACAAACTGGAAGTGCGTTTCAGAGATGAATCAGCAGTGTATGAAGTCGTACTCAGCGCAGTGGTTTCAGCACTGAAAGAGCGGGATGCCTTTGAAAAACCGGTTGAAATGGTTCTTGAAAAAAACAAACAGACAGCAGACAAGCCGGAAATGCCTGCGATTGTACAACCGGTTTTGCGGAGGGATGCTGTTGTGGATGTTTCCAGGACATTACCTCCTGCAGCGGCTGTACCGGTCAGCACTGAAAAACCAAAGCCGGAATTCAGGGAAGTCAGGAAAACAGCATTTGAACCATACGTGGCCAGTACGCTTCCAAGTGCAATACCGGAAAAAGATCCGGGTTCGGTACTGAAGGAAGCCGGCGAACAGGTCAGTACGATTCTGCAGACTATCCGTAAACCGATGCGGGTTTTCGGGGCGCTTTTCAATACATATATCCTGATTGAGTATGAAGACCAGCTGCTTCTTGTTGATCAGCATGCAGTACACGAGCGGCTGCTTTATGACAAACTGATGAGGGAGCATGAGGGAACCCCGATTATCGGACAGGAATTACTTGTTCCGATTATCGTCGATGTAACCAATGCTGAACAACGGCTTCTTGAAGATAACAGGGATGCACTTGAGAGTATAGGGATTGTTGTGGAATCATTTGGAGAACGGGATGTTGCAGTAAGAACAATCCCTGTTATCCTGGGAGAAGCCCAGACAAAGGATTTTATCAGGGATGTGATTGATGAACTGGGGAATGGACATGATCCGGCATTTGAAAAGAAACGGTCTGCATTGCTTCAGACAGCATGCAAACATGCGGTCAAAGGCGGAGAAGCGCTTACAGAGGAAGAACTCCGCAGTCTGCTGGACACAATGATAGAACAGAAGGTCACTCCGACATGTCCTCACGGAAGACCGCTGGTCGTATCCATCAGCCACAGGGAACTAGACAAAAAATTCAGACGTATACAAAAATGACCGGTGATGGCAATGAATGAAAAAATAACCTGCAGGGTGCTGACAGGACCGACCGCCAGCGGAAAATCAGCAATTGCAGTCAGACTAGCCAAAGAACAGGGATGGGAAATCATTTGCATGGACAGCATGCAGATATACCGGGGAATGGATATCGGAACGGCAAAACCGACATCCGAAGAACAACAAATTGTTCCGCATTTTATGATGGACATCTGTGATCCGAAAGAAACGTTCAGTGTATCCGAATACCGGGATCAGACTGAAAAAATCATACTGGAAGAACATGACAAAGGACGGGAAATACTGCTTGTGGGCGGTACATTACTGTATCTGCAGGCTATGATGCATCCCATGAGCATGGGTAATGTTCCGCAGAACCCGGAACTGCGCCAGAGACTGAACAGGCAGGCAGAAACGACTGAGGGAAGAGAAAAACTGCACGAGCAGTTGAAACGAATTGATCCCTGTACAGCAGGAAGACTGCCGGTAAATGATGTAAGACGCGTTATCCGGGCAATTGAAGTATGGGAAGCTACCGGCATACCATTTTCAGAACAGCCTGAGCGGAAATGTGAAAGCAGATTCAGGTGGAAAGCAGTATCCACTCAGATGGATCGGGAACTGCTGTACGGACGAATCAACAGCCGCGTGACTGAGATGATTGAGAGAGGATTGAAAAAAGAAGTAGAATCACTGCTAATGGCCGGTGTTCCGGAAACTGCCCAAAGCATGAACGGTATCGGATATAAGGAAATGATCCCATGTATACGGGGAGAATACGGCCTTGAAGATGCAGCGGAGAAAATAAGACTGGCTACCAGGCATTATGCAAAACGCCAGATGACTTTTCTGCGCAGAGAGGAATGCATCAGGTACGTGCGGACTGACCGTGAAGGAGTATATGATGAAATCCGTCAGAATCTGTTATGAGGTGAAAAAATGGAACGAATCAAAGATATTGTAAAAACAGCCGAATCCGAACTGAAAGCAGTTTTTTCTCTGATTGATGATAATGAGGCAGTAAGAACCCGGCAGATTCTGGACTCATTCAGAAAAAACGGAGTCAGTTACAGACATTTTGCTCCGACAACCGGATATGGCTATGATGATATCGGCAGGGATACGCTTGAACGGATTTATTCTGATATTTTCCATACCGAAGCAGCGCTGATGAGGCCACATATTTCCAGCGGTACCGCTGCACTGAGCCTGACATTGTTCGGAATGACAAGGCCGGGAGAGAAAATCGTAAGCGCGACAGGGATGCCGTATGACACATTACAGGGCATCATCGGTACCGGCGGTGAAACACGGGACGGTTCCCTGAAAGAGATGGGAGTCAGCTTTGAATGTGTGGAACTGAAGGACGGCCGAATTGATACCGACGCTGTTGAAAAAGCAATCACACCTGAGACCAGTCTTGTTATTGCACAGCGAAGCCGTGGATACGCCTGGCGGCCAAGCCTTTTTCCGTATGAATTTGAGAAACTTGCTGAAATGATACACAGCCGTCATCCCGGTGTTGCACTGATGGTGGATAATTGTTACGGAGAATTCGTCTGCAGGGATGAACCGACTGATTACGGTGCAGACCTGTGCGTGGGAAGTCTGATCAAGAATCCCGGCGGCGGTATTGCACCTACCGGAGGGTATATTGCCGGAAAACGTGTGATGATTGAACGGATTGCCGGCAGACTTACCGCACCGGGACTCGGCAGGGAAATCGGGTCTTATGAAGCTTCCTACCGTCCCTTTTATCAGGGATTGTTCATGGCACCGCATACAGTTGCACAGGCACTGAAAACAGCATTGCTTGCTTCAAGGATATTTGAAATGTTTGGAATGGAAACATCGCCGGCTTCTTCGGAAAAACGTGCAGATATTATTCAGGCAATAAAAATGCAAACACCGGAACGCCTTGTGGCATTCTGCCAGGGGATTCAGACAGCAAGCCCGGTAGACAGCATGGCGATGCCGGAACCGTGGGATATGCCGGGATATGAGGATAAGGTTGTTATGGCGGCAGGTACATTTGTTGCCGGAGCCAGTATAGAACTCAGTGCAGACGGTCCGATACGACCGCCGTATACAGCATTCATGCAGGGAGGACTTACTTACATTCACGGCCGGATTGCTTTGGAGGAGGCACTTCGCAGAATGGCTGAAACAGGTGCGCTGAGCCTTCCGGAATATTGACAACAGCAAATACAGATCATATAATTATTTATTAGTGATATCAACAGATATTCAGTTGATCGGAGGGACGGAAATGGACATTCAGACACTGGAATCATATGCGCGGCAGGTGAGGAGAGATATCATCATCATGACTGCCGCCGCCGGCGCAGGACATCCCGGCGGATCGCTTTCAAGCACGGAAGCGATGGTAGCACTTTATTTTGATGTAATGAATATCGATCCCAAGGATGACAAGAATCCGGGCCGTGACCGTTTTGTACTTTCCAAAGGTCATTCTGCGCCTGCTCTCTACGGCACACTGTGTGAAAGAGGTTTTTTCGGGCGTGAAGAATTCGATCATTTCCGCCAGCTTCACGGAATTCTTCAGGGACATCCCGATACCAAAAAATGTCCCGGTGTAGATGCTTCCACCGGTTCCCTCGGACAGGGCATTTCAATTGCTGTAGGTATGGCTCTTGGTGCAAAACATACCGGAAACAAATGCCATGTCTATACAATCATCGGCGACGGAGAAAGCCAGGAAGGCCTTGTCTGGGAAGCCAGCATGGCTGCTGCACATTATAAGCTTGACAACCTTACTGTTATCCTCGACCATAACGGTCTCCAGATTGACGGCACAAATGATGAAGTCATGAGCCTCGGGGATATCAAAGCGAAAGCCCTGGCCTTTGGTTATGATGTAATCGAAGTGGAAGACGGCAATGATATGAAGCAGGTTGTCGATGCGCTGCATGCTCCCGCATGTCCCGGAAAACCGAGATATATCATCCTCAATACACTCAAGGGCAAAGGTGTAAGCTTTATGGAAGGCCAGGTGGGCTGGCATGGAAAAGCACCAAACGCAGAACAGGCCGCTCAGGCACTGAAGGAACTGGAGGGCTGAAAAAATGGAAAAGAAAGCAGTACGCGTTGCTTATGGTGAAGCCCTCGTGAAACTGGGCGAAGAAAACGAAAAGGTTGTTGTTCTGGATGCGGATCTTGCCGGAGCAACAATGACAAACGGTTTTAAAAAGGCTTATCCGGGCCGTTTCTATGACTGTGGTATTGCAGAAGCAAACATGGTTGATGTGGCAGCCGGTATGAGCACCATGGGTCTGATACCGTTCTGTTCTACGTTTGCAGTATTTGCGGGACGCAACTATGATCAGATCCGGAACGGAGTCTGCTATCCGAAATTCAATGTCAAATTCGGCTTCAGCCATGCCGGCATTACGCTGGGAGAAGACGGCGGAAGCCACCAGGCAATCGAAGATATCGCTTTAATGCGCGTACTTCCCGGAATGACGGTTTTTGTTCCTTCTGACGCAAACGAATGTTATCAGTGTGTCGAAGCAGCGGCAAAAATCGAAGGACCTGTATATATTCGTACCGCCCGTCTTCCCAGCCCGGTATATGATCCCAGGCCCTTTACAGTCGGGAAAGGCGATGTAATCCGCGACGGCAGTGACTGTGCGATTTTCACCTGCGGTATCATGCTTGAGCATGTACTCGAAGCAGCAGACATCCTTGCCGGGCAGGGAATTCATGCTGCATTGGTCAATTTCCATACACTGAAACCTTTTGATGAAGAGCTTGCCAGAATTTATACCGCGAAATGCAGGAAAGTATTCACTGTAGAAGAGCATTCTGTGATCGGCGGTCTGGGAGATGCTGTTGCTTCTGCCATTATCGGGAATGGCGTTGAAAAATTTATGAAGATTGGTATCAACGATGTTTTCGGACAGAGCGGGAAGCCGATGGATCTGCTGAAGGAGTATGAACTGACCGGGCCGCAGATTGCTGAAAAGATACTGAAAAACCTGTGATTGCAGATCCCCTTTCCTGCTGTATCCAACACAACGGAAAGGGGATTTCTGCTTAAACGGAAAGCCAGGACTGTTTATCTATGTTTTACGCATTTATCGTAAATCCTGCCGCAGGCTCCGGATTCGCACTGACTGCAATGCAAAAGCTGGAGAAAAAACTGAAAGAGAAAAGCATCAGCTACAGGGTATATCTGACGGAAACGCCGGGTCATGCAACAAGCATAGCGGCTGAACTTGCTCAGAAAGAAGAAATTACCGCTGTAGTGTCTGTAGGCGGCGACGGTACCGCCGGTGAAGTTGCTGCAGGTCTTACAGGCACTGATAAAGCAATGGGAATCATTCCTGCCGGAACCGGAAATGATTTTATTAAGTCAGCCGGAATTCCCAATGATCCGGACAAAGCACTTGATATCCTGCTGAACGGGAAAACGGGGCTAATTGATACAGGTATTGTCAATGACCGTTTTTTTCTTAATGTGTGCGGAACGGGATTTGATGTCACGGTACTTGATTATGCGGAAAATGAGAAGAAAAAACACAGAGGTCTTACTCCGTATCTGCTGGGTCTGATCAAAGCAATCTTTCATTATAGCAGTGTCAGCCTTCGGGTCACGGCAGACGGGGAATCTGAAGAAGGAAAATACCTGATCTGTTCAATTGCGAACGGCAGATATATCGGGGGAGGAATACCAATCTGTCCGGAAGCAGATATCAGTGACAGAAAGCTGGATCTTGTGATGATCAGAAACATCAGGCGATGGCAGATTCCTTTCTATCTCCCCGGGCTGATGCTTTCCCGGGATCTGAAATTCGGGATCACGAGACACCGGAAAGCAGAAAACATCGTGATAGAAGGAAAGGAAATGCGTATAAACATTGACGGTGATATTCTTTCAATGTCACGGGCTGAATTCAGAATCAATCCCGGCTCGCTTCTGCTGATCCGGTAATTTCAGATATAGCATGCCAGGAAATCCGAAATACAAATATCCGGAGGAGGTATTCTCAGTGAGTGAAAAAAAAGATATCCGGGAAAGGGTAAAATCACTCTGGATAAAGGGAATGAAAGCTGTCGGCAACACGGCAGCCAGTATTGCGAACAATACACGGTACAAAGTCGATGAGGTAACAATTCAGAACCGGCGCAGGGAAGTCCTGAATGATCTGGCCTACAAAGCTTATGCATTATGGCTGAAGGGAGAAGTGTTTCCGGAACAGATGGACAGGCTGCTGAATGAGCTTAAACAGCTTGATGAACAGCTGAATGATATGAGAGCGGAAAAATACGCACTTGCCCAGAAAACTGAACGGAAAGATAACGAAGAAACCGGAACAGAAAAAACTGACGATGAATCAGAAGAGGAAGAAGAATTACCTTTTCTTCCGGCGGAAGATTCACCCGTCAGCATGGAAATCAATGAGATGTTTGACGGCGTATCTTCTGTCGGGAGATCAGCTGAAAAAGTCAATACAGCACTGGAACAGATGAGCGAAAGAATTCGCCGTTTCCCGCAGGCAAATGAAACTGACGTGAACGGCAAAAGGCAGGAATGATCAGTAATGAAAACGAAAACCATTTCACTGCTTGTTATAATCAGTATATTCTGCCTGCTTGCGACAGCATTCGGGGAGAGTGTTCCTGCATCAGTTACAGCAGGGGAAGAGTGGTCGTGGGATCCGGGAACCAATAATGTTTTTGACGGTGAAATAGATCTGAGCGAATATACGGGACAGGAAATGATAATCTGCATGAAGTCTGACCTGCCGTATCAAAGCGAGGATGAACTTGCAGGATCACCGGTATTCACGGTTGTGAACGGCAAAAGAATCACTATGCTGAAACAATGCGATACCGCACGATGTACCCCGACTGAAGAAGATCCGGTAATGCATTTTTCAGCGAGATTTACAATGCCTGCTGAAAACAGGGTATACAGGATTGTTTTTCAGTTTACAGTGACAGATGCGAGCGGAAAAGAAGTCGGCAAGTACAATACGGAAATCAGCGCAGGTAAAGCGGGAGCCGCAGGCCCATTCTATATCCCTGCAGATATTCGTATGATAACAGTCATTATCTTCATTGCGGCAGCGGCAATATGGGCTGCTGCGGTGTTTATCCACTGCGGATGCAGAAAAAGAAAGAGAACAGGAGAATGATTTATGCAGATATATAACAGCATGACCAGAAAGAAAGAAACTTTTGTACCAATCCATGAAGGAAAGGTGGGAATATACGCCTGCGGACCGACAGTATACAATTATTTCCATATCGGAAATGCACGGCCGTTCATTACTTTTGATGTTCTGAGAAGACAGCTGGAAAGAGAAGGATATCAGGTTACATTTGTACAGAATTTCACAGACATTGACGATAAAATGATCAAAAGAGCAAATGAGGAAGGGATTACCGTCAAGGAACTTGCCGACCGTTTTATCGCTGAATACTACAAAGATGCGAAAGCACTTGGAATCCGTCCGGCAACCATTCATCCCAAAGCCACAGAACACATTCCTGAAGTTATCAGCCTGGTTTCCAGACTGATCGAAAACGGCCGTGCCTATGCAACGCCTTCGGGAGATGTATATTATCGTGTTTCCGCATTCCCGGGATACGGAAAACTCTCCGGACAGAACGTTGAAGACCGTGAAACAGGTGCGAGCGAGAGACTGAACGTGGAAACAGACAAGGAAGCACCTGAAGATTTTGCCCTGTGGAAAGCCCAGAAACCCGGAGAACCTGCATGGGACAGCCCCTGGGGAAAAGGTCGGCCGGGATGGCATATTGAATGCTCCGCGATGAGCATGAAATACCTTGGTGAAACATTTGATATTCACTGCGGCGGCAAAGATCTTCTGTTCCCGCATCACGAGAATGAAATTGCCCAAAGCGAAGGAGCGACAGGGAAACCCTATGTCAATTACTGGATGCATAACGGATTCATTAATGTTGACAACCAGAAAATGAGTAAAAGCCTGAATAACTTTTTCACTGTCAGGGATATTGCAAAGGAATTCGATCTTGAGGCTGTCCGCCTGTTTATGCTCAGTGCGCATTACCGGAGTCCGATCAACTTCAGCAGGGACCAGATTGAATCAGCAAATGCCAGTCTTAACCGGCTCTATACCGCGAGAAACTCACTGCTGTTCCAGATCAGCAACGGGGAAGACAGACCGCTTAATGAAAACGAAAAAGCATTTGTGGAGCGCCTGAAAGGGTATGAGAAGCGTTTTGATGACGCAATGGATGATGATATGAATACAGCCGATGCACTCGGCGCTGTATTTGAACTTGTGAAAGATGCGAATGTCACAATTGTTCAGGGTGCATCCAGAGAAGCAGCAAGAAAAGCAATGAACAGCCTGGAAGCAATCTGCGATGTGCTTGGCATACTGAGCAAAAAGGAAGAAGAACTGCCTGAGGAAATCGCTGCCCTGGTACAGGAACGCGCAGAAGCAAGAAAAAACAGGGACTGGGCCAGAAGTGATGAACTCAGAGACAGAATTATCAAAGCCGGATATATTCTTGAGGATACAAAACAGGGACAGAAAGTCAGGAAAGATGTGTGATCAGATCAGGCGGATAACAGGTATCATTCTGCTTATCATCAGCATTGCCATCTGTCTGGCACACCTTATGCCGGAATTGCCTGCGGAGCAGAAATACAGATCGTCAGGACGGATGCAATGGTCCATGGATGCGATTGCAGTTGAAGTAAACGGATCGGTCAGAATCAACGAAGCAGAACCGGAAGAAATGACCTGCCTGCCTGGCGTCGGTGATACAATTGCGGCCATGATTGCAGAAGAACGAAAGAAGAACGGACCGTTTTACTATGCGGCGGATCTTGAATCTGTCAGAGGAATCGGGCCGCGAACAATTGAAAGATTCCGGGAAATGATTGATCTTTCACAGAATGAAAGTGAGGAATAAGATGGCATACCGCGCACTGTACCGGGAATGGAGACCAAAGGATTTTTCACATGTGGTCGGTCAGAACGCGATCATCGGAACGCTTCGGAATCAGGTTGTCATGAAGCGGATTGCTCATGCATATCTGTTCTGCGGATCCAGGGGAACCGGAAAAACGTCAACAGCCAAAATACTGGCAAAAGCAATTAACTGCATGAACCCTGAAAACGGGGATCCATGCGGAAAATGTGAAAACTGTCTGCGAAATGACCGGGAAGAAACGCTTGATGTTATTGAAATTGACGCCGCAAGCAACAACGGTGTGGATGAAATCCGGAATCTGAGAGATACAGTAAAATATCCGCCGCAGTATGGTACCTATAAAGTCTATATCATCGATGAGGTACATATGCTGTCCCCGGCCGCTTTTAACGCCCTGCTGAAGACGCTGGAGGAACCGCCTGCCCATATTGTTTTCATTCTGGCTACGACAGAACCACAGAAGCTGCCTGAAACAATCCTGAGCAGGTGTCAGCGCTTTGACTTCGGAAGAATACCGATTACGGAGATAACAGGAAGACTGAAGGAGGCTGCTGAAGGAAGCAGAGCATCTGTTTCCGCGGGAGCTTTGATGCTGATTGCAAGAGCGGCCGACGGCGGAATGCGTGATGCTTTGAGTATCCTTGACATGTGTCTCGGATACAGCAAAGATGTGGATGAAGATCTGGTCAGAAAGATTCTCGGGACAAGCGATTCTTCCTTCCTGTTTGAATACTGCGAAGCGATGGCTGAGAAAGACGCCGGAAAAGTATTTAAACTTATCGATCAGCTGATGCGGGACGGAAAAGACCCGGCTGTGTTTGCCAAGGATGTCTGCAGACATATCAGAGCACTGCTGATTGGCAAAACAAGTCCCGGTGATCTTTCCGGAGTGATGGATATTACGGAAGAAGAAGCGTCTGAATTCATCCGACAGAGCGAGAAAATGACACTGACACGTCTGATGAAGATTCTTGATCTGTATATGGGGCTGGAAACAGAAATGAGGTATGCATCCACTCCCAGAATGGCGCTGGAAAACGCCGGAATAAAAAGCTGCCTTAAGTTTGAAGATACAGATAACCAGGCACTGAATGACCGGATTACAGAACTGGAAGATAAAATCAGCCTGCTGACAAGGATGATTGAAAACGGAAACTTATCCGTTTCAAATGATGAGAAAACGGAACCAACGTATCAGGAAACGAAATCCGAGCCTGTAAAAAAAGAGAAAAAGAAGACGATTGAAGGACAGGCGGCCAGAAACATATCAGATCCTGCATTATGGCAGGAATTCCTTTCCAGAATACAGAAAAAAGATATTTCTGCATGGAGCTTCCTGTCGCAGGGAAGCATGGCCGGAAACAATGAGCATCAATATCGATGGCAGGCCGGAAGAAAAGAAGGTGAACAGCAGTTTATCACTGCACTGAATAAACCGGACAGAAACAGGATCATTTGTGAGTGCCTGTCAGAAATCACAGGGCAGGAATGTACATTTACCGCCGTTGAAAGCGGACAGGATTCTGCACAGCAGGACAGCGGAGACGACAGTTATCTTGAATCCATATACGAGACATTTGGAAAAGAACATGTGAATGTAGTGGACAGCATTACATAAAAACAACCCGGCATATGCCGGGCTGTTTAATACTGACACAAAAATCAGTTCAGTTCCTGGGCATCATTTTCAATGGTTACTTCCTCAACACTGCGAATTGCCCAGCGTGCCACAACCATGGAAAGATTGTCCTTTCCAACAGACAGGGTGATTGTATCATCCTTGAGACCGGTAATTGTTCCGTAAATACCGCCGATTGTGCAGATCCGGTCACCCGCTTTCAGGTTGTTGAGCATTTCCTTAACCTGTTTATCCTTTTTCCGCTGCGGGCGGATCAGCATGAACCAGAATACAACAAAAATCAGAATAAGGGGAAGGAAAGTAGATGCAAGTGCCGCAATGGAACTAACCTGCTCAGCACCTTCAGCACCTGCCTCGGCTGCAGTGGCAGCCTGCTCGGCAGCAGCGGAAGCAATACCCAAAATCCGGTCAATCATGATGTGAAAACTCCTTTCAAGCTCAAATGCTTTTGTATTATATCAGACAATGTTTTGCGATACAATACAGGAGGACAAAAAAGAAACGAAGGGTTATTGAAGTGAACGTGTCGCAACAATATCTGCGCCTGTATGGAGAATGTCAGGAACGATGACGTCCCCGGCATTGACCGGCAATGAGACAACAAGATCACTTAAGGCGCTCATGATATCGGAAATCAGTGATTTTGGAACAGGGCAGGAAGTTTTGACAGACAGCGGGATACTACTTTCCCTGACCGGAATCACTGCAGTAATCATCCGCAGGGGAAGTGTGCATTCCTGGCGGGCATATGAAGCACCACGAGGGCATGTGTTCCCGGACACGGAAAGAAACGTGCCCGTATCAGAAAGGGATACTGTCATCCGGCATCCCATTGGACAATTGATGCACGTAATCATCTGATCCAATATGATCAGCTCCTTTCAATGCGGACAGTTATGGAATTCCCTGGAAGATTCCGGATCAAATCCGGTTTCAGAATCACTTCTGCCATTTCACCGGGAGTCAGGATCATGGTTTTTTTCTCATACAGCTTTTTTTTGCAGCACTCCACGATTACAGAACTGTTGCGATATACCGCAGAAGGCCTGAACATAATACTGAGAGGACCGTCTGCATCAGTGCGGATTTTCTGCGGCACACAGCCCCGTACGCCCTCACCGTCAAGCACTGAAATAAAAGTCACTTCAGCATGACGATCAAGGACATATGCTGCAGCCGCCTTTCCGGCTTTAAAGCTTTCAGATGATACATGGTCAACAAGATCATGCACATGAAGGACATTCCCACAGGCAAAAATACCCGGAACTGTTGTCTCAAGCGTATTATCAACCACTGCTCCGGAAGTTGCGGAAGAAAGGACTACGCCTGCTCCGATACTGAGTTCATTTTCAGGAATCAGCCCGCATGAAAGAAGAAGCGTATCACAGTCAATCTGGAATTCTGTTCCCGGAACAGGATTGCGGAACCCGTCAACTTTTGCAACCGTGATGTGTTCAAGCCTCTCACGGCCGTGAATACCTGTAACGGTATGGCCGAGATAAAGCGGAATATTGAAGTCCTGCAGGCACTGAACGATATTTCTGTTCAAGCCGGAAGAATACGGCATGATTTCAATACAGGCAAGCACTTCAGCTCCCTGGAGTGTCATACGACGGGCCATAATCAGTCCGATATCACCTGAGCCCAGAATAACCACACGACGTCCAGGCATATAGCCTTCAAGGTTTACAAAACGCTGAGCAGTTCCGGCTGAATATATTCCTGCACAGCGTGTCCCAGGAGTGCACAGGGCTCCGCGGGGACGTTCCCTACATCCCATCGCCAGGACAACAGCCTTCGCATGAATGGACTGAAATCCTTTTTCGGAAGATATGCAGGAAACAGTATGATCGGCAGATACGGACAATACAGTTGTGGAGCACTCAATCGGGATGTTCAGCGAAACGGCACGCGAGATGTCCCTCTGTGCATATTCGGGTCCGGTAAGCTCTTCATTAAAGCGGTGAAGGCCAAAGCCATTATGAATACACTGCCGAAGAATTCCGCCGGGTTCCTTTTCACGTTCAATAACAAGCAGAGACTCAATACCACTTTCACGTGCGGCGATTGCTGCTGCCAGTCCGGCAGGGCCGGCACCGATAATGACAATATCAACTGAACGTTCAATCATGATCCGCTTCCTCCTTTAAAAAGGATTCCACAGTTCCGGACAGAAGATAACTGCTCCCTCCGTTTTTGGTAATCCGGTCAAGCGGAATTCCGGTTTCTTCAGAAAGGATTGAAGCGACCCGCGGAAGGCAGAAACCGCCCTGGCACCGTCCCATACCAGCCCTTGTCCGCCGTTTAACACCATCAACAGAACGCGCACCGACAGGGCGGCGGATTGCTGCTCTGATCTCAGCTTCTGTTACAACTTCACAACGGCATACAATATTTCCGTAAGCCGGATCAGACATAGCAGCTTCAGCCTGTTCCGATACTGACATTTCACGGAAAGGACGCGGAGAAACCGGATACGGAGTAATCTGTTTCCTGGCTGAAAGCCCGAGAAAAGAAGATATCATACGGGATAATTCCACACCTATGGCAGGAGCAGAAGAAAGACCGGGGCTTTCTATCCCGATTGCTTCATAATATCCGGGACAGGCATCACAGGGGCCAATGACAAAATCATCAACTGTAAGATGGGCACGGATTCCGCTGAAATTGGTAATATTTGTTTTTGCCGAAAGACCGGGCCAGGTTATCGCAGCCTTTTTCAGGACTTCAGCCAACCCTGCTGCAGTAGTGGAAGTATCGAGCGGATCAACTATATCCTCAGCAGTGGGACCGAGAAGAAGATTTCCGTGTACAGTCGGGGAGACAAGTACTCCTTTTCCCAAAGCTGAAGGACATTGGAAAACGGTCCTCGTGAATGCAGGACAGTCTGAACGGTCAAGAAGATAATACTGTCCCCGGCGATGTATCATTTTAAGCTTTACCGGAGACAGCAAATTATGAATATCTGCTCCGTATGCACCTGCACAGTTTACAAGCACACGGCAGCGATAACAGCCGGATACGGTCCGGACACAAAAACCGCCTTCCGGTATACGGGAAACAGAAGAAACACATTCGTCAAATCTGAATGAAACACCGTTCACGGCAGCATCATCTGCGAAAGCAAAAGCAGTTTCGTAAGGGCTGATAATCGCGCTGTCAGGCACATACAGCGCACAGACAACGTCCGGGTTGATATTCGGCTCAAGTGAAAGAACTTCATCATGTTCAAGGATTTCAAGATTTGACACACCGTTCTGTTCACCGCGATTTTTCAGTTCATTTACGGTGCTGCGTCCGGACTGATCCATGGCAATAACAAGCGCGCCGTTGCGCCTGTAGGGTATACCGAGTGCTTCACACACAGCAGGATACATTCTGGCGCCGCGAACATTATAATATGCTTTTTTCGTGCCGGGCAAAGCATCATAACCGGCATGGACAAGCCCACTGTTTGCCTTTGTGGCACCTTCAGCCACATCGCTTTCCTTTTCCAGCACAATGACAGACGCGCAGTATCTTGAAAGTTCACGTGCCACAGCACAACCGGTGATACCGGCGCCGATAATCAGGATATCTGATTCTGCAGTCATGATGTCGCCTCCCTGTCAGTCTATAATAGCAAAAATGATGCGTGACTGCAATGAAAGAGCACGCAACCTGCCAGCCCCGGAATCAGTTGCGAATAAAACAGCAGAATGTTATAATAAATATTAATTGACTGTGATGGGGTGACCTGATGTGATTACTACCATTTGCCTGAATCCCTGCTTTGATAAGACAGTTAATGTTGAAAGACTGTACCCCGGGCAGGTTAACCGTATCCGGGATGCCAGAGTTGATCTGGGCGGAAAAGGTATCAATGTGGCTGTAGTTGCCAGCAGGCTGGGCCTTGATGTACAGTGCCTCGGCATAATGGGAGAAAACGGATCTGCAGAGCTTACTTCCATGATGGACAGGGAAGGGCTGAAACATCGTTTTATGACAGTTCCGGGCCATGTGAGAACAAACCTGAAAGTTTACAGCATGGACGGGCAGGGCGTGACTGAACTGAATGAACCCGGCACACCGCTTAATGAAGAATTGCTTGCCCGGTTTACTGAAATTGCAGAGGAATATACTGCAGACAGTGATATCATTGTACTGACAGGAAGCCTGCCGCCGGGCTGTCCTGAAGGCACATACCGTGATCTGATGACGGCCCTGGAAGGAAAAAAGTGTATCCTTGATACAGAAGGGAAAGAACTTGAACTTGCTGCAAAAGGAGCGCATCCGTTTCTGATCAAACCGAATCTCCGGGAAATGGAAGCCACACTCGGAATAGAGCTCAGAACAATGCGGGCAATCAGGGATGCATCGCTTCTTTTTCTCCGGCTTGGAGTAAAGCACTCAGTGGTATCCATGGGTGCAATGGGTGCCATGTATATTGCAGAAGACAAAACGCTTTTTGCACCAGCGCTGCGGGTGGAAACAAAATCGACCGTAGGTGCCGGAGATGCAATGATCGGTGGAATGCTTCTGGGCTATGAAATAGAAAAGGATATGGCAAAAGCATTCCGTTACGGTATTGCAGCAGGAGCAGCAAGTGTAATGACGGAAGGAACACAGCTGATTGTACGCTCTGACTTTGAGAATCTCCTTGATCAGGTCAGAATACAGGAAGTGTAGACAGATGATATTTCTACGTAACAGAGCCGAATATACAGACGGTGTGATTGACCTGATTCCGATCCATATCGGATCACCAAACCGTGAACTTGGATTCGGACATGAACAGGTATGGAAAATCACGCTTCATAATGAAAAAAATGAGATCGGACAGTTAAGCTACCGGAATGGAGAAAGCAGATGTGTGTATTATTACGGACATATCGGATATCATATTGATCCTCCATACCGCGGCAGACACTTTGCATACAGGGCATGCAGACTGATTGAGCGTGAGATCAGACTTTCGGGGAAAACCTCCGTTGTAATTACCTGTGACCCTGATAATCAACCAAGCCGGAAGACGTGCGAAAGACTTGGCTGCCTGTTTGAACGGGAGGCAGAAGTCCCGGAGGATATCCTGCGCAGATTCGAAATCAGTCAGATAAAATGCAGGTATATATGGCATATAGCTGCATCGGATGAAAGATGAGAAATGAAAACGATTATTAACGGCACTGAAATTCACTACGATATTTCAGGAGAAGGCAGAGCAAAGGTCCTGCTGCTCCATGGCTGGGGCTGCGATATGAAAATGATGCAGCCTGTTGCTGACGCGCTGGCAAAGGATCACATGACGCTGCTCATTGATTTTCCGGGACATGGTGAAAGCGGAAGACCTCCGGAACCCTGGGGTGTGCCTGAATATGCCGAGTGTCTCAGGCGACTGCTTGAGGAACTGGAATTCATTCCCTGTTCAGTCGTTGCACACAGCTTTGGATGCCGGGTGGCCACATGGATTGAGGCAAACGATCCTCAAATATTCGAAAAAATCGTATTTACAGGTGCCGCAGGTATCAGGCCCAAACCTACGGAAGAATCAAAGAAACGCACAGCGAAATACAAAAAACTGAAGCGGATTTGCAGCTTTCTCAAGAAAGTTCCGGTTATCAGCATTATTGCGAAGAAATGGGAAACAAAACTGATCAGTATATACGGAAGCCGTGATTATAACGCTCTTGATGAAGAAATGAGAAAAACCTTTGTCAAAGTAATCAATCAGGATCTGTCATCACTGTATGATCGTTTTCAGGACAGCACACTCCTCATATGGGGTGATGATGATACAGAAACACCGCTCTGGATGGCAAAGGAAATGTGCGGGCGGATTCCGGACGCTGGCCTGGTTATCCTTGAAGGTGGGTCACATTTTGCTTACCTGGAACAGATACAGAGATTCAATACCATTGTACGCCAATTTCTGAAGGGAGATGAATAAAAATGTTCTCTTCCATTCTTCTGGCTATGGGAATCGCCGCCGGCTGTCTTTTGGCCGGACGAATTCTTCTGCATTATTTTCAGCTTGAAAGCTATCAGTTTCCCGGCTATTTCAGAACAGTCAAAAGGAATCTGCTGAAATCCATACTGCCGGGTGTCTGTATGACGGTTCTTCTGATTGTATCTGTAATTATACTGACATCACTTTTTCCCGGGATGAATGCACGGCTCATCCTGATTACAGCTGAAACGGTTATCATGATCGCCGGAGGCTTTGCAATCGGGAAAACATTCTCGGAAAAGAAAGCAAAGAAACCTTTTGTCATTACTTCGAGGGTTAAACGGCTTTATGCGGTTTCGATGATCGTGATGACACTGATACTGAGTATTCCGCTCGGAATCATCAACAAAGGATCCACGAACCTGAAGACAGCAGAGGCATTTGTTCTTGTATTTCCGGCTTTGCTTCCTGTATGGACGGCATTATGCGGTCTCCTGGCATGGCCCGTGGAAAAAGCGATCAGCGAGATGTACTTCCGTGACGCACAGCATATTCTTCATGAACGGAATGATCTGATCAGGATCGGAATTACAGGAAGCTGGGGAAAAACGAGTGTCAAGTTTATCCTTGGAACTATTCTTGAAGAAAAATACCATACGCTTGTAACTCCTGCAAGTTTCAATACACCCATGGGAGTTACAAAAGTGATCCGTTCCCGTCTGGAACCGGGTCATCGCGTATTTATTGCAGAAATGGGCGCACGACATGTGGGTGATATACGGGAAATGTGCCGGCTTGTACATCCGGAAATCGGTATCATCACTTCTGTTGGACCACAGCACCTGGATACTTTCAAAACGATAGAGCGTGTGACAAAAACAAAATATGAACTGATTGAAGCTCTTCCTGAAAACGGAGAGGCTTTCTTTGCCGATGATAACGGTATCTGCAGACAGCTGTATGAAAAAACGAAAAACAAGCATAAACACCTGACAGGAACTGACAGCTCCGCTGATGAGATCTGGGCGGAAGATATCCGCTATACACCAGACGGAAGCAGCTTTCTTCTGTGCCGAAAGGATGAAAAGACATATTGTGAAACACAGCTTTTAGGTGAGCTGAATATCAGAAACATCCTGTTATGTGCATCTGTAGCTTTCAGTCTGGATATGACGACAGAACAGATTGCGAGAGGCATCAGAAAGATTGCTCCGGTTGAACACCGGCTTCAGCTGATCAGGCATGCAGGCGGGATGAATGTTATTGATGACGCATTCAACAGCAATATTCGGGGAGCCAGGCAAGCCTTTGATGTGCTGAAGCAGTTTCCGTTCCGCAGGATTGTTGTTACACCGGGCATGGTTGAACTGGGTGATCAGGAGTATAACATGAACATGGAGTTCGGCGCATCAATGGCAGGCTGCTGCGATACTGCCGTACTTGTCGGAAAAAAGAGAAGCGAGGCAATTGCCGAGGGACTCAGGCAAAACGGTTTTCCCGAAGAATCCATAAAAATCGTATCTTCACTGGAGGAAGCGACGGAAATACTTAAAACAATTGCGAAATCAGGGGACACTGTCCTGTTCGAAAATGATCTGCCTGATCATTATACGGAATAATAACGGAGGAAAAACTGATGAAGAAACAAATCGGTGTCCTGTTCGGAAGCAGAAGCTGTGAACGGGAAGTGGCAATTATCAGTGCAGTGCAGCTGATGAGACATATCAACCGGGAAAAATACGATGTCATACCGGTGTATATTGATGAAAACGGAAACTGGTATACGGGCGAAAAACTATGCAATATTAACAGTTTCAGACCATTTCGCTCAGAACAGGAGGGTATTACGCGGGTGTTTCCCGATCTTACCTCCAGATCAGGAGCACTGCTTGCTGTCAGAAAGGGCATCGGTCTGCTGAAAAAAGAAAAAACAGAAATTGTCGCAAGAGTGGATGTATATATTGTTGTTATGCACGGACTGAACGGAGAGGACGGTACGCTGCAGGGACTTCTGGAACTTGCCAATGTCCCGTACACTTCAACTGGTGTTGCAGGAAGTGCACTGGGAATGGACAAGATTATGATGAAACAGTTTTTTAAAGGTGCAGACCTTCCTGTTTTGCCCGGTGTATGGTTCACAAGAACCGCTTTTATGGCTGACAGAAAATCAGTTCAGGATCATGTTGAAAAGGAAATTGGTTACCCTGTATTTGTGAAACCCGCAAATCTCGGATCAAGCATTGGTGTCAGCCGTGCCGACAATTCTGATGAACTGAAAGAAAGTCTTGAACTTGCATTTGAATATGACCGGCGTGTACTTGTTGAAAAAGGGCTGAACAAACCGATTGAACTGAATTGCAGTGTTATGGGATATGATGAAGAGGTAACTGCTTCTCCCATAGAGATGCCTATCAACAACGATGAATTCCTTGATTTCAGGGATAAATACCTGGCTTCGGGCGGGAGCAAGGGAATGGCAAGCCTAAGAAGGGTTCTGCCCGCACCGATTGAGGATGAGCTCAGAAATGAAATCCAGGAAATGAGCAGAACTATTTTCAGGCTTCTGGATTGCAAGGGTGTTGTCAGAATTGATTATATGTTTGATCGTGAAAGCGAAAAAACATATATTACCGAAATCAACACGATTCCTGGCAGCCTGGCTTTCTATCTCTGGGAAAACGCCGGCATTTCATACAGTGAACTGATTGAACGGATGATCGGATTTGCAGAAAAAGCGTGCAATGATAAAAACCAGGCGAATTATGCATATTCCAGCGACATTCTGAAAGGTGTATCCTTCGGAGCAAAAGGCACAAAGGGAAGCAAACTCTCCAAGATGACAAAATAACGAAAGGTTATCAAAAAGGATGCTTGAAAAGATTCATTCTCCGCGCGATCTGGATGGACTGGATTATGAACAGCTGGATCAGCTGGCTGGAGAAATCAGAAACAAACTGATATCCACCGTTTCAAAAAACGGAGGTCATCTTGCATCCAACCTGGGTGTAGTGGAGCTGACGCTTGCTTTGCACAGGGTGTTTCACCTTCCGCAGGACAAGGTCATATTTGATGTGGGACATCAGAGCTATGTCCATAAAATGATTACCGGAAGATATGACCGTTTTGACACGCTCCGTTCCTTTGGCGGATTATCAGGATTTCCGAAGAGATGTGAGAGCGAATATGACTGCTTTGAAACAGGACATGCAAGCACTGCGATCTCAGCGGCGCTGGGCATGGCAAGAGCCAGGGATTTCCAGAAAAAGCAATATGATGTAATTGCTGTCGTCGGAGACGGGGCGCTGACAGGCGGTATGTGTTACGAGGCGCTTAACGATGCCGGAAACAGCAGGACAAAAATGATCGTTATTCTTAACGATAATGAAATGAGTATAGCGCCCAATGTCGGTGCATTGTCGAATTACCTGACCAATCTGAGGATCAGTGCCGGATGGCAGAGTGCTAAGCGTACAGTCCGGTATCTGAATAAAATTCCACTGATCGGTAAACCGCTGTATAAGATGATTCATGGAGCCAAGAAACTGATCCGCTCTGTTTTTGTACGCGATTCGGAACTTGGATTTTTCGAGGCACTTGGATTTGAATATTTCGGCCCAATAAACGGACATGATATCGCCGGACTGGAAAAGGCTTTCAGACAGGTGCAGCAGTATAAATCACCCTGTGTGATACATGTTCTTACAAAAAAAGGATACGGATACGACAAAGCGGAAGAACGACCGGAAACATTCCACGGCACACCGCCGTTCTATATTGAAACAGGATACAGAATTGACAAACCAGGTGCACCCTCATGGGGACATGTCATGGCAGATACACTGGCGGATCTGGCGGAAAATGACAGCAGAATCGTGGCAATTACTGCGGCGATGAAACTGGGGACAGGACTGGATCATTTTGCCGAACGTTTTCCTGAGAAAGTGATCGATGTCGGCATTGCAGAAGAACATGCAGTCACGATGGCAGCAGGACTGGCCGCAGGAGGAATGAAGCCTTATGTAGCTGTGTATGCCAGCTTTTTCCAGCGCTGTTATGATCAGATGATTCATGATGTATGCATGCAGAACCTTCCGGTTGTATTCCTTCTTGACAGAAGTGGGATCGGCGGCGAGGACGGTCAGACGCACCATGGATTGTTCGATTTTTCCATCACTCTGCCTGTTCCCGGGATTACTGTACTTGCACCGTCATCATCCGGAGAACTGACCAGCATGCTGAAATGGTCCGCGACTTGTAAAGGCCCATGTGTCATTCGTTATCCGAAATCAGTCAGGCCTTTCCGTACGGAAGATCCATGCAAACCGTTTGTCAGGGGACAGTGGGAGCAATTGACAGAAGGGAACAAAATCGTTCTTCTGGCAACAGGATCCATGGTTGCCAGGGCGATGGAAGTATATCAGATCATGCAGGAAGAACAGCCTGACATTGCTGTGGTAAACTGTTCAACTGTGAAACCTTACGATGAAACATATCTCAGCGCTGTACGGAAAAACGCCATGGTATTCACAATGGAAGAACATATGACAACAGGCGGCTTTGGTGAATATATAACAAGGGTGTGCCTGAATCAGGGATATACTGTTCCTGCTTATTGTTTCGGTGTCAGGGATGAGTATATACAGCATGGAAATCATGAAATACTGATGAAAGAAGCCGGCCTGGATGCCCGGACAATGGCTGAAACAATCCGGCGTATTCTGAAGGGAGAACAGATACTTTGACTGAAAAGATCAGGGCAGATGTGGCGCTTGTGAAAAAAAAACTGTGTGACAGCAGGGAACGGGCCCAGGCAGCTATCATGGAAGGCCGTGTGTTTTTCGGCAACAGAAGAATCAACAAAGCATCGGAAATGATCGATGAAAGTGAAACGCTGGTTATCAGGAACCCGGAAAATGATTACGTCAGCCGCGGAGCGCTGAAACTTGAAAAGGCAATCCGGGTATTTGATGCAAAACTGGACGGGAAAACTGTCATGGATATCGGATCAAGTACCGGCGGTTTTACAGATGTCTGTCTACGAAACGGTGCAACACATGTTTATTCAATAGATGTAGGATACGGTCAGCTTGACTGGAAACTGAGGAACGATCCAAGAGTGACTGTCATGGAAAGGACCAATGCCCGGTACCTGGAGAAAGATATGTTTCCTGTTGTTCCCAGTATTACCGTTATGGATGTGAGTTTTATTTCAGTCAGGCTGATTATTCCCGCTGCCCAAAAAATCATGGGAGAAGAAGGAATATTTTACACCCTTATTAAACCGCAGTTTGAAGCGGGAAGGAAGCATGTAGGCAAAAACGGTGTTGTAAGGGATGCGGAAGTACACAAACATGTGATAAATGAAATTGCGGGATTTGTGAGTGAAACAGGGTGGCTTGTCACAGCCATTGACTATTCACCAATTACAGGGCCAAAGGGAAATATTGAATTTCTGGCAGAAATCCGACATAAGCATGGAAATATGACGGGAGTGCTTCCGGAGCAAATCAGCCAGACCGTAAGAGAAGCACATGAAAATATGTTACATCTGTAAGAGATCCTCAGAAAAAAGATTCCATGGATATACACGCGGCGGGGAAGAAGATGCATTAACAGTTGCGCCGGAAATCAACGGATGCGGGAATGTGATTGTTTCTGACCAGAGTGCCGGATAATCAGCCGATATTCTGCTACCATATTTACGGTCGCCGACAAGCGGGCATTTTCGTGATGCGAACTGTACGCGGATCTGATGTGTTCTTCCGGTATGCAGCTGTATCTTAACCAAGGTTAACGAATTCTGTTCAGAAAGGACCGTCTGAAGTGAAGTCCATGTACATGATGCTTTTTTCACTCCGGCGCGCTGACGTTTTACAATAAAAGTTTTATTTGTTTTCCTGTCATGGAAAAGATTATCCTCAAAGACACCCTCTGCGGACGGAAGAATACCTGAAACAACTGCCAGGTATTCTTTTTTCACAAGGCCTGACTGAAACATTTTTTGCAGCCGTGAACAGATATCCGAAGCACATGCAAGAATGATCACTCCGCCTGTTCCCTGATCAAGACGATGAACGGGAAAAACTTTCATTCCTGTCTGAAGGGTGACCAGATCAGGAAGCCCCGGAGATTCAGAAGGGACTCCGGCCGGCTTTTCACATATGAGCAGCGTGTCATCCTGATAAATAACCGGTATTTCCAAATGCGTATCTCCTTCATTATGAATATAAAAAGAATAATTATCCAGTATATGAAAAACTGATTGGATCTATTGAGTAAATATACATGTTGTGTTAATATTTTGTCAAATCAAGCAAGAGAAAGGCTATGATATCATATGCTGAAAGCAGCAGGACTGATCCTGAACAAACAGAATGCAGACGCTGTACAGCGGGCTGAACAGGCCAGGGAATTCTTTCAGAGCCACAATATCATTTCCTTTGATCCACAGCACGAAGAAACACAGGTTCAGCCGGATGTAATTATCTCATTCGGCGGTGACGGAACCCTGCTGATCGGTGCACGATACGCACTGCAGTATGATATCCCGCTGCTTGGCATTAATCTCGGGACAGTAGGGTTTCTGACTGAAGAAGAGCCGGAACATCTTGAAGAAGCGCTTACTGCAATCCTTGAGGAAAGATACCAGATAGAATCCAGAAGCCTTCTTCATATTTACAACAGCAGAACCGGTGAATCATTCCATGCACTGAATGACGCAGTCATTACACGCGGCGGTTATGCGAGACTCATTAAAGTTGATGCATCTGTAAACGGAATGAAATACAATACATTCACAGCCGATGGAATCATTATTGCAACACCAACCGGATCAACCGGTTACTCGCTCTCTGCAGGCGGTCCGATTGTTGAACCGGGAATGAACTGCATGATTATTACTCCGGTATGTCCTCACAGTATGCAGCACTGTCCCTGTATTGTTTCAGAGTCCTCCGATATAAGACTTCTGCTGTGCTCTGACAGGCAACAGTCTGCAGAGCTTCAGATAGACGGACAGAATATGGGAAGCCTTTCCGCAGGTGATGAAATACATGTAAAAGGAACAAACAGAAAAATCAGGCTGATTCGTCTGCATTCATATGACTTTTTCGGACTGACGAGAAGAAAACTCACAGAGTGGGGATCATAAAAAGCCGGAAGGAGATACAGACATGAAAACCAAAAGACAGGATGAAATAGTCCGACTGATTTCGGCGGCTGATATTGAAACCCAGGAAGAACTGGCTTCCCAACTGCGCGCACTGGGATATAAAGTAACGCAGGCAACAATATCGCGCGATATCCGGGAACTGCACCTGATAAAAGTTGCCTCAAAGGGCGGCGGATTCAAATATGCCAAACCGGAAAAGCATGAAATTGCAGTAAGTGAAAGACTTGCCAGAATTCTGACAGATTCAATGGTCGGCGTTGATTTTTCCGGCAATACCATTGTTGTCAGAACGATCAGCGGGTCTGCAAATGTTGCTGCAGAAGCAATAGATAATCTTGGATGGACGGAAATACTCGGAACTATCGCCGGAGACAATACCATTTTCGTTGTTGTCAGGGAAAATGCAGATGCCGCTGAAATATCCGAAAGAATAAGAAACCTGACTGAATGAATGTAATTCCGGGGTGAATGAAATGCTGGAATCATTGAGGATACACAACGTTGCACTGATTGAGGACATTACAATCACTTTTCATAACGGGATGCAGGTACTGACCGGAGAAACCGGTGCAGGAAAGAGCATTGTGGTGGATTCGGTCAATCTGATCCTCGGAGGAAGAGCTGAAAAGGAAATGATCAGATCCGGATGCGAAAAAGCATCCGTGGAAGCTGTCTTTCATGTTCATAACAATGAAAAGATCAGTTTATTCATGAAAAATGAAGAAATTGAATATGATGGTCATACAGTTACAGTCTGCCGTGAAATCACTGCATCCGGAAGAAATATATGCAGGGTTTGCGGGATTATCATTCCAGTATCCAGGCTGAAGGATCTTGCTCCCATGCTGATGGATCTGCATGGCCAGAGTGAGCACCAGTTCCTGACTGATCAGGAAAAACAACTTGTTTTCCTTGATCAGACCGGGAATGAATTACACAGGGAACTGCTCAGGAAAACAAAGGAAACCTGCGAAGCGTTTCTTTCAAACCATAAGGCTTATGCAAAAATGGTTAAAGAAAACCAGAACAGGGAAGAAAAAATGCGTTCACTGGAGCATGATCTTGATGAACTGCGCAAGGCCAGAATTCAGCCGGGAGAAGCGTCTGAACTGATCGAAAAAAGAAAAGCACTGACAGAAGCAGAGAAAAACAATGAAATATTCAAAACAATCCGTAATTGTTTCTTTGGAGATGATGACGGGGAAGCAGGACTTTCAAGAATACGGACAGCGTCTGAGAACCTGAAAATGCTTGCTTTAAAGAACAGTAAAATCAGGGACCTCAGTGAGCAGTGTGAATCATTATATCTTGAAATGGAGGAAGTTGCCTACCAGGTCAGCCTGATGGCGGACAGGGCTGAAACAGACCCGGCTGATCTGGAAAAAACAGACAGAAGACTTGATCTGATTCACCGCCTTGAAAGAAAATACGGCATAGAAGCTGACGAAATACCTGATTTTATGGACAAGACAGAAAATGAATACAATCATCTTGTGGAGCTTGAAGACAGTCTCAGAAAAATGTCTGCAGAGCACAAGAATCTGCTGAGTGAATACAGGTCAGCATCAAGGGAACTGTCTGAATCAAGGCATATCATCGCAAAAGAATTTGAAAACAAAATGATGAGGGAACTTCAGGATCTCGGAATGGGAAGTACCCTTTTTTGCGTGAATTTTACAGCGAATGACACAGGAAAACCGCTTATGCCGACCGATCTGGGAGATGACCGAATAGAATTTATGATCAGCCCAAATCCCGGTGAACCGCTGAAACCGCTTGCCAGAATAGCATCCGGCGGTGAGCTGAGCAGAATGATGCTTGCCATAAAATCGCTTGAATCCTCCCATACAGGTGTTGAATCAATGGTATTTGATGAAATTGACACCGGAATAAGCGGCAGAATGGCACAGGCGGTGGCTGAGAAAATGATTGCCATTTCACGCCAGAGACAGGTGATCTGTGTAACACATCTTCCACAGATTGCTGCGGCAGCTGATTACCATTTTATGGTGGAAAAAAACGTGTCGGAAGGAAGAACAAACACTTCGGTAAAGGAACTTGACCGTGAAGGCAGAGCTGAAGAAATCGGCCGAATGATCAGCGGAGCTGACGGAATGACGATAAAATCAAGCAATTATGCTGCAGGTATGCTCCTGGCTGCTGATGAAAAAAAGAAAAGACAGATATAACACATAAGGTTATCCTGTTAACAATATCGAAACAATAATGAAAGAAAAGGCTTGCATTGTGCCATTTCCAAAGATATAATTAAGTAATGGAAAAGCGCGACGGATTTCCGGATACTGGTAAGTTCGATCTGCGAAAAATATCGGGGAGGAATTTTCAATGTCCAAAAAGTATCTGTACCTCTTCACAGAAGGCGATGCCACCATGCGCGAGCTGCTTGGCGGTAAAGGTGCGAATCTGGCTGAAATGACGAAAGTCGGTCTGCCGGTTCCGCAGGGCTTTACCATCTCCACTGAAGCATGCACACAGTACTATGAAGACGGCCGTCAGATCAATGATGAGATTCAGGCACAGATCATTGAATATATCGCCAAAATGGAGGAGATCAACGGTAAGAAATTCGGAGACCTGAAGAATCCGCTGCTGGTTTCCGTCCGTTCCGGCGCCCGTGCATCAATGCCCGGTATGATGGATACAATCCTGAATCTTGGCCTGAACGATCAGGTGGTTGAGGCTATGATTTCCGGAAACAGCGATCCGAAATTTGCACGTTTTGTATATGACAGTTATCGCCGTTTTATCCAGATGTATTCTGATGTTGTCATGGAAGTCGGCAAAAAATATTTTGAGCAGCTCATTGATGAAATGAAAGAAAAGAAAGGCGTCACTTTCGATGTGGAACTGACCGCCGAAGATCTCAAAGAGCTTGCAAACCAGTTCAAAGCAGAATACAAATCCAAAATCGGTACAGATTTCCCCTCCGATCCGAAGGAACAGCTCATGGGCGCGATTAAAGCAGTATTCCGGTCATGGGACAATCCGCGCGCGAACATCTACCGCCGTGACAATGATATTCCCTACAGCTGGGGAACCGCAGTAAATGTTATGCCCATGGTATTCGGAAATCTGAATGATAATTCCGGTACCGGCGTAGCTTTTACACGTGATCCTGCAACAGGTGAAAACAAACTGATGGGTGAGTTCCTGGTTAATGCCCAGGGTGAAGATGTTGTTGCCGGTGTCCGTACGCCCATGCCGATCTCACAGATGAAGGATCAGTTCCCTGATGCATACGCTGAGTTTGAAAAAGTATGCAACCTTCTTGAAAGCCATTATCGTGATATGCAGGATATGGAGTTTACCGTTGAAAACGGCAAACTGTATATGCTGCAGTGCAGAAGCGGCAAACGTACTGCCCAGGCTGCACTGAAAATTGCATGTGATCTTGTTGATGAGGGAATGCGGACGGAAAAAGAAGCCGTTTCCATGATTGATCCAAGAAATCTTGATACGCTTCTCCATCCGCAGTTTGATATCAAAGCACTGAAACAGGCAAAACCGATCGGACGCGGACTGGGTGCTTCCCCGGGAGCGGCATGCGGAAAAATCGTTTTTACGGCAGAGGATGCTGAATCTTGGGCAAAGCGCGGTGAAAAAGTTGTTCTTGTACGGCTTGAGACTTCTCCTGAAGACATAACCGGCATGAAGAGTGCGCAGGGAATTCTGACTGTACGCGGCGGAATGACCAGCCACGCAGCAGTTGTTGCACGCGGTATGGGTACCTGCTGCGTTTCGGGTTGCGGTGAAATTGCCATGGATGAAGAAAACAAACAGTTTACTCTGGCAGGAAAAACTTTCCATGAGGGTGACTGTATCTCCATTGACGGTACCACCGGCAATATCTACGACGGGCTTATTCCGACAGTTGATGCCCAAATTGCGGGTGAGTTTGGGCGTATTATGGCCTGGGCTGATAAATACCGCAGGCTGAGTGTCCGTACTAACGCAGATACACCGACAGATGCTAAAAAGGCAAGGGAACTTGGCGCTGAAGGTATCGGCCTTTGCCGTACGGAGCATATGTTCTTTGAACCGGAAAGAATTGCTGCTTTCCGTGAAATGATCTGCTCGGATACAGCAGAAGAGCGGGAAGCTGCTCTTGATAAGATTCTGCCTTACCAGCAGAGTGATTTTGAAAAGCTGTATGAAGCACTCGAAGGATATCCTGTATGCATCCGTTTCCTGGATCCGCCGCTGCACGAGTTTGTACCTACAACAGATGAAGAAATCAAACTGCTGGCAGATACACAGGGAAAGAGTGTTGAAACAATCAAAAACATTATTTCCTCCCTGCATGAATTCAATCCGATGATGGGACACCGCGGATGCCGTCTGGCTGTTACATATCCCGAGATTGCCAGAATGCAGACGAAGGCGGTTATCCGAGCTGCGATTAAAACGCAGAAAGCTCATCCGGACTGGAAAGTCAGACCGGAAATCATGATTCCGCTTGTCTGTGAAGTGAAGGAATTAAAGTTCGTAAAGAAAACGGTTGTTGAAACCGCTGATGCAGAAATTGCTGCTGCCGGAATCCAGCTTGAATATGAAGTAGGAACCATGATTGAAATTCCGAGAGCAGCACTGACAGCTGATGAGATTGCAAAGGAAGCTGATTTCTTCTGCTTTGGTACCAATGACCTGACTCAGATGACTTACGGTTTCAGCCGCGATGACTCCGGAAAGTTCCTTAATGCATATTATGAACAGAAAATTTTCGAAAGTGATCCCTTTGCCAGACTGGATCAGACAGGTGTGGGGAAACTGATGCAGATGGCCATAGAACTTGGCCGTCCGGCCAATTCCAAACTGCATATCGGTATATGCGGCGAACATGGCGGTGATCCTTCCTCTGTCGAATTCTGCCACAAAATCGGTCTGGATTATGTAAGCTGTTCTCCGTTCCGGGTGCCGATTGCGAGACTCGCAGCTGCACAGGCTGCAATTGCAGAAAAATAAAAGAAAATGATAAACAGCCCGGATATAATCATCCGGGCTGTTTTATTATTTCCTGTCTTCTGCAACTTTGCATGCAGTATGTGCCGTATCCCAGTCATATCCTTTCCGAACCAGAAACGCCTTAACCTTCTGCCGGCTTTTGCGGATATCCTCACCGGGGGTAATCCTTTTCCATGCTTTTTCTGCAAGTGAAACAGCGTTCTCCAGTTCAGTTTCATAATCCAAAGAATCAAACGACTTCTGAATCATGTCTTCAGGAATTCCTTTTGATTTCAGCTCGCGATGAATCACGGAAAGACCGAAACGGTGATCAAGACGAAACCGGATCCATTGATCACAGAAAGACTGATCATTAACAAGGGATTCCTTCTCAAGTTTATAGACAACCAGATCAGCCACTTCATCAGTATACCTGAGATGAAGAAGACGCGAGATGATTTCTTTTTTACTGTAGGGCCTTCTTGACAGCAATGAAACAGCATGATTCAGAGCACGCGGATACTGGCAGACACGAATCTTTTCCATAAAAGAATCTGAGTCATATTCTGAACCTTCTACAAAACCGCAAAGGGGGAGCTCTTTTTTCTGCAGCCAGTATATTTCGCCGTTATCAAGGCGAATGCAGGCAAACATTCTGACAAATCTGATTTCGCGGATTGTTACCATAAAGGGAGCTCCTTCCTGAGCGCCCAGCGAAGGAGATCGCGGTTCAGGAGCCCCAGACGGCCGGTTCGGGCTTCACTGCTTCCGCCGTTCAGCATGATGACGACTCTTCCGGTTTTTTCTTCCCAGAAAGCCCCGTCTGCGCAGCCATAGGCAAATCCCTGATGCCCCAGGATCAGACTGTCAGATAATGAAGCATCGCGGATCCTTAACATTCCAAGGCCATAGGAGAGCGTGGGAGACAGATTGCCATAGGATGCGTGCTCCATACACATGCGTTTTACAGACTGATCGGAAATAAAATGATCATGATTCCTGATAAATACATTCAGTAATCTGTCCAGAGAAAAAATATCCGTATACATGCTTCCGGCTGTATGCCCGTAATGCCTCAGAGAATCCGGTTCTGTCAGCGGTCTGGAGCCAAGCGGTGTCAAAATCATATCATTGCCTTTATGATAGGGAAGTATCCTGGTGACAGGCATGATATTATCAGACGGAAGGCTGCAGCCTTCCAGCGTTGAATTCATACGAAGCGGATCAAAAAGATGCTCACGGAAAATTTCGCTGACAGGCTTTTTCAGAACAGATTCCATGACACATCCGATCAGACCGTAACCAAAGTTTGAGTAATGAAAGGAAGAACCGGGTTCAAAACTGAGTGCAGAAGGAAGAAGCTCAGTAAAAGGAACCTGGTTTTCAAGGGCAGATTCAAGTCCCGGCGGATCAATAAGGCCTGATGTATGGGAAAGCAAATGAAACAGTGTGATTTTCTCAAAAGCAGGACAATCGACTGTAAAGCTAAAATAGTTTTTTACAGGCAGATCAAGGTCAAGAATATGCAGATCGGCGAGACGCATACATAACAGCGCTGTTGCCATTTTGGTGATCGAAGCCACACGGAAAAAAGTATCAGAATCAGCCTGATGAAAAGGGTGTTCTGACGAGGTGCAGATCAGGGAACTGTTCTGACCAGAAGAAAGAAGAACTGCTGAGCCAAGCACGTGATGCCTGCGGAGCAAGTGAACAAATTCATGATATCTTACGAGTTCATGACCGGACACGGAAGATACCGGATGACTGCCGCAGGAAGGAGAAAGAAAAGGAAGCATTATACGGTATAAAGTATTTTTAATTCTGGTTGCAGGCATCCTCAACCTCCGTTTTCATATATAAAGAATATATGGTAAAAAGAGAAACAAGCAAAAGAAGGGCATAGAAAGAAAGAAAGAGAATAACACGGGTCGCATTCTGAAGAAAAGAGAAGTGAAAACCGAAAGCGTATGAAAGTGCGAGAAGAGAATAAAGGCAAATGGCTGTAAGCAAAAGACAGCTGACAAATGTGAAGCGATGATTATATTTCAGTACCAGAACTGCATACCGAAACAGAATAAAAAGACAAAGAACAATGCTGAGCAACTGACTGATGCGGACAGATGATACCGCGTAGAGTGAATCCATACGAAGTTCCTCAATGACAAGCCTGCCAGAAGCATAAAGAAAAACATAGAAGAAAAAAGCATCGCCCTTATGACGGAACAATCTGCGTCTGGCTATCAGAAGAAAAATGAAAATCAGCATATCCCATACTGACTCATAAAAAAAGGTGGCGAGATGCCAGCTGTATCCATCAGCCGGTACCTGAACCGCAAACGGGAAAAAACATAAATCCTGGCAGGATACTTTAAGGCCATATGCTTCGATATTAAACCAGTTACCCCAGCGACCGATACTTTGGGCAAACGCCAGTCCCGGGACAATCAAATCACAAAGAAGAAGGGGGGACAAATGACGTTTTCGTGAGAACAGGATCAGAACAACAAGACCTGCGATAATACCGCCATAGATAGCCAGTCCGCCTTCCCAGATTCTGAAAACAGAAGACAAATCATTTCTGAACTGATCCCAAGAGAAAACAATATAATAGATTCTGGCTCCGACAATTCCGCAGGGAAGTATCCGTAGTGTCAGATCGATCACCGTATCCTTCGGCAGGCCTGAACGACGCTCTTCCCGACAGGCTAAAATCACGGCAATAACCGCACCTGACATGATCAGAAAACTATACCATGAAACCGGCCTGATCAGATATCTGGAATAAGGGATTGAAGACATATACTTTCTCCTATCAGTGAATGGTTTCATTATAAAATTCCGGAGAAACCATGTCAACGTGAAGAAAAACGAAGGAGGATGACATTGCACAGGTGATTTGTTTCTGGTAAAATATTCAGAAGGAATGGTACCAGGCAATTATTGTGAGGAGGGACCCATTTATGAGTAAAGTCGTTGTTTTTGATCATCCTCTTATCCAGCACAAACTGAGCATCATGCGGGATAAAAATACCGGAACCAAGGAATTCCGCGAACTGCTTTCCGAAATCGCCATGCTGATGGTGTTTGAAGTAACACGCGACCTGGAAACGAAAGAAGTTGAAGTTGAAACACCTATTACAACCTGCAAATGCAGAGTTCTTTCCGGGAAAAAACTGGGTATCGTACCGATCCTTCGCGCCGGCCTTGGAATGGTGGATGGTGTGATCAATCTTGTACCTGCAGCACGTGTCGGTCATATCGGTCTTTACAGGGATCCGAAAACACTTGAACCGGTTGAATATTACTGCAAACTTCCCGAAGACAGTGAAAACAGGGAACTGCTCATCCTGGATCCTATGCTTGCAACAGGGGGAAGCGCCAGCGCAGCCATCAATTTTATCAAACAAAGAGGCTGCCATCATATGAGACTTGTTAATCTGATCGCTGCTCCCGAAGGAATTGCGAGAATCCAGCAGGATCATCCGGATGTGGATATATATGTGGCGGCACTTGATGATCATCTGAATGATCATGGGTATATTGTGCCCGGTCTGGGTGATGCCGGCGACCGCCTGTTCGGAACAAAATAAAGACTATGCCGCAAAAAAGTATCAGTTCAAGAGCCCCTGTCATGTTTTCACCGTATCGTTATCCTGTCAACGGAACGATACGAACCAGTGATGAACATATTATCCGTCTGTATAAAAATGCAGGACACTATCTGTCAGAGCCTTGCTTATGGGAAGGTTTATTTGAAATTGCCTGTCTCGTAAAAAGCAAGCCGGATGAAGAAGCGGTTTACAGTCTGATATATAAAGGAATAACAGAAACGGAAACCGGAGAGTTTCCCGGGTCTGTTTCAGATCAGATCTGTATTGCACGTGCTGCTTTATCCGTATTTGAGTATAATACAGACAAAACAATCCTGAAACGGCTGGGAGTATGGCTGCGTTATCTGGAAATTGAGTTTGACCAGATTATGCTCCATGACAATATTCTTTACAGACCTGCCGATCTGATGGAATTTCTTGTCCGGTATTATAACATCACAGGAATGAAGTCCGTACTCAGAATTTGCACGAAACTCCGCGCTGCTGCATTTGACTGGACAACGGCATTGCATACTTTTCAGCAATCCATACCGATCCGGAAAGCAGAATGGCAGCAGAGCATTCCTGAAATCCAATGCAGACCGGATGAGATTGATTATGACACAAAGGAATCTCTTATTAATCATGCTGAAATGCTGGCTGACGGAATAAGATATACCCTCAGTTCCGGATTGTTCAGCGGACACAGACAGGATCTGTCATCCGGCAAAGCAGTATGGGAATATCTTTCGAGGCATCACAGAGCGATATGCGGCGGCACAACAGGGAATCCTTATCTTTCAGGATCCGCATCTGATCAGCCCGTAAGCAACAGCGTAATTGCTGCATGGACTGAAGCCTTTGCTTCACAGATGGTTCAGACAGATTCTGAATGGGCGCTGGAGGAATTGATCCGCATAGTATACAACGGATTGGATGAATGTCTCAATCATGATGAACTATCTGAATATCAGCGTGTCAATACAGTGCAGAACAAAGCATATAAAACAGAAAAACCATATTTACTCTATGCGAGGATGACCAGAGCGGCTGCAGCAGCTTACCGTCATGCAGTCGCAATCACCGATACAGGTTTCAGGATCAATTATCTGCTCTCCGGGAAATATATGTTTAATTGGGGTAAAACACGCATTATTCTTCATACTGATAATCTGTCCGCAATATTCAGATGCAGGGAAGCATTTTTTGCATCGGTTGATCTGCATATATCAAGGTTCGGTACATCCAGTGTGAACCTGATTAACGGTGAACAGGGAACAATCAGTAAAATTGATCATAACAGTCCTCAGACAGGTTTTTACATCCGAACAGAAAAAAACTGGAACAACGGAGACGGATTCCTTCTGGAACCGGACTCAAGCGTCGTATATGAGGATACACATCACCAGGGCATCTGTTTTTTCAGCGAAAACAAACTGCAGACAGTTTCCGTAAACAGCAGTACATTTGCATTTGCAGCCTGTGAATATCCGGTAAAAAATGACGGTAAAATTATAATCGGACTCGCTGAAACAGACAAATGGTCATTCCGGGAAGAAGAGCCTGCCGATATTCCGGTGCTTCCTGCTGATTTAACTTCAGTAAAACATACTGAAATGATTCCTTACAGTGAAAACAACTGCAGAATCGCCATGTTTCCGAAAGCTGGAAGCTTATGTTTGAAATAAGACTTGCACCTATGTGCGGTATCACAGATCATATATACAGGTCTATCTGTTATGAAATGGGATGTGACCTTGCATATACAGAAATGATCAGTGCCATGGGTTATTTATGTGCTCCGGAACAACGGGCAACACAGGAACTGATGGTCAGGGGCGGAAATGAGCCCAGGCTGATTCTTCAGCTGTTCGGCCGTGAACCTGATACTGTAGCTGAAGCCGCAAAAAGAATAAGTGAAACGGAACAATACGACGGAATAGATATAAATATGGGATGCCCGGCAAAAAAGATCGCACCTTCCGGTGAAGGATGCGGATTGATGCGCACTCCGGAGATTGCCCTCAGAATGATGAGAAAGACAGTGAAGGCATCCAGTGTTCCTGTTTCTGTCAAGATGCGTCTGGGATATGATTCTGAACATATCAATGTGATTGAGTATGCGAAGATGGCTGAAGAATCCGGCGTTTCAAGCATTACCGTTCACGGAAGGACAAGGGAACAGCAATACAGCGGTGAAGCTGACTGGGAAATGATTGCGCGAGTAAAAGAGAGCGTGCATATTCCTGTAATCGGAAACGGTGATATTTTTTCTGCCAAACAAGCCATAAACATTATAGAAACATACCACACGGACGGAATCATGATCGGACGCGGTGCAATGGGCAATCCCTGGATATTCCGGGAAATAAAATCGCTTTTATCCGGATGCGCAGCAAATCCTGCTTCAAACGCAGAAAAGAGAGATATGATTCTTAGACATTATCAGATGATGCTGGATTCAAAACCTGAGTATATTGCTGTCAGGGAAATGAGAAAACATATCGGATGGTACAGCAGGGGAATTAAGGATGCAGGAAAATTCAGGGCCGATATCAATCGTTGCTGTTCAGCAAAAAAGGCAAAAGAAATGATCATATCCTTTTTTGAAAAAGCTGAAACAGATATCATCGGACCGGAGGAGCGGGAGATATGATAACGAAGAAGGTTATATTTCATTTTTTTCTTCCGGTAATTATCATCATTTTCATGATTACCTGTGCATCAGGTGAATCCGAACTGGATGTGTTGCTTAGCGGAAATATCAAAGCCCCGGTTACAGTCAGGATCACATCTCCTGCTTTTCAGCAATTATCACAGTTCAGCAACGAAAGAACTGAGAACCTGAATAAAATACTGAAGCATTTTTCGATCAATATCAGGCTGGACGGTTCAATATCTGAAACAACAGTATCCTCGGATCAGACCACTTTATTCTCTGTAACAGAATATAATACAGAAGAAAAAAACAAAGCTGTATACTCATTCCAGCCCGATACAGTTTATCAGAAAACGGATCACGCGGTATCGGAACATTCATTTGTTTTTTTCCTGGATAATCAGTTTTTTCTGATCAACAGAATACTGGATCAGTTCTATCCAATGTTCACGAAAGCCTCTACAGCATTTCCGGAATATTCAAAAGAAGGAGTATCCGGAATGAATTACAGGGAATACGGAAAGGCAATCAGAAAGATCATAATCCAGTTTCCGTCAGATTTTGTAAAAGAGCATTTTCCACAGGCAATTTCTGATCTGTGTGAAACAGAAGAAAGCCGTTTTTTCACAGAACAATTCCTGTACAAAGGGGTACAACGTATCACACTTCTGTTTGATCAGAATGAAAAACTGATGTATGTCAGCTATTCCGGAATCCTTGGAACAGCAGAAGAATCAATGAGAAGGGTTAACTTTACCTGGCGCTGCCTCAGAACGGAGAGTATCAAAAAAGACCAGATTGTTTTAAAAACGCCCGCAGTAAAAGGCTATGACAAATACAATATGACATATGACAGGGAACTTAATCTGACAGATCCTGTTCAGAATACAGTAGAATGGGGTTTTCAGCTGGATCTGAGAGACGGAGAAGAAAAAAAGAAAGTACAATACAGCGCAGATCTTGGATATACCGATCAGAAACTGGAAGGTACAGTACAGTATGCTGAAAAACATAACGGACAGGAAAGCACCTATATTATCAGTCCTGTTATCAAAAAAGAAATAAACCGTGAATACAACGGAACTATTGAAATTAACAGTAAAAAAGGTAAAATAATAACCAGCAGGCTGACTTCCATGTTACACATATCTCCATCAGCAGATTTATCTTCCGCAGATATTCAGAATGGAAAGCTGACTGATCTGGACGGAGAAGCAGGGAAACCTGCAGAGGAAGCACTGCAAACGAAAATGAATGGAATTATCATCCGGGGACTGCTTGATTTACCTGCAGACGATTTGCTGTTCCTGAGACAGGATATTCCCGATGATGACTGGAACGCCATTGTACAAACATTGTTTATAGGAGAGTAATACGATGAAAAAAAGAATTATTATCCTGCTGTCAATCCTGCTGATTTTTGCAATCGGAACGTGCCAGGCAGCATCGTATACACTTCCGGAAAAAATGTATAATCAGCTTGCTATCGGAAGCGGCCTGAAAGGTACATTCTCAATCCATGCTGAGGGTGACCGTTTCCGTACGGAATTTGTTGATGCTGTCAGCAATGCTGACTTTTCAATCCGCGGAATTCTTTCAGAAGGTGATCTGCATTATTATGTTTTTCAGACTGACGAAAAAGAACAACAGTCTGCTGTTTCTGAACTGTACAGAAAAAACGGAAAATATTATTTCAGGAGCGACCTTGTCCAGGGAAGGACAATTTCTTTACCTGACATAAGCCAGTTCCTGGATATGATTATCCCTGCAAATGGTGAAAACGGTTCTTCTTCAGCATTTGTTTCAAAGATTATTACCCTTTCTGACGAAGAGAAGCAGGAAAAATGGAATCCTGTCCTTAACAGATATCAGAATGATCTTGAATTATGGCTTGCAGAATTCACTGTAAATGCAGAGACAGTAAAACTCGAAAACGGTTTCAGTGCAGTTGATTTTTCCTATGAAATTCCTTTCGAAAAAGTAATCGAAAAGATCATGGATCTGGCAGAAACAGTTTCAAAAGATGCGGAAGCATCAGCGTTGCTGGATACAGTTATGACAACCGAAGAAAAAAGGATCTACATGAATCCAAATCTTCTGTATTTTTATAAAGAAGCATTGGAATCCAGCATTATAGCAGCACCTATACGGTTGAACAGACGTGTTTCAGCAATGGGAGACATGCTGTCTTTCAGTCTGGATCTACCAATGCATGAAGAATCAACAGGATTCCAGTCGATTCTTATCGAAAAAATCGAAAACAAACAGGTATATACAATCAGGAAAACAGGTGAAGTATATATTCTGGCGATGCCTGATTTGGATAGTTTTCAGCAATCCGAATACAATCAGTCTGTATGGCTGACATGTATACATACTGATGATTCGGAAACTGAACAAAACAATTTTGCTGTAAGGGCAGATATCCAAAAAACATATGAAACATATGATAATGATGATGAAAGCCATGAAATCCAGCATTATGTGATCAATGTTCAGGAGGATCTAGAGACTCATGTGCCGGAAGATCTGATTTCTTTCATTCCGGAGTTTGAACCTATACAGATCACTGCAGATCTGCATTACCACAGCCTGTATCCGCAAAACGCTGCAACTGTTTTGGAAATCAACGCAAAAATGATGACAATGCAGTCTGTAGAATCCGATCAGGAATCATCAAACAAAAAAGACGCAATAAAAGACAATTCATCTATTTCATTATATGCCAAGGAGATAAAAACAGCCAAACCCTGGACGTTTATGCCTTTTGATGTGGATGGAGCCGAAGACACAGCAGCAGGCAATAATGATGCATTAAAAGCATTTTTTCAGGACTGGATAAAGAACGCTTCCATTTCGATCAAACATACAGTCCCCGGAAGCATACAGCTTCCGGAAGAAGAAAAAACCGTGAAAAATGAGGATAATTCCAGGACGGAAACAGAAGGCACAGCGGATGCAGCAGAGATTTCCGATGAAGCAGAATCAGCGCCACTGGAAGAGACAGAACAGGAGTAAAATCCTGATATGAATGAAATGAAGAATATAATCAGAATAACAGTATGCTGTATTCTGCTTGCAGTCCTATTTATTCACTGTACAGCAGCTGCGGATCAGCATACGGATATCCAATGCCGGTTTTCTGACAGTCTCGGATCCAAAGAAGTATTATTCGATATATATGAACAGACAGCTGAAATTACAACTGTTTCAACAATATTCCGGAATATTGCGGCTGTTTTTTCAAGGAATTCTTCCGGAAAACCGTTCAGTATGGACGATGTGTTCGGGCTGTTTCCGGAACAAAATATACAGGAAGCATGCAGAAAAGCAGAGCACGCATTGGATTCATGGCTTGAACAACAGAAGCATACTGTTTTAAAGGGCAGCTTTTCCGGAGAATTGTTTCAGTCAGCAGAAACAATGGAATTGTATGAATTCACTTTTTCTGAATTTTCTGAATACATCAATAATATAATAATCAGCAATTCAACAAATGATTTATGCATATATCACCTGACAGCAATGATCATTCATCATTGCCGCAGTTTCATTGAAGAAAATGATCCGGATCCTGTCCTTCAAATCAGGAAATATGATGATGGATGCTATTATACAGTTTTGCTGCAAAAAGGGGAGAATATTCTTCTCACCGTATCAATTGACAGAACTGCAGACAAACAGCGCCATCTTGTTGCAGGATACAAATCTGAGGGCAGAAATTATTACAGAGATCTGTATGTCACATTCAATGAAAACGAGATGCAGATGAAATGGTGCCTGTTCGGCGGCAATGATTCCTACTGCAATCTGATAAAAAAAGCAAGACCTGTATTTGAGGAAACTGTTTCAATCAGAAGGGTAAATGAAAAAAGAATCTCCTGGAATGCCGTATTGGAATCTGACAAACTGACAGATTCGCTGTGTGCTGAGGGAGAAATCAATTCAGAAATCCCCGGATATTATACAATTGATACCTGTATCAGTTTGCAGAATCAGCCTGGTCTGAACATAAACATCACAGCGAATGTTGAACCAATGGGCAGACAGGTCAGTTTTACAGATAAAGCAGTAAAACATTTCAGTAATGAAACGGAAAGGGAAGAAATAGAAACAGCTGTTTGTTCCGAAGTCAAACAGCTGGCTGCTGAAATTATTCCGCTGATACCTTCTGATTTTCAGAATCTGCTGATAAACTTACTTATGAAATAGTCAGTTCTTCTCCACAACCGTACAGACTGCGTATGCTGAAATTCCTTCCATACGTCCTTCAAATCCCAGCTTTTCCGTGGTGGTTGCTTTAATATTCACAAAGTCAGAAGGCAAATCAAGTTCAGCTGAAACAAGACGTACCATATCAGGGATAAAAGGAATAAGCTTCGGTTTCTGTGCCACAATTGTAATATCAGTATTAAATACTCTGTATCCTGCATCTGAAAGAATATTTACTGTTTCCCGAAGCAGGGAAACGGATGAAATATCTTTAAAACGGTTGTCATTATCCGGGAAATGTCTTCCGATATCTCCCAGAGCACATGCTCCAAGCATCGCATCCATCAATGCATGAAGCGCAACATCAGCGTCACTGTGTCCGAGCAGTCCCAGATCAAACGGTATTTCAACACCACAAAGAATAAGTTTCCGTCCGGATACAAGACGATGAACATCATATCCCATTCCTATACGCATGGATACATTACCACCTTCCAGAATAATCTTTGCTCTGACAAGATCTTCCTGTTCAGTCAGTTTGATATTGGTTGAAGAACCTTTTACGATTTTCACAGGGATATGATAGTATTCAAGTATACCGGCATCATCAGTACACGTAATATGATCCTGCGCTGCCCTGATGGAAGCAGGAATTATTTTTTCTGCAAAGAACCCCTGTGGCGTCTGGATTTCATACAGAAGAGAACGATCAGGGGTATCAGTCACAAAATAATCTTTGTTACCAATCTTATACGTACTCGTTACGGGAATACCAGGCACCGCACTTCCATAATCACGTACGGCCTGAATGACGCGCGCAATCAGGGAAGAATCTGTCATGCATCTTGCTGCATCGTGGATCAGAACAATATCTCCGCATTCATATTCCAGGGTGCGGAGCGCATTCAGTACGGATTCCTGTCTTGTAGATCCTCCGGAGACGAAACGGACAGGAAAATCCGGCTGAAGACAGCCTATTTCTGAAAGAATCAAAGATTGCTCATCAACACGTGAAACGATAATCATATAATCAGCAAAAGAGGAAAATGCTTCAACACTGCGACGGATCACTGTTTTGCCGCAGACCGGAATCAGAACCTTGTTGATTCCGGCATTCATTCTTTCACCTTTTCCGGCTGCCAAAATGATTACAAACGTTTTCATGACCTGTTTCGCTCCGATACCATTACGTCATCTTCCTCTATTATTCTGTACATTTCTGAAGCCTGACTGCGACTTACTGTATCGAGTAATGTAATTACTTCATAATGACCAGTATGTTCGCCGAACCTGATACTGATTATGTCGCCCGCCTTCACATCAGCAGAAGGTTTGACAATTTTCTGATTTATCATCACTCTTCCACCGCTGCAGGCCTCATTGGCTACTGTACGGCGTTTTATAATTCTGGACACTTTCAGGAACTTGTCAATACGCATATAATCCTCACATAATAAAACCCGCAGGAGCTATGTTCCTGCGGGCAGAAACGATTTATTATTTTTTGGCTTTTTTCTTGGCGTTTACTTTGTCTTTCAGTGCTTTACCGGCTTTAAAAGCAGGAGCTTTGGAAGCTGCGATCTTGATCTCTGCGCCTGTCCGCGGATTACGGGCGGTACGAGCAGGGCGCTTTTTCACATCGAAGGTACCAAAGCCAATCAGCTGAACCTTTTCACCCTTTGCAAGTGCGCCGTTAACGGTGTCGATGAAAGCATTCAGGGCTTTTTCAGCATTCTTCTTGGAGAGCTGAGTTTTCTCGGCCAGTGCGTTGATCAGTTCACTTTTGTTCACAGATATTCTCCTCCTTAATTTATTTATGCAGAACGCATAAAAGAATAGAAATATGCCAAAGACCGGAATTATTCAATTTCGCCTTCAACATACTGTAAGTATACACCGAGTTCGTCGAAAGTCAAGTGTTTAAAGGATTTTCCATTATTGTTTCTGTCAGAATAAGCCTCTTTCATCCTGTCTTTTAAGCGGTCAACAGCTTCATGAAGTGACATCTCACTGTCAGTTTTCAGAGTACAGCATAATTCAGCACAAAGCATCAAAAGAATTCCCAGCAAACGTTTGCTTTTATCCTCATCAGAATGTAATATTTTATCTGCAGTTTTTTGAATATCAGATACAATCCGGGAATAAGTCCTTGAACCAATAGCAGTCTGACTGAGTTTCTTAAGTACTTTGGCGGCATATTTCAAAGACGGAAGTCCGGCGGAAACATCATCCAGACTTTCAATTACAGAGATATGACCGGTTTCCTGCTGCTTGAGCTGCTCCCAGGAAGGTATTACACCTTCAGCATTGTTATTACCGAAAACATGCGGATGTCTCCTGATCATCTTTCTGCATATACAGTTAATTACATCGTTCAGTGAAAACTCATCATAGCTCTTTCCAATGGAAGAATGAAATACAATCTGAAACAGAAGATCTCCAAGTTCATCACATAAATGATCCATATCATTTTCATCAATGGAAGCAACACATTCCCATGCTTCTTCAACCAAATATGGCCGAAGTGATTCATGGGTCTGCATACGATCCCATGAGCAACCGTCAGGTGAACGTAAATAGTCCATTATCTCAACAAGATCCTGCATAACAAACTGAGTGCGGGATCGAAAATCCGATCCGGGAATCAATACAGCAGTACGATGATCAATATTCCGCTGCCTGTCAAGCTTGTACAAAGGAATTTCAAAAGGACAATGGTCAGAAACGAACATCAGCACAGTATGTTCATCTTCAAGTGTATCTGAAAGCACAATCTTGACCTGCCCTGCCAGTATAGGATTATCCAGTTCTGTAATCAGTAACGTGTATTTCGGATCGTGGCAGGGTGATGTCAAGAAATCACTTGCGGGAACTATTGCAACAGGGCTCCCGGAAAGGAAGGGGAGAGAAGATGAAATGTAACTGTCAAATGCGCCGACGCCCGGTATTATGCTGAGCTGACAACATTCTTTAAGCCTGTAAAACAGCGCCCTAACCGTATGATCAGAAACTGCGTCGGGCACCGCATAAACAACCGGATGGTCAGAACTGATCTGAAGAAGACGTGCAGTTATTGATTGATTCAGAGAATCAAAATCTTCTGCATCCGTGTAGAGATCATCCAGAGATATAAAAGAGATGTGATTCTGACAAAGCCATGAAACAATCGGATGACGCTCAGTCCGAAGAACAAGGGTTTCAGCGTTCTTCAATGCATTTACGGTTTTTTCATTAAGCAGGCCGGGATCCCCCGGTCCAAGAGACACAACTGTGATTTCAGGTTTCATGAATGATCTCCTCTTCTTTGAAGCATTGATCAGATTCTGAATAAGATATCAATATTTATGCCATGCTGAGCGCGTGAAAAGGATGAACATAGGCAGCAGTTCAAGTCGGCCGAAAAGCATCAGAAATGCCAGCGTAAGCTTGGCATGAATGCCATATCCGGCAAAGTTTTCAACCGGACCAACAGAACCAAGGCCGGGACCGACATTACTGACACATGTGAGAGCTGCAGACAGGTTTGTTGTCAGATTGTAACTGCTGCCGAGGGAAACAATAAATCCACCGGCAAGAACTAGAACAATATACATAAAAGCAAACTGAGCAATCTGCGAAAGCATGTTTTCTTCGACAGCTTTTCCGTCAAGACGGATAACATCCATCTTTTTTGGCTGCCCGGTGGCACGTATGTTTCTCCGTGAAAGCTTACTGAGGACAATAATACGGACGACTTTCATTCCGCCTGCGGTAGATCCTGCACAGGAGCCGATCAGCATTGCCATAATAATCACGACATGTGAGGCGGCCGGCCATTTGTTGAAATCAGCTGTTACAAAGCCAGTTGTGGACATAATGGAGCTGATCTGGAATGAACCGTATCTTAATGATTCCAGGAAGCTTCCGTTATAAAAAGGCAAATTTATCACAGATACGATCAGGATAAATCCAATAACAATAATAAAATACCAGCGGAATTCCTCATCCCTGTAAAACGCTTTAAATCTGTCGCCAATCAGGAATTTATAATAGAGTGCAAAATTCACGCCGAACATGAACATAAAAACGGTGATGGCAATTTCAACAGGGATACTGTTAAAATGCGCAATACTTTTTCCATAGTTGCTGAAACCGCCGGTACCTGCTGTAGCCATTGTATGAACAGCCGCATCATACGGAGACAGACCGCAAAACAGCAATGTAACAAACTCGATCATGGAAAGAAGGATATAGATTTTATACAGGATTTTGGCAGTTGCACCGGTTTTGGGAACCAGTTTGCTCAGGGACGGGCCGGGACTTTCTGCTTTTACAAGATGAGCAGTTCTGCCAGTCAGTTTCGGGAGAAGTGCAAGTGTAAGCACCAGAACACCCATACCGCCGATCCAGTGTGTAGTAGCACGCCAGAACATCACGCCGCGCGGAAAACCTTCAAATTGTGTGACAACAGATGCACCGGTTGTGGTCAGCCCCGAAACAGTTTCAAAAAAAGCTTCTTCAAATCTCGGCAGAGCATTGGAAAGCATAAAAGGAACCGAACCGAAAACGCCGAGGAAAATCCAACCGAGCGCGGTTACAATAAAGCCTTCTTTCAGTCGAAGATGAGTGTTCTGACCTTTTGATGTAAATAAAACCATCAATAAACCGACAACGCTGTTAATAAGGATACTGTAAGTGATAGCAGATGCATCCCCATCTCCATAAATCAGGGAAATAATCAGAGACGGAACCATGGCAGCCGCTTCTATAAGAAGTAAAGCTCCGAGCATCCGGACGATCAGTTTTCGGTTCATTTGTAAAGCACCTCGTTCAGATCGGATATACCGGATTCAACAGAGATAATCACAACATGATCATTTTCCTCGATATGATCATTTCCGAAAGGAACAATAATCTTCCCCTGGTGAACAATGATGGATACAAGAGAACCTTTTTTCATAGTAAGGTTTTTCAGCGGAATGCCAATATAAGAGTCACCTTTTCTTGCAATGAACTCAATTGCCTCTGCTTTTCCTCCGACAAGACGATACAGCCTTTCAATTTTTGTGCCGTTGCTGTTGACACGAGCACGGACATAGCGAAGTATTGTTGAACTTGTAATAAACTGAGGACTGATGACAGAATCCAGTCCAACATCATTCAAAATTTCCTGATAGGTTATCCGGCTGTTTTTAGCAATTACTTTGGGAACACCGCAGCGGGAAGCATGCATACCGCAAATCAGGTTTTCCTCATCACGGTTGCTTAAGGAAACAAATGCATCCATTTGTGAAAGCCCCTGTTCCTCAAGCAGATCCTGGTCGGTACCGTCTCCGACGATAACATCGACTTTCGGAAGCTGTTCGCTGAGCGTGCGTGCTTTTGCAGGATTAATTTCAAAAAGGGTAACATGAATCCCCATCGGAACGATCAGCCTGGAAAGATAATAAGATATTCTGCCTCCGCCAAGCACCATAACACTCCTGACTTTGTGCTTGTTGCGACCAAGGAACCGGAAATATTCAGTGATCGTAATCATATCACCGGAGACAAAAACTTTATCACCCGGCTGAATCCTGAAATCTCCTCCCGGGATCATTACAGTGTTGTTTCTTTCAACCATTGCATAAAGAATTCTTGGAAGCCGCGGGATTTTTCCGGCAATATCCTTCATCGGAATGCCGATAAAACAGTCCTCCTCCTGCGCACGGAATTCAACCATTTCAACCAGACCCTTGGCAAATGATTCTATGCTGCCGGCAAAAGGATAACGGAGAAGACGGCTGATCTCAAGCGCCGTTGCTCTTTCCGGATTGATTGCCACGTCTATTCCCAGTTCGTTCTGCAGAAGCATCTGGCTTTCATTGAATTCAGGATCACGGATTCTTGCAATGGTATAGCTGGCACCCAGACGCTTGGAAATCAGGCATGCGAGCATATTGCTTTCATCGCTTTCAGTGGATGCAATAACGATATTCGACTTGTCAACACCGGCTTCAAGCAGAATCTTTGCATTTGCACCGTTTCCCTTTATACAAAGGGCATCAAGAGAACCGCTGCATCTTTCTATCACATCTTCATTTTTATCAATAATGACCACATCATGTTCTTCCGCAATCAGATGCTCAGCCAGCGTATATCCGACTTTTCCGGCGCCGATGACAATGATCCTCATGAATATGCCCCCTAAATATAATCAAATTATTATAACATTGATTAAAAAAGAAGAAAAGAAAAACAGTGCAGACAGGTCTGCACTGTTTGGCGGAGAGTCAGGGATTTGAACCCTGGGTGAGGTATCACCCCACACACGATTTCCAGTCGTGCGCCTTAGACCACTCAGCCAACTCT
>JAEEGL011676388.1_pt1 | contig 125474 bp, 101 predicted proteins | sample 9134231 | NCBI WGS metagenome assembly JAEEGL01 (sample SAMN16246548, study PRJNA631951) | gut metagenome | biome: gut microbiome; feature: rumen; material: fiber-attached | host: Bos | place: Iran: Karaj | collected 2018-10 | reverse complement strand
CTTTATATTGGCGTTGGAGAACAGAAAATTTCAGGAGCAACGGGTATGACTATTAACGCGAATGCGATTTACCGCATTGTAAACAAATCTACTGGAAAGGTTATTGATGTGGCAAACGGAAGCAACGAAAATGGGACCTTGCTCCAGTCTTACAGTAGCAATGGAACAGCTGCACAGCAATTTAAATTCATTCCTTCTGTCAGCGAAGGATATTACTGTATTGTACCAATGTGTGCCAAAACAAAGGCTTTTGATGATCCGTCTTATTCCAAAGAATCCGGAAAGACTCATCAGATTTACCAGCAGAACGGAGAAGGCGCACAGGACTATCAGATTACAGACGCCGGAAACGGTTATGTAAGAATCATCAGTAAACCAAGCGGTTTTGCATTAACCGATACAGGCAACATTGCTCAATACGCTGTGGCAAATGATGACCGCCAGCTTTGGAAACTGGAAGTAGTTCGAAGCACCAATTGCTTCACCAATCCAATCCGTTATGACGGTGCAGACCCTTGGGTATTTAAAGCCGGCAACTCTTACTACTACTGTCAGTCCAGTGGTGGTGTTGCTTTATACAAGATGAATGATTTAACCCAGTTGGGAATTGCACAATATCACAATATTTTCCAGAATGATTATTCCGGCACTGAAACGCTCTCCTCTTATTGGGCTCCGGAATGTATCTACTTACGCGGACATTGGTATTCTTACTTTGCACCTGAAGTAAACCGTGGTGGAAACGATAGCCACCGTACCTACGTATTACAAGGTGGAACAAATCCTAACGATCCATTAGACGGTGCGTATACCTTGAAAGGCCGTCTTGCAGATAGCACTAACAAATGGTCCATTGACACCACCGCCTTTGAGTACGGCGGAAGACTTTATTGTGTTTGGTCCGGTTGGGAAGGGGACACCAATGTTTCTCAGAAAATCTATATTGCAGAAATGAGCAATCCATGGACAATATCCTCCAACCGTGTTTGTATTTCTACACCAACTTATGGTTGGGAAACAAATACAAGCCCTCAGGTTAACGAAGGACCGGAAGTACTGATTAAGAACGGAAAAGTACATATCATTTATTCCGCCAGCGGAAGTTGGACTGACTCTTATTGTTTGGGACGCCTCACCTGTACCAACGGTGATTTCTTAAATCCTTCTGCCTGGTCTAAAGGAAGCGAACCGGTATTCCAGCAGACTTCTACCGTTCACGGTGTCGGTCATGCATCCTTTGTTCAGTCTCCGGACGGAACGGAGGACTGGATCGTCTATCATGCAGCAAAACGTTCCGGCGGCGGTTGGGACAGAGATATTCATATGCAGATGTTTACATGGCATGATGATTATCCATTCTTTGGAACTCCGGTATCCAATGACGTAGAGCTGGCAAATCCATCCAAGTCTTCTGCTTCACCGATAAATGAAAATCATTACTATGTAGTGAAGAACCTTGCAACCGGAAGATGCTTGGACATTCCAAACGGCGAAGACAAAAACAGTTTGCAGTTGCAGACTTGGTCTATTAACAATTCTGCAGCACAGCAGTTCAAGTTCACAAAGAAATCCACAGGTTGGTACACCATGTCACCAAAATGTGCTCCAACAAGAGGATTGGATAATCCGGTTGGTTCTACAGGAACCGGTATTCAGTATCAGACCTGGGACTTAAATAACAACAAAGCTCAGAACTTCCGTTTAGAACAGGTGGCTGACGGAACCTACCGCATTATCAATCAGGCTAGTCTTTATGCTCTGACAGATAACGGAGAAGGTGCCGGCTACAAAGTTACGCAGGAAGCATTGACAAACAATAACAACCAGCGTTGGGAATTAATTGACCGCACTGCTGCGGAAGAAACTACAACGCCGGAACCAACCACTGCAGAACCGACTACCGTTTCTGACGGATACACCACTGCTGCTTCCAATACCTGGGCAACAGAAGGCAAGTGGGGACTCTTCTACGGAAACTGGGTTCCTGCAGAAGCTTCTTATAAGAAAGGAACTTCACCGGAATTTTCCGTGAAGGCAAAACAGAACACCTTAGGAACTGCCTGGTTAATTCAGGCAAGTTACACTACAGACGTTACAGCCGGTCACACCTATAAGGTTACTGCCAATGTAACCACAGACAAAAATGCCTCTATCGGAATGAAGGAAGACCTTTCCAACGGCACCGACAATCCGGTTTATACCAACACTTCTGCCGGCGTTGCGAAAGACATTGTTGGCACCTATCAGGTGTCCTCCGGACAGATTAAGGTGATGTTTGAATTAGGTGTTGGCGTAGAATCAGGAACAACCGTAAACTTTAATCGTATTACTATTGAAGATGTGACTCCACCGGAAACAACAACACCGGAACCGACAACTGCAGAACCGACCACGGAAGAACCGACAACCGAAAAGGAAGTTGAAACCATTCACACGGTAACTTCCGGATTATCTTTGGACGGATATCAGATCAATCCTTCCCTCAACGGTTTCAGAACGGTTTACTCCGTAGAACCTTCCATTGAAGAAAAGCAGGTTCGGGAAATCGGTCTCGTTTATGCGCTGAAAGATTACAGTAATCCAAGCGATTTATATGTTCGTGATGACCATCCATATGTGAAACATTTTGCATCCACAACAAACTTGCCGGAATTGCTTCAGAGTGGTTCCAAAACAACCCGTCATTCCATGACTATGTTGTTTGCTCACGGCAATGCAAAAGAGTTTTCTACAAATATGTCTCTCCGGGCATACGCCAAATTAAGCGACGGAAGTTACGTATACACCAATGTTTATGATTACACAATTTTCCGGGTTGCAGAAGTTCTCTACAACGGAAACTATTTTGGCACTCCGGAAGCTCACAACTATTTGTACAATCGTATTTTGAAAGTGGTAAATCCACAATATACAGAGAACCCATTTGATTATGGAAGTATCCTGGCACACTAAAATTACAGACATAAAAAATCCCGGAAGTTTCTTCCGGGATTTTTTGGTACAAAGGAAGGGCTGCGGAGAAATGAAATGCATCAATTCCAGACAGCCCTCCCGGATTATTCAATTTAATATTTCTTTTCTTTGGTTACTACCTGAATGGATTGGATAAAGCCTGTGGCTTCATCAATGGTAACGCCATTTCCATCAACTTCAACGTAACCTTTCTTTGCATCACATGCAACAATAAACTGGTCTTCAATCTTATCAGGATGATATCCGTAGTATGTCAATCCTGTGTTTTCAAATTCTAACTTGAATATTTCCGGTTTATCACTCTTCTTATACTTCTTCTTATCATCATACTTTGTTAATTCATTATTAATGAATTCTTCAGCTCCGATAAATGCTGAACACCATACCTTCATGGTCGCTGATCCATCATCTTTCTGTAAGTTTGCCATATTAATTGTCTTTTCAACAATGGACCATCCTGTCGGGGCATTTACTGTTGCGTAACTCAGTTTTGCTGTCGTTACTGTTGTTGCCTGCTCTTCAGTCGTCTCCTCTTTTTTCTTATCATCCTTTTTGTTCTTCGCCTCAGTTACTTTTTGGTTTGCATTTTCCTTTTTCTCACTATTGGAATCGCTTCCACCACAAGCTGTAAGAACGAAGACAAGTGTTAAAACACTTGCTAAAACTATCAATTTTTTCATATGTTTGTACCTCCGCTCGTATGTCTTATATATAATATACTACAAAATCTAATATAATAAAACAACTTTATATAGAATCTTGCGAAAAAAAAGGATTTTATTTTTACTTTTTTGCAATTTTGGCAGTTTTTTTATCAATTTTTTGGTAAAATCATTATGGAAATATTGAAAAAGGAGCGGAAAAAAATTGAATATCAAAAAAGGGTTAAGTATTTTTATGTTACCGGTTCTACTTTCGACCTCTATTTTTTTGACAGACGTCGTGAAGAACCCAGATTCGCTGCAGGTTTCTGCAGCCACAAACAGCTATGGATTGCAAAGCAATATCCAGGATGGAGTCATTCTTCATTGCTTTGACTGGAAGTACAACGATATCAAAGCAGAGTTGCCAAATATTGCCAAAGCAGGCTTTACTTCCATCCAAACGTCCCCTGCACAAACCGGTGTTAATTCCGGCATTTGGTACTGGCTGTATCAGCCTCTTGGCTTTTCAGTTTCATCCAATGATTTAGGTACCAGAAATGAATTACAACAGTTGTGTACAGAAGCGGACAAATATGGCATTAAGGTCATTGTAGACGTAGTGGCAAATCATCTTGCCGGAGATCACAGCAACATTCAGAGTGATTTGAAAGCTGATACTTATTGGCACAATTACGGACAGATTGATAACTATTCCAATCGTTACGCTGTAACACACGGAAACCTGGGAATGCAGGATATTAATTCTGAAAATTCCTACGTTCAGCAGTTAGTGCGTAACTACATTTTGGATTTGAAATCCCTGGGTGTGGATGGTATTCGTTGGGATGCCGCAAAGCATATCGGACTTCCTAGTGAAGACTGTGCTTTCTGGTCAACGGTTTGTGAAAACACCGGCGTTTATCATTATGGGGAAATCCTTGGCGAGCCGGGAGCTTCTTCCAGCAGCCAAAACACCACTTTAATGGGAGAATATACGAACTATATGAGTGTCACCGACAGTTCTTACGGCCAGACACTTCGAGAAGCCTTTGATAAAGGAACAGCACCCACCAGTTACGGGAACTGGACTCATCGTGGCATTCCTGCTTCCAAACTGGTCTACTGGGGTGAAAGTCACGACAACTGGTCCAACGGAACCGATGCAGGATATTCCAACCAGATGTCCCAGAACGTCATTGACCGTGCTTATGCTATGGCAGCAAGTCGTCAGTCTGCTACAGCACTCTACTTCTCGCGTCCGTCTTCAGCAGTAAAAACTGAAATCTATGCCGGCGTGAAAGGAAGTACTCATTTTAAGAGTGCAGAAGTTGCAGCTATCAACCATTTCCACAACGCTATGGTAGGACAGAGTGAATACTTTGTTTCTTCTAACAATGTCGCTGCAGTCTGTAGAGAGAAAGGTGTTGTCATTGCCATGGGTTCCGGAAGCGGCGCCGTTTCTATTCCAAACGGTGGCTCTTTGGTGGCACCGGGAACCTACACTGATGAAATTACCGGCAATACTTTCACGGTTACTTCATCCACCATTTCCGGTACTGTCGGAAGCACGGGAATTGCCGTTGTTTACGATTGGCAAAATGCTATCGAAACAACAACGGAAGCGCCGAAACGTTCAGCTTATATTGATGTACCTTCCGGATGGAGTACCCCAGTTTACTGCTACGCTTACGATGCTCTTGATGGAACTCCTAACAGTGGTTGGCCGGGATTACCGATGTCTTATGACGAAAAGACCGGCTATTACAAATACATCATTCCGGATAATATTACAAATCCAAGAGTCATCTTTTACAGTAGTGCAACTAATCGCTATCCAAGTGACCAGGAACCCGGTCTTTCCATGGACGGTGGTAACAACTGGATTTATAAAAATGGCACTTGGACCACTTTTGATCCAAATCAGGAAACGACTACGAAACAGGAAACAACTACAGAACAAATATTAGAAAAGCCAGTGAAACCATTCGGTGTTCTTGCCAGCAGCAACAGCCCCGGAACAATTTCCTTTGTTATGGGAAATCCTTTGAATGGTCAGACATACAATGTATATATTGATGGCACATTTATGGAAAATGTAGTTCTCTCCGCTTACACTTATTCTGGATTTACCGCTGGAGAGCATACATTGGAGCTTTCTGGTGTCCTTAACGGATTTGAGTCGGAAAGAGCTTCCTTTACTGTCAATGTCATGGCAGAAGAAACCACTACAGTTCCGGAGACTACTACGGTTCAGGAAACCACTACAGTTCCGGAGACTACTACAGTTCAGGAAACCACTACAGAAGAAGCAATTGCTGTGGACATCAAAGGATTCCAGATTAATACTTCCATTGAAGGTTTCCGAACAGTTTATTCGGTATCCGGAAATCCTGACAAAATATCAGAGGTTGGTTTAATCTACGGATTACAGGGATACAGTTCCAACGCAGATATGGTTCTGAATAATTCCAACGACTATGTCTTTACATATAAAGATTTGACCGGTGGTTTAGCACAAACAAAAGATTATCACTTAATGACTTCCGACACTTCCTTTGAAAGTCGTAAGGATTATATGATGACCATGAAGTACGGTGCATTAAGTAAGCGCTTTTTAACCGCCCCGGTTCTTGTTCGCGCATACGCGAAAGACAATCAGGGCAATGTCATTTATGGCACAATCAAAACTATAACTGTTTATGATTTAGCTGACTATTTATATCAAAATAAGAAAATGACTACATTAGCCGAACACAATTATTTGTTTACCAGAATTTTGTATCGGGTTAATGAAAGTTATTCAGGAGTAAGTTATTAATCAGAAAAAACACCACGCTGTGCGTGGTGTTTTTATGTGGTGGGGGCGTGCATTTCACTGAAGTTTGAGACGTTTTGGAGAGTGCGTACCCTGTGATTTCATTTTTTCTCATCTGTAAGGTACCACATAAAGTCACGTTTTGTTTGTGTAGACCTTATGTTTTCTTTTTTCTAGTTTTGCAAGGTACAGTAAAATTTCATTTTTTCCGGGCATATACCTTATATTTTCATTTTCTCCTCTTTGTAGGGTACGCCTCTATTTTTTCATTTCCAAAAGTGTACCCTATCTATTCAGTTTTTCTCCTTTGTAGGGTACACCCTCATTTTTTCATTTCTAAAACTGTACCCTATCTTTGCATTTTCACTCTTCATCAGGGTACACCGACAATTTTTCACATGAAAAAGTGTACCTTATTATTTCATTTTTCCTCTAACATACGGCACCGCCACAAGAAAATCCTCCCAAAGCCGCACCCCCACAAGAAACCAGCCTCCTGCCACGCAGGAGGCTGGTTCTTTTATTCATTTTGATAGTCATCCCAATAGGAGCCTATCACTTCTTCATTCAAATCTTCTCCGATGACGATAAACAATTCCTGGCCAATGGAAATGGGGCGGATGCGGGTTTCTTGCTTTGTAGCGTTAACTTCCAGCCACTGCCCTTGGTCATCTTTAATGAACCCTTTTAGGCGAAAGATATTTCCGGCATTCGGATCCGACATCATTTTTTCCACAGTTTCTTTTAAAGATGTAATCGGAGTTTTAACGTGGAAGAAAAAGACAGAATCGAAATCCTGATTTTCCAGTTCCACCGGCTTTGCTAATTCGGCAGAGCGATAGGATGCACCGGATAGTCTTCTAAAGTCTTCTTCTGTAATATTTCCTTTTTCCCAGCAATAGAAATTCAATAACTTTCGGTCACACTGGAACTGCTGAAGACAGGAATGAATCAAAGATTTTACGGCTTCGATTTTTTCCGTTTCTTCTGCCCTTGCCTTACTAATTACAATCATGCCGGCTTTTAGAATCTGCGTGGAAAGGATGTATTTAGACTTTAAAGACAAATCACTTTCCAGACCGGCGTCCACGATTGTCAGGACGTTGCCACGCTCATACCAGCGTTCCAACGGTTCTTCGTACAGCAAATCAAACAAATCATCCACATCAAATATTCCGGAAGGCTCCACAAGAACCTGTTGGTATCCTTCCATCGCCATCGTGATGAGTTTGGTCTTCATGCGTCGGCGACTGCAATCCCGGTCTCCACCGATCACCATTTCCAGGTGACAGGAATCACCGACGGCTTCCTGCAATAAAATCCGGTCTACGTTAATAGCTCCGTGATCGTTTACGATGATTGCCACCTTCTTCCCCTGATTAACAAAGTGTCTGGCATATTCAATCATAAACGTGGTTTTTCCGGCGCCTAAGAAGCCGGTAATCAAATCTACTTTAATCATACTTTATTCCTTTGAGCTTTTTCGTCAATTCGGTCTTCAGTGTACTCTTTTCCAACTGACCGACCAAACGTTTTGCTCGCATATATTCCTTTTTTATTTTACGCTTCTTTGCGTATTTCACTGCAATTTTAGCCTTCTTTTCCTGAATAAGCAAGTGTTTTACATAAGCGCAAACTTTTTGTGTCCAGACTCTGTAGCCACTCATAGTGATATGAACGTAATGATCACTGCAGTATTCCGCTGCCAAACCACCGTGAGAATCCTTCAGTGCCGTAGTAATGTCAATGAAGTAAAGGTCCCGATTTCTGTTGCAATATTTTTCCATCAGCTTGTTGAGGCGGTTTACATTTTTGTTGTTAAGGCCTCCTTTCTGTCCGGCGTGAAATACCGGGGTGGTGCTTTCAATGAAAATCCGAATTCCCGGGTTCTTCTTCTGAATGCCTTTAATGTAATTTTTGTAGCGTTCGTAGACTTTTTCCGGGGTTTCATATAAATCGTTGGTTCCCATGTTGATGAAAACATATTTGACTTTTGCCTTCGCAACGGCATCTCTTGCAGAATAATCTTTTCCCTGATAGGTCAGGCGATACTGACCGCCCACAATGTTATCATTGGAGAACGAATAGCAGCCCTTCACTAACATTTTCGGAGAACCCAGATATTTCCGACCTTCATAATCCAGGTACATTCTTTGTCCGACGCCAATGGAGCTCCCAATAAAAGCAGACCTTTTGAAGAAACTCAAAAGGTCTGACTTTTTCACTCTGACCCGAATTTTCTTCAAGGACTGTTTTTTCACAGAAGGTTTCTGTGCTGTTTCTGCCGTGGTGGTTTCCGTTTCCGCAATCACCGTGGAACTCACTTCTTCCGCACGAATGCCGGTAACAGAAAGCTCCATAGCAAGTACCAAAACAAGAAACACCATAAACATCTTTCCTTGTTTCATACGCATATCCTCTCTTTCAAGCATATGTTATAGTAGAAAATTTTCGCGTCAATCTTATTGTATCTCTATTTATTTTTTCAGTTCGATTTTAGCCACCTTGGACACATAAGCCGGCTGTACAATTGGATTGTACAAAAAGCCTCTTCTATAACCGCTCATAATCTCTTCAAAAAATCCCGGACATTCCAAAACCATGGAAATTACATTGTCTGCATTTTTGTTCAGATATGAATCCGGAATGTAAAATTCTTCCTGTGGTCCAATTATATCATATTGTGCTACCGGTTTTCCATTGACATAAATCAACAATCTTTCATCTGCCTTAATTGGGATAATCTGCAACGGAGCAGCGAATCCTTCTGCCGGATTGTATGTGAAATGTCTTCGGAACCATACAACGTGTCCCATTTCCTTGCCAACAACCATCTTTTCCACCTGTGGTGAAGCCTGCCAACGGGAATCATTGTATTCCAAGGTATGGAATCCCTGATGATAACCGCTGAGCTGATAGCGTACCTTGAAGGATTCTAATGTCACATCCAAAGGAGTGCTGTTTGCATAGTTTCCTTTGATGAACATTGGCTTCATAATACCACTCATCTTAACAATGTCTCCTTCGTGTGGATGAGACTTGTTGTGGAATTCGTTAGCGTACAGTACTGCTAAAGTGTTGGTTCCCTTCTTCAATGCTGCAGTAATGTTGTGTCGGTCAATGGATTTGTTTCTGGCACGGAATACCAACTCTCCGTTAATGTAAAGAAGATATCTGTCCGTATCATTGTGGTCGAAATACAGGTATCCGTCTTTGACATCATCTTCCAATTCAAAGCTGGTGCGATACCAGTAATAGCCATGTTTAAAGAAATCTTCTTCCTCTAAAGAAGTCGGCTTTGCCAATGTCTTCCACTGACTATCGTCAAAGTCTGCATTAATTTCAGCACTGTCGGCACAATACTTCCAATCCGAAGTCCACTGAACCGTCGGGCGGTTTGCAAAACGTGCAGCTTCAAAAGCCACTTCCTGCATTCCATTATCCTTGTTTTGAATAACCACTTCCTCGCCATCGAAGGAAGCATCTTTCAGAACTCCTTCGTTCATTGGATAGAAGAGAATCTGATTGTTGGAATCTTCTTTAAACTGTAATTCCAGTTCAATCTTTTGATTGGATTCTAAAATATTTTCCATATAATAAACGTTGTAGAATAGCAATCCTTCTTTCAGACAGTCTACACGACCAATCATTGCTTCCTCTAAAATAAAGAAACGGCTTTCTCCGGCTTTGATAATCACCGGTTCCCCGTGAATGTAGGAAAGAATCACAGTACCATTTCCACCATCGTATTTCTTTACATTACCTGCTAAAACTTCCACATCAGTGGGGCTGACATTCAGGCAAAGTTCACCTGCAGTGCCTTTGGTTCCATGCATAACCACTGCAGTTTCATCTCCGTATTTTTCTGTCATCCAGATTTCAGAAGTTGCATAATGAAGCTTCACTTTTGTGTTTGGAATATAGAAAGCTACCGGGAACATTCTAGTCTGGTTTGCTTTAATTACGGTATCAAAAATGTATTCTCTGTCGTTTAATTCGGCCGGAACACGGACTGAAATCTTCTTGTCTGATTCTTCCACATTACGAACAAAGAAAAATCTTCCTTCGTTATTTCCTTCCTGATAGGTTGTGAAATTCTCGTAAGCTTTGTTCAGAGAAACATCCAGGAAGGAATCGTCTTTGTTCAACACTGCAATGTTTTCTCCGCCGGAAATAATTTCCATATACTCTTTGTGGTCACTTTGAGCAATAAGGTGGTAAAATTCTTTAGCAAAACGGATAAAGCCTTTAATCCAGTAATATTTATCCCGATGAATTTCACCGGTTTCTCCTACCGGTGCCCCACCAAAATCATAGCTGGTAATATTTCCGTAACCACCCAGTGCCACATCTCCACGACCACCAATAAATGGGAAGGTTGTTCCACCCACCATCATATAGTAGTTGACAATGGATGCGCCGGTGATAAATACGCTTTTGGACACCCCTTCTACCACATCCACTTCCGGAATGTAGGTTGGGGTACCAATCTGTGAAAACCATCCTGCCTGCAATTCCAAAATCATAATCGGAGCATCCGGCTGAGTTTCCTTGGAGCTTAAAAGTTTCTGCTCAAAACGCTCATACTCAGACATCCAGAGTCCCGGAATATTCGGATAGTAAGTTCTTGTATCAATAATGCCTTTGCCTCTTAAAAATTCCGCTTCATTGGCAAATTTCGGCACGTTGATGCCATACTCTTCCATGGAACCTTTCAGGAACATAAAGTATGAAATGGCATCTTCCAAAGAAATCGGTTCTTCGCCGTATTCCATCAGGTGATCGTATTCATTTTCCACCTGTGCTGCAATAATATTGCCGCCGTTGGTAATTAAGTGTGGACGAATCTGGTCTGCAACGGATTTGTACCAATACTTACAAAGTTCCAGATACTTTTCGTCCAACATACGTATACGGAATTCCTTGTTGGCAACTTTCTTGATCAGCCAGTCCGGATGACCACCGAAGTCCAATTCCGCACAAATATACGGACCCGGTTTAATCAACACGTAAAAGCCGTACTTTTCACACAATGTCAGGAAACGGTCCAAATCGTAGTCGCCGTCCCAACGCTGCTTTCCTTCTTCCGGCTCATGCATATTCCATGCAATATAAACCGAAATCAGATTTGCTCCGGTGGCTTTCATTTTCTGCAAACGGTCTTCCCACATTGCTGCAGGAACACGGAAATAATGAAATTCCCCACCGATTAAAAATTCATGTTTTCCATGAATAATAAAACCATTCTGGTCGTAGTCAATAATACTCTTTAAGTCCTTGCTCATTTTTAACTCCTTCCGCTACTTTGATATAACAATTTCAATTTTGTCGATTTCGCCGTTTCGGATTTTACTTGCGTAAGGTTCACTGACGGTGTCCCCTTCAATCCGTTCCACTAATTTATCATTTTCATATAAATAAATTCTGTCAATTTTTGCCGCTGTATCATAAGTGTTCAGTCCCGCCTCGTTCTGATAAATTGTCAGCGTGTTGCCGAACAAATTGCATGCAAAGCTGTTCTTTGGCTGAACAAAAGTATACAAGCCATCTTTTCCGTAGAAGGAAACCGTCTGTTCCTGCTGTGTGAAAAGCCATACCGGCAGTTTTGGTTCCGGCTTGAAGCAAAGTTCCTTCTTGTCGTTGAGGATGAACGGTCTTTGTCCGACTGTCATCATGCGCCACATATGAAGCATTTCCGTAGAAGCTCCGGTTAATCTGGACTGGTACCCGGTACCGTGAAGGCTTTCATTCGGATGCGCTGAGCTGGCAATAAAGGAAGAATTTTCCAAAATACTTCTTCCGTACATTTCCGGATCCAGTGCCGGAATAAAAGAATTCTTCAGATAATAATAAAACTCATCATACAATCCGGAACGGAGCAGTTCCAGGAAGTACTTGTATTCCATATGCAGGAACACCGCTTCATTCTCCAACCAACCTCTTGGGAAAACGTTCTGTCTACCGATTTCCTTTGTTTCCTCCATAACATTTTCATTCAGTTTAAACATCTGCAATTTGCTGTCATAGATTTCACTGTTCTTTAAGGACTGATGCAATTTTTCCGAAACTTCCGGATTAGTTCTCATCATATGAACCTGTCCTTCCAAGAACGGTGGAATCGGACGGCTCTTAAATTCACAAACATGAACTAGTGGCAATCCCATGGCTCCATAAAGTTGGTTTCCTTCTTTATCAGTTTCCAATTTATAATCAACCGCTTCATTGATGAAGTAGGTGTTATAAACACCTTTTTCGTCATCAAAGGCTTTTTCCAGTCCTGCCTGAACACGATCAACAATTAATTTCAAAAATGTTCTTGCTTCATTGGCAGAAATAATTTCTTCTTTTCCGTCAATACCCATGGTAATCATTTCACGATACATTTCTTTTGCATTGTTACTCTTTTCCCAATATTCCATTCCCTGAATTCCCTCTTTCAGTAAACGGAAAATGCAATCGAAGAAGAATTTCGCTTCCGTTGGAATGCGGATGTTCTCATCCCTGTCCACCAGTTCCAGCATCATAGACGCCAGACGTCCTACTTCTGCACTTTCATTAATGGAAGAACCGATAATTCCAGGCATTCCGTTTAATGCATCACACCATCCCGGTTTTCCGCCTTCCATTTCAATACCAATACCTTCCGGGTCAAGGGAAGCTACCTTATTCGTCAATAAAACAAAAATCTTGGATGCCAAAGAGGTATAGTAAATCTCTCCCTGTCCTTTGTTGGTACGCACCTGATTTGGACGGAAGCTTCTCTCGGCAATCAGTTTAGCCTTCTCCGCATTTTTCTGTACTGCGCCGTACTGACGAACCCCTGCATCTGTTAACACATAACGCTTGTTTCTTGGTACCACAAACTCATCATTGTCAAAGAAGGTATACTCTTCCTTTTGGAACATGATTTCCCTGATTTTGTCAGGATACATCTGCACATACTGTTCCAATAAATCAATATTGTAAATCCAGTGGTCAACCCAATATCCTTCCTGGAAGGTTGCCATATCCACCTTCAGACATTGTTCTAATAAATCATTTAAAAAGTCGTCTAAAGTTCCCTGCTGTAAGGACAATTTTTTCTGTTCCAAATCCATTAATAAGCAACCCGGAGTAAACGCCTTTGCAATAGTTTCTTCTAACGCTTTTCCTTCTTCTCCGAAGTACTTGTTCAAAACTTCCCGACAGCCTTCTTCGTTTTCCTGTTCAAACTTAGAACCGTTCAGAACCAACGGATTAAAGCCATCCAGCTGAATCAAATTGAAGAACGTCTTTAAGTCGGTATCTTCAATAAACGGGAAGAAATAAACATCATTTCTTCTGTTCTGATTTACATCACGGAAGTTGGAATTTCCCTGAGAGTAGTTGGTGGAATCCACCTGGAAGAAATTGTATTCTCGTTCCAGGTCACCATGCTTTCTGGAATAAACATAGAACACATGCTTTCCGTTCCCCAGTGCAATCGGATAACCACCACGAAGGTAATTGTCCATGAAAGACTGACCCATATACAAATCCAGCTCCTTAAAGCTGCTGGAAGTAAATGCATGACGTTTTGTCTGTTCAATGAGTTCCTTGTTCTCTTTAATTTTCTCTTCCATATAGTCCGGTGTAATGGTGCTCTTCAGGAAATCCTGATACTGCTTAAAACTTGGAGCACTACCGATTAATGTGTAAGTCACATCAGCCTGTCCTGCTGCCAGTTCTGCCTTTTTGCAACCAAAAGCACACGGCGTATAACCTACGGAAACCTGTTCTTCCGGCACCGCAAAATCTTCTTCCAAAAACTTTACCGGTACAGAGAAATCTGTCATACTGCCAAAAATATTTGCAGGGTCTACAATCGTATCAGACACCTGCATTGTTCCGTCGGCAAAATTAAAGTTCAAATAGAAGTTTCCGCCTTCTAAAAGAACTGTTTCTGCTGTATCATAAGGAAGTGCCTTAATTCGATAAAACGGTAATCCATCATCCATGTCTGCACTCATCCATGCCTGACGAAGATTACTTTCATTTTTCATATCCTGATTAATCAGGTAGTATGGAATAATAACAGCCATTCCATCTGCCACTTCAACGGATACCGGCTCACTTCCGATATTTTCAATTTTTACTTTTCGAATCAGTCCCGGAATATTTTCTCCCGGCAAGGTACAAAACATTACCTCAGTTTTAATTCCAAGGGTTTCATTCACATCCTCTAATCTGAAATCATAAGAAGTAATAATCATCTTTTGAGAAATCTTCTGTTCCGATTCCAGACGCTGATCCTTAAAGGGTTCATAAAACACGGTAGAACCATCTGCTTTTTTCACCTTTAAGAACGTTCGAAATCCCTGCAATGCTGTCTGGCGATACGCCTTGTTTGCAGGTTGAAATTCCATAATGGAATAATCCTTATTGTTCACACCAAAGGTGGCCATCCCCTGTCCACGATTAACGTAATATGCCCACATTGGTTTTCCATACAATCCGGAAACCGCCGGCAAAAAGCTGGCAAAAGGTTTCTTTTGATTGTAGTCTTCAATTATAAATTCGTCGTTTTCATTAATATAATAATTTTTTTTACTCATCACTCTCTCCATCAATTACAACTTCATTGGGTCAGCTTTTCATACGAAATTCCCTTGGAGACATTCCAACAATTTTCTTAAACACCTTTGAGAAATACTTCTCATCATTGAAGCCAACTTTATAAGCTACTTCATAAGTTTTCAGGTAGTTCTGTTCCAAATAGCAACATGCTCTGTCAATTCGAACGGAGTTCAAATAATCCACAAAGCCACACTCCAGATTCTGTTTCAAAATTGTTGATAAATATCCACTGGAAATTCCCAGTTTTTCTGCCACTGAAGCCAGCGAAAGATTTTCGCTGTAATGTTCAGAAATATACTCCTGTGCTTCCCGGACATGATTGCCGATGGATTTCTTTTCTCCGCCGGAAACAACCACTTCTTCTTTTCCGTACTTGGTGTCCATATGTCCGTTAATACAGTCCAAAATATCGTTGGCACGGATTGGCTTCAGCAAATACTCTGCCGCACCGTATTTTACAGCCTGCTGTGCAAAGCGGAATTCATCATATCCGCTTAAGATAATGGTAATCGGTGTCAGACCGACTTTGCGCATTTCCTTCATAACATCAATCCCTGATTTTAATGGCATCTGCACATCCAATAAAACCATCTCCGGCTGATATTTCATAATAATGTCCATAGCCTGTTGTCCGTTTTCAGCCTCATAAACTCTGTCAAAACGATTGCTGTGAAGTTGGATATATTTAGCCACTCCTCTTCTAATTGTATCTTCATCATCTGCAACCAATAATTTCATTATTTATCACCCCTCATTCCATGGAATCAAAATTGTTACCGTGGTTCCTTTTCCTACGCAACTTTCAATGTTCATCTTGAATTTTCCGCTGTAGCGTAAATCCAAACGTTCCCGAACATTCTTAATGGCATATCTTCCGATACGCTGTTTTGCGTAACGATCTGTTTCTTCTTTCCAAATTGCCTCAATCTGTTCCGATGTCATACCGATTCCAGTATCGATAATCTTGAAACAAATCCATTCTCCATCTCGTTTTCCAAGCACTCGTAAACTACATGGTGTACTAATATTTTCAAGTCCATGCACTACCGCATTCTCTACAAACGGTTGGATAATCAATTTCGGAATCATTGCTTTCTTCACATCTTCATCCACTTCAATTGTGTAATTCAAACGTTTTGAAAAACGCATCTTCTGAATCTGAAGATATTTAGAAACCAATTCCAGTTCATGCTCTACTGCCACTTCGCTGTTTCCCCGGTTAAGTACCAGGCGGAACAAATCTGACAAAGCAAGAACACTTTCTGCAATTTCCTCGTTCTCGGCTTCCGTCGCCTGCCAGTACAGGGAATCCAAAGTGTTATATAAAAAGTGAGGATTAATCTGCGCCTGCAAAGCAGTTAACTCGCTTTCTCTTTCTTCCAAATGAATCAACGTAGTTACAAAATTAGAAATAATCAGTAAAACCGGCAATAGCCCTACCAGCATTCCAACCAGTAAGGCGATTGGCATATATGCCACATCCAGCATCTTTGTCTGCTTACTGTACTTAGGAACAATCTTGCAGACAATACTGGCATCAGAACTTAATTGATTACAAATAATTTCATAATCTTTATACTTAAAATGATTTTCCCGCGAGCGATAATTTTCTTTTACAAAAGCTTCCCGTTTTAGGTACTTTTCAATCTCCGGATCAATTTTACCAACTTTGCATAATTCCCCACTGTTCTGATCCAAGACAATAACACTTTCGTTTTCATCATTGACTGCGCTTTCGCAAAGATTAGTGAACTGCTTCTGATTTGCACCAATAACAATAAACCCAATGACTTTCTTGCTGCGGAAATCATAAATTCTTCTGTATAATCCGATTTTCTTTTTTCGATTTGTATTATAAGTATCACCGGAACCCTTTGGAACAAACTTCCAAAGCATTCCGTTTTTACTATTAATGGTTTCAATATAAGAATCTGTTTTATGAATCATCTGAAGGTTTGAAACGTAGGAACTTCCATCCATACATCTTAGAAAAGGCTGTACTCCATTTTCCGGATAAATTGCCATGGTCTGAACACTACCTTTTAATGCCATCATTTCCTGCAGCATCTGCATCGGTGCTTCATCATACCAAAGTCTTGCATTAGCATTTTTTTCCTCCGGATTATCTGCAGTCAGCAACGCTTTAATCTGATCGTTGATACAGATGTAGGTAGAGAAATTCTCCATATCCGCTTGCAACAGCCGAATACTGTCCGACAACGCATTGACAGTTCTTAAATCCGTATCCTGTTTCTCTTTTAAAACATCATCATAATTGTCAAATAACAAAATGACACAAACTGCCGCCAGTACCGGTGTAATAAACAAATAACCGTACAATATTAATTTTTTCTTCACGCTAAGTCTGCTGACCCACTGTTTCAAACCCTTCATCATAAAACCCTATCCTTTAACGGCACCCATTGCCACGCCCTTGGTGATGTGTTTATTCAGGATGATATAAACAATAATCGCCGGAGCTGCTGTAAGAGCCATTACCGCAAACTGGATTGCATAGTTTGAGGAGTATTGGCCTGTAAAGTCCAGAATGGAAAAAGGTAACGTTTTCCATGTGTCTGTACTCAAGTAGATTCGTGCCATCATAAATTCATTCCAGTTGTTCAAAAATGTCATAATGGATACAGTAGCAATGGATGTCTTTAACATCGGAGTGATAACCTGGAAAATAATTCGGTAGATACCACATCCGTCAATAACAGCCGCTTCTTCTAATTCAATCGGAATCGACTCTATAAAGCTTGTCATTAAGAACAAGCCCTGTGGCAAAGAGAATGCCACGTAAGGGATTAACAATGCCCAAATCGTATCTGTCAATCCTAATTCTGTGTAAATTTTGTAGTTTGGCAAAAGTGTTGCATGGATTGGAATCATCATTCCCATTAACAGCAAAGTTTTCACAAAGCCACTTAGTTTCCAACGCATTCTTCTGCAGGCAAATCCTGCCATAATCGAAACAATCAGTACTAATACTACAGCCAGGAAATTAATTAAAATACTATTCTTTAAGTACAGTAAGAAATGTCCGTCTGTAAACGCTTTGGAATAATTGCCCCACTGAATTTTTTTCGGAATAATTAACAGTCCGCTGGTGAACATTTCCGTACTGCTTGCTACAGAGAAGTCCAATAACCAAACCAGTGGAAAAATCTGAATTATCGCAATAATAATTAATATCAACCATAAAAAGGGCTTTGCAATTTTTTTTCTTCTTTTTTTCTGATTCATTTACGCTACCCTCCTTACTTTCTTTCTATTCTGTTTTTCTAGCTTACGAAGTTTTACTTCATCACGATCCTCAAAGACTTTGTTGAGTGCAACGGTGGCAATCAGACAAATGAGAATGAAGATGACACCAATGGCATTACCGTAACCGTACCGATACGCTGTAAATCCCTGTTGGTACAGGTAGTTTGCTGCAAACTGCGTACTGTTTCCCGGACCACCCTGTGTCAGTAAATATACTGTTTCCATCTGCTTTAACGCAGAAATAACAGCCATGGTAACATTTACCTGAATAACCGGCTTCATCAACGGAAGGGTAACTCTTAAGAATGTCTGTCTCTGATTTGCTCCGTCAATTGCTGCCGCTTCGTAAAGAACCGGATCAATATTCTTAATACCCGTATAATAAATTAACATACCCCAGCCAAAGCCGTGCCAGATTAAAACAAGAAGCACTGACCAAATGGCGTTTTTTTCATTTAACCAGTTAATGTCCCCCGAACCACCGAAAATCTTAACGATTTTGTTCAGTAAGCCGAAACTTGGGTTATAAATAAAACCCCAGAGTTTAGCAATTACTGCGATGGAAATAACATTTGGTATAAAATAAACACATCGGAAAAAGCTTTCTGCCTTTCCGCCTAATTTATCAAGTACTGCTGCAACAATCATTGCAATCGGATGCTGAATAAACACAAATCCAATAGCCAACAGCAGCGAATTTCTTAAAGAGGTTATAAAGACTTCATCTTTTATCAGTTCTTTATAGTTCTCCCACCCAATCATGTTGAAGTTTCCCATACCTGAATAGTCGGTAAAACCGTAATAAACACTTAAGCAGATTGGAGCAAGAATCGCAAATACAAATAACAATAATCCCGGTAATATGAGGCTAAGAATAACCATCTTATTACTATACATTTTTTTCATCTGATACTCCTTTAAAAAAGGCCGCCGAACAAACTCCGGCGGCCTAATGATTTTCAATACGATTAATTATTTACAAGCCGCGCCAATTGCTGAAAGAAAATCGTCTACACTCTTACTTCCATTGCAAACACTCTGAATTTCGCTTTCAATGCTTGTCTTGAACGCTGATGTTCCTAAGTCATTGATTGGTGTTCCTGAAAGATTTGTTGATTTGCTTAAGATATCTACAATCTGTTTCTGAAGTTCAGTTTCATTACCTGTCATGTATGAGCTCTGATCCTGTGCTGAAAGACCAACACCGTTTTCCCATCCAAGTTTAGATAATTTTTCCGGCTGATACATGTAGTTTAAGAACTTGATAGCTTCTTCTTTAACTTCTGAGTTTGCGCTAACTGCGTATCCACCACCATTCCAAGCTGAAATGTCAGTGTCAGCAGCTTTTCCGCCTTCAACCTTAGGCATTGTGAATACTCTGATGTTTGTACGGATATCTTCTGCGATATCTTCGTTAACAGCCATAGATGTTTCCCAGCTTCCCATGTAGAACATAGCTGCCTGTCCGTTTGTGAATAAGTTCATAGCAGCGCCGTAGTCCTGAGTGTCATAACCCTTCTGGAAAAGATTTGCATCTGCAGCATCTTTTAATAACTGAGCAGCCTGCTTTAATTCAGGTGCACTAAAGTCTCCTGATTCCATAGCCTTGCTGATAATGTCTGAGTAGTCTGTTCCTGTAATCTTGAAGAGAACGTCTGCAAGGTAGCAGCAAAGTGGCCATCCGTCACCACCGTCCATAGCTACAGGTACAATACCTTTTTCGTTAATCTTCTTACCTAATTCTAATAATTCATCATATGTCTTTGGTACTTCCCAACCATTGTCTTCAAACATCTTCTGATTGTAATAGAAAACGTCGATGTCAGTGTTTCTTGGAAGACCATATAATTTTCCGTCATATGTATAACCGTTTAATGAGCCTTCTACAAACTGATAATCTTTGTAATCATCCTGGTTTAATTCAGCAAGAACTCCTGCTTCAACAACTTCATCAAGGAATGCCGGCTGACCCCAGATACTAACTACATCTGGCATACCGTTCATTGAATAAGCTTTAAACTTTGTCTTATAAGCTTCTTCATCCAATGCTTCAACTTCGATCTTTACATTTGGATTTTCCTTTTCATACTCGTCAATGATTGTCTGTTCTACAAGACCCTGTCCGTTCTTTCTGTCAGTCAGGTTTGAGAACAACTTAATTGTTACCTTTCCGTCAGCAGATTTACCGCCTCCGTTGCTACTAGTGGAATTTGACTTTCCACATCCTCCAGCCATCGTTGCTACCATAGCAACAGATAAAGCTACTGTTAAAAATTTGTTAAACTTTCTCATGTTTCTCCTCCTTTTTCGTTTAACTTTTTTTCTGATGTCTGGATTTTATCATTGAGGAGAATTACTTAACAGATGTTAATCTTACGAAAAGGTGTAAAATATTCATATCCGAATTGTAATTTTTTCTACTTCAAATTGTAAAAAATAAAACCGTTTTTAGCAACGGAGGAACCCTCTCAGTCGCAGTCTTAAGGCTTTTTTGTTGAAACTGTACAGCACCCCCCGATAATCCCCCATATTTCCTTTATTTCCCAAAGTTGTTTTTGTATAATCTGATATTTGTCCCCCTATTTTGTATTGAAAAAACAGGCGAAAAATAAAAAAAAATATTTTTATTGGGAAAAATCCCCCATTTTTCCCTCAAAAAGCCAAAAAAAAAATTTGCTTCCGGAACAAAAAAAGGAGGATTGATGTGAAAATCCAACACCAAAACTCCTTTGTAATTTTATAATAAGAATTGAAAAACTACATTCCGATTTCTTTATAAATCCGTTGCAGCTTTTCCACTTTTTCTTTATCTGTATTCATAATACTCTTTGCTTCTTTAGAATGTTCTCCCCAGGTACTTCTGGTTTTAAAGATTCGATGCACCCATGCAAAAGGAAGTAACCAATGTTTTCCCTGCAGATAAGTATACCGGCTCTCAATAGACGCAGCCGACGGAAACAATCGCTTCCGCAAAGTCCTCCCTCGGGAAAGTTCCCCGTCCTCTCGGCTTTCGTTTTTCAGAGCAATCAATCCCGCATCTCTTCCTGCACGTCCAAAAACGCCACCGGACATGGTAAACTCCACATAATCATCCACCACCGAAGAGTCAATTTGTCGCAATTCCCATGGGCTTTCAATTTGAAAGATTGTTTTTACCAAGGTAAATACCATATTGGTAAAATCAATCAGTTTCAATTTTTCCAGCTCCTGCTTTAAATACTCAAGATTTAATTGTCCCTGAAAATGCTGTAGGAAAACAGCAATATCCAAATACATTCGTATTCCCGCACCGGAACCATTGATATGTTTAGCGATATGTGTGAGCAAATAAATTAAATGGTCTTCCGGAGAAAGCACAAAAGTACGGCCTTCCAGCAATTTTGCCCGTTCCCAAGTATGACTAAAGTACTCTTTATAGTTCGCCTTAGAAGAAACATCCACCTCCATCACATCAGTATGGATTTCATAATGCTCCAAGCCTTTGCGGTAACTAAACACCGGCTCCCAATCTGCTTCTCTTTGATATCCCAATTCCATCATCAATTCATCTGCTTTTTTTCGCATATTCAGCGGAATCAGAAAATCAATATCTCCGAAGGTACGAAGCTCCGGCACCGGATAATAATCTCTAACAATAAATCCTTTGAACACCAAATGGTCAATCTGCCGATCATTCAACTGTTCCATTAATGCCTTCATACATTCTGCTTTTTGCGAAAAAGCTCCAATGGATTCCAAACACTGCTTTCTTAGGATATCGGAATATTCTCTGTTAGAGTCGTTCGGATAAGTCATTACGGTATACCCTACAATACTTGTAACAGAATGAACACCTGCCAGACGAATCAGCTTCTTCCAGTCACCATAAAAAACACCAGGGTCTTCCTGATGAATAAAGGATTTTAGAATTTTCAGTAAGTATTGTGCTTCTTTGTGCATCATGCTAATCCTCTTCTCCTATATGGAATTCCTTATAGAGCTGTTTGCGATAGGTCTCATCTTCTGAAACCCGTTGAATATCATCAATGCGGTTTGCTTTTGATAAGGCGGATATCAACGTGGAGAATTTCTTTTCAGCACGCGCCTCACCAATCTCGATACCTCGAGCTTCGCCGATTTTCTCACGTTCCTTTAGCGACAGTTCATAATACATGTACTCCACTCTCCATTCTTCACTAAACTTAATACGATTAACTTCTTGTTTAATTTTAGCAGAAAATGAATCATCTGAGAATACATCATTAATGCATTGTAGGAAAGTTTTTAGTTTATCACTAATATCTCCTTTACATCCCATCGTATTCAAAATGATATGGGTGGTCATATCACCAAATTCCAAGCCTTCCACCTCAGCACACTTGTAGGTAAACGTATACCGATACTGTTCCAAACCAAAATAATCGAAGGTGCAGATAAAAATAACATAGCTATGGCACAATTCCTCATAACTATCCCCTTTTTCCAACAAGTCTAAATCCATCATATTTTGATAGAATCGACTACGCTTTGGAATGTACGATTCTTCAGAATTTTGGATTTCAATGTTATAAACCTCGTCATCCCCTTTTACATAAACGTCTAAGCGAATCCCTTTAGAATCCCAACGCATCTGAATGCTCTTTTCGTACTGAGAACGTTCAATCTTAACGACTTCCTTCCCAATAATTTCACTAATCACCTGCTTACACAACTCATCATTCAACATAAACTTTTGGAAAATGAAATGGTCCGCTAGGGTTAATTCTTCCCAGGACTTTGTCCTGTATTGTGTGTTTTTCAAATTCATTCCTCCTTTTTTGACTCATTATCACGAATATATAAAGGAGTTTCCCTATGGAAATATATTATAGCTATGCAGCACCATTGTCAATACATACTTTTTGTGATGTTTTGCAATATTGCTCTTTACAAGGCATTATTTCCTCTTGTAAAATAGGAGTAGCGTATATTATATAGGAGCACATTATGAGCGAAACAAAAACAAATTTAAAACATAGAAGTACAGAACTGGATATTTTAAGAATCATTGCCCTTCTGGCAGTGATTTCTGTTCATGTTCCACAGGATGAACTTTTCTCTCCGGGGAATTGGCACTGGACCTTTTATACCCTTTGTGGTGCGATTGTAACATGGCAGGTTCCTATTTTTGTGATGATTTCCGGTCGTTTCTTTTTGGATCCAAATCGAACAATCACCTTAGAAGGAATCTTCAAGAAAAATATTTTAAGACTGGTTATCGCATTTCTGTTTTGGAATGTTATCTATCAGATATTTTTCATTTGCTCCGGACAGTATTCTTCTTTAAATGCTAAAGGAATTATTATGGAAGCAATACAAGGGCCTTACCATTTTTGGTTTCTGTTTATGTTGATTTGCCTCTACATGATTACGCCTATTTTACGAAAGTTTACTGACGACAAACAGTTAATGCAGTTATTTATCGCTTTGTTTTTCATTTTCCAGTTATGGAGTTGTTATTTAGTAAAGCTTCCTGTAATCGGTTCTAGCTTAGAACACATTTATGGAAAAACAAACTTTATGTTTTGTTTAGGATATACCGGATACTTTATTTTAGGTTATTATTTATACCGCTATCCTTTATCAAAGAAATGCGAACTTTCATTATATGTTCTTGGAATACTTTCTTTGATTTTTACGGCAGCAATTGTACTGATCACCAAAAATTCTGAGTATTCTAAGTATTTAATGCCAAATGTAATTATTGAAGCATGTGCTTTATATACTTTTTTCGTAAACCGAATGAGTAAACTTTCATATAAAGAAAAGCTCCGCACCATTTGGGCGAAGCTTGCTGACTATAGTTTTGGCATTTACATCATTCACGCATTGGTTCTTGATGTACTTGTTTTATTGGGTATTCATTCGGAAACCTTTACTCCTGTTGTAATGGTTCCTGCATTAATTTTAGGAAGTTTTGCAATCAGTTTCGTACTTGTTTGGTTGGTACGCAAGATTCCGGTTATTGGAAAGAAAGTCATCTGATTTTATTTACTTTTTACAGTAGTTAACTAATAATTCTATTGTTTCCAACTACTGTTTTATTATCCATAATGTCCTTGGTTATTACAGCATTTGCACCAATTGTAACATTATTTCCTATTTTTATTTTACCCAAGATTTTTGCCCCAGCACCAATCATTACATTATTTCCAATAATTGGTACTTCATCTCGCTCATGGCAATAATCCTTTATTCCAATGGTTACTTGCTGAAATATTGTACACTCACTGCCTATTCGCGCATGAGGTGATATAATAATTCCCTTTAATCCATGTGGTAATTTTGGAATCCCCTCAAAATGTGAACCACCGTTTGGTCGAGTTCCTAATGATGCACCGTTAAATGCTTCCATTTTTTTCATCTTATATACATAATAATTTCTTAAAATTCCATTAACACTATTACTCTGTAATTTGAATTTCATTTTCCAATACTTTGCATGATTATAATGTGTAATAATTGAATTTACTTTTTCCATTAACTTATAATACATCTTCCCCATATTTTTCCTCCATAATAAAAAAATATCTTCATTACTTATCTTTTATTAATCAACTTCGTACTCTTTATCCTTTTTCCTACAAAAAACCAAAGATATTTATCAATCAAATAAACTACTGGTATCTCAAAAAGCACAATTGCCAAAAACATCAAAAGTCCCAACAATAAATTTCCATTATTAAATATTGGGAAAAGTACCGGCAGTGTATAAATTACCAGTTGGTGTGTTCCCATAATTGAAAGGGTGTGTTTTCCTATGATTTCACTCTCTTTTATTTTTATGATTTTCGCAATCCCCAAAGTGAAAACTGTTCCGCTTACGCCTCCCATGTAAAGAGTCAGCGGACTGTTAATTACACCTAAATAAATATCATTTCCTGCAACTTTTAAATTCATTATGGCGCTTACGGTTACGATAAGAAAAGAACCAACAATCCATAATGGTGTTTTGATTTTCTCATCCAAGAACATTTTCTTTCCATAATATCCAATCATAATAAAGCCAAAAGCAATTACTCCTCGACTTAGAACAATTAACAGTTGGTTTTCACGCATTATTACAGGAATTAAAAAACTTAATATAATCATCAAAAGGCTGCATATATGATTAAAATATCTATTCACAAACCAAAAGACCATACAGCCCATAAACATAGCAATTAGAAACCAATCTGCTCCGATATTACAGCGAACAGTAATTAAATTATAAAGCCCATCTTTAATCGACTGTTTATACAAAATCAATCTGCAAATAATTCCTATGGTTTCAAAAAATAAATATGGAACAAGTAACGAAAAACTTCTGGACTTTAAATAATTCCAGAATGACTTTTTCTTCCACTTCTCTTCATTAAAAAGGATTCCGTGAATAACGAAAAATGCCGGCATATGAAAGGATGTAATCCATGACTCTCCGGCAGACAATAATAATTTTGAGTAGGTCGGATTCAGCACAATCAGAATGTGTCCGACAATCACAAGAAAAATCAAATATGCTTTTGCTATATCAATGTAATCCAGTCTCTGTTTACTCATTACTTTCACTCTCATTCTTCGGTACTAAATCTACTACTACGACTTCCGGAGGATTATTAACTCTCGGAAGATATGCATATTCATTCCCTAATCCGGAAGATAACACACAGGTAGCATATTTTCCGTGGTATACTCCTTTTACAAACGGTGGATTAAATCCAATGTATGGCGCATACACTCCACCAATTCCCGGAAGTACCCACTGTCCTCCGTGATAGTGTCCTGAAAAGACTAAATCAACCGGATACTGTGTGTAATCCCAATCCACCCACTGGGTTGGAATATGATTAATTAGTATTTTGTATCGATCTGTATTTTCAAAGTTATCAAAAAATGCGTACTCTTCCTGGGTTTCTTCGTCAGTTCTTTTGAACATCCACGGAATGCGATAGTATCCCATGTAACCACCAATACGCAGCTGGTTTCCTTTCACATCAACATCTACGTATTCCTTGTCTAAAAGAACGGCTCCAGCATCTGTAATGCTTTGCTTCAAATCTGTTCCGGTTCGCTCCATCCACATATACTCATGATTTCCATGTCCATAGTAAACCGGAGCAATATCTTTTAGAGAAGATATTAGATTCAGTGCAACAGAAATATCGTCATCATCACGATTAATCATATCACCGGTCATGAGGATGATATCCGGCGATTGCTTTTTGACTAATTCTACTAACTCACTATTATCTGTTCCAAACTCGCTATTATGAAGATCAGAAAGTTGAAGAATACGGACTGGTAATTTAAAACTTGTCTGAAGAAAATATGATGTTTTTTTTATATCTGAATTAGTAATATGTGAAATAAAATATATCCCGCTGACAATTATAATAGTTATCATAATCAAAAATAGGACACGCATAACTTTCCGTTTACTTTTTCCAGACTTTCTCATTATAATTTACTCCACTAATAAACTTCTTATAAAAAGATATGTGGTACTCTTTTTACACCTTCAGTAACCTTACGAATAATTTGTTCTCCTCGAAATCTAATTGTAAATAGAATAAAATGATTATCACACAAATAATCGTATAAAAAAAGAATTCTTTTTGCTTCGATACTCCCCCAAAGATCCTGTAATACTTTGCTATATTTTTTTAACCCTCGAATATTACTTCTAAAAAACGAAAAATCTTTAACATCTTCAATAAGCTCTTTTCTCAATTTCTTCACATCATAATCATTCTTCACCATAAATCGGGTTATAACATTATTCATTATAAAGAAAAAAAGAATATCTCTTTTTTGAGATAACAATTCAAAATGATTTGTTTGATAAAAAGAGAAAACTTCTTTGGATAGCTCAACCATCTTATTAAAGTTACTTGCTGTATTTGTTTGCATTATTGAACCACTTCTAACTCGATAATAATAAAGCACGTCACTAATACTTATTACCTTTTTACAACACGCATAATAACAAAGACTAAAATACATATCTTCTGCAAATATTTTTTTATTATCAGCAAACCTGATATTATGTTCATCTATAATTTTTTTACTAAATATTCTGCTCCATGATTCCCATCCATAAGAATATTGGAGCAACTCATAATTCAAAAAATGCAAAACGTCTTCTTCTTCGAAAAAAGTCAGTTCTCCACTCTTATAATTACATTCTCTTCCTACAATTTCATCTCCAAAAGAACTATATCGAAAACCAACGATGTCATACCCCTCATCAAGATATGGTACAACTGTGGATAGCAACCTTTCGCTAACATAATCATCTCCGTCTAAAAAGAAAATATACTCTCCTTCAGCGATGTTTAACCCCGCATTTCTCGCGTCAGATAATCCCCCATTCTTTTTATGTATCACCTTAATTCTAGGATCCTTTTTGCTCCACTCATCACAAATATCTGGCGATTTATCTGAAGAACCATCATCAACCAATATAATTTCAATATTCGAATATTCTTGATTACATACAGATAATATACATTCTTCCAAATAATCTGCCACGTTGTAAATTGGAATAATGACACTTACTATTGGCATATACATCCTCCTTTAACCTATATTTGTTTCATTTCTAGTAAAGCTTCTTTCAACTCAGTAAATTTACTCATAATATCGATATTATCATAGTAATGTCTTTCTTTTGGAATCAGTTCGTATTTAGATTGAATATCATCTATACACTCAGAAAATTGGATATAATCTAAATGTTTTAACCACTCATAGCATCCTTTCATCTTAGGGCTTTTACTATCAATCACAATACATGGCGTACCCGTAATTGCTGCCAATATCATTCCATGCAATCTGTCTGTTATAACTAACTGCGACGATTTAAGCTGATGTATTTTCTTTTCAATTTCAACATCACGATTTTCTACCGGAAAATTATTCTTTAAAACCATATCGCTTTGAATTACATCATTTCCAAATGTCTTTTGAACAAAATAAAGTATTTTGTTTTTTTCATCTTCCCGTAATGTTTTTTCGATATCATCTCTTAACAACAAAAGGCATCCTTGTCTTTTAATCTCCCAATTGGTTTCGTTTAAGTACATTACTATATCTGGAACAAGAATAACATTTTCAATTTTTCCACTTACCCGTTCATACGATATATGTTCTCTTACAAATACTCGAACATTATGTTTTTTATTGTATATTTTTACAGCCTTTTTGAACTCTTTCTTTCCCAATTCAGTATTGTCATAATATATCGTCTGTGGAAAAATAATTATTCTTGACTCAGGACATTTATTTATTATTTCCCTAACCGTATTCTCACTTTTAGGCCAAATTGTTCCCAAAAATCCTCCACCATTTATTATTATATTTCTTCCATTAAAAAGATTTATTTTGTTTATTTCAGATAATTTCCATACTTGTGAATGAGTCACTTCGATATAACCAATCTTCAAGTCATCCAAAATTTTCTTTTCAGCTAATGTAATAACATGATCTCCCAAATTAGGATATTCTGGTGTGAATAATAACAAAACTGAATTTTTGTCCTCTGATAATTTCTTTTTTAAAGGAAGATAACAATTATTATAAATGTTTTGTCTCTTTTCTTTTTCATTTATCAAATATGACCTATATAACATGACGTTTTTCGTAAGTTTGTTAGAATACAACATTTTTCTAATGTTATCTTTTTTAATCATATGCACCTCATTCAATTGCATTTTTCAGCAATTTCAGTATCATTAATGGCGAAACGCATGTATCTACCATTATATTTTTTATTTGTTTTTGCTATTATTCAAGACTATCTACTTGAGCTATTCTGCCACATAAAGTTAAAACAATTATAACCATTAAAATGAAATTATTGCTTTATGCTTTCTTAATCTTTCGCTTTATCTTCCCCATTGTTCTTCTAATCTTTCTATATGCTTTAACAGTTTTAAATCTAACTTTTATTCTCTTTTTTTTCAAAACACTGTATTCTTCATTATTCTCAATTAACTTATGGCTCATAAATTCTTTCATCTCATGAGAGAGCCATTCAGTCCCATCGCTACAGATTCTGTTTCGCATTTCTGAAAAAGGTGGAGTGTCAAGTTCCGGAATATCACCTATTGCTAAAAAGGCATGTCCATTATAACAATGTGGCATTATGCAATCATATCCTATCGCCTCAAATTCTAATGGTTTCGAAATGTCATATATGTTACCCAACTCTTTTCCACAATAACACTGTCGCAAACTTCCTGTTTCAAGATTTATAAATGCACTCCAATCTCCTGCATAACAAAATTCATTACGTTTTTGATAGAATATTTTTGACTTAAAATCAAACATTACCGAGTCAAAGACTCCCCAGATTTTTTTATACTCCTCAAAACTATGCTCACTAAGAATTTCTATTCCACTTGTCCTTTCATCTCTGGCAATGGTAATATGACACAGTCCCCCAAAATTCTGCATACAAAACTGCTTCATTTCATCAATAAATGGTTCCAATTCATCGGACGGTGTAGCCTCAATAGAAAATGATATTCCTTTTTTTCTAATCATTTTAACATTATGCGCATATTTTTCTAGCATATTTAATCTTTTTAATTCTAAATAATGAAAAGATATTTTTAAGAATAATCGTTTCAACAGATGTTCTGGCCATTCCGACATTTCTTCAAACCTATTTGTCAATGTTCCATTTGTAACTATCATTACAAAATGTCCTTCTTCAAGAAGCTCATATACTACCCCAAGTACCTCACCTGACAATAAAGTTTCTCCACCAGCACATAAATTAATAAGACAAGTTCCACCCAACCTTTCTTTTGATAAGGCAGCTCTTATTTCTTCTTTTGAATGTGAAAAAGATGCTAATTTGTTATTAAATTTTCTTTTTTGTGTTATATAACAATAATGACACCGCAAATTACATGTTTCAGTTGGTACATAACAATCAAAAAATCTTTTTATCGTATCCATACTTATTCTTGCTTGATATTTTAGTAAAATACCATATTTCCTTTCTATGTTTCTTTTACATTTATGTATGATTTCTCACAAAATTCTTATTGTTTTAGAAAACACGCAGTAAAGTAGCATAAAATTACTTATGATAATTTCTCATGTTTCTCTATTAATAATGGCTCAGCGTAATAGTCTCCCCAATATTTTCTCAACCAAACCATATTATGATTGAATCCTGGAACTGTATCAATTTCAAAACAATATATTTCCTTTAATCCATCAAGGCTACTATTTCCTCCCAAACTATTTATTACATAAAAAACTGGGCTTATTGAGTATCGTCCTGGTACTAATCTAGTAGTATCAATTTCAAAACTAATTATTTCTTCTTGATTTGAACTTATTCTAAAAGGTTCATCGTTTGACGACATTGTTACAGGTGTTCCCTCGATTGTTTTAATTATCACTCTAAAATAACCATTTTCGATTGTTTCTTTGCATTTATATTTTATAGTCGCTCTAATTTTATCACCAACTTTATAAATAGAATTATCTTTTTTTTCCGCTTGAAAAGACATCATTTTTAGTGGAAGGTTTGCAAATTCCCGACTTCTTCTTATCTCTGAAAGTTCAATATAGCTTTCCGAATTTCCCTTACTCCCTAAATAAGTTTCAATGCCTTTTTCGACGTCCCCTTCAAATATAACTTTACCCTTATCCAGCACAATACATCTATCGCATAGCTGTCTAATGGTATTCATATTATGGCTTACGTAAAGAACTGTTCTACCTTCTTTCTTTGCGGCATCTCTCATCTTATCAAGACATTTTTTCTGAAATGCCATGTCTCCTACAGCCAAGACCTCATCCATAATCATAATCTCACTGTCAAGATGCGCGGCAACAGAGAAAGCTAATTTAACATACATTCCACTGGAATATCGTTTTACTGGTGTATCAATAAATTCCCGAACTTCCGAAAATTCAATAATGTCTTCCATTTTTGCATCGATTTCGGCCTTAGTCATCCCAAGGATTGCGCCATTCATATAAACATTTTCGCGCCCTGTCATTTCTGGACTAAATCCAGTACCTACTTCTAACATAGATGCAATTCGTCCGTAAATATCAATTTCACCTTCTGTGGGCGCAGTAACTCTAGAAAGAAGTTTTAAAAGGGTACTTTTCCCGGCACCATTACCACCGATAATACCAACAGCTTCTCCTTTATAAATCGTTAAGTCAATGCCATTTAACGCCATAAATGTTTCACCATTACTACGTTGATCCACACCTATTTTTGTATTTGGATCCTCTTTTCCGCGAATCCGTGCCCACCAACTTTGAAGATCAGCTTGAAGACTTCCTCCTCCAATCTGACCTAATCGATATCTCTTTTTCACATTAGATATTTGAATCATAACATCCATATCTTTGTTTTGGTTTTCCATATCTAAATTCTCTCCTATACCGTATCCATAAATGTTCTTTCAACTTTGTTAAAAATAATAATTCCAAACACTGCAATTACAATTGTCACAATCCCTGATATACCCAAATAAAGAGGTTCAATAGTTCCCTGTCCCAAAACAGCATATCTGAACACCTCTACCGGAGCACTTACTGGATTGATTAACATTAGTTTCCTAAGTATTCCATCGCCTAATTGGGAAAGTGGGTATACTATTGGCGTTCCATACATCCATAATTGAACTCCAAACCCAACTAATATAGCCAAATCTCTGTATTTTGTAGTCAAACTAGAAACAATAATTCCTACTCCAAGTCCTAACAAGCCTAAGTGGATTAATATTATCGGAATTAATAACCACGCCCACCAATTAGGATGCACTTCACCTTTAATCAGATAAAAAATTAAGAATACTATAACCATAGTCATTTGCACACCAAATTGAATGACCGCAGATAAAACATTTGATAATGGTGTCGTTAATCGTGGAAAATAAACTTTTCCAAAAACATTTGCATTCGCTGTAAAAGCACTTGCATTTTGTGTGACACTAGTAGAAAAGAATATCCACATAGCATTACTACATAAATAAAACAGGATTTTCGGAACACCTTCAGTTCCAATCCCTGCTACTCCACCGAATACAATTGTATAAATAATACTTGTAATAAATGGATTTAAAAAAATCCATGCAGGTCCAAGAATGGTCTGCTTATATTTCACTACAAAAGATCTCTTGGTAAATAACCAAATCAAATCTCTATATCTAAACACTTCTTTTAATTTCAAATCAAATAATTTATGTTTAGATGAAATATGTATGTGATGCGAAGATTGTTTTCCAATCACATTTTCATTATTCATTTTCCTTTTTTCCTTTCATGCCTTTTTTTATGCCATTATCCTAGAAATTATATCATATTGACTTTCAACTATAAACACTTCTACTCAATGCAATTTATCTCTTTGGAAATAACAACTCGATTTTGTGATACAACTGTCCTTTTAAACTAGTCCCTTTCCATGATGCTTTTTCAAAAATCAGAAAACGAGCTTTTTTCCTTAAACTATTATAATACTTCTTTATTTCTAGATTTTCGTTGGCCTCTTTTCTCCAACGCTCTAGTTCATATGATAATCTTATGACAGTATGTTCTTTCCATGAAACATACCCCTTTTCTTTTGTATAGTGATAGCGATCAATTAAAGCTTCTCCAAAGTTCATATATCCCAGACTGCTTTTTTTGTTCATGATACTACCTTCCCTTTGAAGATAAAAATATAATACTTCTTTAATGCACACAATCTTGTGACATTTACCAATAATTCGATGAATTAAAAATTCGTCCTCATGTTGCTTTCCAATAGGAAACCTTAAATTTTCAAAGATTTCTTTTTTATATAATTTGTTTACGGTTACAACAAAATATCCTCCATATTCTTGAACCATTTCTTCAACAAACTCTTCTTGTTCATAGCACCTATAGTCAGGAATATAATAAGCATCTTTCTTATCAATCAAATTATCTTGCTCATCAACCCGAGTATAGTTGCATATTGCAATATCTGCATGACTATTCTGAATATTTTCATATAATAATTCATACATATTTTCTGCAATAAAATCATCACTATCTACAAATCCTATATAATCACCTCTAGCCAACTCAAGTCCTGCATTCCTTGCATCAGAAAGACCTCCATTTTTTTTATGAATCACTTGAACTCTCGTGTCAACCGCTTGATATTTATCACAGATATCTGCACAGCCATCTGGCGACCCATCATCAACAAGTATCAATTCGAAGTCGTTAAATGTTTGATTTAATATAGATTGGATACATTTTTCTAGATATTTTTCGACATTATATATTGGAACAATAATAGATATTTTAGGTTCTAGCATATGCCCCCCTTATAGTACTTTTTCAAACGCATCTAGCATTTTTTCATTTTCTTTCTGCCATACTTCCTGCGAATGTATAAATTCTTTTCGACTCTTTGATTGTTTAATCTCTTCTTCAATTGCCTGTTTCATTTGTTCTTTTTCACTGACACATCGTATATTTATTTGATTATTTGATTTTATCTCTCTCGCCCCCATCGTATCTGTCGAGATAACATTTTTTTCCAAAATCAATGCTTCACTAATTGTCAAACCAAAAGATTCGAATCGACTCGGCTGGACATACAAATCAGCCTGTTTGATGTACGGATATGGATTCTCCTTCATCCCTAACATTTTTACATATTGCTGGGTTTTTGTATTTTCAACAGTTCTTCTCACTTCATCCATCGCAGGGCCATCGCCTATAATCCACCATTGAATATCTTGATATCCATCTTCCACTAGCTTAGCACATGTTTTTACAGCAAGGTCCATTCCTTTTTCGTGCGAAACTCTTCCCACTGAGACAATGTTAAACTTGTCATGGTCAAACTGCTCTGCAATCGGTTCTTCTGCTTTTTTTCGAATTCCTTCCACATCAGTCAAATTATGAATAGTAATTATTTTGTCTTTTGCCTGTGGAACAAATTCCTTCAACGCTTCTGCCTGGTTGGAAGATACAGCGATAATCTTTTCACATTTCTTGTATCCGATTCGGTCATGGTAAACATGCCTCATAGCACCATGATGATAGTACATTAGGTACTTTTCTGCATTAATTGCTCTAATAGCAGTTTCAGCTACCACATCACTATAAATAACAGCAGTATCAAAGTACTCCTGTTTCATCATTTTTCGAATATATCGAATATATAATCTGTTTTCTATCCATTTGATTGCCGGCACAGACCACATCATTATACGGTGTAATTTTGATGGATTTTCAGTAGTTTCCGTCAAATGATACAATTTCTTATATTTGTATTCTTGTTTGAAAGAATGTACCTTGTCCCGGTCTGCAATAATCACACGACATCTTGGATGAATCTGCTCTAACATATCCAGTTCTGCACGTAACACTAATAAGGTTACATCATATTTTTCATAGTTAAAATGACTTAACAAATTTACCAATGCAGTTTCAATGCCACCAATCCACAACGCCTTTGTGACAAATATTATTTTTTTCTTCATTTTACAGTATTGACAAATCCTTTCACTCTAATCGATAGCCTTACTTTTCAAATTCACTCTTCGCCGAAAGGATTGCTTCAAATGCTGAACAAATCCTTTGGGAAAGTTGTTCAAAATCAATCTGATCCTCCGGATCATTCAGACAAATATACTGATGTTTCTGATTCTCTATCACATCACAAAATTCATCGACTGATTCTTCTGTAACGGAACCTACTAAATTATCAATTACCGCTGGGCTGAACTGTCCGCTGGCAATCTGCCACCACAGAACAACCCACTGATTTACGTTATCACTTGTTCTGAATCGGTCCCGACAAGTTGAATCCAATTTTTCCGGTTCAGCTTCCCATACTTCCTGAAATGTGCTTTTCAGATATGCTGCAGGGGCATGAATATTTTTAAACCCTGTAAAATAATCCGGTTGGAATTTTTCTAACAACAATGTTCTTACATTGTCTTTCCAACGGTAGCTCTTATCCCGATATTTTTTACCGTATTTTTTTACAGCTTCTCTTTTAGGAAAATGTGCATTCACAATTCCTAAATCATTTACTGCTGCATGCTGCCAAGTTCCAATATTTCCAATTAATGCAATCGGAACTTCTCCACCATAAGTACAAGGAAGCCCATCTTTAAAGAAGTCCTCCTCTTTGAATTCCTGTAACATAAACATATCATCATTAAAATAGACAAAATGTTCTGCTAAATCAGGAATTCTATGAATATTCATTTCAATTGCATGAGAACTAAAAGTCGGCAAGTATTCTTTTGGAATAAAATCCTCGTGTCGAACAATATTAATCTTCGGATGCTCCAAATTTAAAAATGCCGGCACATGTCCCCAGGTAACAAAATGAATTTTCCGTACCCAAGGAGTAAATTTCTCCACTGCTCTAAACCAATAGGGAAGAATTCCCCAATCTCGATAACGATTATCCGAGGTGTTTTCGTTTTCTGTTTTTCCCTGATATTTTCTTTTTTCTTCCAACCATTCCGGGTCATTTCCATCTACCCAGAGAATGACAAAATCGATATCCATTATATCTCCCTTTTATCAAGATTATTATCTCTTAATGTATGATTTTACTTTTCTTATCGGTTTCAATAAATCAAAAAAGGAACATCTTACATCTATTGCTTCATATCTTTCTGTCGAAGTATATGTATGTAATCCATCAATTCTATACCGTTTAAACACAATATTGGACGAATCTATTTCCACAATATCCTTCTCTCTATAAGTATCCTCTTCAATAAAAACTTCTTTAAAAAGAAGTCCTTCACCATAACTGTTTGGGTAATTAATCTGTGCTGGTCGGTATAACTTTTTCTTACTTTCAAAAAAGCCACCTGCTCCTCGCACTCTTAATCCATTCCAGTTTTCCCATTTAAGTTCTTCTAAAATAGCTTGATCGTTTTCTAATTTCATTCGATAAGCCTTAGGTTCAACTTCTTCTGTTCCATTCTGTGCAACAAATGTAACAAGAATAAATTGATTATCCACTTTATATAACGTAGTATCAACTGCATGGGCGACTAACAGTGTATCAACCTTTTCCCATTTATTTGGAAATTGACTAGCTTTGTATAACTGAACCTCATTACATTCACTGCTTTCCGGTATCATATACCAATTTCCGCTTTCCTCAAAAACAAACGGATAAGATTGATGATAATCTTTTTCCAAAACGATTTCTGGTTTCGTCACCATACCATCTTCTAATATTTCTATTACTTCAATGATTCCCTTTCCACTATGACACGCTTCATAGAAGAGAAAGGTTCGCCCTTCATTTTCAACAAGCATGGGATCTGCAACCCAATAGTTTTTACACCCTTTAAGTTCAATATCCGATATGAATTTCCCGGTGTTTATCAAGGAATCCAATTCATTTTCTCTTCGTCGTATCGCAATAGTAAAATAATTAGGAACCCAAAACAGTTTCTCTATTATTCCCTTTTTCATATCTCATCTCTTTCTTTGATATATTTTGCTATTTTTCACTTTTATAGCAATAGAATGCCTCACCTTTGAATATAGATGATGTTTCATAATACTCAAAGGATGACTTTCAATGTACTTTTTGACCATGGTTTTATGTTCATCATCAATTGTCCAACCTTTCAAAAGATACCACTCCTTAAATTCCTGCTGGATTTTTTTGATGTCTGAATATGAGCATACTGCTGTTTTTTCTTTAATCCATGTTAAGTATAATTCAAGCATGATATTCTTCTCTTGTTCCAACACTTCTTTATCATCTACCGTTGATAATATATTCAGAAAAGGTCTTTCAACTTGATTCGCCAACTCAGAGAGGTGCGGGATTTTCAAAAGTCTTCTTCCTGCGTTTCCCTCATCCTCTACCTGCCTATAGAAATAAATAACATCTTGACAAAAATAAATCTTTTCACATTCCTTCATCACTTGTAAAGAAAATTCTAAGTCTTCATAAAAAAACATATCTTCCCTGTACCTAATGTTATTCTCTACAAGAATGCTACGCTTAATAATCTTGTTCCAACTCGGGCTTAAACTATTACTCCTATAAAGTTGGAATAATGATGCCAACCACTGATTTCTGTCCGTTTCGCCGGTTAGTGCCGGACTAATGGCTTCACGATAATAACATTTACCATGATAGTAATAATCAAATTCCATTCCAAACACTGCTAGTTCAATTTCTGTTTTCGTTAGAATCATATCAAGTAATCGATTCATCTTTTCAGAATCAATCGAATCATCCGAATCAATAAAAATAACGTATTCTCCGGCGGCCTTTTCTAAGCCGTTATTTCTGGCAACAGATACTCCTTGATTTTCCTGAAAAAAATACTGTACTTGCTCATTTGAGTTAAACAATTCTATGCAGTTCATTTCGGTATTGTCAAAAGACCCATCATTTATCAGTATTATTTCAATATCTAATCGTTTCATTCTCACAATCTGCTCGACGCAATGTTGAATATAGTCCTCACAATTAAATAGTGGAATGATAAAACTAAAATTCACCATCCGTGACTGTCTCTGTCTCTTTTTCAATTGCTCCGTAGGAATCATCCTCTACCTCCCATTGGAATCGATAATTTAGAAAATCATCTTGTTTTTGTTCAATTTCCACACTTAAACAGGTTACATGGTACCACCATATCAAAATGCCTGTTAATACAATCACAAAAAATTTCAAACTGTCCACATCAAATAAGAACGGAGGGAGATTAGCATCTTCATTAATTGGTACCGTCTCATCAGCTCTGTAAAAAATCATTGGTACAAACAATATTGCAAACTGCAAATAATAATCTGAAAAACGTGTAAAAACATTGCTGTATCCCGCAAAAATTTGAATGGTAGCTGCAACAATCATAAAATTGCACAGCATTTCAAATCGTCTCTCTCGAAATCCCTTCAATAATATTCCACACAGCACAATAAGGACAATTACAAAGAAACGTCCTCCTAATGATATACTTCCAACTACATTGATACGTTCGTCAGCGTAATATGCATCTGTTCCCCAACTGGCAATTTGTTCTTTAAAAATAAAAACAGTAACAATCGAAATAATATATGCAATAATGGATTTATCAGTTATTTTTGTATTAGCAATTAAATATGCCGGCAAAAAAACCAAAGCTGGTGCATGAATTGTCCCTGCCAATAATACAATTAAAACAAAGGGTATTTTCTTATTTTCAAAAATGGCAATCATAGCATACATCAGTATAGCCATTGCCAAGCCTTGTTTTAAGGCTGAGAAATCATATGTTATATAAAAGGACATACAATTCCATACTAAATAGCTTACCCATGGTTTAGGGGAATACCTATAGATTAATACTGCCACAGCAACTTGTGTAAAAATAGCTAAAACAATCAGAAAAATATGAAAATCACCGTCCGTAAGCATGGAAACTATTTTACACAACCATCGAAATCCAACGTTTGTTCCATTTCCCCAAACACTTTCATCAAACCATTCCTTGTCTTTAAAAGTATAATATCCCCAAGCATATCGTCTTAAATCTCCTGTAAGATATATATATCTCCAACCACATACGAAAATATGAACTACCGCCATTATAAATATATATATTTTTTTTTCTTTTCCTTCCTGCGGCAAAATCAAACCTAATATAATTACCAATGCCACAATAATCCAATATATATTAACGCCCATATTTCTCCTCTTTCTTAGAAATTAAATTTTCTAAAAACGTTTGCGTTTTATTAACCATGTTTTTCTTTTTCAATTCCTCATTGCATTTTTTAACTTTTTCACAATAAGTATCTTCCTTCTTTTTGTCATCCATCATCCTTTTAATACCGTTGAATAATCCATCAGAAGAATCGTCCACAATCAAACCATATTCTGATTCTCCAAGTAATTCTTTCATTCCAGCACAAGATGTCGTAATAATTATTTTTCCTAAAACTAAAGCCTCCTGAATAACCGTACTCATTCCTTCATATTTTGAAGAGCAAAGGATATAATCCGCATTTGCAATCCAAGGATAAGGATTATTAAGAAATCCCTTAAGCTCAACTTCGGAGTTTAATCCCTTTTCGTCGATTAATTGTTGTAAGTGACTGTGTAGTGGTCCATCTCCCAAGATTTTTAAATCAAATAAATATCCTTCGCTTTTTAATCGTGCACAAGTGTTAATTAAATATTCAAAATTTTTTTCTTCACTCAATCTCCCAACTGCCAAAAACTTCTTTGTTTTTGGTTCTGTTTTCCACTCTATCTTTTCCTTACTCTTTTGATATATTTCTTCTTCATCGATTACATTTCTAAGTACCGTTGAAGGAACATATTCTCCAAATAATTCATCAAAACTTTTTTTCACATCCTGAGATACACAGACCGCATAATCATATTTCGAATAAAAGGATGCAACCTTTTTTCCGGTTATCCCTTTCTTTATTAAATCACAGTGAACCCATGCCAGTTTAACGGCATCCTTATTTGTCGAAGCCGCCATAACTTTTGTTGCACCACACTCTAAATACGCAACCTCAATATCATAGTCATCCTTGATATATAGAGGATATGTTAATTTAAACTCAGTACAAAATCTATACCATAAAAACGAAATTTTTTTTATCAATTTTCTTTTCGAGCTAAATATTGATTTATAATGTATTCCAGGAACCAGGTATTTTTTATGTTCATACTTTTCAATTGTTTGTACCGTAATATCAAATTTGCTTTGATCCATATTGTTGACGAGATTACAGAGTACTTTCTCTGCTCCCCCTTCAGACAACCCCGGAATAAAAAACAACACTTTAATCATCTATTTTCTCCTTCGATTATAATCATCAAGATATAAACCGCACATTTTTTCAGCAAATATTTTCGAATCAAATCCTTTTCGTCTAATTGCATTTTCCACATGTTCTTTTTGCGCACGCGGTTTATTCACCGCCTTCTCGATACAGTCTGCCCACACTTTTGCCCCTTCCGACAGTCCCAGCCATTGTACCAATCCGATTCCAAAATCTACTTCTTGAGAATATGTATTTGCCGAAACACAAGGTAATCCGGCTGCCTGTGCTTCAATCATCACGAGTGGCATCCCCTCATATTTTGAAGGAGTGACAAAGGCACTTGATTTACGCAACAATACATCTACATCTTTTCTAACACCCAGAAGTTGAACATATTCTTCCAATTTATTTTCTTTAATACTCTGTATAATGTTTTCTTTTACATCTTCATCTCCATCTCCCACAAGAAGAAAGCGTATTTTTTTATTGCGTTTCTTGAATTCTTTAGCAATGTCAATCAAGAAGATGTGATTTTTTAATGGACAGATTCTTGCCACATAAATTACATTTTTCCATCCATCTTTTTCGCAAAATTCTCCCCTTTCAATACATTCATACTTGTCTAGAAATGAAGTCGTATCAACAGAATTATAAATCAGATGATAGCTTTCTTTTTTTATTGCTTTTTCTCCAAAAAGAAAGTTTCCTGCCCATGTTGAGCACGCGATTTGTGTTGTCGAACAATGATTTATTAAAAATCTCATTAGGCAGTGATACATTTTCCTTGAGATGCTATAGTTCCCACCCGTCTCTGCTCCTTCACACCAACTATGAGCATGTACAAATCGACAGGGAACTCCTGCTAATTTTGCCACAAACAAATTAATCCCGCTATGGAACAATTCGTGAGAATGGACAACATCATATTTTCCTGTTTTCATAATCCGATACATCTCGATACAATATTTTATTGGGTGCTTTCGACTATTTGATGAAAAAACAATAAACCCACCGCCTAAATCTTCTATTTCATTTCTAAAAAAGGCATCTTCTTTATTAGAAGTGAAATCTATTGTGAATTCTTTTCTATCGATGTTTCTCAACAAATGCATTAATTGATTTTCCAAGCCTCCAATATGCATCGCTCCTGCAATCATCAACACTTTCATTTATTATTACCTTCTGATTTTCTGTTTATAAATATTTTCGTTTCCAATGCTTATATAAGATAAATCCAGGCAGTAAGCAACCTGCCTTTAACAGCTTATAATTCTTTTTATACTTCAAAATTCTTACGGGGCTCATCCCTGCAAAAAAACCATAGCACACAAATAGCAATGCATTTTTTACTCTCATTTTGAAAAAGTTCTTCTTATCCATATTTAATTCAGAATTCAGCATTCCTCCTAGTGGATTACTTATTCTAAGTTTTTTCCCGGATTTTGTTAGGCCGCCTTCTAAATACTCACAAATATAAATAACTTTATTTATATATATACATTGATTATTCAATCCAACTCTATGCCACAACACCCCTTCTGACATAAACTTTTCGCCTTTGTATATCGGAAACGGATATAGTTTAAATAAATCTGTACGAATTACTTCACAGCAATCATTTCCATAGACACAAACCCTTTGATATCTTAATAAATCTACCGGAACATATTCGTCACGAACATAGCAGAAGGGATCCTCTGTTGTTTTCCCTCGTAAAAAGATCACAACTCCAATCTCTGTTTTTTCCCAATATTTATCCCATTCCTCATGCACTGATTCCACAGCGTCTTCTGTTAAGGAATCATCACTGTCGAGTATTAAAACATATTCTCCACTTATATATTTATGTGATTCATTTAATGCTGTATGTTTCCCACCATTTTCTTTTTTGACATATATAATTTTAAAGGCATCTTCTTTTTCAATAAACTCATTAACTATATTTTCTGTATTATCTTGACTTCCATCATCTACAATAATCCATTCAAAAAACATATCCGTCTGTTTTTTTAAAGAATTATATGCATTCCTTAAAAGATTAGCGCGATTATATGTTGGTGTTACAATTGAAAGTAATCGTTTTTCTTTCATTCAGATGCTACCTCCAAGTAAAAATCTGTCAACCATTTCGATGTTTTCAAAATATCATATCCATGTTCTTTTATTTGCTCGGAACTATCTGATCTCAAATAGTCTTTTTTCTTTAGGATTACTTCTGCCCATGCTTTTGCCTCTTCATCTAAATTGCATATTTCTACTTGTCCTTCTGTAACAATACATTCACGAGAAACCTTATTAGAAATAACACACGGAAGACCTGAACATTGCGCCTCAACTGCCACAATTCCCAACCCTTCAAAAAGAGATGGAAGCAAAAACACATCCATTGCCTGATAATACTGAGCTACATTTGTTTGAACCCCTGCAAATAACACAGCATTTTCAATTCCCTTCTTGTTGATTTTCTCCTTGATTTTTTGATGTTTTTCTCCATCACCCACTAAAATCAAAAATGCTCTCTTTTCCACTCTATAAATTTGTTCAAAAATATCTATGAGAAATTCATGATTCTTCTGTTCAACAAATCGACCTATATGACCAATTACAAATTTATCTCTCAAATCATATTTTTCTCTGACTTGCTCTCTTATTTCTTTATTGTATTCAAAAGATTCCGCATCGATAGCGTTGTTAAGAACACTAAATATCGATTTATTATATGCAACTTTTTTACCGTATCTTGAAATTCCAGCATCCATCGAGCATCCTAAAAAATAATCTGCCACATGCCTTGTCGGATAAGAATAAAATTTATAGATTAAATCTTTTAATCCTTTTCCTGAGGTATTGTGACTATGGGCAATTGTAAATATATTATTCTTTTTCGCTAATTTTAGATAAATTGCTGCTGTGCTCCCCAAATGTCCATGAATTACTTTATATTCACCATAATGTGTTTTAAAGAATTCCTTCCACCATTTTTTATACTTCAAATGGTTTTTACCATTGTAATGCGGACATCGGTATATTTTTCCACCCAAAGCTCTGATTTCTTCATCAAACTCTGCTTCGTCATAACTGTTTTCGACAAAGTCAAATTGGATTTTTTCTCTATCAATATTTCGATATAGATTCATTATCATTACTTCTGCCCCGCCACGATTCATACTTCCGATAACGTGCAAAACTCTAAGTGGCTTTTTTTCCATGATTTACCTCTTCCTGATAATTAAATATCTGACACTAAATAAAAAACTTCTTTTTTAGTATTCTCAATGCAAAATGGAACAACATTTTTTTTGTTTCTCTCTACCATTTGTTTACCTAATTTAGGATTTCCTAGCAATGTAGACATCTTTTGTGCAAATGCATCTGAATCATTAGGCTCACATAAATAGCCCGTCACTCCATCCTCTATAACATCAACTAACCCCCTGATATTTGATACTACAACCGGAACACCACAATACATAGCCTCTAATGCAGCTATTGGAAGTCCTTCATGATATGACGGCATTACAAACAAATTAGCTTGCGTACACAAATCAACAACATCCGTACGATATCCCAGGAAATGAACTCTTTCACTAATCCCCAAACATTTTGCTTGTTCCTTAAGATTACCCAATTGGTCACCTTTCCCACATAAGACATAATGAATGTTTTGCTCTTTCATTTTAGCAATTGCACCAATAACAACCTTTTGATTTTTTCTTTTACTCAATTCTCCTACGGATATGATAACTTCGGTATTTTCCGGTAATTCTAATTCTTTTCTGAGATCATTTCTTCCCTCAATATTGTTTAACCTTGAGGTATTCATTCCTATCCCGTGAATATATTGAACACGCGGTAATTTCATTTTTTGCGCTCTATTATAATCTTCACTGTTCATTGTTACTACGCTATCGCAAAAGTGTCCGGCAAACTTTTCAATCGGATAAAACATCATCCAGTTTGCTTTTGGAGCACCTTTATAAAAATGGAACCCATGAACCATATAGATTACCTTAGTCCCTTTCTTTCTAGCCTTCCTTGCTGCAAGACGAGTTACAACTCCCATGACCGGTTCATTAGTCCATATAATATCGTAATTACCAGAATTAATTACTTTCTTCATATCTCCGTACCCTTTCAAGTTTGTCGGAGATATCGGACTTCTAACTAATCGAACAATATGGATATTTTTTATATATTCCTTTAATTTTTCTTGAACTTCATCCATTCTGCCTCCCACGTCCGAGCAGGCAATTTCTACATCAAATCCATTCTCTGATAAATGAATTACATGAGGAATAAGAAACTGAACCATCATCAAATCTGTAGATGTAATTAATACTCTTTTATTCATATTGCAATTTATTATATAGGCATTTTTTTACAAATTGCTTTTTTCACAATTTCTACAATTCTATGTGTACACCATGCATATATAATAATTCCTCCCGTTATAATAATAAAACTCAATGGAAACGAAAATACATTTCTTTCTATTACAACATATTGGCATAAGTATATCTCAAGGGAAATACTTGCAATAAAACTCACACCATGACTAATATAACGGTTTATTTTTTCAAAAAGATTTCTCTTTTCAAATTTCACAAACAAATTAGCCAATCCCCAAACAAGCCATAATAATATAAATGGCAACACAATCTGAAACTTAAACAAAATTTCTTTTGATGGAATAACTTTTTTTAAAAGAATGTAAAGTACAAAAGGTACCACTACATTCAAAATAGAAACCAAAGATACTTTTTCTGATACCTTTTCATACTGTTCTCTTAATAACGAACCAATCAACATTGCTTCCATAAACTGAAACAGAACCCATTTTTCTGCTATGCTTTCAATATGAAATATCTTTGTATTAAATCTTAAACAATACACAACGCTAAATAGGAGTAGTATGAACAACATAAAATAATATGTCTTTATATCATACCTTTTTTGCATTGTTCTAATAATATAAAATACTATATACAGCAACATAATGGATCCGATGAAATGATACCAGGTTGGGAATACATAGCAATGGATTAGTGCTAACAATCCACCTACAGTATTATCACCAACAAGAATTGAAACTGTCGCCGCAACCCACAAAGCGGGGTAGATACGGATAATTCTTTTTCCATACCATTTAAAAAATGTATCTTTAACGTTGTAAAGGCAAAATCCGGAAATAAAAAAATACATAATATTTCCAATTTGTCCTCCAAAAGCCATAAATGAGTATGGCCAAACGTCAGCATAATGTGCATTTGTTATAAAAACAGCTGCCAAAGCACGTAACCATATGATAAATTGAAACACGATATTATCTCCAATTATTACTCATTAATTTCTTTCTCAATTCTTTCAACTATTTTCTCAGCAGACATTCCGTACTGTTCACGAAGATACTGCTGATTTCCTACACGAACTGCATAAATGTCATCCAGTCCGATGCGAAGTAAATGCGCTTTCTTTTCTTTCATTTCAGCCATCACTTCTGCTACTGCACTTCCAAAACCGCCAACAACATTGTGTTCTTCACATGTTACAATCAGATCAAAATCCTTGCTACACTGTTCGATTACTTCTTTATCAATCGGTTTAATGGTTGGAAATGTATAAATTGCAGGATTGTATCCGTCTTTCTTCAAAGACTCGTATGCTCCCTGCACTTCTTCAAAAATTGCTCCGGTAGAGAAGATTGCAATTTTCTCTCCATCCTGAACCTTAATGGCTTTTCCGATTTTAAAATTGTCCAGTTTTTTATGAATGCGTTTTTCGCCACCACGACCTAATCTCAAGTAAGCCGTTCCCGGATAATCCACTAATGCTTTTGTACACTCTTCTGCTTCTACCAAATCTCCCGGTGCCATTACCACTACATCAGGTAAAGCACGAAGCACTGCTAAATCTTCTGTAGCATGATGACTCATTCCAAGAGAACCATAAACAAAACCACCACCGACACAAACAATTTTCACGTTTGCATTATGGTATGCACAGTCATTTCGAATCTGTTCCAAACAACGAAGTGTTGGAAAGTTTCCGATGGAATATGTAAACACTGTTTTTCCTTCCAGCGCCATTCCCGCTGCCACAGTGGTCATGTTCTGTTCTGCAATCCCTGCGTTGGTAAACTGATTTGGTACCTGTTCCCAATAAGGCTTTAAAACACCAAATCCCAAGTCACCGGTAATCAATTCTATTTTTTCATTTTCTTTGGCAAGTTCTACCAAAGTTTTCACAAATGTATCTCTCATACTTCCTTCTCCTCTTACAGCTTATGCTCTCTTTCATCGGTACCGGATTTTGCTTCCACACGGCGCATCTTTTCCGGATAATCTGTTTCCCATGTATATGAGAAGGTATGGTCATTTCCAATATCATCCTGTTCTGTAGCAAGAACCGGATTTTCTATTCCGTTCGGTGTGTAAACATCTTCCACCCCTTCCGGCTTATTCTGATGCAATTCATTGACCGCCATATCATATTCCCAGCCTTCATGTGGAAAACGGTAATGCCAGAGAATATCATTCTGCATAAAGGAAACTCCATAGCCTTTAATGGTATTTGCAATAATTACTGTTGGTTTATGTTGCTCATCTTTTGCATACCCTTCGACTTTCTTAAAAGCATCTCGCAGTTCCCGATGGTCATTTCCATTGATTTCGATGACATTCCATCCGAAAGCCTTCCACTTACTTCCAAAGTCTTCAATCTCCAAAGTGTTTTCCTGGAAGTCCATACTCTGCATATGATTGTGATCTACGATAGCCACCAGATTATTCAAACGAAAATGATTTGCAAACAGTGCTGCTTCCCAAACAGAACCTTCATCACATTCGCCATCACCTAAAACCACATAAACCTTATGGTCTTTTCCATCTTTCTTTGCAGCATATGCCATTCCTACACCGGCAGATAAGCCATGTCCCAAAGAGCCGGTAGAAAAATCTACTCCCGGAAGATGATGAGAAACATGTCCCGATAAACGGCTTCCATTCTGATAATGAGTCTTTAATTCTTCCACTTCAAAGAATCCATTTTCTGCAAGCGCAGCATACACCGAAGCTCCTGCATGACCTTTACTTAAAATAAATCGATCTCGTTCATCCCATTCCGGATTTTTTGAATCAATCTTTAACACCTCTGTATAAAGCATTCCCATAATGTCCGCTACCGATAAAATAGCCCCAATATGAGAACCACCTGATAAATGCGTCATTTCAATTCCATGACGTCTGATTTTCCATGCTAACTGTTCACTAGTCATAATTCTCTCCTCTATTGAGATACTTCCAAAAGAATCTCCAAATCTTCTTCATCCAGTTTCCAATCCATGCCTTCTACATTTCCCAAAATCTGGCTTGGTCGTTTTGCTCCGCAAAGCACAACCGATTCAGGAATGTGGTCTAAAATAAATCGAATTGCAACTGCCGCTACCGGCTTATTATACTTTGCAGCAATCTTTTTCATTTCTTCCACGATTTCCAAATTTTTCAAAAGTTTATCTCCGTGGAAGTTTACATAGATTTCTCTGGAGCGACGATCATCGCTGCCAAAATTTACATTGTCCTTTGTATATTTTCCTGTAAGGATTCCCTGTCCCAGGCTTCCCCAGGTCAGTGACGTCATCCCTAACGTTTCAGACACCTCAAACATATCTTTTTCATTTTTTCTACAGGCCAAGCTGTATTCATCTTGAAAACTAACAAATTTTCCTTTATATGATTCCAATTCCTCTAAATCGTTCTGATGAATATTAGATAAACCGAAGTATCGAATATATCCCTTTTCTTTCATCTCCTCCAAAGTTCCAACCACTTCGCTGATTGGGGTAACTCCGTCACGGTAGTGGACTTGATACAAGTCAATGTAGTCTGTTCCCAGTCTCTTTAAGCTTCCTTCTAATGCCTCACGAATCCATTCCGGACTATTGTCATAGACTGTTTTTCCATTTCCTGTTCGAACACCAAACTTTGTGGCAACCACAACTTCTTTTCTTTTGTTTTCCAATGCCTTTGCCAAAGTTTTTTCCGACTGGCCTAATCCGTAGGTATCAGCTGTATCAAAGAAATTGATTCCATTCTCTAATGCTGAATGTACGGCATCGATTAATTCCTGTTCCTGTACATCTCCCCAGCCATAGCCACCCATAGGACAACCACCCATGCAAAGTCTGGATACTTTTAAATCTGAATTTTTTAATGTAATGTATTCCATAGTTCTACCATCCTATCGATGTTCTTTTTTCACCACAAATCCAAATGCTTTAGCAAACACTGCTCCCAATGTTTTAAACAGAATATACACATCCGTTTTAAACGAAACACTGTGAGCATACTTTACTCGAAGCTGATTTTTTTTCTTCAAAACATATTTTTCATACATTTCGTCGGCATTTTCTCCTCCAACAATCTCATCCAAGTTAATAAATTCCACGGAACTGAAATCCGTAATTCCCGGACGAACCTGAAGAATATCCTGCTCTTCTCCCACATACTGTTCCACGTACTGAAGCAATTCCGGACGCGGTCCAATCAGACTCATTCGTCCCATCAAAACCTGCCCGATTTGTGGTATTTCATCTAGTTTCGTTTTTCTTAAAAAATTACCTGTTTTTGTAATTCTCGGATCGTTCAATGCTGTTGTTCCGCCGCCTACTTTGTCTGCGTTTTTGATCATACTTCGAAACTTACATATGCGAAATGGTTTCCCCTTGTAGCCACCACGCTCAGCGCGATAAAACACCGGGAAACCATCTTCTATAATGATCAATACACTAATAATCAAATAAAACGGCCAAAGGAAACAAAGCGCAATCAGAGTGATTGTAAAATCCAAGATTCTTTTTACACATCTGTTATAAATGCTGTTATAAGCCACTTTTTCCTTCTTCACTTTTCTACTCCTTTGGTTGATAGGTTGGAACCATTCTTCGGATAATGGAACGAATGTCTTTTTCTTCTCCTTCGGAAGCTTCAGCCAATTCTTCCAAATCTTTATGGAACTGTTCTTCGTCAAATTCAATCGGTTTACCGATATGAATCAGTTTGTTTTCAGTTTCTTTCAACCCTTCTTCATCCATCAGAAGTTCTTCATATAATTTTTCACCCGGGCGAAGTCCGGTGAATTCAATTTCGATATCTTCTCCCACTTTCATTCCGGAAAGGCGAATCAGGTTCTTTGCCAAATCAAGAATCTTAACCGGCTCTCCCATATCCAATACAAAGATTTCTCCACCCTTTGCATAAACACCGGTCTGCAATACCAAGGATACTGCTTCCGGAATCGTCATAAAGTAACGAATAATATCCGGATGGGTTACCGTTACCGGACCACCGCTTGCAATCTGCTTTCTGAAAAGTGGAATAACACTTCCGTTACTTCCCAAAACATTTCCGAAACGAACTGCTACGTATTCTGTTTTAGACTTCACATTGTATGCCTGAATAATCATTTCGCAAATACGTTTGGAAGCTCCCATTACATTGGTTGGATTAACTGCTTTATCCGTACTAATCAAAACAAAGCGTTTCACTCCCCAGCGATTTGCCGACCATACTGTATTCAATGTTCCTAAAACATTGTTCTTTACTGCCTCTTTCGGACTATGTTCCATCAAAGGAACATGCTTATGTGCAGCTGCATGATAAACTATATCCGGCTGATATTTTTTCATAATATCATCAATACGCTGTGCATCTCGAACGGAAGCAATCAATACTTCCAAATCTAAACGCGGATATTTGAAAAGCAGCTCCTGCTGAATGTCATAAGCATTGTTTTCATAAATATCCACAATAATTAATTTCTTTGGTCCTCGTTTTGCAATCTGCCGGCACAACTCACTTCCGATGGAGCCACCACCTCCGGTTACAAGTACTGTTTTGCCACCCAAGTATTCCGTAATGGAAGCATCGTTAATCACGATTGCCTCTCTTCCAAGTAGGTCGTTGATATTCACATCACGCAGATTTTTCACCTGTACTTCATCATTTACCAACTGGTACATTCCTGGCATTGTTTTCAATTCACAATCAGTTTCTTTACAGATTTCTAATAGTTCACGAATGACTTTATTAGACTGAGATGGCATGGCAATAACGATTTGGTCAATGTCATACTTCTCAACACTGCTGATAATCTTATCACGTCCACCGACTACACGGATTCCATAAATAAAGCATCCTTTTTTATTTTTATCATCATCGATGATACAGCGAACCTTACAGTTTAAAAATTCAGTGCTTGTCAATTCACGAATCAGAATTGTTCCCATAGCACCGCCACCAACAATCATAACATTCTTTCTTTTACGACGGGATCTCAGCTTATGATTGTTATTTCTAATAAATCTATATAGAAAACGAACCATGATTATTCCGAAAGCCATGTAAATAAAGCTTAACGGATAAAAAGAACGTGGCAAATATGCTCCCATCAGTTTAATGATTATAAAGTGTGCCACCTGTACAATTGCACTTGCCACAAAGATATTCATTGCTTCTCTTTGGCTGGCATATCTCCATAAACTATGATACAAACGCATTACCCAAAAGACTAAAAATGCAGCACACACCAGGAACGGTACAGACCATGCAAATGCCTGTTTGAACTCCGGTGTGATATCAGTCCACTTAAATTCAAAACGAGTCAACAATGCAAACAAGCCTGTGGCAACTACCACAAGCATGTCTGCAATAATGAGTGCAATTCTGCGACTCCATATTTTTTCTTCCCATATATTTTTAACGAATTTACTCATTTGTTTTCCCACTATACATATTTTTCTCTTCTCTGTTACGCACGCTCTTTCGCCATCATTTTTCCATCAAAAATGCGACATTTGTTGCAATATGATTATACCATAAAACCAAGGGGGTTACAAATAACAAATACTTCAAAAAAGTCTTACTTTTCCCTTTCCTGATAACTATGTTCAAAGTCAATTATCAGCGGTTTATGTTTCCATTCCCGTTCTTCAATTGGTGGAAATTTCATATAATCATTGTACTTGATTTTCAAGAACTCATCATATTTTGCAAAGGACATATATTTCTCATTTCCAAATTGTAATTCTACATAATCATCCAACAGGTTCACCGGGAATATTGTTTTCAACTGCCCCACTGTTTCAATAAATACAACCGGCAACGTTTTATCCTCATCAATCTTTCGAAGTTTCTCTTCAAACTTCTTTCGTTTTTTCATACGATGCTTTTTGGACGTCAATAGTAAAATTACATTAGATGCCAGTCGCACGATTCCGTTTTCCCGTGGTGGCACAAACTCTCGCATATATAGATGATACTTGATACAGTTCCACTGAAAAAGCATTCTTTGAATTTTCTTTACCGGCATTCGGTCCACCGGAAAAACATCCACAAAAATACCGGTATGGTAATTTTTTCCCTGATCATTCTTTTGCAAAAACGTAGTATGGTCTTTTCGTATTTTTGTAAATGACTGCGTAAATTCCGATTCAATATTTTTGTTTTGAATAAAATATCCCTCCGGATTAATTTCCTTCCACAGTTTTATAAACTTTTCATAATCCGCTCTCGGCATGCACACATCCAAATCATCATCCCATGGAATAAAGCCCTGATGTCGCACTGCCCCCAGCAACGTTCCACCGTAGAGCGAATATTGCAGATTATTCTCCCGACATATTTGATCAATAATCTTTAAAATATCAATTTGTATTGCTTGAAGTTTTTGTAATGTATCACCCATTTTGTTGTCCTCTTCTATAATTTCTTTCCAACAACATTATATCAGATTTTTTTACTCCGGATAACCAATTGGAGAAATGTAGAATATTGTTCCAAAATCAGAGATGTCACTTGGAAGCTCAATCCCTTCCAAAGCATCTAAAAATCGAAGTCTGGAATCGATATACATCCAGGATGCCATTTCCTGCGTGGTACCATAAACCGTTCCTGTTCCAACCCAAGCAAAGTTCTTTGTACTATCACTTAACAACAACTCCATCAACGCTTCATTTTCCAAGTCTTCCGGTTTAACTAAAGAGCAATCAACCCAATAACTGCTTGGAATTTTTTCTGCATTTATATAAGCACATTCTAAGCTCACACACATATCTTTCGCTTCAGTGTAAGTCATACTCTTTTCAGAATAAATATAGATGTGAGGTCCCATCATTCCATGTCCTTCGTATCCTTCGAAGGTTGGAATAGTAACAATCTTTGAAATCGGAGCTACTGCACTAAAGATTCCTGCCAGTTCATCTGTAGAATCTTGCGGTCTCTTTCCTGTCGTTTTTTCCTCTGTTGTTACTGGTTCCTTCTCTGTTGTCTCTTCTTCCTCGTCGGTCTCTTCTTCCCAATCTGGTATAGTCGGTACTTCTGACTCCTGTTCAGAAGTCGTTTCCTCTTCGAAGGAACATTTATCAACGATCTCTCCATTTTCCGAATGGAATTTATATCTTAACGGCGAATTATCTTCGGAAAAGACATCCCAAGAAAGGAAAAAGCCAAACCGTTTCAATATTTTCGGTATAAAACCACCATCCACCGGAATAGACACATTCCAATACAAAAATGTTGTTTCATCTAAACAGCGAATCCATTTTCCTGCAGAATTTAATCTACTATAAAATGATGCCGCCATACCTACTCCTGCACTAGTTTGAATTGTTGCAAATTTCATTGATTTCAACGCACACGCAGATAAGCCAATCCCTAATCCCAAACGCGCTGCGCCTTCAAAATGTAATTCATCAAAGGAGCCGCCATTGTCATCTGTATTATTCTGCCAAGAATTATTAACCTTTTTAATTTCCTGATGACAAATAATTGACCAATTAATATTTCCCGATCCACTCAGGTAGTATTCAAAGAAAAGCACAACATCAAAGGTTATTCCTGACATCCCCATTGCAATCGGAATCGTACCTATTTTTCTTCTTTGGATTTCACAACTTTCGTCTTCCCATTCCCATCTGGCTCTGTCAGTTGGCCATGATAATGAAAGTGCTGTAATCTGTGCATTTACAGACAATTCTTCTGTTGCACCCACTTCAAATTTCTTGATTTTTTCAGAAGAAAACAGGCCACTTCCAAGTTCTATGTCGCATATTACATCTCTGACATTCACTCCGACTATCGCACTTAATTTCGTATGCTCTGTTAATTGCCAGTCAAAGTTTACAGTCAAATTCCCTAGATTTTTTCCTTTACCGTCTGCTTTCGTCGTCGCCTTTACTGCTTTTTTTGCATTGATGTTCTCTTTCGGTTTTACCACCTCAACACCTTCTGCCGGAACAAAAGCTTCTGATTTTGCAGTTCCCATTCCTGCAAAATGGGCGCTTTCTGCCACTTCGTCAAACTCTGGAATTCCTGCTGCGATAGTGATAGAATCATCATCCTGAGAAAGGCTTTTGATTGCTTTATAAGCAGCCAAGCTGGTGTCTCCATATCTTCCCGGAAGAATAAATATTGTTCCTTCCTTAATTTTGCTTGTTGCATCGGTCTTATCGATTTCAATCACATATTCGTAATCTTCTTTTCCTGAAGCTTCTATCGAATAATCCGCCTCCCCAATCTGATCTGCTGTGATGACATCATCCTGATAATCTACCTCATCAATGGTCTTGCCTTCCGGAATATCAATTTCATCATCTGCAAGATTTTGACAGAGCGCAAAGAGTAGTTTTGCCTCATTTTTCGTCACCACCCTGTTTGGGTAGAAATGATTATTTTCCAGAGACATCAATTCAATATCAATTGCTATTGCATCCTGCTCTTCATATTTCAGATTTGCCCGGTCCACACTTGCGACTTCTTTCACCGCACTTTCCTGAAATCCCAAAGCACGCACCATGGTATAGGCTGCATATTCTCTTGTTACCTTGGCATTTTCATTAAAAATCACTTTATGGTTAACTTCCAGGATTGTATCCTCCGGAAGGATCTTGTAACAATATGCCAATTCTGTCGCCAAACAGTGGTCTTTCCCAAAAGTATTGGAGAAATGACAATTTTCCTCTTCAATACCTTCCACGGAAGAAAAGCCAATATTTTTCTGTAACAACACATTCCATTCTGCATAGGTGTAATAATCCTTATTGTCTTTTACTTCTTCAGCCTTTGATGAATCTTTTTTCGGTGCAGTTGTAATCACCTTCTTTTTCGTAACAACGATGGTCAATGCTTTTTTCAGACGCTTTCCTTTTGCACCCTTCTTTTTTGTCTCAACAGTAACCTTCGCTGTTCCTGCTTTTTTTCCGCTCACAGTAATTATATTTTTCTTTACAGAAATTTTTACAATACCCTTTTTATTTACACGTACTTTAAATTTTTTACTTACTTTCCCTCTTGTTTTTACGCTAACTTTGAATTTTGTTTTTTCTCCGACCTTAACCATTCTTTTTCCTCCGGTTACCTTCAAAGTCTTCACGTAATTCTTTGTTTTCGCCTGTACCCTTTGTTCATTAATTGACAATCCTGTGGTAAAAACAGTAATTACCAACATGATTGCAAGTAATCTTTTCGCAATTTGCTTCATAAATACAGTTCTCCTTTCAATTATGGGTTCTTTTATGGAAACCCAACTGTGCATTTTATAAAACAAATATGATTTAAATATGTCATTTCCTCACAATATAAAAAAAGAACCTGCCAAAGCAGGTCCTCATTTTTTTCTATTTATGCTATATCATTTTCATTTTTCACACCATTCTTTGCATCCATCATATTCTGTAAAGTAGTGTGTGCGATAGCTTCCAAAGCTTCCTTTGTATAAAAGCCCTGATGTGAAGTGATGATTACGTTAGGAAATGCCAACAGTCTGGCAGTAACTGAATGCTGCATAATACTGTCGGAACGGTCTTCATAAACATTTCCTGTTTCTTCTTCGTATACATCCAAGCCTACGCCTAAGAACTTATTCAAACGAATTCCTTCAACTAATTCCTGAGTATTTACTAAAGCACCACGGGATGTATTAACGAGAATAACTCCGTCTTTCATCTTCTTAATGTTTTCTAAATTAATCATATGATAAGTAGAATCCATTAGCGGACAATGCAATGAAATTAAATCACTCTGTGCTAACAGTTCGTCCAATGAAACATATTCCACAAAATCTTCCAACTCCGGATTCTTGTAAACATCATAAGCAATAACACGCATTCCAAAGCCACGGCAAATCCTACACATTACTGCACCGATTTTTCCGGTACCTACGATTCCGGCTGTCTTCCCATAGAAGTTTACACCACGAAGTCCACGCAATGTATAATCATTTTCACGAACCTTATTGTAAGCCTTGTACAATCTTCTGTTTGCTGCTAATGCAAGTGCCATCGCATGCTCTGCAACAGATTCCGGTGAATATCCCGGTACACGTTTCACAATGATTCCCAGTTCTTTTGCCTTTTCCGTATCGACATTGTTAAAACCGGCACATCTCATTAAGACTGCTTTAACACCACATTCTTTTAACACTTCTAAAGTCTTTGCTCCAACGTCTGCACTTACAAATGCACAAATTGCATCGTATCCTTTTGCCAGAGTCGCTGTTCTCGGTTCCAATTCATGATCAATATACTCAATTTGAATTTCCGGATATTCATTCAGAACCGGATTAAATGATTTCTGATCATATTCCTTTGCTGCATAAAATAATAGTTTCATAGTTCGTCTCCTTTTCATTCTAGTTATCCTGTAATTCCCCTTGCACTATAACAATACAACGCCTTTATACCCCCATATTACTATAATTCGATAAGTACTTCAAGCAATGGGAGGGCTTCTCGTTTCTATCGACTATTAATTGAATGCATTCATATCGACATCCTTAAGAATATGATTTTTTTTGCGATAAATTTTGTTTTTAATTGCACCCTTCTTAATAGCGTTAATATATCCTTCTCTTCTTTTCTTCTTTCTCCGTTTATAAAAATCTGCTTCTTTTGCCTCATCAAGCGGAAGTGCTAGAATATCCCCTGCACTTTCGTTTTCTAAACCTATAAATTCATCTCTGTATATAGCAAATCTCAATCTTTCATCCGGAAAGTTTCTTCTCATAGCTCTTTTCTGCAAATGAACGTACATTATTTCCTCGCTTTTTTGAGCATTGTCCCAATAATAAGTCAGTCGTCCATTTTCCCAGATATAACAAGAATCTGAGCCATGCCAATAATGCTTCGTCTGATATGATTCATAGTCCACATCAATAAAAACCCATTTAAAATACACTCTAATATCTTCTTCATATTTTGATATGAACGCTAGTGTTCCATTTTCGTCAAAGTGACATGGATAATTAGTGGTGAACGAAAATTCATAATCCATTACTTTAGGATACTTTTTCATGAAAATCATATTCATTTTTTCATTGTTTTTTATCAGAGAAAAGTGACCATGGAAAAACAATTTATCGTAATTTTCAAATAACTCATCATTTATAAAAGAACTGATTTTCCCCAATATTACGTCGATATCACAAAATCCCCAAAAATCATATCCTTGTATATATTCATTAAAAACTAAACCATATGCCGGTCTATAATCGCATAACTTATATGGCGCATTAATCTTTATTTTCATATTTAGCAGAGATTCTAATTTTTCCTTAATCAATTGCTGCACTTCTTTAAAGTCCATTTTGATAACTTTAATATTTTTATATTTTTCTACATTAAAATCCAGATTTGAAAAAATCAGGAAATCAATTTCATTATTCATCCCAGCTGATTGTGCCCATAAATCAAAATAGTCCGGCACATTATTTGAAAAAAACGGTATTATAAAACAACACTTTGTTTTCATCTTTCCACCTTTCACTTTCAACAAGTATAGAAAAGTATTACCCTATTACTTTATTAGCAATCTCCTTCTAATCAAGAATGCCCGGCACCACATCATTTTCCACAAGTTGCTCATATGTCTGTGGTTTTACCATCCAATCACTCTTTCCTTCTTTAACCAAAACCACACCCGGTTTTGTATTATTGTTGTAATTCATTGCCATAGAGTAGCCGTATGCACCTGTAGAATACATTGCAAGAATGTCTCCCATTTCTACGGATGACGGAACCATAAAGTCTGTCAGAAGAATGTCTCCTGATTCACAATATTTTCCGCATACAGTTACCTTGTCGTCCTTTGCTTCTTCTGCTTTATTTGCAATAACTCCATCATACTCAGCTTGATACAAAGCTACTCGAATATTGTCACCCATACCACCGTCGATGGAAATATATTTGCGAAGTCCTTTGATGTCTTTAATCTGTCCGATTGTGTAAAGTGAAATACCGGCTTCTGCCACAATGGATCTTCCCGGTTCAATTACTGCATTCGGACAAACAATTCCCATTTCGCTTGCACGTTCCTGCAATCTCTTCATTAATGGGTCTAAGAAGAAGCTGTATGGCTTTCTTTCTTCGTTGGTATATGTAACACCAAATCCACCGCCGAAGTTCACTTCTTTTATCACTGCGCCGTATTCTTCTTTAATGCGAGCAGCCCAATCCATCAATACGTCTAACGCTTCGATAAATGCATCATTTTCAAACAACTGAGAGCCAATATGCATATGTAATCCTGTAAATTCCAAATACTCAGAATCTACAATCTGCTTAATAATTGGCAGGAACACTTCCTCATCCAAAGGAATTCCGAACTTGGAATCCTTCTTTCCGGTTACGATAAAGTCGTGAGTGCTTGCTGCAACTCCCGGAGTGATTCTCACCATAATATTCATCTTCTTGTTATATTTCTTACAAGCTGCTTCAATCATTGGAATTTCATTCAATCCATCCAGAATAATTCTTCCAACACCATATTCCACTGCCTGGTCGATTTCCTTCGGCAATTTGTTATTTCCGTTAAACTCTACTCTCTCAGCCGGAAATCCCACTTTCTGTGCTGCATAGAGTTCTCCTCCGGATACCACATCAATACATGCACCTTCTCTTTTCAGGATTTCGTACATTCCTTCGGTACAAAACGCCTTAGACGCATATGCCACTCTGTTTCCCGGATATTTATCTGTAAAATCTCTCTTTAATTCATCCAATCTTCCTTTGATATCTGAATAGGACATTACATAAAGAGGGGTTCCATATTCTTTTGCTAATTCTGTCGTATCACATCCGTCAAAATACAATTTTCCGTTTTTAATTTCTTTCATGTTACTCATAATTTTCTTCCTGTCTTCGTATTATTTGCCTTTCCCCATAACGTTAAAAGGCTTTTTAGATTATATCATATATTCCAAAAAGCCTACAAACTATTTTTTCACTACTTTATCGGCATCAACCTCACTAAAGATTGCCACCCAATAAACCTGTCCGTCCTTTGCCATGTAACCGGCAATGGCTCCGCTCTTATAGGACTTGTTGACCATATTGGAGTAATGTCCTCCACTGCTCTTCCAGTCCCTGATCACTTCCTTGCCGGTTGCTTGTCCGAAAGCAATGTTTTCTGCTCCCACAATCATCTTACCGACACTAATTCCGTTTTTCGGTTTTTGATATACACAAATCTCTTTGATTCCCAGTTTTCTAAGGTATGCTTTTGAGGTACTCAAAAACTTTTCGTGGCTGAAATCTGTTCCCAACTGTCTTGCCCTGATTTTGCAGATTTTATAGATGGTTTCCGACCACTTCATTTTGGCCGACCCGTTCTTTTTCCTTAGTTTATTCTGCAATACAAAGGCCTTCTCGGCTGCATACTTATCGTAAAATGCCTTCTTTACATTTCCATCCTGATCCACTTGATATACATCGTTTTTCGCCACACAAAGAATCGTTTTGGAAAACTTACCGTAGATTGTTTTCCCTTTTTCGTTTTTTCCATAGGCTCTGACTTTAATCTTTGCTTTGGAGCTTGCCAGTAACCCTGTTACTTCATAATTTGTTCTCTTTATCTTTTTGATGCAACGCCATTTTTTTGCTGCCACTCCATAGGCGTAAACCTGATATCCCTTTGCTCCTTCAACCTTATTCCAGCTGATTTTAAAACCAGTCAGCGTTTCAAAACCTTCAATGGTTTCCGTTTGCTTTTTCATAGCTGCATGTGTCTTCGGCAACTTCTTCGCCTGAATTCCTTGCAACGGGATTCCCATGATTCCTACAGCAAGCACAACGGCGGCTACGAAAGATATTTTTCTACCAATCGTTGTACCCATAGTTTTTCCCCTTTCACACAATGCTATGTAATTTTCATTCCGTTCTTTCCATCTATTTAAACCATAACACAGGTGGGGCAGGCATTCAAGCAATTTGAGTTTCTTATATAAATTCCGTATATCATTTTGTCTTCTTTCTCCTGCATTTTGACCAGTCAGAATAATAGGTAATCACTTTATTTTTTGATTTCTTCACCTTATATGTTCTGATTCTCACATAATACAATTTCTTCTTTTTCAGACCCTTCACCAATTTGGTTTGGGCTTTCTTTTTCGCTTTAATCGTCTTTGCTTTTTTGAAGTTCTTGTTGGTTGAAATCTGAATTTTATATCCGCTAATTCCCTTCACTTTCTTCCAGAAAATCTTCAGGGATTTTTTCTTTGCCTTAATCTTTGTAATCCGACTTGGTTCCAATTGCCGGTCAATCTGTTCCGTAGTTGTTTCAGTAGTTGTTTCCGTTTCAATCTCTTCCGGCTGTGGCACTGCAAAAGCAACTGCACTCTGCAAATCCATCAACCATGTATTCCCTGATCTTCTTCGTACCGTCAACGGCGTAATTGCAACACTCTGAATACTTAAAATCTCCAGTGTTCCTGCACTATCGGACGCCGTTCCCAAGGCACTGACTACGTAGCCAACATGGTCAACACTTCCCAAGTAAACCATGGTGTGTCCCTTAAAATACAGCAATGTTCCGGCAGGCATTGTTTCAATAAAGCTCTGCTTTTCTGCTTCTGTCATTCCTGTCAGATCTGTTGCTGTTCCCGGAATCAACTGCTGCCAGGTCGTATTTCTTGGCAATTCAAATCCAAAACATCTGTATACGTTTCTTGTATATGCTGAGCAATCCATGGAATCCAGCATTCCGCCCCAGCCATATCGATTTCCAAGACAATTCAAAGAGACTTTAATCAGATTTTCCTGTGTCATCGGAAGAAAGCCCACATGAACATCGCAATGTTCTGAAATCAATGCCATCTTCTTTTCATATTGACCTTCCTCGTTTCGTGTAGGAAGATAAACTACATAATTATTCCATGAATTTCGTTCTCCAATATTCTTTGGAATATCTTCTTTTGCTACCAATTTCAAAATGGTGGAAAACTTTAATTTCACTTCAGAAGAATAAGTTGTAAAGATACTAGGCTCTAACACAATTTTATCCTGAGTTACAACAAGAAAGTCTTTCTCTCCGTTCTTCACTTTCCATGCATCCAGCCACTCATCACGATCGGCACAAAGGGCAATGTCTTCTCCGTCAACCCAGCCATCAACGTGGTTTGATGAACCCCAATAGAAAAGGTTTCCGTCGATTGTAACTGCCTGTCTTACCACAAACGGATCATTTACCGTTAAAGAAGAGCTTTGCATCTCATCATCCGTATCATCAGCATCATATCCAATAATATCATTGGTTGGCCAGTCTCTGATTTCCGTCGACTTGACACAGATTCCGTACTGAACCGTTCTCGTTCCCGTATAGCCGGTTTCGGAAATCTGATTTTTAATATTTCCAAAATAGGATGCGTTATCTATTTTGCTTCCTTTAATATACAAAGCTTTCGAAGGAATCACTTTCTCTGCCAGAACATTCTTCAAAGCCTCAGCATCATAGCTTTCCCACTCTTGTTCCAAATCGGTCATAAAAGTTGCTTTTGTTTTCAATGCCAATGCGTTAATTTCGTCAATTTCCTGCGGTGCCATAAGAACCTTCTTTGCATCGGTGTAGGTTCTTTCACTCCAAAAGGAGGCATTCGACATTTCCGAAGTCACTCCGGTGGTATAGGTCACATTCCCCTTTTCCGATAGTTCCTGATTCGTCACATAATAGTCTTCTGCCCATACAGAACTGCCCATGAACATGCTCATTGTTAAAATGGCGCAAGTCGTTTTCAAAAATTTGAATCTCATACTGTTCCCTCCTTTTTTCCGTCCCTTCTTTTATTTTATTCTACTATTATTCAACTAATTTTACAAACTATCCATAGGAAAATATCCCTGCACATTTTTTCCATTTTTTTTGCAAAAAAATCCCCTATCTTTTCAGATAGAGGATTTTCAAATTTTATTTTACAACAATCTTTGTACTTGCTTTTACTTTCTTAGAAAGTCTTAATTTTAATTTTGCAGTACCTTTCTTGATTGCTGCAATTTCAACGACAATTTTTCCTTTTTTCGCTTTAATGCGTTTTACTGTCGCAATATCTTTAATTGTTGCAGTGACTTTTGCTTTCTTTATAAACAGATTTGTTACTGCCTTCTTCTTATTCTGAGCCTTAACGACTTTGAATGTTACCTTAAGTGTCTTACCGTTCTTTACAGAATATTTCTTTTTCTTTGCAGAAATTTTCTTGGCTGAGTTTCTGATTGCAACCTTGATTACTTTCTTTTCATTTCCTGACTGAACAGTTACTTTGACAATTGTTCCACGTTTCTTCTTCGCTGCCTTTGTTGTCTTAATTTCAATTGTTCCGTTTTTCACTGCAGCTTTTACAAGTTTTTTGTTTGAAGATGTTACCTGAACCTTTTCGTCTGCTGCATATGCAATGTGAATTGTTTTCTGTGGTTTTACTACCACTTTTGTTCTCTTCACTTCAAGTTGCTTTTTCTGTGTTGTTTCCTGTTCCGGCTGAGTTGTTTCTTCTGCTGTTGTTTCTTCTGTTGTTGTCTCAGTTTCCGGTTCTGTCTTAATATTTGTTAACTTAAAGAGCTGTGCTCCATAGAACGGATTAGAAGTACCAATATAAAGTCCGTCTTCTGTTGGCTGTAATGTACGTCCGCCGTAATTGTATCTGTCGCCGAATCCATTGTTTGTTACTACTGAGAAGTTTACACCATCAGCAGTCTTGAACATATCAAATCCCTGTACTTCATTGTTTACACGATCAGCAATGAAATCATACATATAAAGTGTTTCCCAGTCAACTTCGCTGACTGCCTTGCTCACTTTTATGATAAGTTCTGCTATGTTTTCATTTTCCATTGCCTTCTGTGAAATACTAATGATAATCATCTTTGCAAGATTATCTAATAAATTAGGTGCTTCCGGCTCTTCTTCGGTAGTTTCTTCTGCTGTTGTTTCTTCTGCTGTTGTTTCTTCTGTTGTTACTTCCTCTGTTGTTTCTTCTTCAGGTTCATTCTTAGGAAGCTTGTTTAAGAATTCTTTTGCGTACGCTTTTAACTGAGTTGTAAGCTGCTGATATTTTGCTTCCAGTTCTTCTACTTCTTCCGGTGTGAGATTTTCTGAAACCTTTTCAACAATATGTCCCAAAGCAATTACGATTTTTGCAATTCTCTGAACGCTCTCATCTTCACTTTCATCAAGATTGAACGCTTCCATAACCTTTCCGATATTGATAATGCTTGTGGCTTTATCTTCCAGATTTTCAAGGTCCATTCCTAAATCTGTATACTGTGTTAAATATCTGTAAATAACGGAAGAATCCATTGTTGTAATGTAAAGTTCTCCATCATATTCCGCTGTACGCCACAGATATTCGTTACAGGTTCCTTCCATTAACTTTGTGAAGTTTTCTACCTTCTCAAATTTTCCTGTTGCATCATCCAATACCCAAAGGCTCTGTGGATGATTTAAAGTCGTATACATTTTGCTCAGTAACTTTCCTTTTTCCACTGAGGTAGGATTTAAGATATTCATCAGTGTTGTTGTCATACTTCCCAATGTATTATCGAAATCCATGATGTATAACTTATCCTTAAATACAAACGGTGTTGCTGTCATTGATAAGTTTCCTGCTTCTTCTCCGGTATAACCTTCCAACTGGTCAGCAAGAGCAACATTGTTGATTCCGTTTGTTAATCCGATAACTTCTTCCCAATGCCATCCGTATTCATTTTTTGTTTCGTCACCAACAGCCGGACGTCCTTTATATGCAATAAATCCGTGGCTGTATGGAAGTGTTGCGTAAATATATCCACCGTAAGAAACAATATCCCAAATTGGGCTGGTAATCTGACTTTTTACTGCAGGATCTTTTGCATAAACAACTTCAAAGTCACTGTAATCTGCAACTCTATCCCATTTTGAAGGATTCTCTTTGTCCATCTTTAAGATTGCTAACTTTGTTGCACCTGCGTATTCTTCTGTTAATACTTCCGAAGAATCCACACCACCGAAATATAAGTCTCCTTCAAATTCGCAGGCAGCTCTCATACTTGTTCCGGATACAGTTTCATATACTTCTTCAATGTTATCGTTTTCATCAATTCGGTAAATATTATTCTTTGTTCCTGCATAAGAACCAATATAAATATCTCCGTTATAATTGATTGCCATACGATAAGATGTTCCAGGCACTCCTGTCTTCAATACTTTCATTTCTCCGGTCTTTGTATCATAAGAAATGATATCCCCACCTTTATCGATAGGGTCGTGACCGAAATTATTATTTGTAATTGTATCAATCAAAGCATATGCCTGATCTTTTGACATTCCCTTTGCCTGTAAGCCCATTACCATCGTTCCAATAACAGTTTCGCTAAGACCTCTGATTGTTCCAATGTAGAGTTTGTCTCCTCTAGCAGCCATACACCATGCATAACTGTTATAACGGTCTCCACCTTCGATCAATCCGTCAATCTCTCCCTGTCCCTTGTCCTTGTTAGAGATTTTTTCAACGGTAAATTCATCTGTCTGAACTCTTATTTCTGCTTCCTTTTCATCCGCGTTGGTGCTGAATGTCGGGAACGTAACGCCGGTGATTACAAGCGCAGCTGTTAAGACCAATGATACGCCCTTCTGAAAAGCTCTGTTCTTTTTTGCCATACTACTTCCTCCTCATTTTTAGACTTTTGTCGTGTTTTTTTTAAACATCCTTACATTATTGTAAAAATATTAACTTAATCGTACCATATGGGCAAAGATAGTCAACTGCTTTCAGGAAAAACTTTCAAAAGAAAACAACAAAAAGAGAACCTACCTTTTTTCGCTGCGCTCCAAATTGTTCAATCCAATTCTTCTATCCTCTGCCTAAAGAGTGCTTGTACATATTCGCTTTTCGAAGGATACGCATAATTTCTAAAAGCTGCAATTATATCATCTAAATATCGGAAGTACTCATAGTTTTCATTAAATAAATGCTTATGTTTATCAATAAAATCTCCCACATTACCATACGAGACGACAATATACTTTCCAGACATTTCGGGATCATTTTTTTCTATTTCAAATTCAATTTCACTTTTTCTATTTGAATGAGATAAAAAAGCTCGAAAATCAGGAACCAACAGGAAACATACAGGTTCTATATCCGCCTTTAATCCCCACTCATAATACCTGCTTAACTGTGTGGTAGCAACATGAAAATGATGACTATAATCAATATTTCTATCAGAAGCAAAAGTTTTGCAAAAAGCTTCAAATATGCCCGGCTGATTTAAAACTGAAAAAAGCATATTTGTATAACACTCTTCACTTTCTGCCTTAATAATCAAATCAAGGAATGTTTTTTTGTTATACTGATTTGTATTTTCGACATTTACTACAATTGGATTAAGCCCTGTTCGAATCCATTTAGCTTTCTCGACAGTCTCTTTAAAATAAACATAATCATTTCTATATTCATCTTCTTTTAAATATCCTTTATTACGCTGATAATTATATTCGGAAAAATTTATTGATATAGGTTCCACTGCAGTTTCCATATAATCTGCTTCAAAAGTAATTAATGGCGTATCCGTATCAAGTATTTCTGATATCTTTTTACCACCATATGTGATACTTAGTTTTTCATAGAGCTGTTCCATTTCACCGGAAACAATATCTTTTTGCTTACCGGTTTTATGATACGAAAAACTATGTAATTTATGTTTAAGTTTAATTCTATATTTTAAGTCAAATATTCCCCTTCTGCTTTCACTTGTAAGATATAGATATTCAACCTCATGAGTTTCACAGTCCTTCAAAGTATCACCCTTAATGTGAACCCATTTAGGACAGCATCCATAAGGAACATTATACACATAGTAATCTCCATTATCTGTTAACGCAAAGTCAATAATCTCATGAGATATATTTCCTTCTTTATCATTCCATGATCCTTCGAACATCTTGTTCAAAATAATAGCTTTTTTCATAAGTCGTCTCCTTTCGTCCTAATCGCGGCTTCTTCATATGCCATAAGTTGATATGATAAATTCACTCAAATATAGCATACTAAAAAGGATGGGTGATTTTTCGCTCATCCTTTTTTTGGGGTACAACTGCTCCTATTTTCATTAAACTTCATCTCCTCTATCTCTATTTTCTCAACTAACACTCCACATATAACAGTAGCCTCGAGAGAAACAAAAAACTCCTGTATACCATTTCTGATATACAGGAGTTTATTAATATGAAAGAGCAAGATGTCACAGAGAACATTTTTTACTGACGCGTGTTACATACGCAACACTCCTCTTTAGAATTGTAATTCCGGAAGCATTAGGGATGCCTGTTCTTTTTTTGCAGTAGTCGTTTCCTTTTCCAACTGCATTCCCGGAGATTCTTTCTCTACCTTTTCAGAAACAGACTCCTTTGGTAGTTGTTTCTCCGTAGAAGTTTCCTTCTTTCCTTCTTTTTTTGTCATTTTTTGTTTTTTCTTTTTTGACACCGTGATTTTGCACACTAATTTTTTCTTTTTCCCTTTTTTCAAATAAACCGTCGCATAGATTTTACATTTTCCGACAGCCTTTCCCCGTACAATCCCCTTTTTTGAAACACTGGCAATCTTTTTATTTCCCGAATGGAATTTAACTTTTTTAACATTCTTTCCAATCACCTTTAATTTACAAGTTTTTCGAACCTCCAACCGAATACTTTTCGGCTTGATTTTTACGCAAGTTGCCCCTACATTGAGGGCATTTCCGATAACTAACGCAAAAACGAGCAGCATTATTATGATTTTCTTTTTCATGTTTACTCCTCTTCTCGTAATAACACACTACTTTTTAATGTTGTTATCCTTAATGTATTGATTGTTTGCATAATAAATCTCTGCAAACTGATTGTAATAACACAACGAATTTAAGAAATTCTTTAAGTCGATTTTCTTTTGCGGAGTTAAATCCAATTCATCAATTTTTCCATTATTAATCATTTCATAACAATAACTCATAACACTGAATTTCATTTCACAATTGTTTTCTGTATGATTCCGTTCCTCAATACTTAAAGTTAACTGGTCATCAAATCGATTTGCCGGCATATTATTTAAAATAATATGATAAACCTTATTATTTTGAACATCTAAATCTGTAAATGGCAACCGTTCAACATTATAGGTTTCCTTTTCATCATTAATAAATAAATTATCCTGATTTGGGTCCCCCTGCAAGGTCGGAATGTAATCTGTAATTTTCTTTGTTCCATCCAGAGTAACCTTCATATAAATATTGATTCCTTCATCTACCTCCAACTGAAGTCCCGAAATATTAATTCCGGAAATGCCGTTGTATTGAATATTACATTGATACTTTTCTGGAATTTCCCAGTTTTCTATTAAATCTGTTTTTTCATGTCCTACATTTGCAAGATTATTTGTTTTATAATCAAAATATTTCTGAGAATATGCTCCATAATTTAGTAATGAAATTAATAAGTTTTCTAGCTGTTCCTTATCACTTCTTCCCTCATATTTTTCCAACATATTGTCTGTATATTGTTTTACTGTATAATCTTTTGTAACACCTGTTGGTTCTCCCTCGTAATAAATTTCTGCATGTACTATATCTGCCATCTGCGTAGCAGCTACATCACAGGTAAAACCATAACAGATTACCGTTTCATTATTTTCTTCTTTCTCAACATATTTTGTAGGATTGCCAAAAACTTCTGTCTGTGTTCCTTCTGCTGTATCATCTCTTAAAGTAAAACGAATGGAATATTTCGAAATTTCTTCCTCCGTCAATACATTCGGATCATCTAAATATGCCCAAAGATTCACCCCAATCAGTCCATCTAATGTCAGGCTTCCACCCATAATCTTACAATGATACTCCTTACGAACCAGACGTACTTCTTTCCCGTCTTCACTATAATCCGGTCTCCAAGTGGTATGATCACTGGTAAATGCCTCTTTTGGAATGATTGTATTATTTGTTTCAAATCCTGAAGTAAGCTTAGCAGTGGAAACTGCAGAAAAATCAGTATCATCTAAATTATCAGTCCAAAGTGTAGGATCGGAAATTCCAATTTTGGATCCTTCCAAGGAGCCCGTGACTGTTACTAGCTTTGAACTGTTTAAGATATTAAGATTGTTTTGTTTTCCGTTATATGTATTATTCTGTATTTCATTCGCTCCACTGATTTTCAATGCAGAATTTGCATCGTAGTATACCCCTGCACCAAGGGCACCCGACGTATTTCCTTTTATTTCCGTATCTGAAATGGTAGTTTCACCTCCGGAACTGTTGGTCAACAAGCATACGCCTCCACCTCTTCCGGTTGCAACATTATTTAACACACTACAATGATCAATTTGTGTTTTTGTCCAATATCCATATACTTCAAGACCTGCACCACCATCTGCTTCATTATTGCAAATTGTAACATCACTCAATTGAACCGGATTCGGACGCAACATTGCAATAAATAGTCCTCCACCTTCCTCGGCAATATTTCCGTCAATTGTTCCACCGTTCATATAAAGCCCCGGATTTGATGTTGTTCCAATTCCAGGATTATAGCCCAAAAAAGGTGCTGCATAACTGTAAAAATAACCGGATGCGAAAATACCGGCTCCATTTGCAGCTTTGTTATTGCTAATAGTTCCACCATTCATAATCACAGTACTTTTAACCTTCCCCATCCCTGAGTTATTCATTTCTCCATAGGAAATGTCTAAAGCAATTCCCCCGCCAAAATTTGTTGCTTCATTATTATCAATGATTCCGTCATTCATAATAAATTCAGAGCCACCGGTTATAAATACACCGCCTCCCTGTCCTGTAAAGCAACGATTTGGATCATACTCATCAATATAATCAGTCTTTGCATAACAATGGTCAATAGTTCCACCATTCATTCTAAAAATGCCACCTGCATAAACAGCAACGCCTCCACCATAACAAACAGAACCACCTTCGATTCCACAGTTCGTAATGGTTCCACCATTCATAGTAAACTGTCCACCTTCAACAGTAACAGCACCTCCATAATAGTTATTACTCTTATGGTTCTGAATGGTTACCCCTGGGTTCATTACGACGGTTCCACCTTCTAGGACATAAAAGACACCTGGCGCATCCCCCGTTTCAGTTCCTCTGAAAACAAGATGATCACTTCCATCCTCCAGACCAATATGTACTGTTGCATTCTCTGACGCAACAACAGCTCCGCCACCTACTGACACCTGGATATAATGTCCATTTCCCTTAATGGTCGTCGTGTTTCTTGAAAAACTCATACTAACATTATTTGTGGTTAAGTCTGCCTTTAAATCAATTAAATAAGATCCATTCTCTGCACTGTTAATCGAAGACACTGCAGCGTTTAATTCCTCAACAGAAGCCACTTCAAAAATTTGCGTATAGCTTTCTTCCGCTTTTACCGTTTTTTTATAAAGCCCTGTTGGCAATACCAGAAGTATTGCAAGCAAAATACTGAACACCTGTTTTATTTTTCTTTGCATCTCAAACTCCTTTCCTGCTTCTTTCCGTTTTGTCTTATTCTTCAAACCAATCAATAGGGAGTGTTTCTTCTCCTTGATTTTCTTTCCTCTTTTTTTCTTTTTTCTCCGAAGAACCCATGGTCTCTACTTCCTTTTCTTTCGTACTATGAATCTTTTCCTTCTTCTCTGACTCTTCCTGAACGTCTTTTTTTTCTTTCTCGGCTCCTGTTACAAATCTGTACACGTCTCGTTCCTCTGAAGTCTTTTCAATCATTTCTGTTCCTGTAACAGACTCCTTATTCTCCGGGGTATTTTCATTATGAATCGCAAAAAATCCAACGATGGCACAAATAAAAAAAAGCACCAAAACGAAGCCAATTCCATTCCTCTTTCTTTTCATTTTTAAAACCAATCAATCTCTGTATCTACATATTCATGAACCCCACCATGATATGTATCAATTTGTTCTTCATTACTTGTAGTAATAATATCCTTAAAATCAACTTCAATGATTTCCATTTCAGGTTTCTTATATTCTTTCATAACAACCTCCTCCCTGATTCCTTTCATTTTCTTGTTACTGTGTATTTTATATGAGAAGTTTTTCTTTCCTATTCACTTTTTTACCTATGGTATTTCAAAAACATACTAGCAGAAAAATAAGAGTAAAATGTGATAGAAAAAGGGGTTCAGAAATAGCCTTTCATACAATTCTATGTAAATGTGAAATATTTTAGCAATAAATTCCACTTTATATAAATTCTATACATTGAGTGATGAAAGGATTTTTTCTATTATAGTATTGGTGGGTTTGTGCGCAGAAATATATTTTGAAGCACAGAACCTGCATTTTCAGATATTATTCACAGGAGGTTTCCTTATGGGAAAGATAAACGCTACCGCTGTAGCAAAAATTGAGGAGATTTGCGATCGCTATACCAATGAAAAAACTCCTCTTTTATTCATTTCCAATAAATCCCTTGGTTATTTTCATAGTCTTTTCAATTATTTCAATATTCTTCAAAGCATCATCCATTTCTAATGAATGATTGCAACCATCAAAAACATGAATTGGTACGTTTGCTTTTTCAGACAACGCCAGAATTTCCTTCACATCACTAAAACTGTCTTTCGTCCCAATAAAAGCAATTGCCTCTTTATGTCTATATATAAATGTTTCATTCAAAGGCGTATATAAAACGTGGCGGACATCTATGTTGTTTTCCTCTGCATATGACGAAGCAATTACTGTACCAATACTTTTTGATATAAACAGTATCTCATCATATTGACTCCAATCTATCTCAGACAATTGCAATTGTGCCTGACAATATAAATCCTCATAAAGATTTTTTCTTACTTCAATATTGTTTCTTATATCGCCTTTGATTTCCGATGAATAAGCTATTTTTACAATTTCACAATAACCCGCTTCATACGCTACATCCAAACCATAATACAGCAGCGGTTTATCGACAGTGTACCCAACTCCCGGGAACACAACGACAATCTTTGACATTTGCACTCAGTAATCCTTTCATTCAAGTATTAAATACTATTTTACCATACTTTATCTCACTCTGAATATAGTTCTTTTTACTTTGCCCTCAATCAAAAAACTCCTGTATACCATTTCTGATATACAGGAGTTTATTAAAATCTTATATTGTGTCGTTCACAATCACAAGATCCTATTTTTCGCTTGCGATAGCAGCCTGTGCAGCAGCAAGTCTAGCAATAGGAACACGGAATGGTGAACATGATACATAATCAAGACCAATCTTGTGGCAGAATTCTACGGAAGAAGGATCTCCACCGTGTTCTCCACAGATACCTACGTGAAGGTTTGGATTTACAGGCTTACCAAGCTTGATAGCTGTTTCCATTAACTTACCAACACCATCCTGATCTAACTTAGCAAACGGATCGTTTTCGAAGATCTTAGCATCATAGTAAGCATCTAAGAACTTACCAGCATCATCTCTTGAGAATCCGTATGTCATCTGTGTTAAGTCGTTAGTACCGAAGCAGAAGAAGTCTGCATTCTTAGCGATTTCATCAGCTGTAAGAGCAGCTCTTGGGATTTCAATCATAGTACCAACTTCGTATTCAAGGTTTGCACCTGCAGCAGCGATTTCAGCATCAGCTACAGCAACTACGATATCCTTAACATACTTTAATTCCTTAGAGTCACATGACAATGGAATCATGATTTCCGGCTTAACTGTCCAGTCAGCGTGAGCTTTCTGTACGTTGATTGCTGCACGGATAACAGCCTTAGTCTGCATCTTAGCAATTTCCGGATATGTTACAGCAAGACGAAGTCCTCTGTGTCCCATCATTGGGTTAAATTCATGAAGTGAAGAAATAATAGCCTTGATTTCTTCAACGCTCTTGCCCTGAGCATCAGCAAGCTTCTTAATATCTTCTTCTTCAGTAGGAACGAATTCATGAAGAGGTGGATCTAAGAATCTGATTGTTACTGGGTTTCCTTCTAATGCTTCGTAAAGAGCTTCGAAGTCTCCCTGCTGATATGGAAGAATCTTTTCAAGAGCAGCTTCTCTTTCTTCTACTGTATCAGAACAGATCATTTCTCTGAAGGCAGCAATTCTGTCTTCTTCGAAGAACATATGCTCTGTACGGCAAAGTCCGATACCTTCAGCACCAAGTTCTCTAGCTTTCTTAGCGTCTGCAGGTGTATCAGCGTTTGTTCTAACCTTTAATGTTCTATACTGGTCAGCCCATGCCATAATTCTACCGAATTCTCCAGCGATTGTAGCATCAACTGTAGGGATAATTCCATCATAGATGTTACCTGTAGAACCATCGATTGAAATGAAGTCTCCTTCATTATATGTCTTACCAGCTAATGTGAATTTCTTGTTTTCTTCGTCCATGTTGATGTCTCCACAACCAGATACACAACATGTACCCATTCCACGAGCTACTACAGCTGCGTGAGATGTCATACCACCACGTACTGTAAGGATACCCTGAGCAGCCTTCATACCTGTGATATCTTCTGGAGAAGTTTCAAGACGTACAAGTACAACCTTTTCTCCTCTATCATTCCATTCTACAGCATCATCTGCAGTAAATACGATCTTACCACAAGCTGCTCCTGGAGAAGCACCGAGAGCCTTTCCAACTGGTGTAGCTGCCTTAAGAGCTGCTGCATCAAACTGTGGATGAAGAAGTGTATCTAAGTTTCTAGGATCGATCATAGCTACAGCTTCTTTTTCTGTTCTCATTCCTTCATCTACTAAATCACAAGCAATCTTTAAAGCTGCCTGTGCTGTTCTCTTACCATTACGTGTCTGAAGCATATATAATTTACCATGTTCAACAGTAAATTCCATATCCTGCATATCTCTGTAATGATCTTCAAGAGTCTTACATACCTGATTGAATTCAGCGAATGCTTCTGGGAATTTTTCTTCCATTTCTGAAATGTGCATTGGTGTACGAACACCGGCTACTACGTCTTCACCCTGAGCGTTTGTTAAGAATTCACCAAAGAGACCCTTATCACCTGTAGCAGGGTCACGAGTAAATGCAACACCAGTACCACAGTCATCACCCATGTTACCGAAAGCCATTGACTGTACGTTAACAGCTGTTCCCCAAGAATAAGGGATATCGTTGTCACGACGGTAAACGTTAGCACGTGGGTTATCCCATGAACGGAATACAGCCATGATAGCACCCATTAACTGTTCCTTAGGATCATCTGGGAAGTCTGATCCGATTTTAGCTTTGTATTCAGCCTTGAACTGATTTGCTAATTCTTTTAAGTCTTCTGCTGTAAGATCTACGTCCTGCTGAACGCCACGATCTTCTTTCATCTTGTCGATAAGTTCTTCAAAATACTTCTTACCAACTTCCATAACTACGTCAGAATACATCTGAATGAATCTTCTGTAGCAGTCCCAAGCCCAACGTGGGTTTCCAGACTGTTCAGCAATTGTATTTACTACTGTTTCGTTAAGACCAAGATTTAAGATTGTATCCATCATACCTGGCATAGATGCTCTAGCACCTGAACGTACAGATACGAGAAGTGGATTTGTAGCATCACCGAATTTCTTTCCTGTGATTTCTTCCATCTTAACGATGTATTCGTTAATCTGTCCCTGAATTTCGTCGTTAATCTTTCTGCCGTCCTCATAATACTGAGTACAAGCTTCTGTTGTGATAGTGAATCCCTGAGGTACCGGTAAACCAATCTTTGTCATTTCTGCAAGGTTAGCACCTTTACCACCGAGGAGTTCACGCATGTCAGCATTACCTTCACTGAAGAGGTATACCCATTTGTTTGCCATTGATTCTTCCTCCTAAAAAAATAGTATATTTTTATGGTATGAAACCGGCGGATGGCAATCCGAAATCCGGTTCATAAATCTGATATTGACGTCAAAACCGCACAAAATCCCACGGAACCAAACCTGCTTCCGCGAAAAATGGGCGTAGAACGCCTATGTACAGATTATAACATACGCCACTCTTAAGTCAACCAAAAAAGGTCAATCTTTTTTCAATCCGAGCACTTTTTTCACATTTCTCCGCTACGGGCCAAAAAAATCGGCAGTTCTTTGAGAACCGCCGATTGAATTTTATGATTTCTTATGACATGCTGATTACCATTTCTGCACTCCACATTCCGTAGGACTTCTTCATCTTCTTAGACTTCTTAGACTTCTTAACCATCTTGTAAGGACGAACCTTTACAGTTGCAGCGCCTTTGATTTTCTGAAGGTATTCATCATTTTCCATGGAGTATGTCTTTTCTACTTCGTAGTTCTTTGTTAACTTGCTTGGAGCTGTCTTTGTGAAAGAGTTCTTTGTCGTTGTATACTTGAATGTCTTCTTACCTCTCTTGATTACGATTTCGTATCCCTTTGCTCCTGTAACCTTTGCAAACTTCACTGTTACTTTCTTCTTTGCAATGTTTGCTGTATCTAATGTTGTCTGTGAATATTTGAATTTCTTAGCATTTTCAATCTTTGTGTGGTGATCAAATGCAGCAACATCCATCTTTACTTTTCCTGAGAATGTGATGTTCTTGATGTTGATATCATAGAATGCCTTAACACCAATCTTAGCAAGTTTCTTGTTCACTTTTAACTTCTTGATTGCTCCGTTTGCAAATGCGAAGTCCCCTACGTTCTTTAAGTTCTTACCGAATTTCACTTCATCTAAGTATACAAAAGAGAATGCTAATGGTGAAATTGATTCTACACTGTCAGGGATTGCAATCTTTCCGCTGGAGTTAATGCAGTAATATAATACTTTTCCGTCTGCTGTTGTTAAGCAACCGTTTTCAATTCTACACTTCTTGTTTTCCTTAGTCATTGTGATTGCACCAGCATCTGCTCCGTAAAGAGCTTTTCCTAAATCATCTGCTGCACCATTTAAAGATACTTCTGCAATGTTTTCTTCATCCCATCCATCGGCATTGTCTTCTGAAATACCGAATGCTCCGATTTCGTATCCAATCACATCACCTTTGAAAATAATGTTCTTTGCTTTATCAAAAGCTTTTGTTTCAACCTTTGTTACAGATGCCGGAATTTCAATGGTATCGGAAATATAGTTGAATGCCTTTGTCTTAATTGTTGTTACTGTATCTGCAAGTTTTACATCTTCTACATCGTATAACTTAGAGAAGATAGATGTACCAACTGTTGTAACTCCTTTGTCTACTACGATGTGCTTTACATCACCTGCTGAAATTTTGATTGGGTAATTGTCCCATGTTGCGCCCTTACCTACAAGTGTTAATGTTTCTGTTGAATAATCATACTGATAATCTACATTGTCTCCACATCTTCCCTGTGCTCTTACATCAGCTGATACTGTTGTAACTCCCAATGGTGAGATTGGCATTCCCATCGGAGCTGCCATGCTCATCATCATACTCATTACTGTCATTCCTAAAACCACTTTCTTCATTTTTCTCATTTTTAAATCCTCCTTAAGATTTTTGTTTTTTGTTTTGTTGTTATACCTTATAAACGAATGCTTATTTCTTTTTATTTCATTTTTTTCAATTTTTTTTATTTTTTTTCAAAAAAAAGAAAAACAGCACTCCTGGAGTACTGTTTTTTCCTTTTATCTTGTTGTTCCGTTCACCTTTAATACAGGCGGAATAAACAATTCTGTCTTTCCCGGATTTTTATTTTCTAACAATTCAATCATGATCTGAGCTGTCTTTCTACCTGCTGCATATACCGGTTGCATCATTGTTGTGATATTCGGAGTTACCAGTTTTTCATAGCCCAATCCGTCAAATCCAATCACACCCAATTCTTTCGGAACATCAATCCCATTCTCCACGGCATAACGCATCGCACCCAGCGCCAAAGAATCACTGGCACAAACCAGTCCGTCAAAATCATTCTTGGCAAACATTCTGGTGGCTGCCTCATATCCGTACGGCTCATCATTGTGAACACGTTCCACACCATGTTCCGGAATCGGAAGCCCATGCGCTTCCATACAATCCCGATACCCCCAATATCGGTCTTTGGAATATCCCTGGCTTTCTTCTACGCCGATATGACCGATTTTTGTATAGCCTCTGGAAATCAGATATTCTGTCGCATCATATTCCCCTTTGTAATTATCTACTTCTACGGAATTGTGCTGATAACTGCTGTTTCCGAAAAACAGTACTGCTTTGTCTTTTGACATTTCAAGAAGTTTCTGTTCTTTATTGGTCTCTAACCCCATGCTGATAATCCCATCACAAACAAGTTCTTCGTTTACTTCTTTTGTAATGTGCATGGAGTATCCTTTTTCTCCTAATGCTTCTCCGATTCCCGCAATAGCCTGCAAGGTAAAAGGATGAAGCGCATCAATCATGTCCGCTACATAAACACTGATGATATGTGTTTTCTTTGTAGCCAAAAGTCTGGCAACCATGTTTGGTTTATATCCGGACTTTTCTACGATTTCATGAATCTTATCGTAAGTTTCCTGCTTCAGTTTATCCGGTTCATTAAAATACCGGGAAACTGTCATGGTGGAAACACCTGCCGCATCAGCAATGTCTTTAATCGTCGCCATAACAATCCTCCTGCAATTTTCACGTTCTTTGCCCAACTAGAATCATTATAGCATACGCATCTGTAGTTTTACAATTCTTCATTTATGCAGGAAGAATAAATGTTGTGATGGAGTGCGCCGGAAGTTCTGTGTTGAATCCTTTACCGTCAATACAGATTCCGATACGGTTGCGTCTGTTGTTTTCATTCTGAACAACAACTACGATATCACCATTTGGATTTTTGAACGCTACGGAATAAACTCTGCGTTCCACATCATTTCTGCAAAGAATTCTCTTTGCTCCTGCTTCTACATATTTTGAGAAGTGTCCTATATAATAGTAAGACCAGTTATAAGATACTTCATCGGTTCTTGTATCAATATGGATTGGTGCTTCGCAGAAGTTTCCTACGTAGTTTGGTCCACCGGTCTCATCTAACACAAGGTTCCAGTCAATCCATGCTTCATTATAGTTATTGAAGTCATTGATAATATTTCTTCCGTAAGTTTCTCCGTGCTTCCAGGCACCAATGCCGGCTTTACTACTTGTAGAACCGGACTGGTTGATTAACTCCACACAACCTTCCGTGAAGATTAAGTGCTTATCCGGAAACTGTTCATGGACAAAGGTAAGATTTTCCGACTTGTCGGAACAGTACCAGTGATATGCAAAGCCCCAGACAATGTCCTGCATCTTTTCTGAATAAGACATGGATTCTTTTACACGGCGATACATTAAATCTCTGTTATGATCCCAGATCAAAATCTTCATATCACCCAGACCTGCTTCTTCCAATGCCGGGTACAGATAATCTGCTGCAAACTCAGCTTCTTCCAATGCATCAAACTTGCAGGAAGCCCAAATCTGTTTTGCAGCCGGTTCATTCTGAACACTCAACATTTCAATCGGAATGTTTCTTTCAATCATTCCCTGAATATATTTTGCAATATATTTTGCCCATGGCTTATAGTATTTCTTTAAAAGTCTTCCGCCATTGTTGATATCTCCGTTACTCTTCATAAATGCCGGCGGGCTCCATGGAGATGCCAAAAGCACTAATGGCTTTCCGTTTAATGCTTCCGCCTCTTTAATAAGAGGAATTAATTCTTTATCATCATGGGACATGTCAAATGTTTTCAAATTCACATCTCCCTCTTCTATATATGTATAAGGGTCCAATGAAAAGTCACAGCATCCAATGGTTGTTCTTCCCATGTTGTATGCCAGGCCTTTTTCTTTATCGAAGTAAGCATCAATAATTTCTTTTCTGTTCTTTTCTGATGTCTTTGCCAATAAATGTGCGGAACTGTCTGTAAAGGAACCGCCAAATCCCAATACTGTCTGGTATTCCTTGCTGCTGTCTACATTGACCAGGCACATTTTATAACTGAACACTTCCTCCATTTCAATTGGAGTCAATTCTTTCCATGCTGTACTTTCATAATGTCCTTTTGCTGTTTGAATTACTCTTACTTCTTTTCTCATCCGTCTGATTACTCCCCTCTTCAATTTCGCCAAACATCCACAAGAGATGCCTCTCTAATTTTAATTATAAGTAAAAAACATTTTTAAGCAAAAGAAACAGAATTTTTCGGAACATTGACTTTTTTCACAAAAAAAGAGCGGTCTTTTGTATCAATAATTTATACAAATTGATACAATTTTCCACTCTTTTTTCAAAACATCCCAAGGGGACGCCTTTATTGATAAAAACGTTTCAACCCTTTATTTATCAATTGTTCGCATTTTCGATTTTAAACTAAAACTGAAGTTTTTCTTCGAAGTATGCCTTCAAATCTTCAATCTTAATTCTTTCCTGCTGCATTGTGTCACGGTCTCTTACTGTAACTGCTCCATCTTCTTCGGAATCGAAGTCATAAGTTACACAATATGGAGTACCGATTTCATCCTGACGACGATATCTCTTTCCGATTGCTCCTCTGTCATCATATTCACAGTTATAGTATTTTGACAATTCAGCAAATACTTTTTCTGCACCTTCATTTAATTTCTTTGACAATGGAAGAACACCTACTTTAACAGGAGCCAATGCCGGATGGAAGTGAAGTACTGTACGCATATCCGGTTTTTCTTCTGTTCCGATATTTTCTTCATCATAAGCTGCACAAAGGAATGCCAATGTTACACGGTCTGCACCAAGAGATGGTTCGATAACATATGGTACATATCTTTCATGCTTTTCATCATCAAAGTATGTTAAGTCTTCTTTCGATGTATTAATATGCTGTGTTAAGTCGTAATCTGTTCTGTCTGCAATACCCCAGAGTTCTCCCCATCCAAATGGGAATAAGAATTCGATATCGGTTGTTGCTTTTGAATAGAAGGATAATTCTTCTTTATCATGATCACGAAGTCTCATTTCTTCTTCTTTGATACCAAGGTTCAATAACCAGTCGCGGCAGAAGCCTCTCCAGTATTCAAACCATTCTAAGTCTGTATCCGGTTCACAGAAGAATTCTAATTCCATCTGTTCAAATTCTCTTGTACGGAATGTAAAGTTACCCGGAGTAATTTCGTTTCGGAAGGACTTACCAATCTGTCCGATTCCGAATGGAATTTTCTTTCTGGATGTTCTCTGCACGTTCTTGAAGTTTACAAAGATACCCTGTGCTGTTTCAGGTCTTAAGTAAACTGTATTCTTTGCATCTTCTGTTACACCCTGGAATGTCTTGAACATCAGGTTGAACTGTCTGATATCGGTAAAGTTATGTTTTCCACAAGTAGGACAAACGATATTGTTCTTTTCAATATAGTCAGCCATTTCTTCCAAAGACCAGCCGTCAACGGATGATTCCAAAGTAATTCCGTTTGCTTCAGCAAAGTCTTCAATCAGGTTATCTGCACGAAATCTTTCATGACATTCTTTACAATCCATTAATGGATCAGAAAATCCGCCTAAATGTCCGGATGCTACCCATGTCTGTGGGTTCATTAAAATTGCACAGTCCACACCTACATTGTATGGGTTTTCCTGAATGAACTTTTTCCACCATGCTTTTTTAACGTTGTTCTTTAATTCCACACCAAGATTTCCATAATCCCATGTATTAGCCAATCCACCATAGATTTCTGAACCCGGATATACAAATCCTCTGCTCTTTGCTAATGCCACGATTTTTTCCATTGTCTTTTCCATTTTTTCCTCCTAAACATTGACCTTTATTTTACAAATTAAAAACAATAAAACTTTGTCCTTCTTCCGACGTTTCCACAATACCGTCCTCATTCACTTTACAATTCTCACTGATATAGGTAATTTCACCATCCACCTGAATATCATATTTTCCGGTAACGATTAATAGCGTTCCGTTTGTTCCTGCAAGTGAAACTTTTTCTTTATTTTTCAAAGAAACGACAACTCTCTCCCCGTCGCCATCATACTCTGCTACATTGTTCATGTAAAATTCATAGATTTTCTGTTCATCTTCCTGCTTCACAAAATCGTTTGCACGATTATAAAGGGTCATATATGAAACAAAATCCTGCTCGGTTGCGAAATCAAATACTGCTTCTGCAACACCATCCCCCACAGAAAACGTATCCAGACTCATGGCATCTTCTTCTGACGCTTCCACCTGATTGAACTGATCAATTTCTTTCTCAATCTGTTCTTCTAATTCCTTTTCATCAAAAACATTCTCATCAAAGGATTCGGATATTCCGTATACGATTTCTCCACTGTCTTTTATATAGATAGCACTTGCATTTTTCTGCAAATCAATCGTTCCCACATCATGATTTCCACAAGATCTCACAAGCACTACTACTGCAATCATAATAAGAAGCAGAACGGCTATCAGAATAATCGGTTTATAATTCACCTGATTTCTTCTGCGTCTTCTGCGTCTCTTTTTTCTGTTTCTGGCAGTTTCCCTACTATAGCTACTCATCTTTTCTCCCTTTTTTGCCACTTTGTTTTTCTAGAAAGTAATTTTAAACGCATTACCTACGAATTTCAACCCGAAATTTTCCTTTTTCCAAAGAACCTTTCCCTTTTTTCTTTCTACATAAGAGGATTTTCCAAAAATTCCAACGACTTAAATCTTTTGTCTATATGACTTTTCATATAGGAATGAACAATCTCCTCCATTTGTTCCAACACTTCTTCCGTTACCTGAAAGCGAAACAATTGTTCCTCTTTGGCAGTCAGAATATATTGGAGCGCGTACAATGCCGAAGGATTTACCAGTTCCTTCTCCGGTTTCTTTCCGTGACAATTTGCACACAGCATCCCATAACGCTTTTTATCAAAATAATCCAGGGACTCTGCACTCCCGCAATTGTAACACTGGAAGAAATTCGGATATTCTCCGTTAATCGCCAAGGTGCGCAATTCAAAAATCACACGAATCAGTCGGCTCGGAATATTTCCGGTTTTCAGTTCCCGCAGTGCCAGATACAATAGTTTAATTGTATCGGAGGCTTCGATGCCTTCTCTTCCATAATAGGAAGACAGCTCCAGAAAATACATTCCCAGATACATGCTTTCCACATCCGTCAAGGTACTGCTGAAATATTCATGAACTTTTACTTCGGTTAACGTATATGCGTTTCTTCCGCGATACAGTGTAAATTCTCCAAAAGACATAGGCTGACTGCCAGCCAGGAACTTGCTGTTTTGCTTTCTTGCTCCTCTGGCAAAAACAGTAATCTTTCCAAAGTCTTTTGTAAGAACCACCAACCGCTTATCAAATTCACTGATAGGCATTGCCGACAAGACAATCCCCAACACTGTTGTTGTTTCAACCATTAATCTTTTTCTTCCATATATCCATAATTCTTCATCAGCAGTTCACTGTCTCGCCAATCCTTGCGGACTTTTACCCAAAGCTGCAAATTCACTTTGGTTTCCAACTGCTGCTCAATTTCGTAACGTGCATTGGTTCCAATCTTTTTCAGCATGGCACCTTTTTTGCCGATAATAATTCCCTTATGAGAATCTCTTTCGCAAACAATGGTTGCTTCAATATCATAAAGCTTTCCGTTTGGACGTTTTTTCATGCTTTCAATTGTCACTGCAATTCCATGAGGAATTTCATCATTCAATGCATGCAGCGCTTTCTCACGAATGAGTTCCGCCACAATCTGTCTCATTGGCTGATCTGTGATGGTATCTTCATCGTAATACATTGGTCCTTCCGGAAGGTACTTAAAGATTTCATCCACCACCATATCCGTGTTCTGCCCTCTCAGTGCAGAGGCCGGAATGATTTCATCAAAATCCATTAATTTTCTGTAAGTATCAATAAACAGTAAGACGTCTTCCTTCTTTACGGTATCTGTCTTGTTAATTACAAGAATTACCGGTACGTCAATCTTCTGCAACTGTTCTGCAATGTGGCGTTCTCCGGCACCAATAAAGGTATCCGGTTCCACCAGCCAGAGAATCACATCCACTTCCTTCAAAGTTTTCTCGGCTACATTTACCATGTATTCGCCCAATTTATTCTTTGCTTTGTGAATTCCCGGAGTGTCCAAAAAGACAATCTGTCCTTCATCACAGGTATACACGGTCTGAATTTTATTTCTTGTTGTCTGTGGTTTCTTGGATGTAATTGCAATTTTCTGACCGATTAACTGGTTCATTAAAGTTGATTTTCCTACATTCGGTCTACCGATTAATGCTACAAATCCTGATTTAAAATTATTATTCATTAGTTTACTTCCTTTATTTCATCAAACATTTCTTTGTTCTTTTCAATGGCGCCTGCACTACCCACAACAGCTACTCTTCCGTTTTCCAATGCACTCTTTACATATGGAGCCAAATCTCTGATTTGTTCCTTTGTTGTGGAAAGCAATGCTGTTCGAGACTGCTGACGTTTTTCATCTTCCAATCCCGTAATGTAGTTTCTGAAGTTCCATAAACTTTCCGTAAACGCATTCATTGGAACATCCTGATTATTGATGGCGCCGATAATGAACTTTCTCATCTTTCGGTCATCCACGTCAAAGTTTTCAATGAATTCCACTACCTTGTCATATACTTCTGCGGTTTCTTTCAACTTCGGATCTCTGTAAGAATAAAATCCTACATTTCCGTTGGTGTTGGTGAAGGATCCGCATCCGTAAGCTCCACCCAATACACGAATCTGTTCCCACAGATATTCGTAATTCATAACGTGTTCCAGTACAAGGAAATTACCGTCCAATTCGCCTTTGTAGTCCGGATAATCTTTTTTGAAGTTTCCGACTTTTGCTACAAACTGCACTGTTCCTGCGGTGGAGAAAGCTTCGTCTTTTCCTGCAACAACAATTTCACCTGCCGGTTCCATTGGTACATCATACAATTTTTCTTTTAACTCTAAAGTATATTTGGATGCCTGTTCAAAAGCCTGTCTGCTTCCGGCAAAGTTCAAAATCATTTGATTCTTGTTGAATACCAGACGGACCACTTCTTCCAGCATATCCATGATTTCATTCTTTTTGGTTTCATAGTTTTCAACCAAATCTTTCACGAAATAATATGCGGAAATTCCATTCATCTTTTCACGAATGTAGTAATTCTTGGAATAATTGGAAGCTGCTCGAATGACTGCCTTACCATTTCCTGCTGCTAAAATCTCTCCCTGCATTCCTGCATAAATAGCATCCAGACGTTCCTTGATTCGCTTCTCATCTCTGAAATCCGAAGTTTTCACAATTTCTTCAATCAGTTCATACGCCTTTGGCATTTTATCATCCAACATTTTGGAATGTACTTCCATCACGATAATCGGTTCGCCGGTTTGATTGTGATCAAAGTTTCCGCTGGAGAAAGATAAACCACCTAAATCATAATCAATGACACTGTTCAATTCACTGTAGTGGTAATGTTCGGTACTCAATGCCTCGAACATTCCCGACAGCATTCCCAGATACGGATAATATTTCTCCGGAAGTTTTGTACAGTCAAAGTACAAATCAACATAGGAAATTCCGTTGGTACTGATGTCATGATAGAGCATTGTGGTGCCATCCTGTGTCGTCACTTCGTTCTTTGTCGGACGGCTTTCCTTCTTAATATCTTCAATTTCAAGAAGTGGAATACATTCCAATGCTTCCGGGGAATCCTGTGTTTTCTGATATTCTTTCAATTCCTTTGTCTCACGAACGATTCTTTCCAGTTCTTCCTGAGACATTGACTTCTTGATTTCCGCAAGATGTTTCTTTGTTTCTTCCTCTTCTTTCGTTGTAAGTCCCGGCTTTGGTGCCAGAGCAATTAACGCTTTATGCTGATTGTTCAGCAAATACTCCTCAATGAGTTTTTCAAAATAATCTGTCTGAATGTCTTCTCGTAATTCTGCAAGGATATCGAATTTTTCCAAATAATCGAATGCCTTGGTTTCGTCATACAACCAGGAGTTGAACATATCCAGTCCCCAAATCAGTCCCTTCGGAATTCTGCCCTGATCTGATTCACGTTCCAAAAATTCAATTCTGTTAAGACGTGCTTCTAAAGCATGCTTGTTTAATCCTTCTTTTACCAGTTTCTTCAATGTTGTCTCAATGACATCCTTGAATTTATCCTGTTCTTCTTCCTTTGCAAATTTTGCAATAATGCTGAACATTGGCTGGTTGATTTCTTCTTCATATCTTCCGTAAACGTCTTTTCCGATTCCGGCATCAATTAACGCCTGCTTCAGCGGTGCTCCCTGCATATCCATTAAAACTTCCACCAAAAGTTCCATAGATTTTACCAATTTCAAATCTCTGCTCTTTCCTAAAGCAAAGGTCATTGCAAGGTAGGCCTTATCGGTCAGTTCTTCATTTTCCGATACTCCATAGTCCCCCTGAACTCTCTGCATTTCTGTAAACGGCTTCTGCTCCTTGATTTCCGAATCCAGTTCAATCTTGTCGTAATCACTTAAATATGCTTTGTCCATCCATTCCAGACGTTCTTTCATATCCATATTTCCGTAAAGATAAATGTAACTGTTGCTTGGATGATAATATCTGCTGTGGAAATCCAGGTACTGCTCATAACTCAGACTTGGAATATCCTTTGGATCTCCTCCGGATTCAAAACCGTAGGTAATATCCGGGAATAATGCGTGTAGCAGCATGCGGTCCATCACGCCGTCCGGGGAAGAAAAGACCCCTTTCATTTCATTGTAAACAACACCGTTATAAATCAATTCTCCATCTGTGCTGTCTAATTCATAATGCCAACCTTCCTGCTTGAAGATTTTTTCTTCTTTATAGATGTTCGGTTTTAACACGGCATCCATATAAACTTCCATCAGGTTCTTGAAATCCTTGTCGTTGCAGCTCGCCACCGGATAAACTGTTTTGTCCGGATAAGTCATAGCATTCAAGAATGTATTTAAAGACCCCTTAATCAATTCCACAAAGGGATCCTTTACCGGATATTTTTCCGATCCACACAACACTGTATGTTCAACAATATGAGGAACACCTGTATTATCGTCAACCGGTGTTCTGAATCCGATATTGAATACTTTGTTCTCATCATCATTGGATAACAGAGCCACTCTAGCTCCGCTTTTCTTATGTTTCAACAGCCATGCATCCGAAGAAACGTCCTCAATATATTTATGAAGTATTACCTCATACTCCTTTAATTCTTTTATTTGTTCGTTATTTCTCATTGAACCCTCCCAAAAAGATTTTTTGCGCTAAAGTTTATTTTACCATATTTTAGATTTTCTATCCACTTTGTATCGCACTTCAAAACAAGAAAAAAGGTAACTGCTCCGGCAATTACCTTTTAAACTTCTCTAAGCAAATATCTTAATATATTTTTTCAGACGATTTACAAAAACTGCTGCAAATCCTATTTTAATCAAATCGGGAATAATGTAGGGAACCACACACCAGATTAATGCCTGAGCCAAGGAACACTTCATCACAACAATAAACCACACCGTTCCAAGAGCAAAACATGCCAAATCTCCTAAGAACATTCCCACAACCAACACAGCAATTTTCATCTGTTCTGTCTTTACCTTCCACACCTTTGTGAGTATTCCCACAATTAGAGCTGTCAAAAGAAATCCAACAATGAACCCGCCTGTCGGTCCAGCAAGAACTCCCGGTCCAGCACTAAATCCGGCAAATACAGGAACACCAATGAGACCAATCAGCATGTAAACTAATACGGATACCATTCCCCGTTTTGTGCCCAACACACCTGCCGTAACAAAAACGCCAAAGGTCTGTAAGGTAAACGGCACCGGCCCAAGGGGAACAGATATCCAGGAACATATGGCAATTAATGCCGTAAACATTCCAATCAAAGCAATGTCCTGTACCGATAAAAATTTCTTCTCCATTGAATTACACCTCTGTCTCTTTTCTTTTGTCGACTTCAACCATTATATGCCTTTCATTTTTCATTGTCAACCTTTTATTTCTCTAGGCTAACATTTATGGAATTGAATAATTTCTCATCTTGTTATAAAATAAGTGCAATTAGTTTTGGGAGAACAATCAGATGAGCGTTAAAAATATGGTTTTAGAACAATTAGAAAATAACAAAGGATCTTATATTTCCGGCGGACAACTTGCTGCTGCACTTTCCGTTAGCAGAAATTCCATTTGGAAAGCAATTAAAAGTTTGGAGAAGGATGGCTATCTCATTGAAGCAATTCCCAATCGCGGTTATTGTCTGGCAGAAACAAATGATATCCTGTCAGCACAAAGCATTGCCAAACATTGTCGGCATTCTTTTGAAATTGAAGTCTACGAAACCATTTCTTCCACCAACACGGTTCTGAAGGAAAAGGCTGCAGACGGTGCCCCTCACGGAACAGTCCTGGTCGCAAAGGAGCAGACTTCCGGCCGTGGTCGTATGGGAAAGGATTTTTACTCTCCTTCCAATACCGGCATTTATTTGAGTCTTCTTCTCCGCCCGGACTTTCCTGCCAGTGAAGCACTTTTTCTCACAACTGCTGCTGCGGTTGCAACAGCAAAAGCGATTGAGTCCGTCTCCGACAAGAAAGCTGAAATCAAATGGGTTAATGATATCTACATTGACCGAAAGAAGGTGTGCGGTATTTTAACCGAAGCTTCTTTCAACATCGAAACCAATCATCTGGATTACGCAATTGTAGGAATCGGAATTAACGTTTGCCCACCACAATCCGGTTTTCCGAAAGAACTTGAAACCATTGCCGGTACTGTTTTTGACACCCCGGCAGATGCAGAAAACAAGCAAAGTGTTCTCATCGCAAATCTGCTGAATATCTTCATGGATTATTATCAGGATTTTCAGGAAAAAACTTATGTCCGCGAATACATTGACCGTTCTTTTATTCTCGGGAAACAAATTGATGTCCTTGAAAACAATACCCGTAAAGAAGCTACTGCACTTGAAATTGACCGGGACTGCCGTCTGAAGGTTCGTTTTACCGACGGTACCGAACGATGGCTAAATTCCGGAGAAGTCAGCACCCGATTTGTTGACTAATCATAGATTGCACATTTACGAACAGAAACCTTCCCCTCCTTTCCATTGAGGTAGCGGAAGGTTTCTGTGACTTTCACGTCTAACAGGCCTTCCTTATAATCCACCCCCATCACTTCAATTACCAAATCACCATCCCCGCTCATCTGAACACTTAAAAGCTGGGTCAGTTCTCCAACCATTTCTTCATCAGACCGGATTTCATTTTGATTTTCAATTTGAGATATTTTCACAGTTTGCTTTACCGCTGCTGCAACGGCACGATTCAGTTCTTCCTGCCTCTTAGACTTACTGTCCACCGAAGCAATAGACATAGAAGCCAATAAAATAATCACTGCCATACTGATTACAATAATCATTTGTTTCATACGCCGCCTCCGTATTTCTTAAGAATCGAACGATTCATTGCCGAAGTGATTCGATATTCTTTCTTGCCAACCTTCTGTCGAACCTCCTCAACATCCTCATGCTTCAAAGTGACACGGTAGATGCAATTTTTCCGTTCCACACTGTTCTTCAGTGTTTTTCGCAACTTCGCAGACCACTTTGATTGTTCCGATAATGTGTTAAGATAGTCCTTCGAAATAAATCGTACCTGATGTCCCATTACCGGAGAATCTAATATAAACAAATGCATTTCCTGTTCCGACTTTAATGTCCCTGTTTCATTTTCCGCCCGTAAGGTCAGGACATATTCTTTCGCTTCCTTTGTATTCAAATACTGTTCTGTTTTTTGAATCTTCCCTGTCACAAGATTACTCCCGTTCTTAAGATTAATTTCAATGACTTGTACCGAATACATTGCGCCACTTTCCAAATCGTCGGTCACATACACCTTTCGCAGAACTTCCTCCCGGTTAAGCAGAATATCCTGGCCCACCATATAATATCGATCCGGCGCCGTAATCAACAATTTCTTTGGTGTCGGCGTTTCCCATTGGGCATACAGCAGGATTGTCTGATTTAATTCAATAACCTGTCCCGGTTTGTACGTAGTTCCCGTTCCGTTCGCCTTCAAATTCCAATGGGCATTCTCCCTGATTTGGTATCCGTCTCTTTTCACTTCATTGGTGGCGATGTTCGTTGTTTCATTCCAAAATTTAATCTGGGGCTCCGGCATATTTTCTACTGAATCATCGGTATTCCTGCTAAAGCTGATTTCATATTTTTCACTGATAATAATCCATCGTTTATCAACTCCCTGAACATTTTCGCAAGGACGAAGGCACTGATTTTTCTGCAATCCGGAAACCTGAAACTTCTTCTGTACTGTTTTTTCCTGATACTCGTCTTCTGCACTTCCTGTGCGGTACAATTCTGTCGAAGCAGAAGCATTTCCGTAATTGACATAAACAATCTTTGTTCCCGTGGTATTCACTTCACTGACAATGTTCGCTGCTTCCACAATATTTTTTGATAGTGCTCCCAGAATTTCTATATAGGTTCCCTTGCACAAAAATACCACATTATTCCTGTCTACCATTGTATTGCCTAGCATTTGTAATTTTCCTAACAGATACACCCCGGCACCATTTTGAAAAGCATGATTGTCTTTGATGAACCCATTTGACATCTTCAAGGTTCCTTCTTCTGTAATGTAAAATCCACCGCCGCTTACTGCTGCGGTATTTTCCATAAAATTGCAACCGTCAGCAAGAACTGCAGAAGAAAGTTTTACACCTCCTGCCTTCTGTTTGGCATAGTTCTTTTGAACGACACAATCCGTCATTTCAATCATTCCACCATAAATACCCTCTCCGCCGGTTCCAATCCAAAGTCCGCCACCGTTTTTGTCGCATTCATTGTTTTCAATCCTGACGTTATAGAGTAAGAGCTTACTTTTCTTTCCGGAAGAAGCGTTTGCACTGGAAATTCCGCCGCCGTAATTACCGGAAGAATTTCTTGCAATCAATGTCCCGTAAATGCTTGTGGTTCCTCCGGCATTACTGCCGGTTCCACCATTGCATCGAATTCCGCCGCCACTGTCACCTGCCGTATTGTCGGTAATTTCAGGTCCGTTTCCTTCATTAAACAAATCTCCCAGTTCCAGAGTCCCACCCATTCCGGAGAAAATTCCACCACCGGTATTCCCCGCTTCATTATGATGTATTTTTCCTTTTTGAATTCCGCAAAAAGCGTCTGTGGTCACAAAGAACGCTCCGCCTTCTTCTTTGGCAGAACATTCATAGACTTCTCCTCCGTTCATTTCCAGCATGGCATCATCCCCTACGTAAATCGCACCGCCTTCACTGCTGGAAGTACAATGATGGATTTTCGCTCCGATTTCCACAACTCCGTATCCTGAATCAATCAGTTTTAATGCTCCACCATTGTTTCCCTGACAGTTTTTTATTTCTCCGTAAAGATACAACGTCCCTCTGGAAGTAATCGGTGCCCCTTTTACACTTACCGCATCATTGTTTACATTTTGTACAACACACTGGTTGGTAATGGTTACCGTTGATGTGGCGCTGATAGTCAGATATCCGTGGTTTTCATTACTCCCCGCAAAATGAGAACCATTCCCGTCCAATATCATCCGATGGGAATTGGCAGCATATCCAAACTGAATGTTCGTGCTGTTATTTAATCGAAAACAATAATTAGACGTTCCGGAAGAATTCACCGGATTTGATAAATTTCCGCTTCGCTTAATAGTTCGATTTGTTCCTCTGGAGTAAATACGGAACTTTCCATCTTCCGGCGTAATGGTTTTTGTGATGGTTATATTTCCGTTCACCGCCACATACACCCAGGAGTTTTTTCCCTTTTCCGTCAAAATTGTTCTTAAATCTCCTTCATTGGCAACCACATAAGGATTGTCTGAATGTCCGTTCCCCGTATATCCCCAGACGGTACGGTTTAATCCCCCGACAAGCAACACAACAAACAACAGCAGCCATTTTCCTTTACCTCGCATACCCTTGAATCACCGCCTTCTTTTCATACTCTCCCCCAAAGATTTCGTAAATCGGTATGGTTATCCCGTATTTCATTGACACCAATTTACTGGGATTATCTTCATACATGGTCACGTCTGTGACCGAAAGCACATACCCGTGTTTTTCCGCTTCCTGAATGCAATCTTTGATTACATTTCGATTTCCGTTACTATCTTCAATCCGATTTACCACCACATTGTAAAAATCCCTGGCTTCACTGATTTGATTATTCCCATGCATGATGGATGATAAAATCAGACACCCCAGGGTAATGGTTATAATGATTGAAAAGAATTCCACTGCAATTTTCATACTCTACTCCACAATCACATTGACATATTTTGTACAGGCAAGCTGGCTGTCCGAAACCACCACACACCGAAGTTTGTAAATCCCTTTTTGAAATACATCCACACTGCCGTACACGTGAACTCGATCTGTTAAATCTCTTCCGTTCCAATCCTTTGCGCGAATGTAATCCCGAAAATTAAATTTTGCGTTTTGATAATCCGCATAGATTACTTCATCCGTTTCAATGGTGGGATATTTCCCCTGATTATCCTTACGAAATTCCTGATTACTTTTTTCCTTCTTGGTATGATACGCAGGTGTAATCTTCTGCCAGGTTCCGAAACAAACCGTGCTAATGAGAAAAACCATCATGATTCCCACCAGCCCATACAAAATCATTTCTCCGTGTTCTCCTAAAAAATTGTCCATGGTCTCAACCTCCTACCACGGAAATTGTTGTCAACAATTCCATTTCTCCCGCAGCATACACAATTGCCGAAGCCGCAACCACCGACAAAATTGCAACCATTCCACTAATGATTACACTTCCATGTTCTCCAATAAATCCTTCCATTTTTCATCCTCCTGTCACTGTTGATAAGATTTCTCCAAAGCAGTAAATCAGTACAAGAAACAACACCCCGAAAATAATGCACTGTCCTGCTTCCGATAACAATAATTTCATAATTCCTCTTTCTATCCCTGCAACGCCTGTGAAACCGATGCGGTAAAGACAAGAATCATTAAAACCATATCCACCATAATCTTAATTACCCCCAAAAACATTGGAATTGCAGAATACATACTTGCCATTCCCACATAATCTTTGTTTTTCATTTCATCCGCGTGCCGGACCATTTTATTATTTCTCTCAATAATTGTCTGAACCTGCTGCTGCGATTCCTCTTTTCCCAATTCATTAATGGCATAAAACATCTTGACCGATGATACTATTTCGTCCAAATCAAATTCCTTTAATAAATTGTCATAAGGCTCAATCCCCACAGGATAACGTTCAAAATCAATCAGTAGTTTTCGAATCGGTCTTTTCAGGACAAAGGGTGCTTTCTCATAGGAATTCTCGATTGCCGACTGAACCGTATCATTTTGAAGATTAATGGCTACATCACGAATCCAGTCTGGGAACTCTTTTGCAATCTCCCGTTCCAAACGCCGCTTCGCTTTTTTTATCGACATCCGTTCCAACACAGTTAGTTCGTTTTCATTTTCACTTGCTTTTTCCACCAGAAAATAATACTTGATAATCATTTTTTCCGAGAGAAAGCTTTTTTCCTTCGTCCAATCAAAATTCAGTTTTCTTGTTACCAACAGATAGGCTCCCATCATCATTAAAATCATGCCTGTAGAGCAAATCTGATAAACCGGATGTGCTGTAAAGCGATACTCTGACGGAATCAGATACGCCATAAACCCGCAGGTAATCAGTGTGGAAAAAACGGAAATCAATACATTACGTTTTACACGTTCCACGTCCTTCATAAACAGCGAAACATTATCATTCCAGGCCCGGATATCTTCCAGCAATATTTCCAGATATTTTTCATACGTTCCCCCATGCTTTTCGATTTTAACCAAAAATTCATGTAAGGATCTGATTCGTTTACAGTCATATTCCTCCTGAATAATCTTCAGGGCATTTTCATAAATATTTTCCTCGTTTCCTGTATCAATCTGAACCAGCGTTTCTTCCAGAATTTCTTTAATACTTCCTACGCAGACTTTTTGTGCATCTCTTAATGCGGGTACGATTTTGGGTTGCTTTTTAAAAGAGTACCCCATCTGTTCCATGTAAGAAATCAAGCTTTTAAATTTCAGTAAATAGTTTTTTCGTTTCTTCTCTTCCTTCAGGAACATCCCGTCAAAAATCACACCACCAACCATGCAGATGATAATGGCAACGGGATTTAACCGATACACCAAAGTCACTCCCAGAATAATCAATAATATTTTGCTAAACTGTTTCACCTTTTTCACACATTACTCCCCTTCAAACGGATTTTGAATTCCGGCAAGACGAAATTTTCTCATAATGTCTTCCGGCAACTGATCCGTCAGCAATTTTCCATCCTCATAAATCATTACTTTTTCGTTTACCTCATTGTTTCTGGATAGACACATCACCTGTGAAACCTGTCTTCTGATTTTTTCTCCTTCTTTCACATAGGACTGAAGCTGTACTGCCAAATCCACAAAGGAGTAAACATCATTTTCCAAAACATTTTGTCCCATATTTCTCAAGCGGTCCGGGACTTTACCGGCGTCATCCACATGGATGGTCGTCAGACAGTGCACTCCCGCAGAAATATTTTCCAGTAAATATCGCACTTCTTCCCCACGGGCCTCCGCCAGCAAAACCCAGGTTGGCAGCTGTCTCTTGCTTGCCTTTAGGGCGTCTGCATAACCAAAGTTTTCACTCACTTTAATCTCAACACAATCTTTCCCCGGATTAATCGCGGCATAACGAAGTTCTAAATTGTCCTCAATTGTATAAACCCGTTCATATGCCGGGATATAATTAGTAAGATATTTTACATACTCTGTCTTTCCAACACCGGGCAATCCCCCAACTACCACGGTGCAGTGTGATTTAATCGCGTTTGACATGAAACAATCAATCTCTTTGGGACAATAGCCACTTTCTAAAATCAATTCCCGGTTAATCCTTCGAATCGCCGGTGTTTTACGGATACTGATACTGGTTCCCGTATTGGTAACCGACTCATGTAATATCGATATTCGCAAATGATCCGTCTCCGCTTCCAACAATGGATGGTTTTGATTAAATGAAAGATTCATTAAATTACTGATTCGGGTATAAAACTGCTGAATAAATCCTTCATCCAGCCGGAAGCCTTCCACTTTATACCTTCCTCGATTTAAATCATTAATCCATAGTTCACGGCTCCAGTTAATATCTGTAATATCATCATCCAGTACATATTTCAGTAACTGTCCAAATGCCCGATCCGGCAACGATAGTTTTCGCATACCAACCTCCCTCTGTTTTTATGAGACCTTTCCCGCAACGGAATCAAAGGTAACCGATGAAGAATATCCGCCAACAACTTCTTTAATCGCTGTGGAAATCACCGGCCCCACTGCATAGGCTACGCCTACCAGCAACAGGATACAGACCGCAATAAAAATCGTCTTTCCGTGTTCCTGCAAAAATACATCCATACTGCTCCCCCTCCTTTTTTCCTACTCGAGCAAACACCTTCCTTCAGGATAGATTGTGACTCTTTAGTGCTTATCACATATTCTTTGACATACGCAACTTTTTGAATGTGTTTTCTCTGTATGCGAAATATTATCACTTTTTATATGTATCGTCAATACTTTTTCAGCAATATCACATAAAAAAAGTAGAGGTTGTTATGTCAACCTCTACTTTCAATCTTTTTTTATGGTTTTATTCTACTTCACCGGTAATCATCCATGGGGATGGCTGTGCCACAAATACGCTGTTTTTATCTGTTTTTGAAACGGAAATCTGCATTACTTCCGTCGCTTTAATTCCGTATTTACCCATAATGTATTTGATATCTGCAAGAATGTCTAATTCCAATGTATATACAATAAATTTCATCTGTGGATTGATTTCCAATAACTGCTTAATATCACTTTCAATGTGATCTCTTGTTGCAACAATAAAGGCAATTCTCGGAATCGGTAATCCCTGCTCTTTTACGTTGGAAATATGTTCAACAATCTCTACATTGTGAACACCAAACTTATTTACATTTTCTTCCATAGCTCTTAAGGAACCTGCATCTCGTTCTGTGGCGATAATAACACCTTCGTAAGCAACCATAGCCGCTTCGATTACGATACTTTCTGCACTGACAAGCAATGCCACATCACTAACATCCAGCTCCAGCTTATTCATAATAACCGAACGAATTTCATGACCTACATATTTAACCGTTCCTGTAGCAAAGTTTTCGTTCTTCATTCCGAAAATCATAGACTCTCTGGTGTTTTCATTTTCAATGTACAAAACAGTCGGTCCGGAAATTTCCGTATCCATCATTTCGCCTAATTTACAGTGTTTCATTTCTCCCGGTTCAAAGCCCTGTCCATAATATAAATCATATTCTCCATAACCGGCTTCCCAACACTTATATAAAATATTTCCATGTGTTTCATCTGCAAAAATCAAAATGCGTTTATGTGTTGCAATTGTTGCAAGAACATTTCTTCTCTTTCCACATGTATTTAATAATTTAATCTTTTCAGGGCTGATATCCTGTTGTTCTGAAATATACTCCATCCAATCGAGCATTTGTGAACTTGAAAATTCTACTGCCATAATCTACCTCCTTGTGAACAATAATTTCTGTCGGCAATGTTTTCCGCACAATTTCACTACCTCTATTGTATCACAAAATCCGCTTAATTAAAGCAAAAAAATAGGCGATACATCATCTTTCAACGACGTATCACCTATTTATTCTTCAGACACTGATTAGTTCTGTTCGCTGTGCATAAACTTGAATAAGAATGCTGCAGCTGCTGCACCTACAAGAGGAGCAAGAACGAATACCCAAACCTGTGCCAACGCATCTGTACCACTGAAAAGTGCAGCCCCGATACTTCTTGCAGGGTTTACACTTGTACCTGTTAAATTGATGCCTACGATGTGAACAAATGTCAATGTAAGACCAATTACGATACCAGCGATATTAGCGAATTCAGCCTTTGAAGTAACTTCTAAAATAACATATACAAAGATGCATGTTAAGATTACTTCAATGATTAAAGCACCACCGGCATTTAAGCCGATTTCAGAGTATTTATCAAAACCGTTTGCGCCGATTCTTTCAACAGTTGTTCCTTCTCTTAAGGCTGTGATTAATTTTAATACGCCACCGGCAACGATTGCACCTGCAACCTGTGCGATTACGTAGAAAATCAAATCATCCTGGCTCATTTTTTTGTTCAGGAACATTGCTAAAGAAACTGCCGGGTTCACGTGACATCCTGAAATGTTTCCGATTGAGTATGCCATAGCAACGATAGATAAACCAAATGCTACTGCAATTGTCAGAAGATTTCCGGTGAAAACTGCTGCGCCACAACCCATAAATGTGAGAACAAAAGTTCCGATAAATTCAGCGATATACTTCTTCATAATACGCCCGTCCTTTCTTACTTTACTTCTTTACTATACTACCATATTTCCCATGGATTTACAATGAAAAAGGCCGACATCTAAAATGTCAGCCTTAACATTTACATAATTCTTAGTAGTTTTCTGCGTGTACTTCAAAATAGCTCTGTGGATGTGCACAAACCGGGCAAATTTCAGGAGCTTTTGTTCCAACAACAATATGTCCGCAGTTTCTACATTCCCAAACTTTTACTTCACTCTTTTCAAATACCTGAGCAGTTTCAATGTTCTTTAATAATGCACGGTATCTTTCTTCGTGATGCTTTTCGATTTCACCAACTGCACGGAATTTTGCAGCAAGTTCAGGGAAACCTTCTGCTTCAGCTGTCTTTGCGAAATCTTCGTACATATCTGTCCATTCGAAGTTTTCTCCGTCAGCTGCTGCATTTAAGTTTTCAGTAGTAGTTCCGATTCCCTTTAATTCCTTGAACCACATTTTTGCATGTTCTTTTTCATTGTTTGCTGTCTGAAGGAATAATGCAGAAATCTGCTCATATCCTTCCTTCTTTGCTACAGAAGCAAAGTATGTATACTTATTTCTAGCCTGTGATTCTCCGGCAAATGCTGCCTCTAAGTTCTTTTCTGTCTGTGTTCCTGAATATGGATTACTCATTTCCTTTCCTCCTTCAATCAATTCTAAATTATCGCCTTCTGCTTTACATAACGGACATACCGGGTTTTCGCCATCTTTGACTTCAAATTCGTGTCCGCAAATCTTACATCTGTACTTCATAATCAGTCTCCTTTCCTCGTTCCACACTTTAGTAAAAGTTTACTTGAAACCACCGAAAAAATCAATAGAAAAAGCAGACTTTTCAGCCTGCTCCTCCTTTAAAAAATAAACAATTGACTCCAATATTTTCTGCCATTGGATGCTTTATAATAACCCACTCCGATTTTTGTAAATTTCGCATTTAGAATGTTTGCCCGATGCCCGGAGCTGTTCATCCAACCCTGCATCACTTCTTCTGGTGTTGCCTGACCCCAGGCAATATTTTCTCCGGCTCCCCGGTAACTGATTTTCTGCTCTGCCAATACAGTACTGAATGCAGATCCGTTCGGTCTTGTATGAGAGAAAGATGTTACAATTTCTTTCGCTCTGGTCATGGCTGCATTTTTCAAAGAATTGTCCAACGTCACTTTAGACAGTCCTACCTGTGTCCGTTCTTTATTTACCAGTTCCACAATTTTCTGAACATATTGGCTTTCTTCTGTTGTATTTTGTTTAGCACTATCGGAAGTGTTCTTTGTGGTCTCCTGCTTTTTTGCGGTTGTTTTCTTTTTTTTGCTTTTCACAGTCACCTTCTTATTGCATTTTCCCTGAATACATTTCACCGTAATCGTTTTACACCCTACCGTTCCTTTCATGCATGCCGCATCCACTGCATGGGTTGTAAACAGCATTGTGGTCAGAACCAGCATTGCGATTCCTATTTGAATTTTTTTAAACATAAAAATCTCCTAATCCTTTCTTTTTTTCTTGCGCGCTTTTTGTAACTTTTCGGAAATCCATTGGTTACAATCCAATGGTATCACGTTGGTTTACATAAAACCACAAGTAAAATCTTACAGAATTAGGAGATTTTTCTATTTTACGGTTACACTGATTTTTGCAAATACGCCGTTTTGCGCATAGGCATAAATCGTGCATTTTCCTTTTTTCTTTCCGGTAATTTTACCTTTCTTATTCACTGTTGCAATGTTCGGATTTCCTGATTCATAGGAAATTTTACGATGTTGCTTCACTTTTTTCTTTTTCGGTTTCACCTGGATTGCCTTCACGGTAACACTTTTCTTCACACCAATGCTGACATTTTTCTTTTTCACCGTTACTTTGGTGAAATCTCCGAATTTTTTGTTTCCGGCAGTCATACAATGGACTGATTTTGAAATTGCGATAGCTTTCTCGGTTTTCTCCTGATCTTTTGCAACAGCAACCACAAGGTATTTATAATTAGTTCCCTGTTTCAGTTTCTTTGCCGAATACGTTGTTCCGCTGACGATAGCAATTTTCTCATACTTGTACTTTGTTCCACACCGGTTCCCATAGACAACGTACGAAATTGCTCCGCCGACTTTCATCCAACTAAGAGTTATTTCATTCTTTCCGACCTTTTTTGCTTTTGCTTGCAATACCGCAAAGGATGAACCTGCCGGATCTCCGTTTCCCTTCAAGGAGGAAATATTCTGAACGGTATTCTTCAGTGTCGGTGCATTCTCAATACTTTGCTGCGCTTTTGTCAGTTTCGGTATTTTTTCTGTTTTGGAATATCCGCAAACTTTACAGACATAGCGTTTCGTTCCTTCTTTATCGGTTGTCGCCTTTGTCTGGATGGAAACAGACCAACTGTGCGCTCCATAGCCTTTTTTCTGTTCGTTACTAATAACATAGCAGTTTGCCGTATTACATTCATGCCAATGATATTTTGCATTGTGTTCATAACGATTATCCCACTGATGCTCATGAGGAATGTAAGCAAACTCTACATTGTTTGATACGGCAAAATCACCGTCTTTTTGATATGCTCTGACATAAGCATAGTAGGTGCCTTCCTGAGGCACTCCGGTTTTTTGCAACTTTGCCAAAACGTCAAAACTGCATCGACCTTCGGATTCAAAGGCATAGGCATAATCCTTTTGGGATGCCACCGGTTCTTTTTCCGCATCACAAATAATTACTTCATACTGATTTGCTCCGGAATAAATATCCCATTTCAGAAGTCCTTCTGACAAAGTTGCCTGAAAGTCGTCTGCTGCCTGTATTTCTTTTCCCATAAAAGGTAACACCGAACACATCATAACCATAATTATGATTCCGGCAATAATCTTTTTTCCCATTTCAATTTCTCCATTTATTTCTTAAACAAGGTACTCAGGAGTCCTCTTCCAAGGCTTGCTCCTACGTTGCCGCCCAGAGTCTTACCGAATTTTCCAAAATTCTTTCCGACCTGTTTTCCGACTTCACGGCCAACAGTACCAACCACTGTGTTTCCAACAGTTTTCATTGCCTGCTGTTTTGCCTTGCGCTCTTTTTCTTCCTGTTTCGCTTTTTCTTTTTCTTCCCGTTCTGCTTTCTTGGCAGCTTCCTTAGCATCTTTTTCTGCCTGTTTTGCCGCTTCTTTTGCTTCCTGTTCTGCCTGCTTTGCTTCTTCTGCTGCCTGCTGGTCTTCTACACCTTTTCGAACTAAAAATTCATACGCAGAATCCGGGTCGTAAGAATTTGCGTACTTACTGAAGAGTAAGCTCTCCTTGATTTTCTGATCACGTTCTGCATCAGACACCGTTCCCATGGAACACTGCGGTGGGAGGATATTGACCTTTTGTGCCATTCCCGGAACACCGTCTTCCAGAAGGAACGAAACAACGGCTTCTCCGGTTCCCAGTTCCAACAAGGTCTGGTAGGTATCAAACTCCGGATTTACACGGAAGGAATCCGCTGCTGCTCTTACCGCTTTCTGGTCTGCCGGAGTGTAAGCACGCAATCCATGTTCCACTTTATTTCCAAGCTGTGCCAGAACCCCATCCGGAATATCTCTTGGATTCTGAGTGCAGAAATAAACACCAACCCCTTTGGAACGAATCAGTTTCACAACCTGTTCGATTTTGTCCAGAAGCGCCTTTGGAATATCTTCAAACAACAGGTGTGCTTCATCAAAGAAGAACACCATTTTCGGTTTGCTCATATCTCCCACTTCCGGCAACGTCTCAAACAGTTCCGAAAGCATCCACAGTAAGAATGTGGAATACAGTTTTCCGTTATTAATCAGACTGGAGCTGTCCAGAATGTTAATCATTCCAAGACCTCCGTCCAGTTGCAGCCAATCTGCAATGTTTAATGCCGGTTCTCCGAAGAAAACATCTCCCCCTTCGGACTCCAGAGCAACAATTGCTCTGGTAATAACCCCAATGGAAGCACTGCTCATTTTTCCGTAGTCGGCAGCAAATTCCTCGGCGTTGGCATCCACATATGCAAGAATTGCTTTCAAATCCTTGGTATCAATTAACAACAAATCATTGTCATCGGCAATTTTAAAAATCACTGTCAGAATATCGCTCTGTAAATCATTCAAATTCAAAATACGGGATAAGAGCAACGGTCCCATTTCCGAAATAGTGGTTCTCAGCTGAATGCCTTTTGTTCCAAAGATATCCCAGAATGTTACCGGATATCCTTTAAAGGAGAACCCTGCCTCAGCCAATCCAAATCGTTCAATACGCTTCTGCATATCTTCACTGTCTGTTCCCGGATTCATCATTCCGGCAATGTCCCCTTTCACATCAGCCATAAATACCGGAACTCCCATATCACTAAAGGATTCTGCCATTACCTTCAGGGTAACTGTCTTACCGGTTCCGGTGGCACCTGCCACCAATCCATGTCGGTTTGCCATTTTGGGAATAATACAGATATTTTCTCCTGCACCTGTATTTGCCATCCAAATCTGTTCGTTTTTAATCATGTCTTCTTCCTCCAATGCAATTGTTTCCTCTGTCTATTTTTTTGTCGGTATGTTCCCGACATATTGTGTGCATCTGTTACTTTGAAAGGAACTCGATAATGTCCAGCGGATTTTCAACAATCCATTTTGCCCCGGCCTGTTCCAGTTCTTCCTGTTCTCCAAAACCGTACAAAACACCCAGGGTATCAATGTTCAGTTTCGCTGCTCCGAGGACATCAAACTTTCGGTCACCAACCATCAGAATTTCCTCGCTTGTGGGATTTCCCAGCTGTTCCAATCCGTACTTCAAAACAGAAACTTTGTCGTCTCTTTTTCCTTCCAAATCTCCGCCGGCAATCACATCAAAATACTGCGCAATATCCAAATGATCTGCAATTCTTCTGGCGAAGACTTCCGGTTTTGAAGTTCCCATCATAATCTTTCTTCCCTGCTGCTTTAATGTCTTTAACACCTCTGCAATTCCTTCATAAATGGTAACTTCCAAAACACCTTTTTCCCGATAGTACTCCCGGTAATAGTTCACTGCCCGTTGTGAATCTGCCTCATCCATTTGGAAAAAGTTCCGAAAAGAATCTCTCAGGGGCGGTCCGATAAAGGAATAAAGAGAATCTCTCTCAACATCTCCGATTCCCATTTTATCCAATGCGTACATTGCCGAGTTTAAAATCCCCTGTGCCGAATCTATAATCGTTCCATCCAAATCAAAAATGATGGTTTGAAATCTTTTGTTATTCATTTTTCTCCGTTCCTCTCACTGTTTTTTATTTTACCACAAATCAGTTGTTTGTGCCCTATTTTTTAAAAGAGGCTATTCTTTTTACAGAATAGCCCACTTCTTATTATTCCTGACTTTTTTTAATTGCTTCTACCAATGCAGTGTTTTCTTTGGACTCTCCCACCTTGGACCATGTTTCCTTAATGGTTTCGTAAGAATCCTTCTCAATATCCACTTTGTTGAGAGAAATTCGTTCTACGCCCCAGTTTTCATTATCCAATAAACATTTATAAGACCAGATGGACCAGTTAAATCCATTGTCATCCAAAAGTTTTAATCCTTCTGTCCAGGCATCCATATTGTTGAAATAGTTAAACTCGCCCATGTAGTTTGGAACATCATAGCTTGATAATTCAACATTATGAATTTTACGTTCCATGCTTGTAATCTGCTTGTTGTCTTCGTTTTCATAATTGCTGTACTCATACTGGTGATATTCGTACATTACATTTTCCCACTGATAATCCGTTGGGTTTGGCAAATCCCAGGAATCCCAGGTTGCTTCCATAATAATCACATGATCCGGATCAATCTTACGGATTTTATCATAAGCTTTATCATAAACATCCCATAAGAGTTTATGAATTTCATCATCGCTCATTCCTGTATTATATCGGTAAGTACAGTACGGTTCATTTAATAAATCGTATCCTGCCACTGTCGGATTTCCCTTATAGTGCTCAGCTATTTTTTCCCACATTGCATAGTACTTTTCCTGATTTTCGGAAGCTTTGTCTCCGAAGAAAAATTCGGAAGCCTTCATTTTTTCTTCCCTTCCGTCAATTCCGGAATGGTCACTACCGTTCTGAGAACCGAAAGCACCATGCATATCGAGAATGACATAAATATCTCTCTTTGCAGCCTCTTCCACAAACCAATCCACACGTTCAAAAGCATCTTCTTTCCAGTTGTTTTCTTCATCTGCAAAAGTTCCGTACCAGAATGGTAAACGAATGCTGTTGAATCCCAATTCCTTAATCTTGTCAAAATCTTTTTCCGTAAAGAAATTGTCCTGATAGATTTTAAACAATTCCTCTGCTTTTTCTTTTCCGAAACGCTTTTCCAGGGTTTCTTCCATTTCCTTCTGACAAGTCACATTGTCTGTATATTCTGTTGGATTCATCCAGAATTCCTGAACAAAATATCCTCCGATATTAATTCCTTTCAGGGATACTTTTTCTCCCTTTACATTTTTCAATTCTTTTCCTTCTGCTTTCAAAAAGGCTTCTTTGGACATTTCTACTTTCTTTTCTTTTGGCATTTTGTCACTCCTTAAAACCATCCACGCTAACCCTGCAATCGCCAAAACAAATACAATTGCTGTAATAATCACTACACCTTTCTTCACCGTTCCACTTCCTTCCATAATCGTTTACCTTAAGGAAACAGTATAGCATATTTTTAGCATTTTGTGTCTCATGTCAGCTTATTTTTCTCATAGACATTACCCTGTTTTTCAAGTATAATAAACTGTTGAAAACATATATAAGGAGAGATTAAGAACTATGCCTAAGAGAACAGATATTAACAAAGTACTTATTATTGGTTCCGGTCCGATTATTATCGGTCAGGCGTGCGAATTCGACTACTCCGGTACACAGGCTTGTAAAGCTTTAAAGAAGCTTGGTTACGAGATTGTACTGGTAAATTCAAACCCTGCTACAATTATGACCGATCCGGAAACTGCTGATGTAACTTACATCGAACCACTGAACGTAGAACGTTTGGAACAGATTATTGCAAAGGAACGTCCTGATGCGGTTCTTCCAAACCTCGGTGGTCAGTCAGGATTAAACCTTTGTTCCGAATTGAACAAAGCAGGAATTCTTGATAAATACAACGTTCAGGTAATTGGTGTTCAGGTTGACGCCATTGAACGTGGTGAAGATCGAATTGAATTTAAGAAGACTATGGATTCCCTTGGAATCGAAATGGCTCGTTCCGAAGTAGCTTATACTGTTGACGAAGCATTAGCCATTGCCGACGAATTAGGTTATCCGGTTGTTCTTCGTCCAGCTTACACCATGGGTGGAGCCGGCGGTGGACTCGTTTACAATAAAGAAGAATTACAGACTGTTTGTGCAAGAGGTCTTCAGGCTAGTTTAGTTGGCCAGGTTCTTGTAGAAGAATCCATTCTCGGTTGGGAAGAATTGGAATTGGAAGTTGTTCGTGACAGCGAAGGAAATATGATTACTGTATGTTTCATTGAAAACATCGACCCATTGGGCGTTCATACAGGTGATTCCTTCTGTTCTGCTCCAATGCTTACAATTTCTGAAGAATGCCAGAAGAGATTACAGGAACAGGCATATAAAATCGTAGATAAGGTTCAGGTTATCGGTGGTACAAACGTACAGTTTGCTCACGATCCTGTATCTGACAGAATTATTGTTATTGAAATCAATCCACGTACATCCCGTTCATCTGCACTTGCTTCCAAAGCTACAGGATTCCCGATTGCTTTAGTTTCGGCAATGCTTGCAACAGGACTTACTTTAAAGGATATTCCTTGTGGAAAATACGGAACATTAGACAAGTATGTTCCTGACGGAGATTACGTTGTAATCAAATTTGCTCGTTGGGCTTTTGAAAAGTTCAAGGGTGTTGAAGATAAACTTGGTACTCAGATGCGTGCCGTTGGTGAAGTTATGAGTATCGGTAAAAACTACAAAGAAGCTTTCCAGAAAGCAATCCGTAGTTTGGAAACAGGACGTTACGGTCTTGGACATGCAAAGAATTTTGATCAGTTATCCAAGGAAGAATTATTACAGTTATTAATCACTCCATCTTCTGAACGTCACTTTATTATGTACGAAGCACTTCGTAAGGGTGCTACTGCTGATGAAATCTTTGAAATCACAAAAGTTAAACATTACTTCATTGAACAGATGAAGGAATTAGTTGATGAGGAAGAAGAAATCTTAAAATCAAAAGGTTCTCTCCCTGCTGATGAATTATTAATTCAGGCTAAGAAAGACGGTTTCTCTGATAAATACTTAAGCCAGTTATTAGAGATTCCTGAAGAAGATATCAGAAATAAACGAATCAGTCTTGGTGTGGAAGAAGCTTGGGAAGGCGTTCACGTATCCGGTACGGAAGACAGCGCTTACTACTACTCTACATACAACGCTGAAGACAAGAACCCAACATCAGATAACAAGAAGATTATGATTCTTGGTGGTGGTCCGAACAGAATCGGTCAGGGTATCGAATTCGATTATTGTTGTGTACATGCTTCTCTTGCTTTGAAGAAGCTTGGTTTTGAAACAATCATCGTAAACTGTAACCCTGAAACAGTTTCTACAGACTACGATACTTCTGATAAGTTGTACTTTGAACCACTTACTTTGGAAGATGTTCTTAGTATTTACAAGAAAGAAAAACCATTGGGTGTAATCGCTCAGTTTGGTGGACAGACTCCATTGAATCTTGCAGCAGACCTTGAAAAGAATGGTGTAAAGATTCTCGGTACTTCTCCTTCTGTTATTGATTTGGCAGAAGACAGAGATTTGTTCCGTGAAATGATGGACAAGTTGGAAATCCCTATGCCTGAATCAGGAATGGCTACTACGGTAGAAGAAGCTACAAAGATTGCCAACGAAATCGGATATCCGGTTATGGTTCGTCCTTCATACGTATTAGGTGGACGTGGAATGGAAGTTGTTTATGATGACGCAGCAATGGCTGACTACATGAAGGCTGCTGTTGGTGTTACTCCGGACCGTCCAATCTTAATTGACAGATTCTTAAATAACGCTTTAGAGTGTGAATCTGATGCAATCAGTGACGGAACTCATGCATATGTTCCTGCAGTTATGGAACATATCGAACTTGCAGGTGTTCACTCCGGTGACTCCGCTTGTATCATTCCTTCTGTTCATATTTCAGAAGAAAATGTTAAAACAATTAAAGAATATACCCGTAAGATTGCAGAAGAAATGCACGTTAAGGGTCTTATGAATATGCAGTATGCGATTGAAAACGGAAAGGTTTATGTATTAGAGGCAAATCCTCGTGCATCCCGTACAGTTCCATTGGTATCCAAAGTATGTAACGTACGTATGGTACCTATCGCTACAGATATTATTACAAGCGAAATCACAGGAAGACCTTCTCCTGTTCCTGCATTGAAAGATCAGGACATCCCATATTATGGTGTAAAGGAAGCTGCCTTCCCATTCAATATGTTCCAGGAAGTTGACCCGGTTCTCGGACCTGAAATGCGTTCTACCGGTGAAGTACTTGGTTTATCAAAATCTTATGGTGAAGCATTCGTAAAAGCTCAGGAAGGTATTCAGTCTAAACTTCCAATGGAAGGAACTGTTCTGATTTCCGTAAACAAGAAAGATAAAGCAGAAATCGTTTCTGTTGCCAAGAGTTTCCATGAAGACGGATTCAAGATTCTTGCAACAGGCGGAACTTGCGATTTGATTACAGAAGCCGGAATTCCTGCTGAAAAGATTAAGAAACTTTACGAAGGTCGTCCAAATGTATTGGATGCCATTACAAACGGAGATATTGATTTGATTATCAACTCACCTGTTGGAAAAGACAGTGTTCATGATGACAGCTACTTGAGAAAAGCTGCAATCAAGTCAAAGATTCCATACATTACAACCATTGCTGCTGCAAAGGCTACTGCAGAAGGAATTTCTTACTTAAAGAAAAATCCATCTGCTGAAATCAAGTCATTACAGACATTGCATGGAGAAATCACTGATAAATAACGACAGTTACTTATATAAAAAAATGCATCGGTGTTTTGCCGATGCATTTTTTAATCATTTAAATCATTTAATGTTCCACAACTAATCTTCTGTAAATCTTGAAGAATTACTTTGGTACCATACTCCAAAATCATGAAAGAACTCCTCAGAGAAAGTTTCCTTTAAAGTTTCCTTTTGCATTTCGTTATCAGGGCTCATATAATCATCCCGAGTCTTTTCATTTAAGTTTCCAAGGAATTTTCTAAAAGCACCTTCTCCATAAGTTTCTATCATATATGTGACCAAGTAGGTTCCATACTCATAGTCTTTATAATTCTCCTCCACCGCATAGTCTTTCATAAAGATTTTTTCTGCTGTGTTTCCATTTAGTTCCTCCTGGAAAAGCCCTGTTCCGCATTCTTTTGAATTGTTTGTCACAGGATATCCTGAAAACTTTGCAGCGACCTTTCTTCCAATATAACAGGCATACCCTTCACTCAGTTTCCTATTCAGATTTTCTCCATTTGCTATGCAAATCGTATGTGTAAATTCATGAGCAATGGCATAAATCATATCTTCCTTCAAATCATAACTAATTAGACAAATCGCACGCGCTATGCCTGAAGAAATAACCGGTTCATCAAAATTCTTTCCATTGACAAAATATACCGCTCTTTTCTCATTCCATTCATCTAATCCCGGCCAAGGGTCCGTTCCATAATACGCTTCCCGGATTCCGTTTTCATGTAAAACACTGTACTTGCTTTCTTCCGGATAAAAACTGTACCCTGTTTCCTTTTCTACCTCATCCATAACATTCTCTATCATTTGCAGAATATCTCCTTGAAAGGTAATTCCTTTGTCAAAGTAGAGCATGCATTTTTTGCCTTCAATGTATTCGTATTCGCTTGTTGTGTAAGTATCCTCTTTCTTTCCACTTACTTCCATCGCTTTCGGTTTTTCCGGGATATCTGAAACTTTAAAAGTTACAACATCATTCTCCACTTGAATCGCATTAACAATATATGGATTATACTTTTCTTCCACAATCTCATTTTTTCCATCCGAATATAATGACAACGATGATTCAAATTCCTCCTCTTTCGTGGTTAATTTATATGTAATCCAATGATAACCATTCTCTCCATCATCATTATATATGACATTTACCAATTGAAATGTAATTCCTTTTTCCAAAGAGACCGTCTCCCCGATTTGAAGTGAAAATTTCTCCTCAAAATGATAATCCGGGGCGATATTTTCTTCAATACGTTCTGTCGTTGGAGAAGATTTTTTTGTTTCCTTCCCCTTACAACCGGTAACACATAATACAGCAGCCAGTACTACTATTGTCATAATAACCCTTTTTTTCATCTTATACTCCCTTATAATTTCACGATAATCTTATCATATATTTTTGTTTTAAATAAATACACCGTCACAATCAATCCTGTCAGCTCTGCTGCCGGGAATGCCCACCATACATTGGTAACTTCTCCTGTCTTGGAAAGAAGCCATGCCACCGGAATTAAAACAACCAGCTGACGCATGATGGAAACAATTAAAGAATAGATACTTTTTGAAAATGCCTGGAATGTTGAAATCAGTGCGATGCAAACTGCTGCGATTGGGAAGTTGTAACTGATGGTTTTCAACGCCGGGACACCAATACTCTTCATTGTATCTGAGGCATTGAAGATATCCAGCAACTGTTCCGGAAACAGTTTCATAATCATCATTCCCGTAACCATAACGCCCAAAGCCATAAACAAAGCAAATCGCAAGGCTTCTTTGATTCGTTCCGGTTTTCTTGCTCCGAAGTTGTAAGCAAGAATCGGAATTAATCCATTGTTCAGTCCGAACACCGGCATAAAGAAAAAGCTTTGCAGTTTGAAATAAATTCCAAAGACTGCTGCTGCCGTTGTTGAAAAAGAAAGCAAAATCTTATTCATAGCGTAGGTCATTGCCGAGCCAATGGACATCATCAGAATGGAAGGAACTCCCACGATATAAATACGTTTGATTACATTCCAGTTCGGATGCAGAATTTCTTTCATGGATAACTGAATATCCTTATTCACCGCTTTATTTAAAATCAAGCTCAGTACCCCTGCACAACACTGTCCAATAACTGTTGCAAGAGCCGCTCCGGCCACTTCCATTCTCGGGAGTCCAAACATACCAAAAATTAAAATCGGATCTAAAATAATATTGATAATTGCACCGGTAAGCTGTGAAACCATACTGAAAATGGTCTTTCCTGTAGACTGAAGTAAACGTTCTCCCATGACCTGTAAGAACAGACCGATGGAACAGCAACAACAAATTCTCAGGTACGATACTCCCAGATCTACGATATGCTTCACATCTGTCTGACTCAATACAAAGGATCTGGTTTGCAGCAATCCGTATGCAAGCAAAAGCAGAAAGCTTAAAAAGCTCAGAAGTACCCCTGCGTTGGCTGTCTGATTTGCTCTCTTGAAATTCTTTTCTCCCAAAGACTTTGACAGCAATGCATTCACACCTACTGCGGTACCGCTGGCAATAGCAATCATCAAATTCTGCACCGGGAAAGCCAGTGTTACTGCCGTCAAGGCATCCTCGCTGATTTGTGCCACGAAATAGCTATCTACTACGTTATACAATGCCTGAACCAACATGGAAATCATCATTGGCAAGGACATGGTAATCAGCAGTTTTTTTACGGGCATTACGCCCATTTTGTTTTCATTTCCTTCTTTCATTATTTTCTCTCACACTTCTTATAATATATTTTTCGAATATGGCCTCCGTACTTTTTCTTTTCCAAAACCGGACGATAACCGTTCTTTTCAAAACTTTTGTAACTTGCCGGATTTCCCGGAGAAACCGTGGTTAAATAATACGTATAATCATTAGCGTCTATTAGCGCCTCTGCTTCCTGAAGCATCTGAAGGAGCAGCCCCTGTCCACGATAATCCGGCAATACTGCAACCGATTCCATATGCACTACTTTCGTCAGTTCTTCTCCCGGAAGTTCAAGATCCCTCCCAAGATTATCTTCCATCAGCATTGGATATCTTACAATCAAAAAGCCTACAATTTCTTCTGCTTCATTAAATGCCACAAGGGTAAATCCATGGTCTTCAATATGTTCTTTTACAAACTCAAAATCATCACAAACATAAAGACTTTTGTCCTCCAGTTCCCGGTGGACATCTTTCATTACCCGGAAGATTTCCGGTGCATCTTCTGCCTGTGCTTTTCTAAATTGAATCATCTTTTCTACCATTTTTTTCTCTTTCTTTTAAAGCGCCACGAAGTATTCTATCACAAGACTCTGAAAAAAGAAATCTTTCCTTGAACATCTTTAAAGATTTGTTTATCTATGCTAAAGTGATTAGGATAACAATAAGAAAGAGGTTTCGATTCATGCATTCAGTCTCAAAAAAATCCATTTTCAAATTTTTAAAACAGGAATTTGTTTTAGTGATTGCCACCCTTTTAGCAATCATTTCCTGCTTTTTTGTACCGGTCTCCAAGGCCTATCTGGATTATATTGACTTCAGGGTGTTGTCGCTGTTGTTCTGCCTGATGTTGATTGTGGCAGGATTTCGATCTGTTGGATTTTTTTATGTGCTCTCAGAGAAACTGTTTCATTTTGCTCATACCATTCGCTCCAGTGCGTTGGTATTTATTTTGTTATGTTTTTTCAGCAGCATGCTCATTACCAATGATGTGGCACTGATTCTCTTTGTGCCCCTCTCCATTTTTTCCTTAAAGCATTTGCTGACAAAGAAACAGCTCATTCTTTTAATTGTTTTCGAAACCATTGCGGCCAATCTGGGAAGTATGTTCACACCGATTGGCAATCCGCAAAACCTCTATATTTTTTCCACCTATCAGATGAATATTGTTTCCTTTTTTAAAACAATGTTTCCTTATACGGCAATTTCCTTCCTCCTGTTATTGGTTTCAACACTTCTGTTTCCGAAGACTGCCATTACAGACAAGATGATTACTCATACCGGAAAAGATTTAAAAAAATATGCGTTTCAATATCTCTTTTTATCCTTATTATTTTTTTTGACAATAACAACCGTGGTACGCATTACCCCCTTTGAAATCACTCTGACAGCGTGCAGTTTTGTTCTCTTTTTCGTGAACCGAAAATTGTTCCTGCAGGTAGATTACTGTCTACTGGGTACCTTTATTGCCCTTTTTATTTTCGTTGGCAATATGGGGCAAATTTCCTTCATTCAGGATACAATCAACCGGGTTGTAGTCAACAACGAAGTGCTGACTTCCATTCTTTTGAGTCAGATTATCAGCAATGTTCCTGCCACGCTTTTACTGTCTCACTTTACGCAAAACAGTACTGCTCTTTTGGTCGGCGTAAATCTGGGCGGACTTGGTACATTGATTGCCTCCATGGCAAGTTTGATTTCTTATAAATTTTACGTAAAAGAAAAAGAAAGCAGCGGTTTCCTCTACTTTCTTATCTTTACCTTGTTTAATATTCTTTTCCTGGGAGTATTGTTCTTTCTCCCGAAAGCTCCGGGGATTTAAGTTCTAACGGTCGTACTCCCCATACTCACAACCGATATTGGTTACATCCATATCGTCAATCAGGATCAGTTCTTTTCCTTTCTTTTCAAACAGCTGAACCCGTCCGGTTCCGTTGCCTCCATTCCACAATCTGTTATGTCTTTTGGAGCCATCCGGCGCTTCATAGTTGACATGAAGCATCTCTTCTTTTTTACAGGTGATATCTGTAATCATTACCGCTTTTCGATTTTGCTGTTTCACATGCCATACAATTTCCGTATCGGTTTCAAAGCAGTTAAACTCTGTCTTCGGCATCGTCCAGAATTTTGAAAAATTAAATTCGTACTCTTTTCCCTCATGCCAAAATGCTCCAAGCAGTTTTCGGTTTAACGGAAGGAAATAGATTTTCGGTTTTCCGCCGCCAATATCAAATACACTGTTTTCCAGTTTCTTGCCGGTCACTCTGCTGGTTAAGTTGCAGGACGAAAGCCATACCCACGGACTGGTAAATCCTCTTCCCCAGTTTTTATCTGCATATCCATAAGAACATTCCGGTGTTACACGGTATTGCTGTCCATTGAACGTAATAGCTCCTGAATACAGTGTCTTCATGCCTTCCGCATGCCAATACATTTCAAAGGCCTTAATGGTTCGAAAGAGTTTGCTTGCTCCGTATCCAACATTAAATGCTACCTGCTTGTCAATGGTAAGATTCCATGTGATTTCTCCGGCGTCACACATGTATTCCGGATGTTCGGCAACCTCTTGCTCTGACAATTTCACAGAACCACGAAGTTTGGTATCACTGACAAAACAATCTTCCGCTTCCACGGAAAACGGAGCCTTTCCCTGAAGTTTTACCGCATCCCAGCCGAAAAACCGATGGAGTTGCACATGCTCTGTTCCCCAACATCCAACTTTTACCATCAGATAAGAGGGACGAATTCCTTTCTTCTTGTTTTCAGGAAGCTGTCCGAATACCGGTTCCTTTCCTCCCTTTCCCGGGTTACAGGTAAAGAACTCGATAAAAAACGGCTTTTCTTCTCCTGTCTGTTCATTGATTGCTGTAAAGGAATGCCACCACCAGTCATACCCTTTGTTTTTAAAGGGGCCGGTCAGCATAAATTCATCTCTGGTCTCATCTTTTAAATTAAACATTATATCTCTCCGCTTTCACTATTTTATACCAGTTCTTTTCTTTCATAATGAACTGTTGCCATTACCGTAAAGACAATGATTAAAAGGATTGTTACGACAACCGCTACCGGATTAATCGTTCTTTCGGTAATCACATTTCTAATATCAGCCAATGTAAAGACTGACAAGTATTTCAACTTTTCAACTTTGTCACTCATCTCTGATACAATCTGCAAAAAGTAACTCACAAAAACAATTCCCAAACTCAGTCCGAACACTTTCTTTGTTTTATGGGTAAAGGTGGACAGAAACAGGGATATTGCAAAGAACACCAATGAGGAAAAGCATGGCGTTATGCTCAGTAGCAAATAAACTTTTTTGTCAAAGTCGCCACTAAGGACCAAGCCAATATAATTGAAGACTCCAACAATCACAACCATCAGAAGGATGTACAAAAAGCCACATCCCGCTTTGGAAAGTACAATCTGTCTTCTTGTAATCGGAAGGCCGTTTAAGTATTCAATGGTTTTATCGTTTTCTTCTTTCAGCAAAATGTTTGCCCCCAGAATGCTGCTGTAAACACCGGTAATCAATAACAGGAATACAAAGCCTTCTGTTTTCAGCCATCCGAATGCCGAGTCAATTCCGGAGATATCCATGTTGAATGCTTTTAATACGTCCTCCGGAAACATCTCCATCATATCATTCATACTGGAAATATTTTCTTCTGCTACCAAAGACGGATAAATCAAGAACACCATCAGAAACAGTGCCAGTAAAATCCCCGTCCAGATGATAAAGTTTTTCAAATTGATTTTTAATTCTCTTCCAAACATCTACTTCTCCTCCACATAATAATGCATGAACAAGTCCTCTAAAGACGGCTCTTCAATGAGAACTTTCTCAATCGGATATTTTGCTAAAATCTGAATCAGGTCTCTGTGAGGCAATTTGCTTGCAACCTTTACCATTCCCTCTTTCTTTGAAAGAACCTTCTGATTCAGTTCCCCTGCAATCTCCTCTGCCTTTGGAGAAGTTACTGTCACATAGGTAAGATTTTTCTTTAATAAATCTTCAATTTTTTCTTCTTTAATCAGTTTTCCGTTTCTGATAATTCCCACCCGGTCACAGATTTTAGATACTTCGCTTAAAATGTGGGTAGAATAGAAAATCGTTGTTCCTTTTTTCTTTTCTTCCAACAGCAACTGGTAGAAAACATTCTGCATAATCGGATCCAGTCCGCTGGTTGGTTCATCTAAAATAATCAGCTTCGGCTGATGCATCAACGCCAGAATAATCCCCAGCTTTTTCAGATTTCCCAAGGACAAATCTTCTATATTCTTGCTTTCATCCAGTTTTAAACGTTCTACCAGTTCAACTCTTCTGGTATGGGTTTCTTTTTTATAAAACCTTTCGTGGTAATCCAACATTTCTTTTACCGTCAAATCATCATACAATGCCACTTCGCTTGGAAGGTACCCTATCATTTCCTTAATCTCGACTTCTTTTCCGGTAAATTCTTTCCCGACAATTCGGACACTACCGGAAGTTTTGTTAATTAAATTCATTACGGAACGAATCGTCGTGGATTTGCCTGCTCCGTTCGGACCGATAAATCCAAAAATCTCACCCTGCTCCAACGACAGGGATACATTTTCAACACCTCTGATGGAACCGTAATATTTTGTCAGTTCTCTAATTTCCAATGCTTTCTGATTGCTCATTTGTTCCCCTTTCTATTTTTTGAACATTCGAATGTACCACTTTCCGGTTTTCGACAAGTCACTCTTTTTAAAGCCTTTCAGTTTTTTCACGCTTGGCTTAATCAAAGAAGCACTTTCCTCTTTGTTGCAGAAGCTCCATGCCACGCAACTCAGCTTATATTTTTTTATCATCTGAAACCAACGGTTTCCTTCTTTTGTGTTCACGGCTCCATTGCCTGAGGCTTCCGTAATATTGCTTTCGGTAATGAAAATCGGAAGTCCTTTTTTTCTGGCATCAGGAATTAAGTTTCGAAGATCTGCTCCATGGGTTGCCGCATAGAAATGCATTGCATACATAATGTTTTTCTGACCGCGAATCGGATTTGCCGCAGCCTCATCGATTCGCTGACTCCAGTTTGGGGTTCCCACAATAATAATTGCCTTCTTGTCATTTTTGCGAATGACTTTGATGATTTTGTTTGCGTACTTTTTAATGTCATTCCACGTTGTACCACCGTTGGGTTCGTTGCAAATCTCATAAAGAACATTGCTGTACTTTTTATATTTTTTAGACATCTTCCGGAAGAATTTCTTTGCCTCCCCAAGATTGTTATTCGGATTATTGTCATTTAAAATATGCCAGTCAATAATGACATATATTCCCTCTTCCTTACAAGCTTTTACTCCTTTGTCAATAACGCTTTCCAGGTGTGCCTTGTTTCCTCCACTGCAATAGCCGTTATAGTCTGCCGTATACATTGCAAGTCGAATACAGTTGATACCCATTTTTTTCAGGCTGTGAAAGGCATCACGATTCACATAATCTTCAAACCAGTTAATCCCGTGGGTTGAAAAACCTTTTAACTGAAAAGGTTTTCCCTTTTTGTCCACCAGATTAACTCCTTTAACCCGAAGTCTTCCGTGCTGACTTACCGGTGTTTTACCATTCTTTGCCGACACTGTAGTCTGATTGCTGAAAGCCACACTAAACACCATAGCAACTGCCAATAATAATGCAATTCGTTTTTTCATAGAACGCCTCCTCTTCTGTTATTTTATCACAGTTGACTCCAATATCCATCTTTTTCCGTATAAAAAAGTAGAAAAAAACTATTCACCGTCTTTTACAGCGAATAGTTTTTCCGTTTTATCGATAGCCTTTTAATAACCGTTCTTCAAATTTCTCTCTCGGTAATGGTTTATCATACAAAAATCCCTGAACATAATAGCAACCGATTTCCTTCAGAAATTCCTTCTGTTCTTCCGAGTCTACCCCTTCCACAATAACATTCATATTCAACTCTTTTGCCATTTCGGCAATTCCTTTTACGATAATCTTTCCTTTTTCATTTTTCATTGCCTCCAGGATAAAGGAGCGATCCAATTTGATTTCATCCATGGTGAAATCTCTTAACATCGATAAGGAAGCATAACCGGTACCGAAATCATCCACCGATGTCTGGATTCCGTTCTTTCTCATGTTATCCAGAAAATAATGCATTTTTTCATTCATCTTCTGCGATACAGTTTCCGTAATCTCTACCGTAATTTTCTTCTTATCAATGTGATACTTTTCAATCATCTCATTAATCTTGTCCGCCAATTGGGAATTTGACAGATTTTTTCTGGAAAAATTAACAGAAAGAGGAACCAGTTCGTTTCCCTGCTTCTGCCATGCTGCCATATATTTGCAGGCACGCTCCAGAACATAGAAATCCAATTTTTCAATAAGGCCAGCCTGTTCCAAAATTGGAACAAACTCTCCCGGAAAATAACTCTGTTCCGGTTCAATCCAACGTGCCAACGCCTCAACCCCAACAATTTCATCTGTTCGGATATCAATTTTCGGTTGAAGCCATAACTGGATATAATTTTCTTTTAGTGCCGTAGGGAAAGAATCTTCGATTCTTCTTTTTCTTACCATTTGCTCACATATTTCGTTGGAAATATAGACCAGTCTTTCTCCGTTATTAAATCCGTAAGACAATGCAAGCCTTGGTTCCATAATCAGTTTTTCCACAGTAGCATTGGAAGCATCAATTGGGGCAATTCCCGCAAAAGTACGGATGTTAATGGCAACGTTTTTTCCGTTCACGTCTAAAACAATTTCATAGTTGTCCAATAACTTTACGATTTCATCCCGGTTCTTTTTCTTAATCAGTAATGCAAATTTATCATTGCCTCGATGTCCAACCAGTTCTTCGTCTTCACATCTGCGAAGCAGTTCATGGGCATACTTCTTTACAATTTTTTCTCCCGGTTCTTCGCCGTAAAGACGCTTCATTGCATCAAAATCTTTGATTGCGATAACAAGTGCAAGGTAGTCGTTTTCTTCATATTTTTTCACATATTCAATTGCTTTTTCAATATACTCTTCCCTGCCAAGTACAGCATCAACCCCGTTTTTTCTTTTGACTTTCTCTGACAAAATATGATTCTTCTTAATAGCTACTTTTCTGAAATTCCTCTTCTTCATAGGCATCTCCTTTTGCTGCTAGTTATCCTGTAAGTAATCAATGATATAAATACGAGACGGTGTTTCCGCCACCTCAATTTGAATCAGCATCCATCCTTCCTGATTTAATCGTTCCCCAATTCGTTCACCAAAAAACCTGGTAAGATTTTCCAACGTTGGATTGGTTTTCTGGAATGGTTCTACTTCATTAATGTACTGATCCTGATACGATGCAAGAGTTTCTTCCACCGCTTTTTCCACATCAGAAAACATTACGAATCCATCAACAACCTTAATAACATCTAAGGTTATTTCCCATGTATGGGGATGGATTTCTCCCATTTGCTCATTAATAATAATGGAATGGTTTGCATTTAAATAAAATTTATATTTATATTGTTCGTACTTCATTCTGATTTCCTGTCTTTCGTTTTTTATTATTCAACTTCATTTTACGCCAGTAAAAGAAAATAATTCCAAAATAGATGATGAAAAATCCGCCGGAAACAACCAGACATTTTTTCAAATGCATCGGTGTATACACCAATTCCACCTGATGGAATCCTGCAGGAACATCTTCAATTGTCAGCAGACAATCCTGAGTCTTCCCCATCGGTACTTTCTTTCCGTCCAGTTCCACAGACCAGTTTTCACTGTATGGAATCGTTGTAATAATTCTTCCGTCTTTTTCCAGTGTCACTGTTCCCGTCACATGAGAATCGGTAAGCAGTTTCACACTTCCACAGGATTTTTTAATTTCATTGGTATATTTTTTCAACGTGTCATAATCTTCTGAATAGAATAACGGTACCAGTTTTTCACCTTCCCCTTTATATTCCACTGTCACATCTACAATGCTTCCCGGATTGAAGGTGCCCAACGGAACAATCCCTTTATTATAGGTGTCATAATACTCCCCGAAGGATTTTCCGTTTACCTCCAGTTCCATTAACATCGGAATGGTCTCCAACGGCATTGCCATATAGACATAATTTCTGTTTCTAACGGTAAAGCAATAGTGAATCTTCTGTTCCGATTCCTGTATTCCTTCTCCCGGTTCCAATCTTTCATAAATCTTTTCATCAAATCCCGTAATATTTTGATAGATTTGATTCTGGTATTCAAATATGTTCACCGGCTTCTCTGTCTGTTCCGTTCCATAGCCTGCGAACATCAACCCTAACGCCTGATTGTTTTTGTAAATATTCAGATTTTCATATGTAGCAATCAAGGTCAGTTTTTTATCCAGTTTCTTTCTGGACACTATATATTTTACACCTAAAAGAGAATCTCCGCCCAATGTGGATCCCTGATTATAGTAACACCAAAAATCCTGGTTTCGGGTGTATCCCAAATTTTCCATGAATTCCAGAACTGCCGGATTATCCGAAGAACTGAAATGTGACAATCCATGATAATTCAACAGCATTGCATCATTTAAGGAATTGTAAAAAGTTTTCTCAATCCGGTAAAAATCCGAATCCTTTTCTTTAATATAAGAAATGCACGGTTCCATTTCATTTACGTATCCGCTTAAGCTGTTGTCTGCAAATTCCGTACTGACCAGCTTATCGTTTCCCTGAAACAAAATACTTGCGGCAACCGCTAAAAGAAACGCAATTCGTACTACCGGCACCAGCACTTCATCTGTTTTTCTTTGTTTCAAAACCAACGCCACCGTTGCAAGAATCAATGCCGCATCTACGGATAAAGTCACAATTCCCATTCCCTTTTGCACACCGAAATAAGAAATCAACAACAGTGCGAACATAATTTTTCCAACCAGAATAATCTGCCATGCAGCTGTCAGTCCCTCCGGATTTTCATAACACCTCCAGGCACTGAAAATCGCAATAAAGATAAAAAGGAAGGTGTATCGGAAATAGAACTGGTTCGGGCTGGCAAATCCATGCCAAACTGCATCCGCTGTAGTAAACATTGTGCTTAAGACAAATACTGTACAGATGACGAACACTGCTATTTTTTCTTTGATTTTAATTTTCCTGTTCAGGTAAAAGGCTAACGCAAAATACAACAGCGGAATGGTGAAGAATACATAGGGAAGGTTTTTCTCCAGTGTATACCTTGAACCGTTGTATCCTAAAAGTCCATTTAAAAATTCCAACACGTTAATTTGACACCGGGTGGAAATCTCAAATTTGCCCCCAATGGATCTGCTGGAATTCTGAGACGCTACCGCCGGAATCAAAACAACCAGCGACATTCCCAATCCAATAATTGTGGAATAGCCGATACGGCACAGGCTTTTTATTTTTTCTCCAAAAGTCTCTTCTCCTGAAATGAAACGATAGCCCACATACATCGCCACAAATACGCACACCATATAGCCGGTATAGTAACAACTGACTATCAGGAAAAACAATCCGGTAATGTAGGACAAATTGTCCTTCTTTCCGAAAATTCTTTCAACACCCAGGATTACAATGGGCGCCAAATACACCGCATCCATCCACATTAAATTGAAAGCAAAAGCAATTGTATATCCACTCAGTGCATAAGCTGTGGAAAATATCATATTTCGATAATTGTATTCACCTTTTTCTCCCAAAAACAGGAAGTAAAAGCATCCGGCAAGTCCGATTTTTGCCAGCGTTATTATCATTACCCAGAAAGGCAACGTGCTTTTATCAACAAGAAGAAAGATGATATTCAACGGACTGAGCAAATAGTATGCTGCCATTCCTGCCATATCCCCACCTAATGTTTTGGAGAAGGAATAGAATAATCCGTTTTTTGAAAATACCGCATCTTTCAAATAACCGAAAAAGTTAACATACTGTCCGGACAAGTCGGAAGTCAGAACGGTCTTGGAATGATATGGGTAAATCCCCACGCCATAGTATAAAAACAGCATCAACAACACCGGAAGAATTAACGCAACCAGTGCTTTTACGCTTTTTTTACACAATACCAATTCTAACTCGCTCTTCTTTGCCATTTTCTGTCACCAATTCCTAACTACTGTTTTTCTTTTGCAATCCCATTCACTTTTTCTTTTAATCGATGTATTACTCTTGTGATGAACATAAAATCATTCTTTACAATATCTTTAAAGGTATCGCTCTCCTCGGAAAGATTTTTGGTTCTCCACATTCCGTCACTGTTAATGCTATTGATAATTCCGGCAAATCGAATCCAAAACATCAGGAAATTGTACATTGGCAGGATAAAGCACAGGTACCATTTTCCCGAATAGTATTTTCTGATTTTTGGGAAGTTCTTCAAAAACGTCAAAATATTGATGAAGTATAATCCCGACGATATAATATACAAAATGTAAATAACACCAATAGACCCGAACACCAGCTTCATTGGATAATTCATAAACAGTAAACAGATTAAAGCAAAGTACCAAATCATTCGCGGAAACGCGAAGGTATGATCAAAAACAATCAGGCGAATCATAAAGTTCGAGAAAAATCCCTTGGTCAAATTCATATCTTTTTTGAAAAACATGTGAAATACTTCCAACTCGCCACGTTGCCATCTCTGACGCTGCGTATACATCTTATTCAAGTCTTCAATCGGGTCTACCATAAACAATGCATCTTCGCACATGTAGACCTTCTGATTCAAATCCCGTTTGATCTGAAATGTAATCTGTGTATCTTCTCCAACCGTATCTGTATTGTACAGTCTGGTTTTCAAAATAGTTGATTTTCGAAATGCTGAAAATGCGCCGGACAAGGTAAAAATGCTATCCAATTCTGCCTGGTAGTTTCTTCCTGCCAGGAAAGCCTGTGCATATTCAAAAAATTCTATTCTTCGGAATAGTTTCATGTAAATGGAATTTGTTCGTTCAATATCATCCGGGTTAATTAAAATTGCCCCTGTCATACAATGAATGTTTCCGTTGTTTTCAAATTTCCTGACCATATTCATCAATGCATTTTCTTCCAACGTTCCATCACTGTCAATGTGAATGATATATTTTCCTTTTGCATTAAACAAAGCCATATTCAAAGCTTTTGATTTCCCCTGTTTGGCATTCATCCACTGCATTTTCAATTCCGGATACTGCTGTTGGGCTTTCTGAAAAATCTGAAAGCTTCCGTCTTTTGATTTATTGTTTACCAGATAGATATCAATCAGTTCTGCCGGATAGGTAGATTCCGCAACAGAGCGTATACACCCAAGCAAGGTTTCCTCACTATTATAAACCGGAATTATGATTGTAATTTCAGGAAACCGCCCTTTGATGTCAATTTTTTTCTTTTTTCGTCCCTTAAAGAACAAAATAAAGAATCCAAAGAAGGCCGGAATGATTTCCATAACAATCGGAATAATAATCCAGGTCAACCAAAATATGAAGGATTTAGAAAGCATTAAAATAAAATCATTCATCTTCTTCCTCCTTCTCGTAAGAAAACTGCCCTACTTTTTGACGTTGAATATGTGGTTTTGTAAACACCGAAAAGTACAAATACACCGTCAATGCATAAAATACAATTCTTCCAAAAATGGAATGTGCAAAATAGAACCAATCATTTCCTCCGAAATAGATAATGGTGCAGATGGTGAAAATACGAATGACATTGGCTGCAAAAACAAACAGCACACCAATCACCGAATATTTCACTTTTTCTTTTGTCGTATATATTTCAAAGAACCACAATAAGGCAAGAAACGCCATAATCTCGATTACACCGGAACATTCAAAATCCACGTAAAGGGAAATGGATGCGGTGTTCTTTGGTATAAATAACATGCAGTACTGATAGTAAGAGTCATACATTCCCGTAACTTCTCCAACCAGACCCGCCACAAAAGCAACGGTTCGCATCATCGGTACTACAATAAACTTTTCAACCCATAACAGCATAAATATAAATATTCCTACGGACCCGATCATATACCGAAAAAATTTTAAATTTGCTCTTTTCAATGTCCATATCACATAGAGCCATATGATAAATCCAAGAATTTCCAATAGTAACATACTTTGTTTTTCTCTTTCTATTTTTTGTGTCCCACAATTCGTTTTCGATTTAAAATCGCCAATGCCAAAATCACACTTGCAATGCAAATCAGGATTCCCAAAAACGGAGCCGTTGATGTTGCAGAGCTACTAATTCCGTGATCAAAAAGATTCGGATTTGATAATGTAATTTCCTTGACATCATTGACATCAATTCCGTGAATAATACGGAAAATTTCCTTTGGAATTCGCACTTCCACTTCGTCCGGTTTTCCCTCATAAACCACCAGTTTCCCCAGTGCCCGGTCAATCAATGTTTCATCATCCAAATGCGCACTTTTGTTTTTGTAATAGATATCTAAGTCATATTGTCCAGGCGTCATATTGTACTGTGGCAACGTTCTATGATCCGTCAAAACCATATTTAACGAAACTCCATAATCACCTACGGACAACAAATATTCATTTCCGTTAAACGGGTCATTCCATCCCCCAATCATCTTCACATGAAAATAAATATAGTCATCATCCAAAGCAATGGAAAGAGACCTACAATTATTTGCATTTCGGTCGTTTTCCGGCATATTCCAGTTTGTCAGGAAAATATGCGGATACTCCTGCCAGTCATTGAAATTTCCGTCTACAGTGATTTTTCCGTCTTCTGCCGGTGCCACAATTTCTTCCGGTGTCTGACCTTCCGGTGTAGTCTCTTCAATCATTGTAGCCGTTTCCCCTTCGGATGAACTAAGCTGGATTGTCTGAGTATTGCTGTAGTCTGTAAATAAACGCACCGAACTTACTTCGCCGAATTGATTCAACGGAATTACCAATTCATACTGATAGGTTCCGTTTTTCTTTCGTTTTCCCTGTGATCCGGATACCAGTTCATAACCGTTTTGTGTTCTCACAACCAAATCGGACTGTTCTCCGGAAGAAGAGCTCTCCTGAATAACCAGCGCATGTTCCTGTCCATTCTTCAGTATCAACGTTGGACTTGTATTGGAAAAATATTTTTCCCAACTGTTGGTGGAAGTTTCCTTTGCATACATATACAGTTTATTGTCCTTTTGTACAAATGCAATTTCGCTATAAAACTGGCTAGACAAAGATGTTTTTTCCACGGATTTCCAATCATCAAATTTTCCGTCAATTTCTATTTCTTTCGCTGAAACAGCTGTAGTAAAAAGCAAAGTAAGTAGTAATCCTAATGACAAATAAGAAATTCGTTTCATTAATTGCTTCTTCATTCAATCATCTCCTCCCTCAAACTTTTTATTTCTTCAGTCCTTGGCTTCTTTGGATTTATAAATCCAGAAACTAATTATCATCATAAACATCATAAAAACACTGATGCCAATACCGATTTTAAAATTATTGTAATCGAAGGTCAGAATGGTCTTTCCCCGATTTACCATCAGCATATTATTTACATTTTTGATTATTCCATTTCCTTTGAATACCTTCTGGTAAGAAATTGGTATAATCAGATTATCCTCATCACTTTCCACAATTACCTGGTCATATCGATAGGTAATTTGAATGTCTTTCATGCGCCTCTCCGGACTGGCTCCTTCCTCTAATCCAAAGAAATCATCTAAAATAAATTGAATCGTTACGTCATTCGCTTCAATAACATGATACAAAATATTCAAACCCATAAAATGAACATGTTCCATTTTGGTTCCGGCATAAGGAAGTGTTCTTCCTGCCATTTCACAATAGCCTTCTACCGTATCCATGTTTTCAACATAAACGGTATTCCATTCATGGTAATCTTTATAAAATTTCTTTGGAATAATCTTTCTGTCCTTATAAGTAAATTCCGGAAAGTTATTCTTAAAGGAAATTGTCTGTGCCGTTACCCCCAGGAATTTCTGGCGATTTGTCAGCGGATCCGCCGGCAGGGAATCCATATCAATATAAACATCCACTCCCTGCTTCACCAGTTCTTTGACTTTCTCCTCTGCATCTGCCAAATACTTATATGTAAATCCGGACAAATAAATCTTTTTGTATTTCGCCAATTGTTCCAACGAATAGTCATCCAGATTAGTACTTTCTCCATCTTCAAAATACGGATAAATCAGCGATACATTTCGTGCTGACTTTCCAATGGCAAGTCCCTCATACTCCGTAATACTTCCCATACTTCGATTGATGTTCTTATGGAAAATTAAATACTTCTGTTTTAAGGTTCCCCCTACATTTTCGTAACCGTACTTTTCACTGGCCTCTTCCAGTTTTTTCTGATCCTGTTGTGAAATGATTAGTCCCTTTAAATTGAACAGAATGCTGTCGCATCCCATCTCAATACTTCTGTCAAAAATATATTCAAAGCGTTTCGTGTAAACTGCATATTTCAGCATTTGAATATTGTCTGTAATAACATTGTATTTCATGGATGATTTGTTGGAGAAAATAATATCCTTTCCCCGACTTACCATATAATACCCCGGATAGGTTGCTTCTTTATCAATGTCTACATACAGCAAGTTGTCTGTTGTAACATCTGCCGCCTGTTTCACTGCCGATTTGATTCGTTCATTTTCCTCATAGAGAGAAGTATCTCGCGTGTGAAGAACCGCCTGCATTCTATAGATATTACTGAACCCTAAAGCAAATAACAGTGCCAGTAGGATTTTCTTATTGCATTTTTTCCATTCCAGAATAATGAAAACAATGGTCACATACATAATGATTACCGTTACCGGTAACTGATACAATGCCAATACGCCTGCAACAATACCGATTACAGCATAAATTCGAAGTTGCTTATAGGAGAAGAACAGACATCCCGCTAAGATAATAAACAATGTTAGTCCTACGTAATATCCGTCATTATTAGTATAAAATTCCGGAATACTTCCGTTCTTATAAGCACTGTACAACCAACCTGCTGAAAGCCCAACGGCCATCAACATACAACCGGCAGTCATAATCAGTTTTTTGTCTTCTTTGATATAAAATACCTTCACGGTAAAAATAATAAATATTCCCACAAAAGCTACAATGGCAATGGACAAATCTGCCAATACCATCAGCCACATAACAAAAATTATTTTGAATGGCATCAGTCTTCCACGGTTCTGGAAATACTTGGCAATAAACGCAAAGCAAAATGGTAAGAACGACAATGCCACCAATACTTTAACGTCTCCGGTAATCAGGTAATGTCTGCTGATTTCCGGCATTGTAAACCATAAGATTCCGCTGATAAACCCAATCTGTGCCTTATCATAGACACGTCCCAGGAATGTGAATCCGCAAACGGTAACACAGAAAATCGCCGACAATGTTGCCACATATCCTGCAACCATATTGGACCCGAACAAAAATCCCATGAAAGCCAGCAAATAATAGGTTAACGGTTCACTATGCATAAACATCATATAGCCGTCATACCAGGACTTCATATAAATCGGACTAATAATTCCCTGCTTTAACTGATTTAACAGATAACGTGCCTTTCCCATATGGATATACACTTCTTCCGTGTTTTTGAACATTTCTGTTTCTTTCAAAACAAAGAACAATCCAGCAGAAAGCGCAATCGTTGCTAAAATATATATGATAATTTCCAGCTTATTGACTCCGGTCTTTTTTACAAATCCATAGGAGTCCAAGTCATACACAGCCCTGTTTCTCTCAGAACTATATTCATTATCAATGTACTGCTCTGTTTCCTTTTCTTTCGCCGGAGGCTTCTGCTGTTCCTTTGGCGTTTCTTTCTCCGATTGCTTATTCTGATATTTTTCCAGCACTTCCTTTCGATGTGCCTCAATAAAATCATTCAGTTTTTTTTCATATTCACTGGAATACTCACCGACTTTTCCGGAGAGCAAATAGTCTGAAACAATATATTTTCTGGATGGATTTTCTCCCACTGCAATCCTTTCCAATTGGAAATCCATGGTATCCAAAATCCACTTTAACTCTTTAAAAAATACCACTCCCATGTCTTCGATGGTAGCCTTCGTCTCGGAAAAAACCTCCAAATCATTGATGTATGTACCTTCATACTTTGCAAAATAGTCTTCAATAATTTGTTCATTATCGTTAAACATTGCAAATTCTTTTTGATAGTCTCTAATCAGAATTTCAATATCCAATGTATGATGATGCGCCGGGTTTTCCCCCATCGAATGTGAAATATTCAGTTTTGTGCGATACTTGTAATAATACTCCCTATTCAAAAGTTCATACCTCATGGTTAAAAATGCGTATAATTATACAATTATATTGTAATACAATATGCCGTATTTTTAAAGTTTATCGCATAAAAAACCCCTCCTAATCAGTGGTTCTCCATCCGATTAAGAGGGTTTTTTCATTTTAATTTCCCTGTCCTTTTTCAATGATTTTTGATAATGTCCTATCTTGCTTTGTCTTTCATTAGGATTCCATAACATATTTCATTGATATCTTATTTAATTCATTGATAACCTTTTCATTTTTTAATTTCCTGGCTACCGGCATAAAAATGGAAATCGTTTCTTTTGCTCTTCTCTGTTTTTCACTTTCCTCCATATATTCGATAGTTCTCATATTATGAAGGCGCTCTGCCATTTTTATCACAATACATTCTTCATCCACCAGACCGTCCTTCTCAATATCATAATCTCTTAATCGAATAATGATTTGCGCAACATCTTTTGGCAATGCATTCTTTATGTCATCGATTGTGACATCTGTCTTTCGAAACACATCACAAAACATGCCTGCATAAACTACGTTGGATTCAGCACCCATTTGCACAAGTAATAACGACACATTTAGTAAATGGGTAACATACTCATCTCCGGAATATCGTTTCCTATCCGCATACACCTTCTGACAGAAAGCGTAAACCTTTTCCAACTCCGAAGAATCCAATTTGTTTTCTGTCATTTTCCGATTTAATAAATCAAACAATTCTTCCTTCAGCAAATGTTCCTCAGTTTTTTCATAAAAAGCATAACGATTCATATCACTACCTCCTAAATGCATGATTTCTAAATTCATCGCATACAAAAGAGAGGGCGAAAATCCATAATAACTTTTAAAAGCCTTAATAAATCCACTGTGAGATTCCCATCCATATTCAATTGCCACATCCAGAATTTTATTTCCCCGCAGAATGGACTCCGAAGCATCAATCACTTTTCTTTCCTTGACATATTCCATTATGGAAATGTTCATTTCCTGCTTAAACATTCTGGAAAAGTAAAACTTTGAATAACCTACATAATCTGCAATTTCCTCAATGCTTACTTTTTGCTTCAAATGCTTCTCAATATAAACAAGACTCTCTGTAACTATTTCTTTTCTATCCATCTTTTCTCCTTTTGCAATCTGATGATATCCATAAAGTAACATCTTTGTTGGTATCATGCTTTTCCAATATTGCCCAATCGTTGTGAGTCTTATTTATTATGCTTTTGGCTGAACCTGTATTGATGCGGCAACGCCTTTTCTTCTTTCCGATTAGTTCATTTCTTTAATAGCTCCGTCACTTATAACATAATATTTTCCCTACTTTCTTGTAATTTTTCTGTCATCTACGACAGAATGAATGATTTCTGTTGGAATGTCTTTCAAAATATCATTGTATATCTTTGGATAAATCTTGTATTCTGACATCTTTTCAAGATCAATCCATTCAAGACCTTCTTCACTGCAATCAAGTACTCTGTCACTGGCAACTTTCTGTTCCCCAATATCTTTCATCAGATAATAGAATGCCATTTCATGATGCATACCATCTTCTAACTCAAAAAAGTTTTCCTGTACCAAAACCAGTCTGTCTATTTCGACTTTCAATCCACTTTCTTCATAAACTTCGCGAACTGCTGCATCAGATGCTTTTTCTCCAATTTTTACGGCACCACCAATCGCATAATAATAGTGTCTTTTTTCATCATGCACCATCAATACTTTTCCATCTTTTATTACAATCCCAACACCTCGGAACCGAAATCGTCCGGCTTCTGTTTCAAATCCTATATTGCACATATTTTATGTTTCCTCTCTTTTTTCAATTCATCT